>Ga0172375_10012049_pt1 | contig 10887 bp, 9 predicted proteins | sample LakKiv1m_FD_114537 | JGI IMG/M metagenome (GOLD analysis project Ga0172375, IMG submission 114537) | Freshwater microbial communities from Kabuno Bay, South-Kivu, Congo - kab_092012_11.1m | ecosystem: Environmental > Aquatic > Freshwater > Lake | place: Democratic Republic of the Congo... | reverse complement strand
TAAGAGAGCATTTCCGGGCGATCAGCAAATGACAGCTTCGGCTCATTCAAATAATGCTGAAATTTTAAGACAGATACTCAGTCGTGATTCCATCATCTGATGGATGATGAAAACCATCACAAAATCGTCAGCATTATTTCAAGTTGATGCCTGCTCATGAATATCAAAATATCCATTGAATTCTGCCCGTGATGTTCAAGCTTTTCTGGCAAAATGTTAAAGGCCGAAATAGTAGCCAATCAGACAGATAATCACAGTGATCACAATTAAGGTCAGCACATTTGCAGATGAACTGGATTTGCCTGGGTCCTGAGGTTTTTCTGCTTTAGAAATTTTTGGTGAGCGGTCTTCGGTACTCATACCGACAAATGGGTCAGGTGCAACTTTTGGTGTTAGCTGTGCAGTTTTATAGTGATTGGCGACTTTGCTAATGAATTTAGCACTTAAATCATCAATTTTTTGCGAAAAATGTCGCAGGTTAAGTTGCTGCTCCGGGCTGAGTACTTCGCCATCTGCACGATAGGGATGCTGGATTTTCGTTTGAATAAAGTCATTTAAGGCGTCTAGGCGGTACAAAGTCTGGTGAGCATAATCCGCTGAATAGTCAGTGGGAATTAAGGCCAAATGACTTTCGCTATCGGCTTGAATGGCAGGCATGGTGCCGTAATAAGGCAAATTGGTATATGCAGGTTCGGTAAAATCTTGGGCAAGGCTACTTTCAAACAGTTCATGATCGGTATAGGCCTGAATATCATCCCAGTTTGGGGCTTCCAGATCGACATCAATGCGCTTGGCCAGTTTAGGATTTAGCTCATAACACCAGAATGTTTCATGGCGTAAAGGGGATTGCTGTGATTTAGGTGCTTCGTAATCATTGTCTGCGCTGTACCATTCAGGCAGTTCCTTGCCGATGATCCAGGCAGTTTTGGTTTTAGCACCATGACTGACAATAAAATGCGCCAGTGGTAATAGCTCGATATTGGCATTCGGATTTTTTTCATCAACCAGTAAATCAGAGCGATGCAAGCTGAGGCGACGCACGCCTTGTTTTTTCAGACCTTCCAGCCAGATCTGAAAATGCTGAGCCAACAGATGTTGTGACATCAGATCCCGAAAGGCAAACTGATGCTGATTAAAAATGGAATGTTGAATCCAACGATTGAAACTCAGGTCCTGAGTCAAATACTCATTGCCGTAAGTGACCAGGGTCAGTTGCTGTTTCCAAATTTGATCGAGTGCCATAGTGATTTGATCTGATTGATATTGTGTTTATCTTATACTTTTTATATTTAATCATGCCAATCTAATTTTCCTTAAAATGCATCTTCATCAAAGTGTCTAAAAACTGTTAGAATGTGGGGTTTTTAAAATATTTTTTAACCTGTTGCTTTGAGAGTTACTATGTCACTGGAAGCCCTGACCACTGAAGCGCTCGCTGCGATTGCAGCAGCTCAAGACCTTGCTGCACTTGATCAAGTACGAGTGCAATTTACGGGGAAAAAAAGCCAGCTCGCGGAACAATCTAAGTCGCTTGGTAAAATGGATCCCGAAGAACGTAAAGTCTTCGGCGCACAAATCCATGCTGTACGTGAAACCATTACCGCTGCATTGACATCACGTCAGGCAGAACTGCATAAAGCTGCCTTAGAACAAAAACTGGCAAGCGAAACCATTGATATTACTTTACCAGGTCGTGGCCAACAGGTGGGCAGTATCCATCCAGTGACCCAGGTGCAAGAGCGTATTTGCCAGTTCTTTACCAAGGCAGGTTTTACGGTTGCAACAGGTCCTGAAGTTGAAGATGACTATCACAACTTTGAAGCACTGAACATTCCAGGTCATCACCCGGCGCGTGCCATGCACGATACTTTCTATTTTGATGTGAACCATTTGCTGCGTACGCATACGTCTGGTGTACAGATTCGTACCATGGAAACCCAGCAACCACCAATCCAGATCGTGTGTCCGGGCCGTGTTTACCGTTGTGATTCGGATCAAACCCACTCACCGATGTTTCATCAGATCGAAGGTTTATACGTGGCTGAAAATACCAGCTTCGCGGAACTGAAAGGTTTGCTGATTAACCTGCTGAACGAATTCTTCGAAAAAGATTTGAAAGTACGTTTCCGTCCATCTTATTTCCCGTTCACAGAGCCGAGTGCGGAAGTGGATATTATGGATGAACGCGGTCGCTGGTTAGAAGTATTGGGCTGCGGTATGGTGCATCCGAATGTGCTGCAAGCTGCAGGCATTGATCCTGAAAAATACAAAGGCTTTGCTTTTGGTCTGGGTGTTGAACGTTTTGCAATGCTGCGTTATGGCGTGAATGACTTACGTATGTTCTTCCAAAACGATGTGCGTTTCTTACGCCAGTTTGCTTAAAACTTTTTAATAATCCTCTCCTAACCTCTTCTTTTAAAAAGGAGAGGGACTCCGCGAAATAGATGGAGTTCTCCCCCTTTGGAAAATGGGGAGCAGAGGGGGATTCTAGAGATTTGAATTACAGGTTTTATATCAATGAAAATTAGCGAAAATTGGCTACGCACATGGGTTAACCCAGCCATCGATAGCGAAAAACTTTCTGATCAACTGACCATGTTGGGTCTGGAAGTGGATGAACTTGCGCCTGCAGCTAAACCCTTTACTGGCGTAGTGGTGGGGGAAGTCCTGACGGTAGAACAACATCCTGATGCAGATCGCTTGCGTGTGACCACTGTCAATATCGGTTCAGGTGAGCCTCTACAAATTGTATGTGGTGCGCCAAATGTACGTGCTGGCATGAAAGCACCGGTTGCGACCATTGGTGCAGTACTTCCGGGTGATTTCAAAATCAAGAAAGGCAAGCTACGTGGTATCGAGTCACAAGGCATGCTGTGCGGCGCTTCAGAAATTGATTTGGAAGATAAAATTGATGGTCTGTTAGAGCTTCCTGCGGATGCACCTGTAGGCGTGAATATCCGTGAATATCTAGATCTAGACGATAACGTGATTGATATCAGCATCACACCAAACCGTGGTGACTGTTTCAGTATTCGCGGGATCGCACGTGAGATTGGTGTGATTAACCAATTGCCAGTAACTGCCCCTGAAATTAAAGAAGTAGCTGCGACTATTAGCGAAGAAAAGAAAGTCGTTGTATCGACTGAAGGCTGCCCACGCTATTTGGGTCGTGTCATCAAGAACGTCAATACCAAGGCTGTGACTCCTGTATGGATGGAGCGTGCATTGGCACGTTCAGGTATTCGTCAGCACAGCATTCTGGTCGATATTACCAACTATGTATTAATCGAGCTTGGTCAACCGCTACACGCATTTGATGGCGGTAAAGTTCAAGGTGCGGTACATGTACGTCAAGCGACGGAAGCTGAAAAGTTAGTTTTGCTCAATGAACAAGAAGTTGAACTCAACGAAAAAGTGATTGTGATTGCAGATGATGAGAAAGCATTGGCCATTGCCGGTATTATGGGCGGCTTGTCTTCAGCAGTCAGCGATACAACCACTGAAATTTTCCTGGAATCTGCATTCTTCGCGCCACTGCATATTGCCGGTCGTGCACGTAGCTTTGGCTTGCATACCGATGCTTCTCAGCGTTATGAACGTGGTGTCGATTTTGAATTGCCATTAATCGCTATGCACCGCGCATCACAATTGATTGCGGAACTTGCGGGCGGTGAGTTTGGACCAATTACAGTTGCCGAAAATGCAGCATTATTGCCAACACGCGACGCAATTGAGTTGAATCAAGCACAAGTCGATCAACTGCTGGGTTATAGTGTTGACTCAGCGTTCATTACTGATGCTTTAAGCCGTTTAGGTTGTGAAGTTACAGTAAAAGCAGAAGGCGAGTGGTCAGTGGTACCGCCATCACATCGTTATGATATGGTGATTTACCAAGATTTGATCGAAGAAGTGGCGCGTATTCACGGTTATGACAATATTCAAATCAGCCTGCCTGTGATTGATGTGAAGCTGGCGAAATACCAAGATCAGTTTGAATTGGGCCAACTCCGTCAAACCGCGGTAACTTTAGGTTACCAAGAAGCGATCAGCTTTAGCTTCGCAGACCTAAAGCTTGAAAAGCAACTTAATTCCAGTGTGAATCCATTAGTATTAGCCAATCCAATTTCAAGTGATTTGGCAGTGATGCGTTCAACCTTGCTATCTAGCCTTATTCCTTGTGTTCAGTACAATGTCAACCGCCAGCAAAGCCGTGTACGTTTCTTTGAGCTCGGTCTGCGTTTTGACTATCAAGAAGCCAGCAGCATCCATGATTTAAAACAGATTCCAACTTTTGCATTGATTGCGACTGGTTCACGTCATGCTGAATCTTGGCATGTGAAACCCGCTGCAATGGACTTCTTTGACTTTAAGGGTGATGTAGAAGAAATTTTGGCTGCTGGTCGTGTCAAAGTAGAATATGTGCGTTCAGAGCGTAGCTGGTTGCATCCAGGACAATCCGCAGAAATTCTCGTGAATGGTCAATCAATTGGTTACTTGGGGCGTTTACATCCCTCACTTGAAGACGAACTTGATCTGGCAACCACATGGGTAGCAGAATTGGATCAAGCGGCTGTTTTGCAAACTTATGTATCTAATTTTACAGAATTATCACGTTTTCCATCGGTTCGACGTGATATTGCGCTTTTAATTAGTGATAAGATTAATGTTAGCGAAATTCAGGGACTTATCGAAAAAACAGGCGGAGAGCTTTTAGACTCAACTTGGTTGTTCGATGTGTACACTGGACAAGGAGTAGAAGAAGGGAAACGCTCACTGGCATTTGCACTTCTCTGGCAGCATCCAAGCCGTACACTGGAAGATGCTGAAATTAAATCAGGTATGGATAATATCCTTCAAGTGTTAGAAAACACTTACCAAGCGACATTGAGGGCTTCATGACAGCACTAACTAAAGCAGAAATGGCTGATCATTTAAGTGAGCTCACGAGTTTAAACCGTCGTGAAGCAAAACAAATGGTTGAGTTGTTCTTCGATGAGATTAGCCAGGCGCTCATCTCAGGCGAGCAAGTAAAACTTTCGGGTTTTGGTAATTTCGAGTTGCGTGATAAGCGTCAACGTCCGGGCCGTAACCCGAAAACGGGTGAAGAGATTCCGATTTCTGCACGCCGTGTCGTCACCTTCCGTGCCGGACAGAAGTTCCGTCAACGTGTGGGAAATGAGCAGGTCAACTGATCTGCTTTTTTAAAAACTGGGATCAATATTGTTAAGTTCCAGTTTTTAAAATAAAAAAAGAGAGCCAAAGGCTCTCTTTTTTTTGTACTGAATAATCTAAAAGATTATTGAGCAGCAGCTTCAGAAGCAGCAGTAGCGTCAGCAGCAGCGTCAACAGCAACAGCAGCAGCAGCGTCAGCTTCAGCAACAGCAGCAGTTTCAGAAGCAGCAACTTCAGAAGTAGCTTCTACAGCAGCAGCATCAGCAGCAGCTTCAGCTTCAGATGCAGCTTCTACAGCTTCAGATGCAGCTTGGTTAGCGTCAGCAGCAGCGTCGTCAGCTTTTTTAGCACAACCAACGAAAGCTAGAGTAGTAGCAACTGCAGCAGCAATAGCGATTTTTTTGAATAACATGGCATCACTCTCTAAAAATTGAGATTAAAAAAAACCAAAGTTAGTCTGTTAAGTGCTTTTATTGTTCCTAATTGTGTTAGGGACTAACAACGCAGGAGCAGTCTAACTGGTCTGCAAATATGCTATCACTGCGCATTTTTAATTGCTACTGGCAATGATCAAAAAAGTACGGAAAAACGATAAAAAATAAGAAGTTTTTAACAGAAAATAACAATGGAATGAAAGATTTAGATTGGAGAAAGGCTTATTAAATACTTAAAAGTTATACAATTTTTAATCTGAATATTTTATTAATCAAAAACTTAAAAATAAGTTTACATAAATCAGGCTTCATTGTTTCATTCTGTAATTTATGTCAACCTAAAAAAGGCCACCGTTTAGATGACCTTTCATTTAAAATTTTAATTTGAAGCTTTGCGTTTCATCTGATCAAAGAAATCATCATTGGTCTTGGTTTCTTTCATACGATCCAGTAAGAATTCCATTGCCGCCAATTCGTCTTGAGTATGCAGCAGCTTACGCAGAATCCAGACTTTACGCAGATTGTCTTCTGACATCAGGCGTTCTTCACGACGAGTACCAGATTTCTTGATGTTCATTGCAGGGAACACGCGTTTTTCAGCAATACGACGATCAAGGGTAATTTCCTGGTTACCTGTACCTTTGAATTCTTCGTAAATCACTTCATCCATTTTACTACCCGTTTCAATCAGGGCAGTAGAAATGATGGTTAGTGAACCACCTTCTTCGATATTACGTGCAGCACCAAAGAAACGTTTAGGACGTTCTAGGGCATGCGCATCCACACCACCAGTCAGTACTTTGCCTGATGAAGGGATCACGGTGTTATAGGCACGTGCCAGACGGGTAATCGAGTCAAGCAGAATCACCACATCTTTCTTGTGCTCAACCAGACGTTTTGCTTTTTCAATCACCATTTCAGCGACTTGAACGTGACGTGCAGGAGATTCATCAAAGGTAGAAGCCACGACTTCACCACGAACCGTACGCTCCATCTCAGTCACTTCTTCTGGACGCTCATCAATTAGGAGAACGATCAGAATAACTTCAGGATTATTGCGAACGATGGACTGTGCAATGCTTTGCAGCAGCATGGTTTTACCCGCTTTCGGCGGAGCCACAATAATTGAACGCTGGCCTTTACCAATCGGTGCAACTAAGTCGATCACACGGGTGGTTAAATCTTCAGTGGTGCCATTGCCCAACTCCATCACCAACTGTTCAGTCGGGAATAATGGCGTCAAGTTTTCAAACAGAATCTTGTTACGTGAATTTTCAGGTGTGTCGTAGTTAATTTGATTGACTTTAAGTAAAGCAAAATAACGTTCGCCTTCTTTCGGCGGGCGAATGGTGCCAGTAATGGTGTCGCCAGTACGGAGGTTAAAACGACGAATTTGAGAAGGGCTGACATAGATATCGTCAGGACCTGCTAAATAAGAACCTGCGGCTGAGCGTAAAAAGCCAAAACCATCTGACAAAATTTCTAGAACGCCATCACCAAAAATCTCTTCGCCATTCATTGCATGACGTTTTAAGATGGCAAAAATAATGTCTTGCTTACGGTTACGAGCCATACCTTCGAGGCCCATAAACTCGGCAATCTTGATGAGTTCGCCAATCGGTTTTTTCTTGAGTTCGGTTAAATTCATAGGTGGTCAGATAGAATCAAAGTTCTGAGGTACAGGTTAGAAAGGGAGTAACATTCGGCCGCATACCAGCATTCAAACGAAAGCAATTGAATTTGCAAAAGAACAATTCAGAGATCTGTTTGAGTGTTTCAAAGGAAAATGTGGAAAACAATTTCTATTGCCGAGCGGCATCTTATGTAATGTGTCTTGTAAGAAATTGACAGGATTTAGGATCCTTTATCTCTTGAGTAGCGAATATAAGAGAAAATGCTGACTTTGTCAATTTATAGCCGAAAAAAATACGCGAGCATGAGTCGCGTATTTTTCACTAAAAATGCTGTGCTTAGATATTGTCATCAATAAATGCAGTCAGTTTAGATTTTGGTGCAGCACCGACTTGAGTCGCAACAACTTCACCATTTTTGAACATCAACAAAGCCGGGATGTTACGGATGTTGAAATTCACAGCAGTTTGTTCGCAAGAAGTTACGTCAACTTTCACGATTTTAACTTTACCTTGGTATTCATCAGCAAGCACTTCAAGTACGGGTGCAATTGCTTTACATGGTGCACACCAGCCTGCCCAAAAGTCCACCAGTACAGGAACGTCTGATTGAAGAACGTCTGCTTCGAAGTTTGCGTCAGTAGTGTTTACGATGTTGCCAGACATGGAATGTGCTCCAGATTAATATTTTAAAGATAACTAATTATTAGTATTACATAGCCATCTTTAACAATGTAGGGGAATCTGTAAATTTTCAATGCTTAATGTTATTTTGTCTAATGGATGATCACGATAGTGATGATCGTGTCTCACTATTATTCCCGATACAAAAAAGAATAAGGCATTAAATTGTCGCTACAAATGGCTTTTAAATTGCATGCATGTGAATTACTCTAAGCACAATTCGTTAAAGGTTTATTTCTGGAATGTCTGACTTTTTGATTGATGAAGAATTACTTGCCGCCATCGATATGGGATCAAACAGCTTTCATTTGGCCATCGCCCGTGTAGATCATGGCGAAGTGAAGAAAGTGGCATCAATGTCAGAAAAAGTTCAGCTTGCCGCAGGACTAGACGAAAATAAGAATTTAACCGAAGCCGCCCAGCAACGCGGTTTGGCCTGTCTGGCCCGTTTTGTCGGACGTTTAGGCGCAGTTCAGCCAAACCGCTTGCGGATCGTGGCGACAAATGCTTTGCGTCAAGCCAAAAACGGCCATGAATTTATCCAGAAAGCTGCAGAAATTTTACCGAAACCGATCGAAATTATCGCCGGTCGTGAAGAAGCCCGTCTGATTTATCTGGGTGTATCGCATACCATGGCCAACAGCGGTCGTCGTCTGGTAGTTGATATCGGTGGCGGTTCAACTGAGCTGATTATCGGTGAAGAATTCGAGCCGATTCATACCGAATCGGTACAAATGGGCTGTGTAGCGTTTACCAAGGCCTATTTTCAGGATGGCGAAATCAGTGCCAAAGCCTTTGATAAAGCAGTTACTGCGGCACGTAAAGAAATTTCGGGAATTGCCAATACTTATAAAGAAGCCGGTTGGGATGCTGTCGTTGGCTCGAGTGGCACCATTAAAGCCTGCCGCCAGATTTGCGTCAATATGGGCTGGAGCAATGATCGCGAACAGTTGACGCGTGAAGGCCTGGAAAAGCTCAAAGATAAACTGCTTAAATATAAATATGTCTCGGACATGGAGTTCGAAGGTCTGAAAGATGATCGTCGTGCCGTCTTACCTGCTGGTATTGCCATTCTCTATGCAGTCTTTGATGTACTGGGAATTGACCATTTGGTCTATTCTGATGGTGCACTACGTGAAGGCGTGATGTATGACTTGCTTGGCCGTTTCAAGCATGAAGATATCCGTGATCGTTCCGTGCATGCCTTGATCGGCCGTTATAATGCCGATGCCAAACAGGCTGAACGTGTGGTTCAGACCGCACAAAAACTGTTTAATGACGTGGCCAGTGAACTCGGGTTGAGTGTTGAAGATAGTGACCTGTTACGTCGTGCCGCCTATCTGCATGAGATTGGTTTGGCCATCAGTCACAGTGGCTATCATCGTCATGGCGCGTATTTATTACAACATTCGGATATTGCCGGTTTCTCGCAAGTTGATCAAAATCATTTGTCACATTTGGTCGCGCACCATCGGCGTAAATTGCGCGCTGATGCCAAGATTGATGTGATGAAAGTCGGTGGATCTAAACTTTTATGGTTATGTTTGCTGCTTCGTCTGTCGGTTTTGGTCAATCACAGTCGTAGCGATGAGATGCTTCCTGCCATTGAACTCAAGGTTGAAAATGCGCAACAATGGCAACTCAGCGTGTCTGGTGATGCCAAGCAATGGCCATTGCTGGTCGCTGAACTGCACGATGAACAGCAGCAATTTAAAAATTGGGAGATTGAACTCTCGATTCAATCCGAACAGTTTGTTAATTAATACCTTTATAGGGATGAAAACGGTTAACCTATGAAAAATAAAGCAACTCCATCAAAAGCATGGGCGACAGTGCAGATTGCACGTCATCCAGAACGTCCACAATTCCTGGACTATGTGGGTGAAATATTCACTGAATTTGATGCTTTACATGGTGACCGCCTATATGGTGATGATGGCGCGATGATCGGTGGTCTGGCTCGTTTTGATGGTCAACCGGTGATGATCGTCGGTCAGCATCGTGGTCGTAGTACCCGTGAAAAATTACAGCATAATTTCGGCATGAGTAACCCGGAAGGTTATCGTAAGGCACAGCGTCTGCTAGACATGGCAGAGCGTTTCAATCTTCCAGTATTCACCTTTATTGATACTATGGGTGCTTATCCGGGTGTCGGTGCAGAAGAACGTGGTCAGGCTGAAGCGATTGCCACCAGTCTGGCTCAGCTTTCTAACTTGAAAGTACCTGTGATTGCAACTGTACTGGGTGAAGGCGGTTCAGGGGGTGCGCTGGGTATTGGGGTGGCAGACCGTGTGGTGATGCTCTCTCACAGTATTTATTCGGTGATTTCACCGGAAGGCTGTGCCTCAATTCTCTGGAAAACCGCTGAAAAAGCTGAACAGGCTAGTGAAGCCTTGGCTCTGACTGCAGAAAAATTGCAGAAAATGGGTATTGTAGAATATGTGGTGGATGAAGGTGAGGGTGCTCATTTAAATCCGGATCAGGTCATGAACAGCTTGAAAGCAGTGCTGAAAGAAGCTTTGAATGAACTGCAACCAATGGAAGCGCAAGCACGATGCGAAGCACGTTACCAACGTTTAATGAAGTTTGGCAGCGACAATTTAGGTCTGGTTTCTTAAAACAGCTGCAGGACTTTCCTGCAGAGACAAAATTTCTCATCGGATGCAGTGGCGGCGTAGATTCTATGCTGTTGCTGCATCTGATGTTTTTTTTATGCCCGGAAAAAGTTCGGGCAATCTATGTGGATCATCAGCTGCAAAGTATCAGTAGTGCATGGGGCACTTTTGTTCAGCAGCAGTGTCGGCAACTGAATATTCCCTGTATCATTCAGCCCGTCAATGTCGCCAGTGGCAATTTGGAACAGCAAGCGCGCAATTCACGTTATCAGGCCTATCTGCAACATTTGCAAGCGGATGAAATTTTGGTGTTAGCGCATCATCAGCAGGATCAGGCGGAAACCCTGATGT
>Ga0172375_10012048_pt1 | contig 10887 bp, 12 predicted proteins | sample LakKiv1m_FD_114537 | JGI IMG/M metagenome (GOLD analysis project Ga0172375, IMG submission 114537) | Freshwater microbial communities from Kabuno Bay, South-Kivu, Congo - kab_092012_11.1m | ecosystem: Environmental > Aquatic > Freshwater > Lake | place: Democratic Republic of the Congo... | reverse complement strand
TATCAACTCTTTCCACTTTAACATCTGAATTAAAAACATAACCATTGGCAACTACAATTCTGGCCTTAGCCTCTTTGCCCAGGTCAATAGCATGGTTAAAAGCTGTTTTTACTGAATCAGCATCTGTTAAAGATTTAAGTAATCCTGGTTTTGCCGTAACAATCCCCATAAACCTATGAAAAGTTATGGATTGGTCATCATCTTCACAATTAACCACGTCGCCATTGTAATAAACACCATCAGTCGGATAAATATCATCTGAACCTGGCGCATTGATCTCTCCCGGATCAGGCATAGGCTGGCCGCAAGGCCCACCCTCTGGCAGCCAATCAGTAACACCATTGCCATCATCATCAACCTCTGCCTTGCCCGGAGCCTGGTCTTTACCCCAAAAAATACTCTTGGCTTTTTTACCGCGATTATCAGCAAACCCGCCAATATGATCATAATCTCTGTGGGTAAGGACCACCCAATTAAGTTGTGTCACACCTAACTTATCCAGCCATTGTTTTGCCTTTTTGACACTTTTACCAGCATCAACTAAAATAGTTTTACGGTTCGGCCCTACGATTAAAGTAGAATCACCTTGGCCAACAGGAAGATGATAAACACAAAGATGATTCTGCGGACAACTTGGGACATTTAAGCCTTCTGCCATTTAAATTTCTCCTATTCATTTATCCGTTGCTTTTATGCAAAATTTCACCTAAACTATGTTTGTGAAATTGAAAGTTTTAACTTTATTTCTTATTTGTTGTTTAGGATTTGTTTTTCCCGCCCTGGGCGGCTCTGGTTGCGGCCACGCTGTTTCAGACACAACTACCACTTCAACAACTAGCACAACCACAACAACAGACCCCAGGCCAACAACTTTCTGGAATGGCCGGACCATTACGGCTAACGAAACAATTTCAAATTATCAAATTTATTGTTTGGGAAGTGTCACTATCGAAAGTGGAGGAACATTAACATTAAATAACACAAAACTAGTTATGAGCTGCGAAGCTGATGAGCAATACGGCATTTTTGTTGAATCCGGCGGCGCATTTAACATAACAAACAATAGTCATATAACAGCCAACAATACTAACAAAGGCTATTATATGTTCTGGTTTAAAGAAGGCAGCCTTGCTACAATTACTAATTCAACGATTGAAGGCACCTGGACGCCTAACCCAGCTGGAAAATCTCAATTCAACGAAGCCGGTATATTTTTTGAAGCTGATCATTTGGAAATAACCGGTTCAACTATCAAAAACTCAAAAGGCAATGGCCTTGAATATTATCAGTCTCCCTGGGGTGAAGATGTTATTATCAGCAGCTCAACCTTTAATAACAATGGCGCCAACGGACTTTTAATAAGAAACTGCAAGAGAATTAACATTTCCAATTCTACTTTCAACTACAACGGTACTGACCACAACCGTACTGACGGTTGCGGCATTATTTTTATGGGAGTGCCGGGAATTGCCACGATCGAAGGCAATACTATTCACTATAATTATAAAACCGGCTTGGAACTAAGCGGTGGTTACAACCTGGCAAAAGTATTTAATAATACTGTGAGCCACAACATTGATCATGGTATTTTTCTGCATGATGAGTACAGCCTTATGTCGTACGCAGAAGTCTATAATAACACCTGCGAAGCCAACGGCTTTAACCCCAGCGTTGATTTGGAAGGCGTGTCAGTTGAAAATTCAGTTGAAGCTTATGTGCATGATAATATTTTGATTAATAATAACTATGGCCTGCGCGTGATGAATAATTTCTCCAGCACTTTTGAAAGCAATTTGATCCAGAATAATGTCAATGGAGTGCATATTGTCAGTGCCGCACCGATTTTTTATCGCAATACCATTGTGGGCGGCAACTATGGTTTTCTTGTCCAGGAACAAGCTGACCCGGCTAACCCCAATTTAGGCAAGACCTCAATTGCTCACAGCGGCTATAATAATATCTCCAACAATACCAAAGGCGTGGCAGCACAATTAAGGACAGGCGAAGTTTTTGCGGAAAACAATTACTGGGGCTATACTACTGAAGCGGAAATCAATGATTATATGTTTTACTTTGATTTTCCAGCTGACAAAGTTGATTTTAAGCCGTGGCTTAATGTAAAGCCTTAAGTTTTTCTTCCAATCTGCAGACGTGATCTAGGGCTTTTTTCTCAACATCTTTATAAGGTTTTAAGCGATCCATTAAATCTTTAAAATCAACTTGATGGCCGTCAAATTCCGGGCCTTCAACACAGGCAAATCTGGTTTTACCGCCGACTTGAACCCGGCAAACACCGCACATGCCAGTGGCATCAAGCATAATGGGGTTTAAGGAAACCAAAGTCTTGATACCATGCGGTTTAGTTACATCACAGCAAACTTTCATCATGGGCACTGGACCAACGGCAATAACTAAATCAATCTTTTTACCAGAAGCAATAATATCTTTGAGCTCATCACTAACAAAACCTTTACGCCCGCACGTGCCATTATCAGTCGTAATTCTCAACTCCGAACTCACACTTCCCAACTCACTTCTATATATCAACATTTCCTCGCATCTTGCGCCAATAATAGTGATAACTTCATTGCCAGCTTGCTTCATGGCCTTAACCACCGGATAAATTTCAGCAATACCAACCCCACCGCCAATCACCACCACCCTGCCATATTTTTCAATATGAGAAGGAACTCCAAGCGGGCCTAAAAGATGAGCGATTTCATCGCCTTGTTTTAAAGAATCTAGAACCTTAGTAGTTGCGCCAACAATTTGGAAGATAATCGCGATTGTCCCTTTTTCAGCGTCAGCGTCTGCAATGGTTAAAGGAATCCTTTCGGCGTTTTCTTTGGGAATAATAACAATAAAATTGCCCGGCTTGGCTGCCCTAGCAATATGCGGCGCATCAACTATAATTCTTGAGATATTGTCTGCCAGCTTTTCTTTTTTTAGTATCTTGAACATACTATTTTCCTTTTCTAAATGTTTTTAAACAATTTTAATTGCGGCACTTTGCGCTCCAGATAAACCTTGACTTTGCCCCAAAATTCTTTGGCAATATTAAATATAGCTTCACTTTCTGCCCGGCTAATTAATATTTTTGGCTCATAAATGCAATCATTTCTTTTAACCCGAAATCTTTGAATCCTTTCAATCAAATCGCAGTAGTCCGGCCCCAAAAGCTCTCCCGCTACAGCAAAAGTAGTCTTGTGTTGTTCGCCATCGCTGGGGCGATATCCATTGCAAAGAAGGATTATCCTGCTTATCTGCAATAGTCCATCATAAACAAGCTTAAAGGACGCTTCGTCAACCTTATTTTTTACTATAGCAGCCGCCTCAAAGTTTCTTTTAGCCGCCTCTAGTAAACCGTCTAAATAATCAAGGCCAGTAGCTTGCTTTTTGAGTTTCCCTTTTTTTACATATTCATCCAATAATTTTGTTAAATTCATCTGCATCTCCAACCAATAAAATGCATTTCTTCACAATATCCTTATAAAAAGAATTGGTTTTTGCCTTTCTTATAAAATCTTGATGTTCAGAAATATGATAATTAATGGCTATGCCAATCGTTTTTTCTGTTTTTTGGACTTTTTTAAAAATATCGTCTTCCTTAACCCTGCCAATAACAAACAGATCTATATCGGAACTGCTTTTAAAATCCCCTTTAACATAAGAACCAAAAAGAAAAGCAAAATCAACTCCTTTAATTTTAGACAATTCCTTCTTCAATTCCGCTTCCAGCCCAATGGTTTTTCTAATAATAGACCTGACCTCATCCAACAAAGCAAACTCTTTATTAAGCGCATAAAAACTCGATCCGGTCTTTTTGTTAAACTTTACAAAGTCTTTCTCTAGAAGCTTGTTCAGTTCGCGCTGCGCCGTCCCAACAGAAGTACCAGCCGCTTTGGCAATTTCGCTCAAATAATATTCTTTATTTGGATTATAAATAAAAAGCAATATTATTTTTTTGCGGATTTTTGATTTAGTAAGAAAATCCAGCATAACTTTACTCAAATATGAGTATATTATTACTCAAAATTGAGTAGGTGTCAATCAATGGCAGATTGCCAAACCTGTTTTGCTTTTTGGGCCGGCAAATCCACCAAATCCTCAATCATCAGTTTTGTGCCGCCAACCTTGCCAATTTTAGCAAAGGAAACCTTGTTTTGTTTGGCCAATTTTTCAAGCTTGTCCGCATTTTGTGGTGAACAAGAAACAATAACACGGGTTTGTGATTCTCCAAACAACAATGAGTCATTTCTAATTTCCCCACTACCTGGCAAACAAGTAATTTGTGCGCCTAGTCCCGGAAAACAGCATTCAGCCAAAGCAACAGCTAACCCGCCTTCAGAACAATCATGCGCTGAATTAATTAATCCGGCTTGAATAGCCTCGAAAACAGTTTTTTGCAAGGCTTTTTCTGTTGCAAGATCAAGCGCCGGAGAATTTCCCGCAACTTTATCATGAATTACTTTTAAATATTCACTGCCGCCCAATTCATTTTTGTTTTCGCCTAGAAGAATAATAATATCGCCTTCATTTTTAAAAGATTGGGTCATGCGTTTATCAATGTCAGGCAAAATGCCGATCATGCCAATAGAGGGCGTCGGGTTAATCGCGCCTTGGGGGCTTTCATTATAAAAAGACACGTTACCGCTAACAACCGGCGTGCCAAAAAACTTGCAAGCATCAATAATCCCGTTTACACAATTCTTAAAAGCATAATACCGGTCAGGCTTTTCCGGGTTGCCAAAATTTAAACAATCAGTGACCGCAGCCGGCTCCGCGCCGGAACAAACCAGATTCCTGGCTGCTTCTGCCACGGCAATTTGCGCGCCAACATAAGGGTTTAAATAACAATAGCGGCTGTTGCAGTCTGTTGTGGCTGCCAAGCCTATTTTTCTGCCTTTTAACCTTAAAACCGCTGCGTCTGAACCAGGCAGTACACAAGTGTTAACCTGCACCATATGGTCGTATTGTTCATAAACCCAGGCTTTGCTGGCAATAGTGGGCGAAGCCAGCAACTTTAATAAAACATTGTTAAAATCTTTAGGTACTGGAATGGAATTAAAATCAAAACCTTGCAGTTCATCCAAATAAGCAGGCTTTTCATCAGGCATATGATAAATCGGCGCTTTAGCCAAGGCTTCGGTATTAATATCCGCGACAACCTTGCCCTGATATTTTACCCGCAGTTTTTTATCGTCTGTCACATGGCCAATCACTACCCCATGCAGATCCCATTTCTTAAAAATATCTTCAACTGCTTTTTCTTTGCCTTTTTTAACACAAACCAGCATGCGCTCCTGTGACTCTGACATCATGATTTCATAAGCTTCCATGCCAGTCTCGCGCAGAGGCACTTTGTCCAAATCAATTTCCATACCAACTTCGCCTGCATCAGCCATTTCAGCTGATGAACAAGTAAGGCCAGCCGCCCCCATATCCTTAATACCTAAAACATAGCCAGTATCAAGCATTTCCAAAGTTGCTTCGATTAAACATTTTTCTGTAAATGGGTCGCCAATTTGGACTGTGGGCCGTTTTTCTTCGCCTTCGCTAAACTCATGCGAAGCTAAAACAGAACACCCGCCAATACCATCGCGGCCAGTGGAAGAGCCCACATACATTATTGGATTACCAATGCCAACTGCTTTGGCCCGAGCTAATTTATCTTTATGGCAAACACCAATACTCATGGCATTGACTAAGCAGTTGCCGGAATATGATTCGTCAAAATAAATTTCTCCGCCAACCGTGGGGACACCTAAACAGTTGCCATAAAAAGCAATACCATCAACCACACCTTTTAAAAGATAACGGTTATATGGATCGGTTAAGGGACCAAAACGAAGCGAATCAAGCGAGGCAATTGGCCGCGCGCCTGCTGTAAAAATATCACGGATAATGCCGCCTACTCCGGTGGCGGCGCCTTGTTTGGGCTCAACCTGGGACGGGTGGTTATGGCTTTCCATTTTAAAAATAATGGCCAGGTCATCAACAATAATACCGCCGGAATCCTCGCCCACCATGGCAGGGTATTTACCGTCTTTAGGAAAGTTTTTTATCAACGCGCGGGAGCGCGGATAGCCGCAGTGTTCTGACCACTCAACTGAAAACATGGCCAGCTCGGTGGACGACGGCTCGCGTCCCATGATTTGCTCGATCTTGCCATATTCTTGGTCGTTTAGACCTAGTGCTTGATAGACTTCGGGTTTGATCATTTGCTAAATCCTTTTAATATTGATTCCCAAACAACTAATCCGTCTTTACTTGTTAGCTCATCTTCACTGGCTCTTTCCGGGTGCGGCATCATGCCAAGGACATTGCCCTTTTCATTCACAATCCCCGCAATGTCATCAACCGCCCCGTTAGGATTATCAACATAGCGAAAAACAATTTGGTTGTTGGCTTGCAGTTTTTCCAATCCCGCCGCATCAATATAATAATTGCCTTCATTGTGGGCAATGGGGATTCTAACAATTTGTCCTTTATTATAACCAGAACTAAAAGGCGTGTCTGTATTTTCTACTTTTAATTCAACAAATTTACAGATAAAGTGCAAATTTTTATTCCTCAACATGGCGCCTGGCAGCAAGCCGGCTTCTAAAAGAACCTGAAAACCATTGCAAATACCAATAACCAGCCCGCCGGCATTGGCAAATTTGATCACTTCTTCCATAATCGGGGAAAAACGGGCAATCGCACCGCAGCGCAAATAATCGCCGTAACTAAAACCTCCGGGGATAATAATGCAGTCAAAATCTTTTAATTTTGTTTCTTTATGCCAGATATATTTAACCGGTTGTTTTAAAACTTTGTCTATGACGTGAAAACAATCGTGGTCGCAGTTTGAGCCGGGAAAAACAATAACGCCAAATTTCATTACATTATCTCTACTTGAAACTCTTCAATAATGGGGTTGGCTAAAAGCTTCTGGCACATGGCCTCTGCCTGCGCTTTGGCTTTTTGCTTATCGTTTTCTTCCAGGGCAATGATAATAAACTTGCCCATGCGCACCTCTTTAATGCCCTTAAAATCCAGGGAATCAAGCCCGTGTTTTACTGTTAAGCCTTGCGGATCAACCACTGTTTTTTTGAGGGTTATCTTGATTTGCGCTTGTGTCATTACACTGTAATTTTAGCAAAAAAACAAACAGAATTCAACGCACTTAAAATGCTATAATAATCTTGCATGAAAAAAATAGCTTTGCCAATTTTATTCATCTTAACTGCCGCACTTTTAAGCTCTGCCTCAACCCAAACAAAGTTTATCCAAGCCAAAATCGGCAGCAAGACCTACTGGCTGGAAATCGCCGACACAGCCGCCAAAAGAGGCCAAGGCCTTGCCAAGCGCAAGCAATTAAAAGACAACCAGGGCATGCTGTTTATCTTTCCTAAAGTCAGGAAACATTACTTTTGCATGCAGGATATGAGGTTTCCGCTAGATTTTATCTGGATAAGAGATAATAAAGTTATTGATATTACCGCCAATGTACCTAATAAAAATAACGGCTTGCCCATGTTTGACAGCTTTACCGCCAGGTCAGAGTTTGACAAGGCTATTGAATTAAATGCCGGAGAAATTGCCAAAAGCAAAGTCAAAATCAGTGATCTGGTACAGTTTATTGGGAAAGAGAAGAGCTCGCCACAGGAATAAATCCAGCTGACTGCTTAAGATTTGAGCTGCAGATGGGTTTCATGCTATATTGATAAAACATTATGCTGCAAGTAAATAATTTATCTCTAGGTTTTAGCGGGCACGAATTGCTTGACGAGGTCAGCTTCACCATTAATAGCGGCGAGCGCGTTGGCCTGGTGGGCAGAAACGGGTCTGGAAAAACAACCCTTTTTAAGCTGCTTACCAGAGAAATAGAGCCTGACGAGGGAGAAATCTCTACGCCAAAAAACTATACCATTGGCCACTGAAAACAACACCTTCATTTTAGTAAAGCAAGCGTACTGCAAGAAGCTTGCCAAGGCTTGCCTGCAGACGAAAAAGACCAGCTCTGGAAAGTGGAAAAAATATTGGGCGGCCTGGGTTTTAGCGAAGAAGAATTTAGCAAATCACCGGCTGAATTTTCCGGCGGCTTCCAGGTGCGGCTTAATCTGGCCAAAGTTCTGCTGGCAGAACCACACCTGCTGCTACTGGACGAACCAACCAATTATCTTGACATTATTTCAATTCGCTGGCTAACCCGATTTTTACAGCGCTGGTCAAACGAGCTGATAATTATTACCAGATAAAATAAGGAGGTTTTATACGTTTTTGTAGATTAAGGAACAAAACCAATACGATTTTGTGAAAAATCAGCGGTTGACCAAAATATTTACAACTTTTTCCCGGCCTTTTAACCCTCTAACAATGCTAACAGCGCTCTTTTTAACTTTAAAATAGTCTGACAAAAATTCAATCAGGGCTTTATTGGCTTTACCATCCACAGGCGGTGCAACAAGGTAAACTTTTAAGCGGTTTTGTTCCTGCACAAGCTTGTTCTGCTTGGCATTTGGAATCACGCGGATGTTGTAGGTTTTCATTTTTAATATTTTATGTTATTTTATAAAGGGAAGCAAATGAACAAAAAAATAAAGACCATTCAAGGGGACATCACCAATATAAAAACAGATGCCATTGTCAACGCAGCCAACCACACACTCTTGGGTGGCGGCGGGGTTGACAGAGCAATTCATCGGGCGGCAGGAAAAGAACTGCTGGAAGAATGTAAAAAACTGGGCGGTTGTAAAACTGGCGAAGCTAAGTTAACCAAAGGTTATAACTTGCCGGCAAAACACGTGATCCACACGGTTGGCCCTATATATAGTAAAGAAAAAGATAAATCAGCAGAGCTTTTAGCCGCTTGTTACACCAATTCCTTAAAATTAGCCGCGGAAAATAATATTAAAACCATTGCTTTCCCAGCCATTTCCACCGGAGCATATGGCTATCCCAAAGCAGAAGCAGCCAAAGTTGCAACAGAGGCTATTGAAAAATTTTTAAATTCTGATTTAGGCAAGAAAATTGAACAAGTCGTGTTAATGGTATTTTCTCACTAATCGATTCGAAAGCCAATTTTCTTTTTAGGTTCACCTGGCGGTTCTAGCATCTTTTTAATGGCATCAAAAATAGCAAAAATCCGCTTATCATGCTTATCCAATCTCTGCTCTAATTCTTTAAGTTTACGCGAAACCTCCATATGACTGGTTAAAATTCTCCTCAAATTGGTAAAAGCTCTCATTATTTGAATGTTTACTTCTATGGCATATTCACTTTTTAACACTGAAGACAACATAGCTACGCCGTTTTCTGTAAAAGCATAAGGCCTCCAACGCAAGCCCATCTTATCTGATTTGGAGGTCACAAATTGTGACCTCCAATTATCAAACTCGGTTTTTGTTAATTCAAACATAAAATCTGATGGAAAACGCCTAATGTTTCTTTTAATAGCCTGTTTAAAAATCTTGGTTTTAACCCCATATAGTTCAGCCAAATCCCTATCAAGCATCACTTTTTGGCTTCTGATCATATAAATTTTGTTTTCGATTCGCTCACTTGGAATTAACCCATTCATGATTAAATCCTCCTAATAATGGTTACAGCAATTTTATTGCCGGCCTATCCCAAACGTAAAACGGGTTAAAACTGGCCAAATTAGGTCGGCTTGACCATTTTTTCGGACATGTTACAATGTAAGCGGCATGAAAATAAAAATATTATTAATAATAATGTTAGGCCTTGTTTGTGTCAGCCAATCTTTTGCCATGGGAGGAAAACCAGCATTGCCAAAAAATATTAACGCGGAATTCATCACCAACAAAGGCAGCTTCACCTGCCAGCTTTTTCCAGAATCAGCCCCTAAAACAGTGGCCAACTTTGTAGGACTGGCCAAAGGCGAAAAAGAATGGCTTGATTCCAAGACCCATGAAAATGTCAAAAAGCCATTATACAACGGAACAATTTTCCATCGTGTAATCGCGGGTTTTATGATCCAGGGCGGCGACCCATTGGGTTTAGGCGTAGGCGGGCCTGGCTATAAATTTGAAGATGAAATTGATCCTGCGCTAACCTTTGACCAGCCTGGTATTTTAGCCATGGCTAATTCCGGCCCCAACACCAACGGCTCACAATTTTTTATCACCGTAGCCCCTACCCCCTGGCTTAACGCTAAACACACAATCTTTGGCAAAGTAACCAGCGGCTATGACGTGGTTGAAGCAATAAGTAAAGTAAAAACCAGCGGGCAAAACCGTCCCATTGAGCCTGTGGTGATTAAAGAGGTCAAGATTAGTTATTAACGCCGGTCCCAGGTTAGATTTGTGCCAAAAACATGCGCGTATTCCCAGGGGTTAACATAAAAAGGCCGGTCTAATTCGTAAGTATAAGAAAAGTCCAGCACTATATCATTGCTTAACGGCTGGACCCTGCCAAGAGTAGTCCAGTTGCGGTAAGCGTGCCCGTATTTTAAAGTATAGAAAAAATTATTCTGAAGATAGACAGCATAATTATCAAACGTCCACTCCAAGCCAGGTTTAATTTCATAAATCACATTAACATTCTGCAAATTACCAATGTCCAGATCGTGGAACTCGATTTCACCGTAAGAAAGTATATCCGCCACCCGCACAATGCCGGCATTTAACGCGGTTAAGGCCCCGGCTGTTTCAGCCGTGCCAACCGGGCTGACTTTTGCAATGGCCGGCTCAACAGACTGCTGAACAATACTTAGTTCTCTTTGCAGTTTCTGCCTGATCTGCACTTCCTTGCTTGTAACAATACTAATAATAATTTTGGGATCAATGGCAAACTCAAAACTGTGGTCAGCAATCCAGCTGCCAGCGGCGTTTTTCTGGTTGTTAAAAACATAATAAAGCCCTAGATCAAGTCTTGGGTTTG
>Ga0172375_10012046_pt1 | contig 10888 bp, 17 predicted proteins | sample LakKiv1m_FD_114537 | JGI IMG/M metagenome (GOLD analysis project Ga0172375, IMG submission 114537) | Freshwater microbial communities from Kabuno Bay, South-Kivu, Congo - kab_092012_11.1m | ecosystem: Environmental > Aquatic > Freshwater > Lake | place: Democratic Republic of the Congo... | reverse complement strand
TCGGTTGTGTAAAGACCGGATAACTCTTGTGGAAACGCTTTTCTGAGAGCAAGGCTTTCAGCACATTTTGCAATCATAATGTCGGGCATTTTAGCCCACATAGCATTTAGATCGCCGTCCTTTTTGCGCTGCGCATAAGCCTCAAACCTTGCAACAGCCCATAAAGGTTCTCTGAATCCGTCTTTTAGTACGGCTACCTTTGCAGCCGCGGGCGGCTTTGATTGAAGCCATACGTCAACCCATTTTCCGTCATCACCGCACCAATACGGACCTAACTGACCAGCGTATTTTCCCGTTCTCTCAGCAACAAGTCTCTGCCCGTCAATGGACACCTGAACCGCCATGACCTCGCGCTGCTCTTTTGCATCCCACCGCTTGATTGCATAAATCTGCCTTGCGAATGGGTCTAATCCGGTTCGGTTCGCCTGCTGGACGAATAACGACAATTCATCGTCTGTCGAACCCTTTGCAATGGTGCGCTTGATTAAATCAATTTGCTCTTTCCCAAGTGCGTGTACGGTAATTGCTGTTTGATCTGTCATTTTTTCTCCTATGGATATAAGTTTGATCGAACTTCCATGCGCTCGCTTTCTGGATGTTTTTCGCGCAATGTATACACCAACTCAAACCGCTGGTTTGTGTGGTTCCACTCGCTGGATGCCATTTCGATAAATTTGTCATACGTGAGGTAGAATGGCTCAATGTGGCCGCCCTCGTATTCCATCGACGTCTCAATAAACTTGCAGCCGAGCATCCTCAAGGTTTCCGCAACATCCGAAGTCAAGCGTATCGCTTTATACTCGGCCTTTTCGCAAGCCTGCGTAAACGTGCCTGTCTTTGGCTCATACAAACCGTGATACTGATGCAATTCATCGTTGATTCTCATGATAAGCTCCAAGTCTTTGTAAAGCCGTCGTACCAATCGTTGATCTGCTCGGGTTCGTGTTCCATAACCCATCTGCTGGTGTGTTCCCTCAAAATGATGATCTTGCCTATTTCGTCAAAACCCATCAATTCGAGTTTCTGAATCGCAAGTTCTAACAGGTCGTAATTTTCCATGCGCTCTCCTCTGCGCGTGTACCATGCGCGCCCCGGTTTGATGGATTAGTTGTTGATTCTTACCCAGTTCCAACCGCCAATATCTTTGGTTGATCTGGCATAAACGTCACCGTTCGGCATAATCATGTGGCGATTGTCAAGGTAATCCTTGCCGCCGTTTTTCAAAATCCAACCAAGTTTTACGATTCTTGAAGTCATCTGTCTCTCTCCTTGTTTGATGTACTAATAATACGATCTTCGGCGCCGGATTGCTAGTGACAAATGTCACCTCTTTTTTATGACATGGGAAGTATTTTTTATGCAGTTTTTTCAAAAGAGAAACAAAGGCCATTTAATGGCATCAGGAAGCCCGTAGAGCGTTTTTTAATGCATGTGTGGTGATTTATGCGTATAACCCGAAAATATAGCCATTTCAACATTTGTTGAAATAGGATATACGGTTGATACAGGATACTGTATGTTTTTTGTCTATTGTCCTGAATGTAAATTACCTTTTTACAAAATAACCAGGATTATAATAATCGCGTTTATTATCCATTTTCCGCGAATTTGATAACAACTATTCGGGATTTTCGAATAGTTGATAACAACCAATAGATTGACACTTATCTTCGGAATCCGTCACTAAAGGTCAATAAATGACACATTACTAACATGCTGACTTTGTTTATATTATCAGCGTGAATGTAAACTTTCGTGCTGCGATAATTAGTCGTGATCTAATTATGGAAGTACAAATGTGCATTTTGATTGCAGATAAACATCACATTTGATATTTTATTGGAATAAAAAACATAAACGGATTGTAACTATAAACTGGTCGATTTCGACCACGTTAAAACAAAAAACCACCGGGAGGCTGTGCCAGTCATACCAGTGGTTTTTTGGGCAATCACACGGCATGGAGCCGAGTTTCATCACCTTCGCGTGCCAGTGATATAGGATTGCCGATCAGTGGCAGTATCACTCCCTCGCGGGATCCTTTATGTGCTGCCATAACTCTACCGTTTCGCTACGTGGTCGCGCCCGACTGTCGGGAAAGTTAGTTGATCGGACTAACTCTGTTTTCTTTAAATTTATCTTTCCAAAACAACCACTCGTCTTTTGTGATCTTGTATTTATCATAAAGTTCTTGTGGTATTTTTGATTCATCAATATATTCAGGGTCAAGAGAAAAACTCCCGCTATTGGATTCTTCCCACATAATAACCCTATTACCAATTTGAACACATCCCATACAAGCGCACGCCCCGTTTTCTCCACCACACCAACGGTTTCTCCATGCTTCAGGAATTGTTTGCATAATCTTGTCAATATCTTCAAAGGATTTCATTGTTTCACATCCACGCCGCGCATGAGTGTTGCCCGTTAAAGAACCGTTTCCTGCCACCTCAATAATAGCACATTTGTTTGAGAGGTGTCAAGTTACTTCCTCGTACGTCGCCATGAATATGTTTGGCTTGCATGGGTAGATTTCACCCAAAACGCCGCGAATAATAAAATCGCCGGTCTTTGCGGTCATTATGCCTTCCAGTGTGTTGATTTTCAGCATATTGCTTTCTTCGCGCACGCAACCCATTTGCAGCTCTTTTTGGAACCACTCTGGCGCATCCGCGAGATGCTCAATCCCTTTCCACTGAAAGGCTTCTATTCCCACTGGTTTTTTTCTGTATTTCATTTTGCCTTCCTGTACGCCTTGACACGCTGGCCTTTATAGATTGCATAACGGCATTCCAATTCACCAGCCGCCTCTTTACATTTCAAAGTTCTGTATGCTTGTTCTTGTGTCACGCCTTGCTCTATCATCATTGGAGCGCATACCTCACAAGTTGCGTCAATTTCTGTAGCCTGTTCCTTGATTAGTTCGGCAAGCAGTTCGTTGAAATTAAAATCTACAACCGGATCGGTTCTGGCTTCGGCATCTCGTAAATCTTTTTTATTACTTGGCATCTTCCATCCTCCACGATGAATATCACGCCGCCAATATGCGGCAATCTCATGCGGTCAATTTTTTCCACGTGTGGCGTCCTGAGTTGCCACGCGGGGGTAACGATCAGTTGAATATCACGATCGCCCTCTCTTGGGATTGAAACAGGAATGTATCTGTGCCTATGGCTTCTTACGAAAACATCCGGCAAAACCTGGCCCCACTGGCTGCATTCTACCAGGGCAGCCACTAGCTCCCGCATCGGAGCGCTGGTCTCATAAGCCGCGCTGGAAGTAGTCCCGATATGGTGAGCGAACTGGAAAACAACGCCTTCGACATCAAGCCACAACTGCCAGACAGAATTATTTCCTAGTTCGTCCACCTCGCAGTTGATTGCCTCGGCTATCCGTTCTGTGGATTGTTCTCCGATGCTCCCGTGTGCTTCAGTCCCCCTAACTATGAATGTGCGATATTTGTTTGCAATAGGTCTGAGGATCTGAATCGCCGCACGTTCCTGGGTCATCACGTTCGGAACAATATCAACGACCTGGTGGTGGTTACCATCCACGACATCGCCATTAAATACGACGGTCGTATCCTTGTCCTTGATCCCCTTCAATTCCTTTCTTACAAAGTCATCCCAAAAATGCCGCCAGCAGCGCCATGTATAAAGCTGGAGCTTAGACGGCAATTGCATTGACCCGTTATCCAGGGCAATCCCTTTTTCATCTGACAAGCCGCTATGACTTCCTATGTGCAGGTCAGAAACTGCTATGATCGCTTTTTTTGTCAAAATGTTTCCCTACGAGCTTTTCAGCCCGATCGCTGCCAATATCCCTGCGATCACCACGCCAAGAGAATTGATAAACGACCAGCTGTTTACCCGTTTTTCGAGGTTTTCGATCTTTACATCCTGGGTGGATTGAGAAGTAACTACCCTGTCTATTTTGTCGCTTAATTCTTCCTGTTTCTTGCATTGATGTTCCTGGTTTGACACAACAATATCAAGGCATGAGTTAATGTGCATTAACCACTCTTTCGTTGTTGACGGGGTAAGATTCTCTACTTCTGCCATGTCCACCTCACATGAGTTAATAAATTACCTACAAGCAATAGGGCAAAAACAGCATCACTTCAAATACGCGATGCCGTTGTGAATGTCCGCTACAAATTGATCGATCCCTACGCGCTGCCAGATGTTGCCGGCAGAGTCTCTTACCTCTTCCAGGCAGTCAAACACCGTACCCGCTGGTAATAATTTTATTTGTGTGAGGATAGATACCTGCGGCTTCTTGCGAAGCGTGAGTGTCCGCCTAGCCGTCTTTACGGGAATTGTTCTTGTGTTCATAGGCGGGATGATTACTTCGTCGTCCGGGGTTTCTGGTATCACTACTGCACCTCCAAAAAGTTTTGCGTATTCAACGTCCGATGCGACCCATCCATTCAAGTCGCAATCCGCCATCTGGCTGAATGACCCTCCATCTTTGACGCCCCTGTCCTGAAAATCACCGTCAGAGCTGTATTGCCACATCAACACTTTGCCAGTCCAGCCTTGTTTCTGCGCTGAATAAACGGCGTCCGATCCGTCAAGATTGTTTACTGTACGATACGGATACCAGGCCATCCAAAGAGGCCTCGTTTTGAACCATGAACTGAACCACGGGATTAATCCGAGTGAGCAGTAAATCCCCGTTGTTTTTCCTGAAAGCCTGTCAATTTCTTCAAGGCAGGCCTTGGCGATTTCCTGTGCGCGGCTTGTGACCGTCCTGATTTTTGGTATGCCTGCCGATACGCCGTCCTCAATGTCCAGCCACAGCATGCCTTCAAAGTCATCCTTGACAGCGTTCCACATTGCTTGAGCCTGCCGCTTCCCCCAGGCTGCGTTGGTCATGCCATAAACCGAAGATCCTGTCATGTGATTGGAGTAATAATCCATGTACCAGTACATCATGCGGTTCAGTTTGCCCTTCGAGCCGGCCCAGTATTCCTCGAAACGTCCGTCAAGAACATAGCTGAACCCACCCCGGATTACAACGAAATTACATGCAGGGACCTTGCTCCAATTAATAACGTCGTTCCAGTAACTTACATCGATGCCTCTGATTGGAAAGCTGTCGAATTTTATTCCCATGCTACCTCCTAGGCGATTTCCTCTTTTTCCTTGATCTTATCGATTGAGAAGGTGTCAATAAAAGTAAGCGCGTCCTGCACATTCTGCGGAACCGCGGCCCACTCAAACGCTTCCTCGTACTCTCCGGCTTGATTCTTCATTTCCATGCCGTCTGCATCAAGGAACCGATAACCACGTTTGAGGTGAATTAACCCATCTTCCGTAGCCCAAAGTTCTACTTTGTCAAAGATGATTTGAGCTGCTTCAATATTCCAAGTCTTTATAGTCGTCATTATTACTCCTTTTACATGAACCCAAAATCTGAAAGGTAAACAGCGGATACGCCTCCTGGTAACAAAGGGTACGGCTGAGTCGGTGGCGTAAAATCACTTGTCCATCTTGCTATTCCATTACTAAATCTAAATTCATCTAAATACCCATAATAAGGTGCGCCGTTTCCACTGTCGTTACCAATAAATAACGATGACGTTAAGTAAGTAAATGTTGTCGAACAAGCAGTTGTTGTTTTTAATACACCGTTCACGAAATAATATACATTTGACCCCGACCTGCAAAATGCAATATGATACCAAGTCGCATTTGAAAACGATTCGTAGTTTAGATTTGTTGAAAAACTATTAGACCCATTAATCACTTCTTGCAGTTGGAATGTATACGAGCCACCTGATTGCCACATAGTGATTCTAAAATAATCGTTTGGGTCGGACGGATTGTAAATATGATAAATCTGGTAAGGAGTAGCAGTTGGCAAAGCCGCCGTATTAAATCTAAAATCAAAAGTAAAATTATTGCTACCTAACCCGAAGTCTGCATTTGCAGGTGTCGAAATATAATCACCATTTCCGTCAAAATAGCCTGAAGCGCCACCAAAAACGCTGCGTGAAGTGGATATTTTTGCATTACCAGCAGCAGTCCAAACCTTTCCACTTTCATCAGCGAAAGTGGTTGATCCATTCGCTCCGTCAAAATGAAGCAACACCTTGGTATATATATCATCTACTGCCATAGCTTACTCCTAATCAACCGGATACCAGATCATATAACCAAATAAATAAGCATCTACTGCTAAGGTATCATTAGTTCCGTCGTCCGCTTTACGCAAGCATCTAAACTGTACTAACTCTCCCGCGTCTGGAGTCCCGGCAATCGTCACCGCCGCGGATTGATCGCCAACGTATAAATCGCTCGTTGTTCCGCCCGTGTCATTGACATAAATGGCAGTCCCCTGCGCAGCATCCAAAGCATCATCGTTGGCGAACGATACCCCAGCCAACCCCCATGATACTTTGAAATTAGTTGTCGTGGCGGGGTGAGTCCAATAAGGCATGAAGTAAATAACTCCGCCGGTATAGTCCTGCGGCATTGCTATGTTTACATACGCATATTCAATAGCATCCTTATCAAATGGCAGATAATCGAAGACGGTCTTATTTGTTGTCATCTCCAATTGAACTGATGCGCCACATCCATTAGTTTTTGTTGGCTTGAATCCACCAACCCATAACTGCTTATGTCTAACACCACCGACCAAGATGGTCGGGCCTGTTGTGCCGCCTAACGCCTTGAGATTACTCAATATCTTATCGTAAATAACTTCAGTCAAAACTTGACCGGTTGCCAAATCTATCGCCCCTCCAGTTGAGGGATCAGTCCATGTAGTATTTACTGCCATAACAATCTCCTATTCCAATGGGTCAATTTGTTTACCAATTGGAGTCTCTATAGACTCTGACACTGGTAAAGACATTGAGGCTATTTCTGTTGATAAAATGTCCGTCACTATTTTTTGAGAGACTTCGATCTGTAGAACCCTATAATTCAATTCATCAAGACTTTTATCGTTTTCGATAGCAAATAATTGTTCTTCAATCGTTGGTTCTTGTATTACTTCTTCAGGCGTAATATTGGCTATGATTGCTTGAATATCCTCTCGCGTCTGTATCTCCCTGTGGTTTTCATCCCACACAATGCCGTTATCATTACATCCTGACGTTTGGATATGCGCTTTTTCAAGTTCGTAAATAAGCCGTTTTGAGTCCATATCAATATCCTATCACATCAACACCATCGAGCACCGATACTCCGATGGTAAAGACAGATAAAACAACTTTTTGTACCATGATATTAGTTGTATGTAATGTTCCTGCATTGCTTATACTGTGTCTCATTCCCTGGACACGACCTTTGAATGATGTACTTCCTGTTGATTCTGTCACGTTTACCATGTCGCCTATTTCACGCGTCAATTGTTGTGTTAGGGTCGTATCGTCTCTATTGATTAACGCTATATTTCTTGTTGGAGAGCGAGGTGTACCATTCAGCGCAACAACGAAATTAGCAAAAGAAGCGGCGGCTGTATCACTTTCAAATTGCGCTGAAGTGACCGGAGATCCGTTTCGATAACCATACGCCTTACGGCTTTCTGTGTTTGTTGCAAAAGTAGCAACCCCTCCAGTTCGTAATGCATATTGACCGTTTATTATTTTATCTTTTTCCACGGATGTTTTCAAGCTGGATGATAAACTTCCTGAAATAGTGGCAACGGCAGCCTCGTTACTGTAAAATATGTTTCGAGTTTTATAAGTTGCAACGCCTGACTTTGAGATAAAAAATATTCCCAAGTCAATTGATAGTAATGTTTGTATTAGTCCTAAAGACGTAGTATTACCGTCCGCGCTCCACGAAGGAATAACATTCCCGCCAGTCTCGATTGATCGTAATGTAGGGTCAGTCCATCCGATAGAATCAAGAATCAATCCGATAATCTGACTGACTGTGTAGTTTGTTACCGTTCCAATTGACGGCGAATAAGTTGATAACCATTCAAATAAATCAACCGCCTCAATTGTCGACTGTCTCGCCTCTGGATCGTACTCAATTCGTGAAATATAGCCGTAGAACAATCCATAGTCGGTTCCGCTGAAAGTAGCCTTTACGCGTACCGGCCTCAAGGGCAATAGTTTGCCGTTCAATGTGCTTGACGCATTTTCAGGATTGTATTTACCTGTGGGATCTTTTAGGATGAGTGTACACATACCCTGCTGCATACTTGACAAATCAGAATCACGCCCGCTTGTAATATCACATGACATTACATCTGGTGTTATTTCATCGAAAGTATTATTACCAAAGTCACCGCCTAATGTATCAGTTCCGCCAATAGTAGAAGTACCGATTATAAATACACCGGCTAGTTGCGAAGTCCAGGCTACCTCGTATGAATAAACCGCGGTTGTCATGCGTTCAACCTCACTAGACTATTTAGCTCTGGTTGTATAATTCTAGCTAGTTCCTTTGCCATTGTTCGGCTATCGCCTAGTAATGTGTTTCCTGTTACATTGATGTTTATAGTTGCACCACTTGATGATTTACCAGTAGGAGTAACAGTCACTTTTTCGCCAGCGCTTGCTGTCGCAATACCTCCTAAGCCAAAGCCCTCATAGCCAAAACTTGACGGCACGATAAAGGAGCCGCCGCCGGCCAGGTGGTGGATACCGCTTTCTGTTTTCAAGAGTGGCGACAACCCACTTGACGATCCGTTCCCGCCAGAGTATGAGGTAGCGTTTTTTGCAGCCTGCATATTTGACCCGCTGCTTGATACGTAAACATCCTGATGATAGGTTGTAATTGTTATATCTTTTGCACTGGTATTCCGTTAATTGCTCCGGCTAAATTACCGGCCTGATCGATAACCTCCTGCATCTTTGCAACTGCATCTTTGGAATAAACACCCATTGCAACACCTTTGTCTAAAAGGTACTGCATTTCTTCTTTGGTAAGTCCATCCGCTGCGAGAAGTTCCTGAGCATATCCCAATATCATCTTGTTAGTTGCTATTTCCTGTGCTCTTGATAACTCTTCCGTTTTTGTTTTGAATTCATCCGAACTAATTGAACCATCGTCTAATTGTTCTTGAAGTGATCGCATTGATTCATCGTAATTCTCAATTTGACCGGTTAGAGTGCCGACCATTGAGATCATGCCTTTGTTGGTGTCGGAGAGTTCTTTGAGTTGTTCGTCTGTCATTTCGGCGGCTTCACCGTCAGACTCTATTGATTTTGCCTCATTGTCTAAAGCTATCTGTGCTTGTATTGCCGCCTCGGCCAGTTCGCGCGTGATCTTTACGCCATCTTGTAGCCAGCCGTACTTACTCGCGGAAATACCGAGTTCTTGCATAGCTTTATTATAACTAGAGGTAGCGTCCTGGCTTTTTGTCATTCCGTCAACAATACCAATAAGAAAATCATTCCATTGTCTTTTTAGGGTAATCATCCCCTCGCCGGCTGATTCTTGATAATTTCCCCAAGCGATGCTCAGGGCCTCTTGATGGTCTCCAGCGTCAGCCATAGCAGCGGCAGCACCGCCATATTCTGTAGATAGTTCACCAAGCAATAACTTCTGATAACCGACAAGGTCATTGGTTTTTTTGAAGTTTGCAATTTGTTTTAGTTGTTCTTCTGAAAAAGACACTCCAGCGCGTTTCAAAGCTGTGTATCCAGTAAAATCATTCATGGCCTTACCGACCATTGTTATTTTTCCGTTTACATCACCACCTAAAACAGCTGCCATATTGATAGCGGCTTGCGTAGTGGCTTCAAAGGCGTCTTTTTTAACATTTGTAAATGTGAGTAAAACAGATTCTGCGGCACTAACTACTTCATCATCAATTTCATTTAATTTACTTAGTCTCTGCGTCATTGTGTCAATATCATCCGCAGAAAGTCCAGCAGAATAACCGGTAGATTTTAAGATAGCGCCTAATTTAGCACTTTCACGCGCCGAATTTACAGCCGCTTTTTCAAATTTATCTAATGTTTTAACGGTAAAACCGAGAGCGGTAACAAGAATACCGGCAACACCGCCCATTTTACCGAGGCCACCTATCATGTCTGTAAGTCCAGACATTACACCTTTAGCCCCGCTTGTAAATTTAGAGGCATCCAGTCCTATGTCTGCGAAGATACTTGAAACTCTCTGACCCAAATCAGCCGCCTATCTGCCGAACTTTATACCTGCTTTATTTCGGCCTTCTCTTACGTCAAGGTATTCCCTGAACCGCTCCATTGTGAGCGCGTCAATGTATTCATACGTCCAGCCGGTATTTATTATCATCTCCCATACAATCTCTTCGAGTTGCATAGGCGCACCGACAAAATGAGATAAAAAGACGCGCTCAGCTAGTTTTTTGGTTCTTCCGCTTTCGGTTCGTTAGGTTTTACAACTAACCTTACAATCTCTTTTACAACTTCGTCAAAATCAACCTTGAGAAGATCTGATACCACCTCAATACCTGTACACTTATTGATTACAGCATCCTCTTGTTTAGCAGAGCCGCGCAAGAATGTACGCCACTCTCCTACGGTTAATTTTGAGACATCGACGGTAACTTTAGTACCGTCTGATAAAGTTACTCCTCCGGTTGTCATATCAGCTCCTAATAGGTGTCGAATGTGGGAGTACCGCTACCCTGGAATGAAACCGCTAAAGCAGTAGCGCCATTGAAAGGATAGGTCATCGCAGCGCCCATTGAAAATGCCGGAATAGTATATCTGCGTTTTCCGCTTGCAGTGCCTTCTGGACCGACAATCAAAGTACCAAAGACGTTAGGCAATAAAGCGTCCTCAGTGGCAGTACCGCCAACCGCTCCGTAAGCTTGTAAATCCACTTTAGTATCTTGGTTTGTGGCGAGATAAGACTCAAAAGTCTCGTCTCCAGCGGTAACTTTTACCAGGCTACCAGTAGGGGTGATAGAAACTTGCGTAAAATCAGTA
>Ga0172375_10012045_pt1 | contig 10889 bp, 11 predicted proteins | sample LakKiv1m_FD_114537 | JGI IMG/M metagenome (GOLD analysis project Ga0172375, IMG submission 114537) | Freshwater microbial communities from Kabuno Bay, South-Kivu, Congo - kab_092012_11.1m | ecosystem: Environmental > Aquatic > Freshwater > Lake | place: Democratic Republic of the Congo... | reverse complement strand
TTGGAAGCGGATAAACAACGCGCTTCCAGTTCCAACTAAACTTAAACCCAACAAAATTCCCAAAAACTCTAAAGGATTATTCTTAATCGCATAAGCAAGATTAAACTCGCCTTTAGTTTCTAAAGCAAAAGTTAATTTTGCTTCTTTCAATCTTTCAATAGCAAGAGAATAATCTCCGCGATTAAATGCTGCCTGCCCGATATATAACATCTTTTTCGTTTCTGTAGCAGTTATTCCTCTTTTTTCTGCATCAGCAACACTTATTTTCATTTCTTCAAGGATGCTTTTCGCTTCTAAGGCATCATTATACATTTGTTTAGCTTCATCATAGATGTTTCTTACGTCTGCAAAATTAAACTCAATATAATTTTTATTCATGCTATTAAGTAAAGCATTTATGCTTTTCAAATTCATTCCGGAAGCATTCATTTCTTGAATGAAATTTTGAATTTCATTCAAATAAACATCAGACTGCTCTCGAGAAACTTCTAAAATGTATAATGTTACATGTTTTGTTTCTGATAATGGGGTGCTGATTCCATTTGTATCAATCTCGCCCTCTATTAAGAAATTCAAAATATATTTCTTTCCCGTGAAATATGCAGGAGCGTTTATTTTAACTTTTATTTTCTTGCTTTGATATCCTGCAATTGAGTCTATTGTACTTGGATTGATTAAAATATATTCTGAATTTATTCCTGAAACAGCTATTTTTATATTTTTCATAGTTCCAGGATATTTATTCTTAATTTCAAGCTCAAATGTTGAAGCTTCTCCTCTCTGCAGTTCAAAAGTTGCTTCTGTTCTTACAGAGCCGCCGCCTCCACCGCCTCCACCGCCACCGCTTGTTGTTATAGTTGTCGTCGTAGTTCCAGCAGTTTCTGTGCAATCAGGGTCTTGCGCATGTCCGCAAGCAGTTACGCAAGTTCCATCCGAAACATTATAACATAAGAAAGTTACACTAACACTAGAATTAAGCACACTATTTCCATTTGCATCCAAAATATTGCCATTAGTATAATTAAATCCAGTAGTCGTAAGTGCGAATATTTTTGTTCCAGGAGTCATAACTTCTAAATCTACAAAATTAAGATTTATTGTGCTATAATGATAGTTACTATCCGTTATATTCTCATAAAACTGTGAAAGATTTCCAGAAATGTTTATGAATTCAGTTTCAGAAGGAAGAGTCCAGTTAAAGCTAACATTATATGCAGTATTGCTGGCATTTGGTACTGAACCACCCATAACATTTTGAATATAGCCATCTAAACTAATATTTTCTTCAGTTAAGTATACACTCGAAGGATAAGTTACTATCTGTTGAGTTAAATAAGGTCCAGCTTGACTAGTAATTAATGTTCCACTAACATTTAAGTTTGAAGCAGCAGAATCTATATTAGTATTAGAAACTAAAATACTAAAATCTTCACCTGTCGGAGTAGCTGAAGCATAAAAAGTTGCATTAATTATTGCAGTATAATTTGTTTTTGCAGCAACACTTATAGAATTTGAATTAGACCAGCATTGATTATCCAAGCAAATTCTATTTTGAGGAGATAAAACATGGCAGCAAAAAACTGGACAAAGAAAAATATCAATATTAATATCAAAAAGGATAAAGACTGTTGTGAAGGCAGTTGGAATACCTGGCGCCCTTATAAACGACGTGGTGGATGTGTTTATGGATTAGGTTTTGTTGGAGCAGCAATATATTATATCTCAACTGCAACAGGATTTTGGATGGGCGTTCTCGGAATTTTAAAAGCATTAGTTTGGCCTGCATTTTTAGTCTATAATGCCCTTAAGTTCTTAGGAATTTAAAATGAAGCAGAAACAGATTCTTATTGTCCTCGCCATAGTCGCTATTCTTATTGTTGGAGCAATATTTATGTTTAGCGGAAAAACTGACAAATCTGACTTGACTAATAATTCTCCAAATATACTAATGACTGAAAAAGAAAAATATGCGAACTTTGAAGCAGAGTTTTCATGTAAGCTTCTTGGTATAACTGATGGGGCTGAAATGCTGAAAATTCTTGGCAGTTTTGAAAATTTTACTATAGAACATGGATATACTGCTGAAATGGTTCAAGCAAATGTGGAAAAATATAGTAAAGATGAGGAATTCAGGCAGATTGCCTTTAATGATATGAGGACTCTTTGTCCCACAAAAATAGATGCTGCAGGTCTAACTTCATTTACTTCTGCAGTCTAATGCATACCTTTATTAAGCTGCTTTTTGGTTTTATTTTATACATAAGCATACCTCAGATAGCATCAAAAGATTTCTTATCGTATTTAGAGACGCAAAAGATACAACGCAAATAAATACACATCGGAGGATAAATAATACACATGGGATTCGGAAACAATAGATTCGGCGGGGGCAACTTCGGACCGAGAGAAATGCATAAAGCTGTTTGCTCAAAATGTAAGAAAGAATGCGAAGTGCCATTCAAGCCTACAGAAGGAAAGCCAGTATACTGCAGAGAATGTTACTCAAAAATGCCAAGACCAGAAAGATTCTAAATCTTTCAGTTAACATTTAATTAACATCGCCAGGACACCTAACGGTTTCCTAGCGGCAACCTTCCCTTTAGGGAATTAGCCAGAAAATATTTTATTTTCTGGATTTTTTATTTTTATCTTTATTTTTTAAAATCTCTCTGATGAACAATTACATTTCCGAGCTTAATGCCGTATTTTTCAGATAGCTCTTTAGCTTCTTTTTCAATATTCTTGCAAAACATATTATAATTTTCAATTCCATAAATAAATTTAGAATAATATTCTGGAAGTTTTTTTCTTATGATGGGCTCGAGTTTGTCTATTACTGATTTTTTTATGTTTAATATCTCAATCCATGCTTCTTTGCATCCAACCTTATCGAGCTGGCTGAAAATTTCTTCAAGATTGCTCAAGCCAGGAATAACTGGAGAGATAAACGCGAAATTTTTTATGCCTTCTTTATTCAAATCAACAAAAAGCGAGAATCTCTCACTAGGCAAGTTTGCTTTTGGCTCGATTATTGAGGAAGTATTATCATTTCCTATTCCAACAGAAACTCCGATTTCTGCATCTAACTCTTTAAGCAATTTTAAATCCCGTCTTACGAGAGTAGATTTTGTCACTATTTGCATATCTGCCTTTTTCCCAGAATTATTGAACGTTTCAAGTATTTTTCTTGTCAATTCTAATTTTTGTTCAAGGGGCATATAACAATCGCAAACACTTCCAATCCATACGCTTCCCAAATTTGTTCCTTTCATTTTTGCAAGCTCTTTTTTTAGAATTTCTGGAGCATTTGTTTTAACAATCACAAATTCTCCCCATTTATCTTCAATATCGCTCCATCTTCTCATATAATCTGCGTAACAATAACGGCATGCATGTTCGCACCCAACATAAGGATTTAATGTAAAGTCAGTAATATTGCTTTTGTTTAAACAACTCTTGCATGTTTTTTCAATAATTTTTACAGCAGTCATCCTTTGCCCTCAACATCTTTATAATCAATAACCTCATCCTTCGCCCACAGACTTTTCTTATGCAGCTCATGCATTCTTTTCAAGAATTCTTGTTTATCTTCAGTTCTAATTAAATCCGAATGTCCTTGAAGAATTAAATTTAATGCAAATGGCGAAGGCAAACGAACATCTTTGATTTTTATTTTAAGTTTGCCACTTTTTATCCATTCTAAAACCTGTTTCGTATTATTTATGTCCATTAAATCCTCAAGCACCTCGCGCCGAGCTTCGCGCAAAATCGGAAAATCTTTAGAAATTTTTTTAACAGCATGAAGTAAGAAATGTGATTTAACCTGCTGTTTTCCAACGCTTTTTGCTCTTCCTTTATATGTTCTTAATATCATAAGCGAACGTCCTGCGCAATGCCGAAATCTTCTTGTAAGAATATCTGTCTTGCCTATCGCCTCTTCGAGCATCGCCTTCAGATTATCAGGGTTAAGTTCTTTCAATGCTTTTTCAATATTCAAAGATTCTCCTGCAAAATAAAATCCATTATCTGAAATTCCCATTTCAACATCACGATTTCCATAACTGCCCATAATCCAGGCTAAAGCTCGAGATAAAGCATCATTAACTCGTCTGCCATACATAGATTGAACTAACAAATAATTTTTTTCAGCGTGATATCTTTCTATAGTAATAGTTTTAGTATCAGGAATTTCTGAAAAACGATATTGTTCGTTGCAATAGTCATAAATTTCATTAGCAACATTCTCTGTGATATACAAATGTGTTTTAATAAAATCAATTATTTCCTTTTTCGCTAATTTTTGCTCAAATTTTTCCCGGATTAACTGCCTAAACCTATTTATCTCCATAGCAGAATCAAAAGAAAGAGGCAGCATTTCTGAAAACCACGAAGGAATAGTTGGCTGTCTCTCAACACTTCCTCGAACATAAAGATTCATCCCCCGAGTATAAAGATACATATATTTAGAGCCGCCCAAAACAAACACATCACCCTTTTTCATTCTCTCCAAAAATCCTTCATCAATATAACCAATATGCTCGCCAGAAGGAGCGAGTTTTACTTCAATATAACTTTCCTCCGGAATTGTTCCAATATTAGTTAAATAAATAACTCGCGCAAGTTTCCCACGCTTTCCAATCTGCTGCGTTTCTTTATCATACCATATTTTTCCGTAAACATTACTCTTTTCTAAATCATAATCACCAGTTAAATAAGAAATTACCGAAAAAAAGTCTTCTTTAGTCAAATTTTGATAGCAATAACTGTTCCTAATCAGTTTTAACAGCTCGTCAACTTTCCAAATTTTGTAAATAGACATTCCAAATATCTGTTGAGATAGAACATCCAAGCAATTTTTAGGAAAAACAACGCGGTTTATTTTTCTTTCAATGATTTCTTTTTGGATTATAGAGCATTCTATTAAATCATCTCTGTCCATAACAATAAATCTTCCTTTTATCGTATCATGCAGTCTGTGTCCTGCTCGTCCAAGTCTTTGAGTAGCCCGTGCACTTGATTTTGGCGAGCCCAACATAATAACTAAATCAATATAACCAATATCAATTCCTAATTCAAGTGAAGTTGAGCAAACAACAACTTTTAATTTTCCAGCTCTTAGGGCTTCTTCAGTAGCAAATCTGTGTGATTTTGAAAGCGAAGAATGATGCGCAGCAACTATATCGTCGCCATATTCTGTAGGAAATTTTTCTTTAAGGTTCTGCACAACTCTTTCTGTAGCAGCTCGAGTATTAGTAAAAATAAGCGTAGTTTTATGTTCTTGTATTAATTTATTTAGAAGATTATACAGATTAACGCTTACTTTTCTATCTTCAATAATATCGCCAGGAGTTAGAACTTCAATATTAATATTTTTGCTAAACTTAACATTAGCAATTTCAACCTCTCTATCCTCGCCATTTCCAACCAAAAATTTCGCAACTTCTTCTAATGGCTCAATCGTAGCAGAGAGTCCTATTTTAACAGGCCAAATAGCGCTCACTTCATTCAACCTTTCAAGTGTTAAGCTAAGATAAGTTCCTCTTTTATTATCCAAAGCATGAATCTCATCAATAACACAAAACTCAACTCCGCGCATTTTTTCAACAAACTTTGAACTTGTCAGCAAAATTGCAAGCGTTTCCGGAGTAGTAACTAGAATGTGCGGGCATTTTCTTGCCATTTTCGCTCTTTCAGCAGGGGTTGTATCTCCAGTTCTAAGAGCAACTCTAATTTCTTGCAGTTTTTTGCCTTTTGATTCAGCAAGTTTTGTTATTTCAGCCAAAGGTTCAACTAAGTTTTTAGCAATATCATTCGAAAGTGCTTTCAGGGGTGAATTATAGGTAGCATAAATTTTATCTTCAAGTTCGTTTTTTTCAGCCAAACTCACAAGATAATTAAGTATACTCAAAAACGCAGTAAGCGTTTTTGTTCCGCCTGTTGGAGCTGAAATAAGCGTATTTTTCCTCTCCCAAACATTCATCACACCATATCTTTGAGTTGGCGAGAATTCTTTAAACTTAGAAAAAAACCATTCCTTAACAAGCGGGTGAAGCACAGCTACAATTTCCGAATCCTTTCGTTCTTGTGCAATTTTTATTTTTGTCATGTTATTAGTATCTTTAGTTTAACTTGCTCTTCCCAAATTGCTTATGTTTGCATTAAATTTTTAGTTGGTGCATATACCTAATCTTTCTATATTTAAGTCTTTTGCTAAAGCAGCTAATTGTATATAGAATATAACCGAATAAAATAATCAAAGATTTTCTAATAAAGAATAAAGCACTTTTCTTGCAGTTTGTTTTTGGTACATAAGGTGTATACCCTCCTTTACAAGTTTTGCAAGCTGTTTGGGATTAGCTAAGGTTACATTTTCAATATCTGCCAGCTCGTGCGTACAATTTGTTCCTATCGGCATACCCTTTTTTCTGGGCTCAAGAGAATATGTTTGGAGCTCATTCAAGAATACTTTTCTGTAGTTTGAATTTGCAGGGATAGAATCAAGAACCGCATTTAAGACTATAGCAAGATTTCTGCCATATTTACTCGCCCTTGTTTCATCCATAGCCCTTTAATTTTGACCGCATTTTTAATTATTTATATAAAAAATCAAATATATTCAATTTTAAGATACATTTAAAAACTAAAACCGAATAACTTACGTAGGGTAACCAAAATGAGACTGTCAAAAGAAAAAAAAGATAAGATTGCAGAACAAATTCTTCTGCATTTATATCAAAGTTTTCCTAAACAACTATTCACTTCTGAAATTTCAAAAGAGATTGCTCGCGACGAGGAATTCATAAAAACACTCATGTTTGACCTAAAAGAGAAAAATCTTGTTTTAGCAATTAAAAAAAATGAAGAAGGAAAAGATTTTGTTAGAAGAATTCGCTGGCAACTATCTGGTCCAGTATATCAAGCCTACGATTTAAAGGCAAAACAGAATCCTTTATAATTTTTTTCATGATTTAATTGCATTATAGCTCTGAATATAGCATTCTAATAACATAAAACCTTAAATAAAAGCCTAAGTGATAAATTGACATGGATGAAAACGAAAGAATTGCAATAAAAGAAGCATTTGCTAGGACTAAAAACGATATTTTTGCACTTGGAAATGAATTTTATTTAATTAGAAGCGATATTTTAGATATTAAAAATGCAATAAATGCAATAAATGATGCAATTGATAAACTTAAAATTGAAGTTTTAGATCTTAAATCAACTAAAATTACTGCAAATTCTAGTACCCACTACACAAATTATCCAACAGATATTCCAACAGATGAATCAAAAAACCCAACAAATGCTGCGATACCGACAGATAACCCAACAGTTCCACACGAAATAGAGGGGTTAAAATACCCAAATTTAGATACTTCCACACGAAGTCGAGGGGTTCCAACAGACAGACAGACAAACCAACAGACAGACAATTCTCCGTCTATAAACGAGGAAAAACCCCTAAAGCAACACATTCAGGAAGCTGAGGATCTCCTTGATTCCCTTGATACCCTTAAGAAGGAAATTCGCCTTAAATTTAAACAGATTACACAGCAGGAAATGGCTGTTTTCTCTACAATCTATGCCTTACAAGAACAATTCCCAGAAGGGGTCGAATATCGCCAGATTGCCACCAAATTACAGCTTTCTGAGTCTTCTATTAGGGATTATACTCAAAAACTCGTTTCTAAAGGAATTCCCGTCGATAAAATCAAATTAAACAACAAGAAAATCCTGCTAAAAATCTCTTCTAAACTCAAATCCATAGCCTCTTTAGAGACTTTAATCAAGCTTAGGGAAATTTAATACACTTTTCCCGATTTTCTATTAATTTTAGTATCTTTTTACTAATTTTTCAGTTCTAAAAGCATCAGATTTTAGTATTTTAAGCCCTAAAGTCCTCATATTTAAAGCATAAAGCTTCTAAAAGTAGTTTTTCGCTGTAACGAATTAAATCTGCTTCTAGCTCTAGCTAATTCACCCATTAAGTCAATTTTTAAGGTTTTTAAGCCCTAAAGTGCTCATTTTTTATAACTATTACTTTTTGCCAGTTTTTTCTAGTTTTATCTCTGAACTCTCTTTTTTCCACAATAAATTACTTGTTTCTTCTGATTTTTCATATTTTCTCTCATTTTTCCTTGATTAACTCACTTTTGGACTCAAAATCACTCATTTTTGCTTATTTTAACTCAAATTCCCTTATTTCACAACTCTCACTTTTCCACCTTTTAACGAGGAAAATACCAATTTTAACCACTTATTCGGTTATTTTAAGCCTTTTTAGACCTCACTTTTACCTTTTTGAGCAATAAATCCCTTATATTATCCGGTACAAAAAGCCTCTTTTTCCCATTCTTTTCTATCTGTTCTTCTATCATTCCAGGACACTTAGTTTTGATTGAATTTACTTGTCCTCTTACTGTTGCAGTATCTTTAGCCATCATTGCAGCTAAATCTTCATAACTTAACTTCATGTCATCATTAATATTTAGCAAGATTCCTACAATTGCTTTTTCAGAACTGGAAAGTTTAGTAAAAAACCCTGCTTGAACAGCTGTTTGAACAGCTGTTTGAACATCATAAACAGCTGTTTGTTTGCGTGTCGCTGTTTGTCGCTGTTTAAACACAGGCTCAACTATTGTGCTTTGCTGTCCTGAAACCAATTTTTTTATCTCTTCAAGTTCTTCTTTTACCGTCGCTATTTCACCCATAACTGCTTCAACATCACTTTTTATATCAGAATCCTGTGAATCAAGGTATTTAATCCATTTGCTAATACTATCCATGTCCTGTTTAACGCTGTTTAACGCTGTTTGAACAGCGCCCTTATGTTGTTCAAATTCTTTCTTTTCAACTTTTTTAAACAACCAATTAAACATACTATTCTATCCTTTTTCCGTCTTTATAAATGTTTCGCAGAAAAACCGTCGAATAAACAGCCAAAAAACCCAACATAAACAGCTGTTTAAGTCATTTTAAACAGCCCTAAACAGCCCGTTTTATCGTCGATAAAACACAATTTTCAGTATAAACAGCCATTCCAACAGATATTCCAACACATCCTCATACAATTTTCAATATATTCTTTGTAAAACCACTATGATTATAAACTAGACAAGTATTTTATTTTCAATGGCTGAAAAATTAGAAGATTATTTTGCTTCTGGAGGCTATCAAAATGAGATTTTTTTTGGTTATTTTTATGTTAAAAACAGCCCAACTTCGCCCAAAAATGGCCATGGAAAATCGCGCTTACCCTATCAAATAAAACATTTGCATCAAGGTTCAAACCCCCATGTTACGCTTATGAGGGCTGATGTTTTAGAAGAAAGAGGGGGCCAATTTTTTCGTTTAAAGGGCATTGAGGATTTTGTTTCAGCTCATCTTAAGGATCCTATTTTTGAAGCCCCGAAAACAAAAAAAGCAGAAAAGCTTCCAATAACTTCTCTCGGAGTTAGATTTGAAGTTGAATTTGAAATGCTCGAGCAAAAATACAAAAAACGGTGCCGTCACTAAGCTCACCTAAGTGCAAATGGGCGTTCAATGTTTAAGAAAACTAGGCGATTTTCCTCCGGAAAATCGCTCATTTTATCATTAATTTTTAATAAAAACCCCATTTAATTAATTTTAGCTAGTTTATAGAATAATAATGCTTAAAAACCATATAATTCTTAAGAAGAAATGCCAAAAACTAATCAGGTTTATCTAGACTCACGGGGCAAAAAATATGTCGTGGAAGATATTATTTCCGCTAAAAGTTTATTAAAAACAACAGAAGTTGTGTGCATAAGATATGAAGATGGTTCTCAAGCAATATTTACAGAGAAAATTCACTTGCAAAATAGCCGCTTAGAAGAATCTGTGAAAGAAACTGCTTCAAAAAAGTTAGCGCCATGGTTCATTCGTTTTAAGAATTATTGTATAGTTGAGTATGCAAAGTTCAAAAAAAGCAGGGAGAATAACTCATAAATATTCAAAAATTATCCACCAAGTTAATTAAATCTAATCATATAAATCCTTAAATACCTCAAAATTAAACAAATTTAACAACTAAAATGGCAAAAAAATCAATCAAAAATCTGCAAATGTGCATAGGAAATTACGTCGATGTTCCTGCAATTAGAAAAGCTCTTGTCGGAAGACAAGCTTATGATGCTGCTCATCGCGACGAGCCTTATCAGATTACAGCAGTTACCGACGATTTAAAAATCGAAAGAACTTATCTTAAGGACCATTGCACAATGATTCAAACGATTGATTACGCAGATATTCGTGAAGATATAACTATTCCTGATTCGGAAAGAATTGAGCATAGATTAGTCCAAGAAAATAAGGTTCTTGCACAAAGGCCAGCTAAAGTCAAACCCCATTATATTCGAGGCCCATGGCGAGGATCTACCAGTGGTGAAGGAAACTAAAATATGCCACAACAATCATACGAATTAAAAAATTGCAGAGAAGATTATAGAACCTGTGGATACGGTTGGCACCCTAATCAAGGTCCCGCACAAACCCGATGCAGAACAGAGAGATATTTTATTCGAAGAGTCAAGACAAGGTCATCCAAGTCTTCTTCCAGCAAAACCAACAACTCGAGATATCATCAGTCAGAGATACGATTAACACTAAGCTCACCAAAGTGAACAAAAAATAAAAATGGCAAGAACATTAAGAAACTTAATTTTAGGAATACTTAAAGATTGTAATTATGATTCTGGTTCCGCTGAACTTTCTGGTGCAGAGTTATATGAAGACGCAAGAAGCAGAGGTTATGATGGGCTTCATCATGTTTTAATTAGAAGAGCAGATGAACTTGCAAAACAGGGAATCATAAAAGCCAAGCCAACAGGCAGAATGCAAAGCAATTGTTATCAATATGCACAAAG
>Ga0172375_10012044_pt1 | contig 10889 bp, 9 predicted proteins | sample LakKiv1m_FD_114537 | JGI IMG/M metagenome (GOLD analysis project Ga0172375, IMG submission 114537) | Freshwater microbial communities from Kabuno Bay, South-Kivu, Congo - kab_092012_11.1m | ecosystem: Environmental > Aquatic > Freshwater > Lake | place: Democratic Republic of the Congo... | reverse complement strand
GAAGCCCCAGAGCCAGGTGGGTTGCGATCCGATCAGCGCGTGTGCATCGGAGTCGCCTATGTCGATGTACTGGGTGTGGAGGGCCGCTCCTGCGGTGCGGCGCGTCGCACGAGTGACCAGCTGTCGTTCGCCGAATGGGCGGTCCGAGTTCTTGGCGAAGACCGTGCCTAGAGGTCCGTGCACGCAGAGGGTGTCACACATGGGTGAGACGCTACCGCCCGAGCCCGGGGCGGAGGAACCGCAAGGTGACTCACTCCGTGAGCTCTGCCGTCATCGCTGTGGGCGAGAGGCGCGTGCCGGTCGATTGCTCGACGAGGTGATCCCAGCGAAGCGAGTCACCGGGGGCGAAGAACCGGTCGCGGAGGAGTCGCCCGGCGGTCGGGCGGTCGACGATGCCACCGCACGCGCTGCGGAGGGTTGCGCGCCACTGTGCGGCGACCATCTGCCCGTACATGTAGCTCTGGTAGTAGACGGGAGCAACAGCGAGATGGATCTTCGCAGCCCAGTCCGGCGCCGAGCGGTCGGGCGGATGCACGAGCTGGTAGCGCTCGACGAGCTCCCACCAGCGGGTGTCCAGGTCGGCGTCGGGATCGGCGTAGAGGCCGCGCTCGAAGTGGGTCATCACGAGCGCCCAACGAACGAAGACGAGCACTGCGGACCGCCGGGCGGCGAGGAGCCTGTCTTGAATCCTCGCGACCTCGCGTGGAGAGACGCCGACGACGGCCGTGAGCCACTCCGGGTCGTAGACCAGGCCGCCGAACATGATGGCGATCCCCTCGGTCGCAAGCGAGTGCATCGAGCGCAGCATCCACGGCAGCGAACGCTCTACGCCGTCGAAGTAGACGCCATGTCCGAGCTCGTGCAGCATCGTCTCGGCCCATTGGGAGGTCGGCACTACGTTGCAGAGCACTCGCACGTCGCCGGAGCGGTTCACGTCGATGCAGAACGCGTGTTGGTTCTTGCCGGGTCGGCCGTATAGATCGGAGCGCCCGAGGATCGCCCCTGCATCCAGGCCCAGGCCGTCGTACGTCCTGCGGGTCAGCTGCTCGAGATCCGCATCGGCGAACCACTCGTCGAGGTCGAGACCGGAGGCGACGGGTGCCTCCTGGAAGAAGGGGTCTTCGTAGTGATGGGGGCGGAGTTCGTCGGTGGTGCAATGAAAGCGGTCGGCCATCAGCGCGTCGAGCCAGGCCTTCCAACGCGCGAATGAAGCGCGCGTTCCGGAATCGATGGCATCGAGGGTGTCGAACAGACGTGTCTCGTCCATGTCATTGGTCGCGAGCGAGAGTGCAAAGTGGTCGCGATGCCCGAGGGAGCGAGCGCACTGGTTCCGTAGGTGCGCAAGTTCGCGGACGCGTTCGGCGACCTCCGCGCCGATCGTCTTCGATGCCTCCCATGCCTCGCGGCGCTCTTCGGGATCATCGCTGCTTCGCAAGATGCCCCTGATGATGTTGTCATCTACGGTCTCACCGCTCACGACGCATCGATGCTTCGCGAACGTCGATTCGACGGATGCCTGGAGATCCACGATCCGGCGCCTCTGCTCCGCGTCGACCTGGTGAGGCAGGCACATGCTGTGGAGGATCTCGATCTGACGGGCAAGTAGCGGGTCGGCGGGTGGTGCCTCGCGTGCCGCGCAGATCGCGGCGAAGAGGTCGGCGTCTGCCAAGAAGTCGGAGACCGCGACCTCGGCCTCGGTGCGGCGCTGCTCGTTGGCAGCGGTGGCGTCGATGCTCGCAGCCCACCACGCCCGGTTGAGATCTGCATCCAGGGGGCTCAGGTGCGTCTCCACATCGATCAGGAGTCGGGCCGCGGGGGTCATGGCAGCGCAGTCTACGGAACCTGCCACGGCGCGGCATATGTGTCGAGTGCGCCCCCTGGAGGGGGCGTCCGTGCGGATCGGCGGCATTGCGGTCGGGGCTCTCGGGTGCGCCTGCATGCGTCCGGTAGTAAGTTAGCCTAACTAAGTGACGTCCGGAGACGGGGGTCGGAGGGTCGCCTCGTACGGGTGCGACATGTGGCCGCGATTCGCGGAGGTGCGGAGGTGCGGATGCGTCAGGGCAACACGGCAGGCGTCGAGACGAAGAAGTCGTTCTGCCGCTTCTGCCACGCGTTCTGCGGTGTCGAGGTCGATGTGCGCGACGGTCGTGTGGTGGCGGTCAGGGGTGATCCCGACAACGCGGTCTCGCGCGGCTACACGTGCATGAAGGGTCGCGCCGAGGTCGAGCGCATCAATCACCCGGATCGCTTGCTGTCGTCGAAGGTGCGCGTGAACGGCCGTTTGATCGACATCCCGACCGAGCAGGCGCTCGACGAGATCGCTGCGCGGATAGCTGTGATCGTCGAAGAGAGCGGCCCCGATGCCGTTGCCGTCTACACGGGCGATGGGGGACATCGCACGTCGGCCGGCGGGCCACCGCTGGTCAAGAAGTGGCTCGATGGTCTCGGCTCCAGGGGGATGTACACCTCGTTCACCATCGACTCTCCGAGCATGATCGTGGCGGCATCCCGCATGTTCGGGTCGCCGCTGCCCGTCATGTTGCTCGACATCGATCACGCCGACGTCGCGATGTTCGTCGGCACCAATCCCCTCATATCGCACTTCATGAGCATGCCGCAGTCAGACCCGAGGCGGCGCGTGCAGGACGCCCGCCGTCGCGGCATGAAGCTCATCGTCATCGATCCGCGTCGCAGCGCGACGGCACGTCTTGCCGACATCCACCTGCAGGTGAAGCCCGGCGAGGACGCGACGCTCCTCGCAGGGATGATCAAGGTGATCATGCAGGGCGACATGTACGACCACGATTATGTGAATTCGTACGCGAGCGGGCTCGACCTGCTGGCCGGGGCCGTCGCGCCCTTCGATCTCGAGTATGTGGCCGAGAGAACGAGCGTGCCGGGAGACCTGGTTCGTGACGCCGCGACGATGTTCGCGGCAGCCGGTAGCGGGGGAGCGCAGAGCGGGACCGGGTTACACATGGCACGCCACCAGAACCTCGCTACGCAGCTCGTGATGACGCTGAACGTCCTGTGCGGTCGCTACGACCGCAGAGGAGGACTGACCCATCATGCCGGGGTGGTCAACTTCGAGCTACCTGCATTCGAGCGCCCAGTCACGATCCCCGAGTACCGCGGACCGAAGTCGCGTGTGCGAGGAATCGAGGGGTCCTTCAACTGCCTGGGCTTCTTCGAAGAGATGCCGACCAACACGCTCACCGACGAGATCCTCACGCCGGGTGATGGTCAGATCCAGGCTCTCATCGTGCACGGAGGCAATCCCGCTCTCTCACTGGTCGACGCAGCGTCGACCGCCCGGGCGCTCGACGAGCTGCGCCTTCTCGTGGTCACCGACCTGTTCATGAACGCCACGTCGGAACACGCCGATTACGTGCTGGCGGTGAAGCACCCCTTCGAGCGGGCCGACATACCGAAGCTCATGGACATGAGCTTCCCGTTCCCGTTCAGCCAGTACTCTGCCCCGGTCGTCGAAGCGCCAGACGGCGTTGTCGACGACTGGGAGGTGTTCTGGGGGCTGGCGCAGCGTCTCGGAATCGACCTCGGCATAGCGGGCCTCGACATGGGGCAGACCCCCACCTCCGACGAGCTGATCGACGCGTTGCACGCCGATTCGCGCATCCCGATCTCCGAGGTGCGCAAGTACCCGGGGGGGCATGTCTGGGGAGACCGAGCGCCGCTCGTCGACAACGTCATACCGAAGATGGCAGGGCACGCGAAGCGGCCTATCGCGCTCGGGCATCCCGACGTGATCGCGGAGCTCGGCGAGGTCCGATCCGAGCCGTCGATCCACGGCGGTGGCTACACGACATCGCAGCCGTTCCGCTTCCGCATGATCACGTACCGGGTCAAGGAGGTCTATTGCACCCAGGGGCACGACCTTCCGTCGATGGCCGCTCGGCGCCCGTTCAACCCGGTGCTGATGAACCCGGTGGCGATGGAGTCACTTGGCGTAACCGGCGGCGACACCGTGGAGGTAGAGAGCGGCTTCGGTCGTGTGGAAGGGATCGTGGAGGCAACAGACGACGTGGCAGAGGACGTCATCGCATTTGCATTCGGGTGGGGAGGGCCCCAGGATCAAGGGGTGAACGTGCAGCACCTGATCCCCGACGACGAAGGGTTCGACTCGGTTACGGGTCTTGCGCTCCAGAGCGCCATACCGGTGAACGTGCGTGCCGCGACGGCGCGCGATGCGTCGCTACAGGAGAGCTGAGCTGCGAGCGGCCGGCAGTGCGGGCCGCCTGCGAAGGGAGGTGTCACGTGAAGACGGCCGACGACATGGGGTCTGCGAGCTCTCTCCGAGCCGGCGGTGGCAAGCGAGGCGATGACGCTTCGAGGGCACGCTCGGGTGTCCCCGCGACTCCAAGCGCCGGATCCGGTCCGGCAGCGCGCCGCAAGGGTTTCGCGTACAACTACGGTCTCCAAGCGATCATCGACATGTTCATGTGTCGGCGGATGATCGCCGAGCGCGGCTCGCAGGTGGTGAAGCTCACGTATCTTCCGATGATACGAGTGGCCGCCGACGAACCCGACGAGGTGATGCGCGGATTCGCGCGCGTTCACGAGGCTCGGGAACGGATCCGGATCTGGGACTCTCCGAGGGAGCGTTGGCGCAAGAACTACGGCAACTTCGTGCGCGAATCGGAGTGGGCACTCCTGGAGCTTCGAAAGTACTTCACGCAGCATCAGTACGAGGAGATCGTCGTGGGCACCGGGGCGGCCTTCGCCCACCTCGACTCGCAGAAGGAGATCGATTTCATGAACGGTGGGGCGCGAAAGGCTCAGGCGAAGCGTGAGAGCCGGACGCCCGGTACCGTCGACGAGCCCGGTGTTCTGCGTCGGATGCTGACGAAGGTCCTCGACCCCGGGCGCTTCGCCGGGTTCCTCGTAGGCGAGTCCGAGATCAGCGAGATCGATCCGGAGTCGGGAACGGCGGTGATGGAGGTGCCGAGCTGCGCATGGCACACGTGCCCCGACCCTGCGTCTCTGCCGAACCCCGACGCGCTTCCCGAGCAGGGCTGCCTGCTGATCTGCAAGGGAATCTTCGAACGCGTCTTCGATGGGGCAGATGGGATCAAGATGGAGTTCGATCCGCATCTTCCCGAGCCGTCGTGCACGATCCGGATCAGCTTCTAGCGAGACGCTGTCGGCCCGAGAGGAGTCGCCGCTCGGTCGGGTCCATCGCTCGAGCGGTGGTGGAGCGCGACTCGTCAGGTCGTACGTCATCCATGCGAGCGCGGTGACCGGTCGCACGGCTGTGGTCTCGGTCACTGCCCGAAATGTGACCCGCTCTACGCGGTCAAGCGGTATGGCTCTGCGGTGGTTCTCGTTGTGGTTGCGGACAGGCTCAGGAGCCCCCTTGCATGACTTAGTCATCCTAACTTAGACTCACGCCCCTATGGAGGAGACCTCAGAAGTTGACGCGCGGGGCACCGAGCGGGAGCGGTTCGACGTAGAGAAGGCCCGGGAGCTCTTCTCGGTTCGGGGGAAGTCGGCGACGGGACAAGGCGTCGACGTCTCGATCATCCGCGAGCACTACCACCCGGATGTTCACTTCCGCGATGCGATCCAGGACGTGCAGGGGCGCGACGCCGTCATCGAGATGATGCTGCGCTTTCCGCAGCGGTGTCACGAGCTGCGATGCATCGTTCACGAGGCGGTCCAAGTCGGCGATGTGATCTTCGTCGAGTGGACCACGGAGATGCGCTTCCGACCGAAGTTCCCGTGGGCCGCGAACCACGGTGCGTCCAGGCTGCGTCTCGACGCCGACGGCCTCGTGGTGGATCACCGCGACTACTTCGACCTGTGGGGCGACATGCTCGAGACTTGGCCCCGGATAGACAAGGTCTACCGCTCGATCATAAGGCACATGGAATGACTTACTGGAGCGTTGTCGCTGTCGGATTCTCTCCCGGAGGGGGTGGCTCATGCCGCGCGCGTTCGTGACGGGAGCCAGCGGGTTCGTCGGGTCGGAGGTCGCGATGCAGCTCTGCGACGCCGGCTGGGAAGTCACCGCGGCGCGGCGGGCGTCATCGAACACCTCCGCCCTCGACGGTTGCGACATCGACTGGGTCGAGACCGACATCCACGACCCCGAGCGGGTCGCCCGGGACATGCCCGAGGGCCTGGACTGCGTCTTTCACGTCGCGGGCAACCTCACCTTCTGGCCACGCGAGTTCGACACGCAGTATCGCGACAACGTGATCGGTACGAGGTCACTCGTGTCTGCGGCCATAGCCAAGGGCGCTCACCGGTTCGTCTTCACGTCGAGCGGCGCGGCGTTCGGCCGGCATGACGTTCCACTGCACGAAGGGCTCGCCTCGCGCGCGCTCGTCTCGAAGGTGAACTACGACCGCACGAAGTGGCTTGCCGAGTGCGAAGTGCGCGCCGGAGTGGAGAAGGGCCTATCGGCCGTGATCCTGAATCCGGCCGCGGTCCTGGGCCCACGTGATCCGAATTTCACGATCCTCTTCGAGAGGATCGCTGCGGGCAAGATGCCGGCAGTCCTTCCGGCGGAGACGTCGTGGTGCCACGTGCGCGAGGTGGCTCGTATGCACCTCGTTGCATTCGAGCGCGGGAAGGTTGGCGAGAACTACCTGCTCGGTGGCGAGAACGCTTCGCAGCTCGACCTGGCTCGTGTAATTGCGCGCGCTGCAGGGGTTGCTCCTCCGAAGCGGGTGATGCCCGTTTGGGTCCTGTACACGATCGGAGCCCTGCTGGAGGCTGCTGCCGTCGTGACGCGGCGGCCGCCGGCTCTCACGCGCACCTTCGCCAATGCGTTCAGCCACAACTGGTACACGTGCTCCGACAAGGCCATAGCGGAGCTCGGTTACGCGCCGCCGTCGATGGAGGAGATCGTGGATGACATATTCGCCTGGTTGAAGTCCGAAGGAAGGTTGAAGTAGCCCTCTCGCAAAGGCGGTGCCGCGCCGCACGGCAACTCGCCGTCTGCCAGTGACACCGGAGTGTTGCGAAGTGATCTGCACGAGATCGCCGATCGAGTGCTGCGGGACGAAAGTTGCACCCCGACCGAGAACAGGAGTCAATGATGCAAGACGTGTCGAAGCCACCGCCGGGGCTCACGCCTGCCGACGAATGGCGTCACGCCACTCCGAAGGGTGCCGAGGGGCTCCTCTTCGGTGACACGCTGTGGGTGAGTGTCGTAGATCCCAAGGCCGGGATCTTCGGCGTCAATCACTTTCATCTCACAACCTTCGGCTACGGGCGCTTCGAGACGTACTACGTGATCGATGGCGTCCAGCAGTCGTATGGCATGAGGATCCCCCTCGACCGAGAGCCCGACGGAGGGCCGTGGACCGACGGGCGCCTCACCTACGAGGTAGTGGTTCCGTTCGAGCACATACGCATCACGATGGACGGGCTGCGTTACGGCTTCGAGCTCGACTTCCACGCACGCTTTCAGGCGTTCAACTACGCGGACTCCGTGCGTGGCGACCCGCTCGCGATCGCGTTTCCCTTTCACTCGGGCCACTTCGAGCAGGCCATGCACTGCACGGGTTCGTTCGAGATCAGGGGCGGGCCGGCGAAGGGCGAGACGCGCCCGATCGACTGCTGGTCGCATCGCGATCACACATGGTCCGACCGCTTCTCCGACGAACCGGCGTGGGAGCTCGGCGGCGGCAACATGCCTGCGCACTTCTGGCCGTCGGTGCAGCTTCCCGACAAGCACATCAACGCATTCGGCTTCTACTTCGACAGCAAGATGGGGAAGGCAAACGAGACCTCGACGCTCGGTGGCTTCATTTCCGATGCCAACGGAAGCCGGCCCCTGCTCAACGCTGCCGCCGAGATCCTCGACGGTCCGGACGGCGAGATGCGCAAGTCGAAGAAGTTCCGCTACGAGTTCACGCTGCCCGACGGCGAGGTGATTCACGTTCGCTCGACTGCGCACCACGGGCAGATCAAGCTGTGGAGCCGTGCCGACAACGAGCTCGAAAACCGCATGGACTGCTACGAATCGTTCGTCGACTACGAGGTAGAGGAGACGGGGGAAGTGGGTACCGGCGTCGCCGAGTACAGCGTCTACCCGCCGTTGCCACAGTGGCCGGTATGAAGTTCGCGACGAGCTGAGGATCGGGGAGAGCACATGGAACGCTTCATCGACAAAGTCGTCTGGGTCACCGGCGGAGCATCTGGCATCGGACGGGCCGCGGCCCTGCGGTTCGCTCGCGAGGGTGCACGCGTCGCAGTCGGCGACATCGACGAGGCCGGATCGCTTGCAACCGTGGCACTCATCGGGGAAGCAGGCGGCACGGCACTGAGCGCGCCGTGCGACGTGCGTGACCTGGCGTCGTGCGTTGCGGCGGTCGCGCGGGTCGAGGAGGCGTGGGGAGGCCTCCACGTGGTGTTCGCCAACGCCGGCATGGTCGGCGCCGGCGGCGTGGAGCACACCTCCGAATCGGAGTTCTCGCAGGTCATCGACGTCAACCTCCACGGCGTCTTCCGCACGGTCAAGGCCGCTCTGCCGGCAATGCGACGCAGCGGTGGTGGTGCGATAGCGATCACGTCGAGCATCGAGGGACTGATCGGCAACGCGATGCTGCCGGCCTACAGCGCTTCGAAGACCGCGCTCGTGGGTCTCTGCAGGTCGCTGGCCGAGGAGTGCGCGCCGACGATCAGGGTGAACTGCGTGCACCCGGGTTACATCGACACGCCCATGACGGAGCCTGTGGCCGCGATCGCCCCGGAGTTCAAGCAGGAATGGGCCGATAAGGCGCTACTGAAGCGCGTCGGGACGGTTGACGACGTCGTGTCGGTCGTGCTCTTCCTCTGCAGTGACGACGCCGGCTTCGTGACCGGCGAAGGTGTCACCGTCGATGGCGGCGTGATGGCTGTTCGATGAGTCGAATAGGAGCTGGATCGTGAACGCGATGAACGACCTCGCCGATCGCCTGGCGGTGGCGGATGTGCTCGTGCGCTACGGATCGAGCCTCGACGAGCGCGACTGGAACCGACTCGGCACCTGCTTCGTGAACGAGGCTACGAGCGTGCTCGCCGGCGGGCCGCTTCTCGAGGGCTTCGCGGCGATCTCCGATGCAGTTCGGACCGCACTCCAGGTCTACGAGCGCACGCAGCACCTCATCGCCGACCTGGAAGCCGACGTCGACGGCGACAAGGCCCGGCTGCGTGCGAACCTCATCGCGACCCACGTTCACGACGGCACGACGTTCGTAGTCGGTGGCGTGTACCGCGAAGAGCTGGTTCGCACCTCCGAGGGCTGGCGGATCTCGCACCACGTGCTCGAAGCTCTCTGGTTCGAGGGCGAGTAGGAGCAGGCGTCGCGCTCGCCCGTCGCTTCGACGGCTACTTGACCATCTGATCCGACCACTTGGGACCGACGCTCTCGCCGCCGTCGATCGTGATGGCCTGCCCGGTTACGAACTCGCCGTCGTCGCTCGCGAGCCAAGCTGCGGCAGCGGCGATGTCCTCTACCGTGCCGGCTCGCGGGTACGGACGCATCAGGGCGCTGAAGGCAGCAAGATCGGGCATCGACTCGGGACCGACCCCGAGCGCGTCGCAGACGAGCTGTGTCGTCACGCCTCCAGGACACAGAGCGTTCACCCTGATCCTCTGCTCGCCGAGCTCGAGGGCGACGCGCTTGGTGAGCTGAACGACTCCGGCCTTCGCGGTTCCATAGGCGTGCGGGCCGTTACCGGGGTCGTGCGCAGCGATGCTCGCCGTGCTGATGATCGACCCGCCCTCACCCTGGGCTACCAGGACACGCCCCGCCGCGCGCATTCCGAAGAAGACGCTGCGCAGCAGGAGGTTCATCGTTGCGTCCCAGTCGCTAGTGGTGATGTCGAGAATCGACCCGCGGGCACCTAGCGCTCCGGCGTTGTTGACCATGATGTCGAGCCGGCCGAACTCGTGCACGGCAGCGCCGACCAGGGCGTCGACATCGTCTTCGCGGGTTACGTCGCATGGGCGCCAAACGGCTGCTGCGCCGATCTCGGCGGCGACGTGTTCGGCACCGTCCGCGTCGATGTCACCTATGGCGACGCGAGCACCTTCCGACACGAATCGCCGTGCGATCGCCTCGCCGATGCCGCGCCCGGCGCCTGTGATCACGGCGACCTTGCCCTCGAGCCTGTTCATCCGGTCCTCCCAAGACCTCGACTGGCGATCGATTCGCAGTGCACGTCACTTCGGTGGCCTACCCGAAGACGACTGGTCCTTCGCCGTTCTCCAGTGCGGTGAGCAGGCGATCGCGCAACTCGGTCTTGCGCACCTTCCCACTTCCGGTCATCGGCACGCGATCCGACGTCAGCACGAGCATGGCGTGGGGGCGCTTGTATGACGCGATCTCGGTCCGGCAGTGATCGAGGAGCTTGCCTTCGTCGAGTGTCGTGCCTGCAGCAGTGGCGAGCGCTGCTCCTACGTGCTCGCCCTTGTCGCCGCCGGGTATCGGGAAGGCATAGGCGGCTTCGACGCCGGGGATGCGCAAGAGCGACTCCTCGACGTCGGCAGGGCTGACGTTGATGCCGCCGGTCTTTATGAGCTCCTTGAGACGGTGCGCGAAGTGCACCCGACCGGCATCGTCCATGTGCCCGAGATCGCCGGTGTGGAAGAAGCCCTCTGCGTCGAAGGTCACCGCAGGGTCGACCTTGTAGTAGCGGCGCATGAGGCTGGGCCCCTTGACGCAGAGCTCACCCGCTGCTCCGGGTGCGAGCGCAGCACCTGTCTCCGGGTCGATGACCTTCATCTCGTTGCCGGGGAGCAGATGCCCCTGCGTGCTGATCCTGATATCCATCGACTCGTCGGCGCGCGTGCACGCGAACGCTGTGGCGGTCTCGGTCATGCCGTACATGTTCACGCCGCCGAGGCCGTCAGGGTGCGGTGCCTCGCGGAGGGCG
>Ga0172375_10012042_pt1 | contig 10890 bp, 9 predicted proteins | sample LakKiv1m_FD_114537 | JGI IMG/M metagenome (GOLD analysis project Ga0172375, IMG submission 114537) | Freshwater microbial communities from Kabuno Bay, South-Kivu, Congo - kab_092012_11.1m | ecosystem: Environmental > Aquatic > Freshwater > Lake | place: Democratic Republic of the Congo... | reverse complement strand
TTGCCGTAAATCGATACGAAGTCATTTATTGCATCACCAATAGCAAAGAATATAGTAATTAGGAATTTGCGAATATGCGCAAAAGAATAAGTGCCCTAAAATCGATTATATTGTTCGATTACTATGAATTCGAAATTGACATTGCTATGAAATATCGTGTCGTTGCTATTTAAAACACGGAGCAACCGAATTATTCATTTAATCGGGTTATTCTTTAATCAGAAACGTTATTTGCGATTGATTCCAAGGGCCCCCAGTAGTGAACCGGTGACTTAGCTTTATTTGCGTAATACTGATGATTTCTTTTCCTAAAATATCGGTGTCCAAATCCTCTAATTTTTTATATCCTTTATCTTTGCTTAATGTTACTTGATCACCTATTGATAGTGTCTTAAATATAAAAGGGAAATTAGACGGGTAATTGCTTGATTCAACTAACCCTTGACCAAAATTCTCAAGTCCGAACGTCCTTATTTTAGGTTCTGTATCTCCTTCTACTACGAAATGAGCCACCTTAATCAATTCCAAAAAATCCTTGACCTTCATAAAATCACTCCTTTTTGTTCTTTTTGAAAAACACATGATTGCTGCGGCAAATATATTATTTTCAATTATAACATCAAGGCATTTACAATGGTGCTTTTCAAGTTGTTTGATTGCTCTTATAGAAACGCAAAGGCCATTCACTCTCTATATAATTGTCAACGCAGAAATCTTGGCTTCCAGTATGTATATTCCGTAGAAAAGCGGTATTCTGATGGCACGAAAATCACTTTTTATGACATTTCTGTCTAGATAAAGGGGCAAATCTTATTGTTTGATTGCCAATAGTGAGTTTTTATAATTGATCATCATAATATCGCACAAATTTAGAGCCAATTTTGAGGTAATAGTTTCCACTCTTTTTCGATTGTTTGATGTATTCAATGACTTCTTTGCTGATTTTAATATCAGACAGACGTAGTCTTCGACTAAGTTGAATGCCTTCGAGGTTCCTGCACCTGCTCAGGGCAACATAAGTTTGTCCATCAGCAAAAGGAGAAATATCCAGATTAATGTTCACGTTTTCTAATGTAAGACCTTGGGACTTGTGAATGGTGATAGCCCAAGCTAGTGCAATTGGAATTTGTATATATTCTGCAAAGGGTATCGGTTTAATGGTTTTAGTTTCTCGGTCATATTGATATTTGAAATATGTCCATTTATTCGCTTCCACAAGAAAATCTTGGTTAGAGTCAATCGAAACATAGACACCCGGTTCTAATGAGGCATCCTTGAGTTCGACTCCGTTTGCCAGAAAGACCCGATTGTTTTCGACAATTTTGGTGATTTCGCCAATCGAACCATTGAAGTATCGATGATTGATATCATTTGTTAGCAACATGACTTTAGCCCCTGGTTTGAGAATAATCATTTCTTCGTTTGGTAGGTCGACGGGAAATGGTTCTTCATCTAGTTGTATTTTTTGCGCCAAAAAACTACTCTCATGAGTTTTAATTTTATCCAATTCAAATTGGTTAATTTCAGTGACTTTTGCTCGATGTGGGGCGATAGTTATCGCTTTTGCATTTAACCTAGATGGCCCCACACAAGGAAAGAAAACTTCGAGGTCTTTTTCAATGACGTTGCCTTCTCTAATCTTGCCAAGAATTTCAACGAAAGTGGGATCCTCCTGGCGATAAACTTCCGTTAATTCAATTATCCGTAGATGGTTATTTTTAAAGACGGGAGCGTTGAAGAAATAGAAGCCGCCGTATTTATTTTCGATGTAATCCGCAAGTAATTTAAATTGCTGATTATCGGCGCTTTCGTCTCCCAGATGGTAAACCATCTCATTGTCACGGCTGTAATTAATTACTGGCGGTAACTGAAATAAATCACCAACAAGAATTAAATATACGCCCCCAAAAGGAATGTCCTTATTTTTTGCAACCCGCAACACCTTGTCAATCTTATCCATCAAATCCACACGAACCATTGATGTTTCATCGATAACAAGCGTGGTTAAGTAAAACAAACGATGAAGGCCATGAGAAAATACCCATTTTATATTAATTTCATTAATATCAAAATATTCAATGGGAAAATTGAAATATGAGTGAATTGTTTGTCCTAAGACGTTGATCGCGGCTAATCCCGTAGGAGCTAGAACAACTAGATTTTTCATCTCGCTTTGCAACGCACGTATTAACGTTGTCTTGCCGGTACCAGCGTTTCCTGTTATGAAAATCACATTATCAATAATGCTTTTTTCTTTATGATCAATGTTGGATAAATTAAAACGCTTGAGAACTTCTTTATCATGCTCGATAATCGCGTGTCTTTTTTTCCTAATGAGCTCTTCGGTTATTTCTTGCACCACGACAATCGCATGTGCTTCTTTTTCTAGTTCTTCAGGCGATTCCGCCTTCTGGAATCTAATCGTCATATCATTATATTTTGCTAGTTCAGCACAGTATTTTATGGCGATAGGTTGTTTGGCTTTCCAATCTCCTATCGCCCAACGATATACTCCGTCATAGCGGTAAAAAACATTAACCGCTTGATATTGATGTCCTCGCGCATACGCAAGTCCTTCAATGGCGGCTTGCACCTCTGATACCATATTAGGACCTTCTCTATCATCATTGCCGTCGATGATTCCGCAATGCTCTTTTAATGTGTTATCGTTTGAATCGAAAGCAACAAAACTGTACGCATATATTCTTTCAAGCGGCTCAAAAAACCCCGCAATAAATAAGTTTAAACCATTAGTGGTTTGATTTGATTGTGGCGTAATAATTTCCAGTGAGTTAAGATATTCTTCGGCATCAGTCAAATTATCAAATTTCTTGAATTTAGCACCGGCAAAACCTTTAATCAATGGTTCCGTTTCACTCCAAGAGCGGAAAACTCCAGTTTTTCGACCGTTTTTGACCGCGTAAACACTCATGATTGACCCTTGGTAATAAATATGGCTTCGTTTGAAATCTTTCCTTGCTTGTCCCTTGATTCGATTGTAATAAATTCAACAGGCGTGCCAACTATTGCTTGTTCCTTTCGAAACATTAAGTTGCGGAATTGAAAAAAATAGTTTTCTATAAAACCGCTCTTCCCATTGGGCAATATTCTTGATATTTTTGCCTTTATTGACTTTGAACGACGATAAAGCATATTTAAACATCGATACTTGAGTTTTTTTACATCGACTTGCACGTTTGGGTTATATTTTTGTTGTAAATCTTCTGAAAGTAACCACTGTTTTTCTTTCCGTAGATTATATTCAAAATTAAATAGAACTTGGGAAAATTCCGGATCTGTATCATTTAATAATGTCGCTAAACGATTAATGACATTTACCTTAATAAAATAGTCTTCAGGCGGAATAAGCAAGGCTATCATAAAATTGCGAATGCTCGCATCTATGTCTTTCGTTGCTTGATATATATCCGCGAGATCGGCAAAGATATACCACTCTGCTTTTTGTGTTAATAGTTCTTTAATCATTTGCTTTGCGGTATCTATTTTTCCGAGCTTCATAAGAGCCGTTATTTTCTTTCGAAGAATGGTAATGTCATTTTGCTCATGAAATTCCTTTATCGTTGAAATTGCCAAATCCGCCGTATCAACACTCTCTTGGTACAAAGATAGTTTCTGCTGGAGTTTGATTTTCATAACAAAGTATTTTTCTTGTTTCGAGCTATGAACTATTTGTTTGTTCTTAACAGTATCAATGGTAGTGTAGGGCTCACTCGAAAAGTAACTGAAGTCAAAAAGATTTAACAATGCCAACACTTGAGAATCCAAGGACTCATTTCGATTGCTTTTAAGATGGCCGTTGACGAAGTCAATTACGAGGTATTCCATGAAAAATTGCGATTCGATCGATTTGTCTTCTCGTTCCAAAAAGCACGCTGCTTCAAACAATTGTTTTACGTATCTTGCTTGATAAGAATAGTCAAGTTTTCCATTCAAATCATGCTCTTTTTTTAATAAGCGCAAATAAATTCCTCTAATGAAATTATCGGCCCTTAAGTCTAATTCACTCCGATTGCTTGATTTGATGCTTTCGAAAAAGCCTTTTATGAAATCTCGGGTGATTTCCTCTTTTTCGAGAAAAAAACCACTTGCAACATAATAATAAAAATCCCAAGAATAAAGACCATAAGGTTTTCCGCCACATTGTTTTGCTAGATTGTCAAAAACAAGTTGGTATTTCTTTTGCTTAAAATCTTCCTTTAAACTCATATGGTTTAATTGTATCAAATACAATAATATTTGTTTTGCACAACCGATGCATAAGTAATTGCAACACCCACAAAGGAACGTTTTTATCAACAAAATCATCCTTGTTGTAAATTTGTTTGGTAATGTTATTTCAAATTATGACTAACACAGTAAGCGATTACCGAAAAAGGTTCGACTTTCTCTTTTTATATAAAATGAATAATGTTATTCAACACCATACAATACAAACTTCATAAACACGACAGCAACAACCAGTTCTCTAAAGTAAAACCCGAGCGAAGCGGACCTTGGGGGACAAACGCAAAGAATACAGCAATAAATAATTTACGAATATGCGTCAGCTGATAATTAAACCAAAGTCCATAGAAAAGATCATTGCCATGACTGTGATTTAGAAAAAAATGAAGTATCGATTTGCGGCCATTTAAACGAGAATGTCAAATTTATTGGAATTACTTTCCGTAATTTTTCAAAATGCGAGCCAACTCATCAAGGTATCTATTTTTTGCATGTTCGGGCTCTATAAGTGAAATTTGACTTCCCAAGGACAGCAAAGCATTGATCGTGGCTCCATTGTCAGAGGCTTTAAAAGCGACGTTAACCGAACCATCGACGTTACGATGAACCGATATCCGCTCTCCGAAGATATCCTGGATTTTATCAAGCATGTCCATAGTCGTTTTTAGTTTAATGGTGACCGAATCTCCCAAATACAGGTGCCCTCCCGGATATTCCTCGGGTAGTGCGGCCGAAACTTTGAATTGTGGCCGGCCTATTAAAAGATCTAGTTTTCTTATGCGGGAGACACGGTATACGTGGATTTCATTTTCTGGTTTACCACACGGGTGACCGAGCCAATAATATTGTCCGTTCCATACCGATAGTCCGTAGGGTTCAACCAAAATCGGACTCGAGATCGTTTTTGAGTAATCTTCGTTATACGATCCGGTGGCATATTCGATTTTAACCGGGATGCGATTCGCGATGGCTTCATTCAAATCCCACAGGAACTGGAGATTGGTTTTTATCCCGGTTTTGCTTTGTGCAAACGCCCGTATGTTCGCATGTCTAATCAAATCCTCGCGTTGATGTTTGGAGCCTAAGCCGGCAATTTTTACGACTAATTCCTTGGTTTGTTCATCGGTAAGAAAACGAGCTGAGTTGGCAAAATCGATCAGCAACTGAAGCTCGAATATTTCCCAAGGACGGTCGTAAAGGGTGTAAAAGTGATGTTTTATCTTGCGGATATCGTAGCCGAAATCGCGCAGGACATCGAAGTCTCGTGATATCGTTTTACGATCGCCATGGATTCCCATTAACTTGAGACGCCCAATGATATCGACCATGGTCACCAAATGCTTATCATCGGTATAATCCCTTAAATATTCAACTATAGCTAAGATTCTTTTTTTTGCCCCTTCGTTATTCAACTCTCTACCTCAAAGACCCAATAATGGGACTATATGACCAGTATACTAGTTTCGGTAAAACGAGAAGAGGTATTTATGAAAGAAACAAATAATAAACAGAATTTGAAAGAAATGACGAAAGTAATCGTTGAATCGTTCATGGAACAAACCGGTATTGAGGCTTGGCTTTACGAACGCTTATATCGTTTGGCGCTCTCTTCGAGAAGAGGTTTCATCGGAGAAATTACCGAATATCGCTGGACGATGCATCTCCATAAATTATTAATCAGGGAAATACACGAGAGTCAATTATGTCCCGACCCGCAGATTCAAGAAGAATTGAGATGGCTTGAAGACGTGACCAAAGAGCAATCGTTTCGGGTCGATGACGAGTTCGATGAATTGGATATGTTGGATGATATCGGCCAGGCGTTCACAACGCTTCGAGAGTCGAGACTGCTTTGCGTTAACGGGTTCATCGACGAGAGCTTATTACTAGTCAGCCATCTCACCGATCTTTACAAGCATGACTATAAGAAGACCTTCGTAGCACGGCGTATCAATCTATTCCAGGATATGGATGGCGGTGAGTATTACAAGACGGATGAATTCTACAACCATCTTGAAAATATCAAAGACGAGACCTGGCCGATTAAGGTCATCATCTACGACAACGCCTCCCTCGACTTCGAGCGACTAGTCGAGGTTATACGGCGGTTTCAATTGGATAATCACATCGCATTTTGGCTCGTTGGCGATCGAGCATTGAATTCCAGAATTCGACAAGCAGGGCTCAAGTTCGACCATGTCGATCTGATGCCGATCGAACCCGGCAATACATTTCATCTCGAAGTATTTAGCAAACAAGGATGCTTCTGGGGTACCATGCAGTTCTTCATTAGACCCAAAAGGTTGTTTCTTCTTAAAAATATAGCCGTCATATCGATGCAAGGCCTGCTTGCCGCGGTCGCCCGGCATATCGAAAAAGACGAACTATTTGAAGCATACACCGAGCTTAAGATCACAATGGAGTATGGACTGTACTCTCAAAGAACGGCATTGTTCATGCCGGCGGTCATAGCTTTCATAAGACACTATCTGGATCCGATTCGTTATTACAACGTGTATTCCTACGACGTTAACAAATGGCTGGAGCTAATGCGCGATTACATTGTTCGAGCCAATGTCATCAACCCTGGAGATTTCGCCCAGACCTATAATGTCGCGCGGCTTCCCTCCCTTATAAAACTTTGGAAAATGGACCGCCAATTGATTAAGGAAAACCTTTCTTGGAAACGCAATTACGACCCCGTCATCGCCTCCGAGCAGATCGAAAGTAATCTCGCCGAATTCATCGATAACCTGTGCTACGAGTCTAGGCACGAGTTGCTGAACAACGAGCTGACTGACCCAATATTTGACAAGGTGTACCAAGCGAAGCCATACCTTCTGCCTTATGATTCATATTTGGAGTTGATCACACCAGGAATCTACAATTATCTGATGAAACCACTTAATCATTACCGCAGCGCCAAGGATTATCATTCCATGAAAATGAACGTTGTATTTGCAAAAGTGCCAGGACTAGTAAATGCGGTTCAACGCGGACTGATCGAGGACGAGCTATTGCCGAAATTTATGACACTTGAATCGTTTGCTGATTATCTAACAAATAGGTCGTATCCAAAGAAAGAACGCGAAGAACTCATCAAAACATTAAGCGCCGATCACTGGCTAAGCGATCAGCAAAAGAACCTACTTAAAGCGAATGGACTCAACTATAATGAAATAAAAGTATTGGAACAAGTTCATTCGTTGCCACACGAATCGGAAATCCAAAAGGAAATACGTGTAACGCTATCGTTGGTTTGGTTTCTTATCTCGTTAGAGGGATTCAGAGGTCACAGCGAAAGTCATTGGAAGAAACATCAGCAAGGAGATTAAAAGGCAAATGGGAAAAGACATAACAGAATTTTTTGATGAATGGAAAAAATATGGACCGGATGACGATGGCGTCTTTGCGACCGGATCATATGTGCCCGGAAATAACGAAGAGTCAGACCGATCTTATTGCTTCAGTATCAATTCTCAAAAGCAAAATGAATTGAATGACGAAAATATCCAAAAAATCCTCGAAGCTTTTTTTGGCCTTGACTTCAGCAATGATGATGCAAAAAAAGCCTTAAAGGAGGCACTCCATGGAAACGGAAATGAAGCGAAGCGATTTACCACATTTCATTCTTCGTCTTTATGCGCGTTCATGCATTTTTTGGGCATTGATGAGAAGCACCCCATCGACATCCCGATTAATGATAATAAATCAATGAAGTTCAATAAAGCGTATTTTGAATATAAAAATATTGTAACCGGCGGATATCCTTCCAACGTCGATGTTGTCTTGGAATCCAAAGAAGCGATTCTGTTTTTAGAATGTAAATTTAGCGAGTATCTTAAAAACCAAAGAGGAGAATTTCGTGTCGGAAAAAATGCGGACAACGAATATGCTAAAGTGATAAATCAACTGATAAAGCAAAATTACGACAATGAAACAGACACGCTTTTCGTCGGCAAAGACAAGAACAAACGATTGACCAACGTCAATAAAGATATCGTGGAAACAAAAACAGAGAAGACAGATGATGGAGAAGAAAAAGAAACAAATTTTGTGTATTTGGACGGCGATGGAAGAAAAAGGAAAAAACCATATTATCTAGCGGGCATTAAGCAAATGATCGCCCATTACATCGGGGTGAAAAATTTTATTAAGAACAATAAGTATTCCAACTATTGCGAAGACGATAGAAGAAAATGCTTGAACGCCCAAGGAAAAGATGTTTACCTTGGCACCATCGTTTTCAAATTCAATAAAGAGTTTGACAATGAATCAAGGCGGTTAGAGGCGTATCGTAAAGATTATAAGACGTTAATCAAAAAACTTAACGAGATAAAGATAGAAGACAAAATAGAAGACAAAATATATTTCATAAATGATTTGTTAACATACCAAGATAATTTTTCAACCAAGAACTTACCGGGCAAGGTAAGCACGTATTATAAGTATCCGAAAGAGTAAAATGAAATCACCAGGACACACAAACCATCTCAACAAATTAATAATCAGTATTCCAATGAATATATAGGCCATTGAAGACTTGAAATCACTATCGACATATTCAACAATGGCAAGTCTGTCACATCCAAACAATCGAAAGAGGGCAAACAATAATATGAGAAGCAATACCACACCAGCCTTGAAACCCCACGAAAAAGACCCCACACTCGTACGTTACCTCAAAATCATACAAAATAATGTTAACGATGCCGGTATGAGCATCAAATCGGTTGCTTCTGATTCGACCTTGTATTACATAAAGGGAGGCCGCTGGCCGCTGGCCTTTAGCATCAAGCCGGTCAAAATGGTGTCGGTTTGGCAAATTAACGACGAAATCACGAGTCGGCTAGGCGTGGATTTATCGCCTTATCAACTTCGCAAAATCGATCTTAGGTTGAATCGGCGCATCACCCTAGATCTGACAAAAATTGACAATGAAGCGATCGTCCTGATCAATCAAATTGTGACACTGAACACATTATCAAACAAGTAGACATCAGTGGCAAAATCAACACCACTTGTCATCAGTAGCGTTTCAGATTGAATCACAGAAATAATACACAAAGGAGCATTAGGGTGATGAAAAACATAATTAAGCCGGCGGAATTCAACAAGAAAACACTTTTAGAATGTCCGGGTTATTATAGATGGTTTTGCCCTATTTCTATATTTGATGATTTAATCAAGGGGTGTACATCCGCAACACTAAAAGAAGAGTTTGAAAAGTTTAAGATAGACACCCAATTTAAAAAAGAAAAAATCAATGGCGTTTGGTGCTATTACATATATGCTGGGGTTGCCATTGGACAAACACTTGGAGATCGGCTCGAAAAGCATATAAATAAAACTTGGAAAGTGTCTACTTTAAGAAAAACAATAGGCGCATTGAAAAATTCTTCTAACGAGAAAGTAATAAGCGATATCGTCAATTCGTTTTTTGTCGAGCCTAATTTATCAACAAATGGTGTTGGAAGCGAAGAGGCAAAAAAAGAAGCACTCGATTATGAAAATAGAGAGATCCAAACGAACCTCTTGCCATTCAATATTGAAAAAAACCATAATCCAAAACTGCGTCGCTTCCGTGCGGAACTAACAAAAATCCGAACTTGTACTTTCAACAAAATTTGAAATTAGTTTCCTTCCAAAATTTCTAATAAATTTACGCAGGAAATTTCGAGTATTGACCAGTGTTAACGCATCTTGTTTACATTGCTCAAACTGTTTTTGTATTACTTTTCCATATTATTATCACTTGTAAGAATTTGGACGCATTATACATCATTTTGCTATTATATAGTAATACTATGTATTACTATTGCATTGAAAAAGCGACCGAATTGGTTTATAATATAAACAAATAAATACATACGATAATTTCTATTGACTAATTGAAAAGCCTTAGCGAAAAGGATGGTTATTAATGATTAATATCGATTTTCAACGAGCAAGTGCTGTCAATTGTTGTGAAAAACAGATAGCCAATGATGATTACGGCGTTATGTTTGATGAGGTCATGCATAAATTTATGTGTGAAAAGTATGAAGTTGATTCATTGCTGTTGAAAATGAAAAACATTGCCGATTTCCTTGGTTATTGCAACCTCTCGCTTCGTGATTTTGATTATGAATGGATTGATATACTGCCACAACTGAGACAGGATTCCTCGACATTTAACCACTACACACCTCTTATGGACCGGATTGAGGAAATAGCAAATTATGGAGATGCTAACGCTCAATACATCCTCGGCATATTTAAATATATTGGATTTGCGACACCGATTGAAAAAGAAGGGCTGCATCTGCTAGAAAGGGTCATTTATGAAAACGCTGACGCTTTATTCCAAATCGCATTATTGAACAAAGACTGGAAAGTGCTTTTAATGCTTGCTAATAAAGATCACGCGCCAGCATCGTTTTATTTTGCTTTGGCACGCATGGGCATCGTGCGCAAAAAATTTATGATGCGCAGCATTTTTTTGGGCGACTTTTATTCATTGCAAGTTACCCTTCAAGAAGTTCTTTGTGATGATGAAGACCACTATGCACCCTATCTCCGTTTGATTGATTGGCGTGTCATGGAAATGCAGATGAATCGTTTCGGCCTTGAAGAAACAATCAATGTTGATATATATAAGAAGCA
>Ga0172375_10012041_pt1 | contig 10890 bp, 13 predicted proteins | sample LakKiv1m_FD_114537 | JGI IMG/M metagenome (GOLD analysis project Ga0172375, IMG submission 114537) | Freshwater microbial communities from Kabuno Bay, South-Kivu, Congo - kab_092012_11.1m | ecosystem: Environmental > Aquatic > Freshwater > Lake | place: Democratic Republic of the Congo... | reverse complement strand
GTAATAGTATTTCCTTGGTCCGGTTAGAAAAAATGAATATAAAATCCGTGGATTTTAATGGTCTTGCGGATGAAATAATTAAGTAAATGTACCTGACACTTTTTTCCTGTCTTTCTGTCTCATTATTGGTAATATTGGCCGCGCTAACGGTCGGTGGATCTGGGGGCAATTCTGTCCGCTGATTCCCGGGGACGATTTCTTGAGATTGATTGAAAAGGCGAGAGCAGAAGGGGTGATTGTTTAAATATATGAGTTTTAATGCAAAACATTTTAAAATAATAGCGGATTTAAGGGAAGTAATAAGGAAAGAGCGACTGGCAGCAGCCGGTCGCTTTTAGTTTGAAGAGAAGCGTTTTTTGAGGTAAGCTGAATATGAGGGGTTTGTCAATACCCATAATTCATCCACTATGCTATTTGAGCACGAATATTTCATCTTAGATGATAAATCTAAGAAGATTTTTGATGAAAATAAAAAAGAATTGCGTTTAACAGGCAATGCTTTTCGCATGCTTGTTTTTTTATCCGAGCGCGGTTTTGCCAATCTTACTCAAATAGGCGATTATTTCGACTCCGCTAAGGACTATAACGAAAACCATTTAAGGCAATATAAATACAAAATCAATACAGTCATCGGGCATGATATCGTTGAATATAAGAACGGGATGTATTCGATCATTGGGGACATCAAAAAAGAGGAAAAAATAAAGGAAAATGCCGGTAATACGGATTTATTACATCAGCAAGGGGTATCATCGGAAAACAATCTAAATAAGGATAGCCAGATGAAGTTAACCATTTTTCCGGCGGTAGCTTCCATTTTAATTCTATTGCTGTCATTTTTCCAATGGCCGTACGGATATTATGTTTTATTGAGAATTGTTGTCTGCTGTTCGTTCGCCTATTATGCTTATATTTTTTATTCCAGGCATCAGAAAGATTTCTGGTTTTGGGGTCTGATTTTTATGGCAGTAATCTTCAACCCGATTGTCCCTATTTATTTATATGACAAAATCATCTGGTCTTTTATAGATGTAATAGCAGCGGTTGTTTTAGCATTGTTAATCTATAGCACTAAGAAAAAGCCACTCAAAATAATTAAAAATTATGAATGATAAAGATGCTAAAAAAGTAAAAACAGTAGAAGAGCTGGCAAATTTTCCGTTCAAAAGCTTTCACGAGTTTAGGAAAGCGAACTTTGAAGGCGTTGCGCAACCCGGCATAGATCGGGGCGTTGCTTTAAATTGGGCGCAGAATGGAATCTATTCGCCTTGGATTTTGCGCTCGCAGACAATTTTTTTGATGTTGCTTCCTTATATTGCTGCTTTGGGTTTTATTATTTGGGCTATTGTCTCAAAGACCTGGCTAATGCTTCTGGCCCTCCCTGTCCTGTTAATCGCTTTTTTTATTTTCCATCCCAGTTCAGCAGTAATGTTCGGACCGATTAGGTCCCTTCTTATAGGCCTGTCCTTCGTGGGCTTGGTTTATGCATTCATTTCAAGTAAGCCCAGCTTGTTAGTTCTGTGTTTAACATTAGTAGTAATTTGGTATGCGGAGAAAACAATTTATAGAAAAGCTGTAAATTATTTGACTAAGGCTGTTTGCGAGCACGAGGATTTGCTTTGCATTTTGTGGCAGGGCAGAGCCCTAAACATTATGTTTTTTAATGGTAATCGTTATTGGGCTGATTGGAAGACGGAAGACGGTGAGAGTGTTCACTATAAAGATAACTAATCAAATATGATAATCATAGGAATAATTTTAACGGTATTAGGAATAGTTGTTTTGCAATGGTCGGCTAGGGCCATGAGCGAGCCATTTTACAATCGGCCGCTGATTTTTCATAAAACTGTTCCGGTTTTAATAATAAACTTGCTTTGGATCGGTTTGTTGGTCGGCGGGCTTTATAGCTTTTGGCAAGTTAGCTATAAAATTGTTATTTTCCTCGTTGGCGGTTTTGCTCTTCTTTGGGTGGCTAATTATTTTTTAAGTAGTCATAAAAATAGAGCTAAGAAATTTTTCCGGATTTATAAACAATTAAAGATTTATCGTCCTCAAGCCGAAGAAAAAGATATTTTGCGGGAAACTGCCAGATTATATTTACAAAATCTACGCTGGGATCAAGAAAAGGTAGAGCATACATTAAAATTTATTTTTGACGAAAAAGAATCTAAAGTAGAAAATCCTAAGGATCTATTAAATTTAATTTTTATATTTGAGAATCCAAGGGATGATTTCAGCGCAAATTTTAATTTTGAAAAATACAGGAAAGAGGCAAATAAAAAAGATGCAGCTATTGAATGGGCGTATAAAAAAGTTTTCGCTGAAAAAAATAAGGTAACTGAAAGACCTGTTCTGTCTAAAGAAACAGTAGAACGGATGAAGTTGCTAGGTTTGGATCCGGGGGAGATGTCTGACGAGCAATTGGCGGCTCTTGAGGGCATGGACAATGTTAGCAAGAGCAACTGGTTGTCAAAATTATTTTCTTACGGGTCGATAATTTTTGGCTTGGGAGCCGTAATAAGTTTGCTTACATTAGATTTTGGACCCTTTGTTTTTTCTGGCGTTATTTCAATATTACTAATGTTTATCGGTTTCAAAATACAAAGTAGAGTTTCAAATAGAAAATTTTATGAAGCGAGTATTTTAAAATGGGCAAAAGACCAAGAAGCTAAAACAAATAAATAATTTTATGAATACTAAGAAAAATTTATTTTGGTTTTTAATAATAGCAGCAATTATTATTGGCGGTTATTATTATTTAACTGTTAGCAAAAAAACAGAAAAAAAAGAAGAAACGGTAAAGCAAGAAGAAATTTCAAAAAGAGATTTAGTTGCTAAGGATCTTGCAAGTAAGTATCAAGCCGTATCTGCAGGCGAAGAGGAATTGACTTATACATTGCAAGCACAGGAGAGATTTGTTACCGGTAAGCCAACCTTGTTCACGGGAGCTTATGTAGATGACATATTCAATCGCGACGGGAAAATTTTTGTCCGTTTTTCATCTGCATGGTTTTCAAAAAATAATTATATGTTAGAACTGGAATGTAGCAGAGAGATAGTTGATAAAATATTAGGGCAGAAAGGGGCGAATGATTTTCTTGATTTTGATGGTGAATACATAGTTGTCGCCAATATAGAAGAAGTGACAAAGCCCGCGTTTGCATTGGATGGGTCTGCTCTTTCTGAGGACGAAGTAGAAATCGACATTGAGCCATCAGAATTATTTATTGCAAAAGGAATTTGTGTGGATGTTTCTTATATAAGTAATGACCGCGAATTATGAGAATTTTTATAAAAGAGAATTGGTTTAAATTAAGTGTCTTAGTAATTTTGATATTGGCTTGTGTCTTTGTTGTTTATTATTTTACATTTTGGTCTGCAAATAAGGGTCAAGGCGTAACTAAATCACAAAATTCCCCAAACGATTCTTGTGCTATTAAGGGAAATATAAATGCTTCCGGGGAAAAAATTTATCATTTGCCTGGCTGCGGTTCCTATTCTAAAACCCAAATAGACGAAAGCAACGGCGAGAAATGGTTTTGCAATGAAGCTGAAGCTCGGGCGGCTGGATGGCGAAAGGCTGGGAATTGTCGTTAAGATTAAATTAACTTAAGTAAAAATTATATGGGATTATTCAGTGCATTATCAGGAAAAATTTATCGGTTTAATTCAATCAATATACCAATTGATAATGGGATGGCAGAAAGAATAAAAAAATTGGATGAATCATATGAAAGATTGGTGATAATAATGGCTTTTGGTATCGCTCAACAAATAATTCAGGAAATATTTCATCCGGATCACGGAGTATTCAAAAAATCATTAGATTCGCTGACAAAAGATAGTTTAGAGAAAATTTATTACATAATTTTAGATTCCAGTTTGAATCAGATAATTGCTGTACCAGTTTTAAATATTGATCAGGAAAAATTGATCAATGAGTATGCGAAAGTAGCTCAATCAACGCAGGATGTAAAAACGGCAGATATCAATATATACAAACAAGCTGAATCCGGTGTTATGAAAGCGTATGAAAATGTATGTCTTCTTTTAAATAGAAAAGGAGAAGCCCAGTCTGCTATTTCTTTTGGAACAACCTATTTAAATCTTTATAATTCGGTAGTCGATAAATTAGGGGAGATGCTTTATAAATAGTTACTAAAAAATATGGGATTTTTTTCTAATTTAGCCGATCAAAAATTAATAGAAATTATAACGATAAGGTTCTGTTGAGAAGATGATGTCTTGTTCTTGATCCAGGCCTTAATTTTTTAAGATTATTATAAAATAATAAAGAAAAAGAAGGCGAGATTCGATGATAGGTTAGAGAAAGTCATTATAAATAAAAAGAAAGTTAATAATAAAAAAATGAAGGAATTTTTTAAAAAAAATTGGTTTAAACTAATCGTTTTATCGATTTTGCTTTTTGGGTGTGTTTCTGGTTTTTATTATTTTTATTTAATAGGAGAGAAAAATAATGACGAAGAAGTTTATTATAAAATAGGCGATGTTGTAAAAATTGATAATTATGAGATTGCCATAACTGGACTGATGATTGAAGACGGGGCTAATGCCCATGAAGAAAGGCTGGATTATTTTAGAGCGCTGAACTGGAGTAGCTCAGATCGGGCTGCTAATTATTATAAAGATACTTATAAAATAATCGTACCCTATATAAACATTAAAAATTTGTCTAAGACAGAGACGCTGAGGTTTGAGCCGAATGATTTTTATTTGGTAACTAAATCGGGGTTCAAATATGGACACATACAGCAAAGCGGTGAATATGAAGGAGGAATATTAATAGGAGGAGAAATAAAGTCAGGTTATACCACAAGCGGTTGGTATGGTTTTAATTTGCCCAAAGGATATAGTGAGGGTAACGAACTGTATATACAATTAAATTTGCCAAAAACCCAAAAAGTTTTAGCGTATAAGATCTTGCTTTATTAATAACGTGAAAAACTGTATAAAAGAAAATTGGCGTAGCATGATTTCACAAGCTTTAGCCGTGGCGTTTATTCTATTCGTTATTTTTTATCATTCTTCGTCACAAAAACAAAATAATAATGTTTCTCAATCTCCGGAAACAGTAGTTATATTGGCAACTCCTTCGCCAGTCACCCAAGAAAAATTAGACAAGGAAAAAATAGAAGCCGATTTTAATAAAAAATATAACGACTATTTGGCTCAGCAAAAAATTCCGTTAGGCGTAGAGAATAAGTCTTGGCAAATAATCGATATCTTAGAGCCGGAGAACAAAAAGCCATACTATAGCTATAAAATTGGCACGGCTGAATTTAGAATTTATGAGCGCAACGAGCCGGATAAGTACGGCTCATATGACTGGAGAGATCGTCTAGGGGTCTATAATAACGAAAAAGAATATGGTAATCCTGCGGTACCCGATCCTGATTTTTTTGTCATAAGGAAAATCATGGCCTTGGGACATGGCGGTGATAGATATATCTTTTTTGAAAATTGGAGCGGCGGAGCTCACTGTTGCCAGGATGAATATGTTTTTCGGCTAGACGGAGATAACAATTTAAGGCCTATTCAGATATTAAGCTTGCTGGATGGCGAGTTATCATCGAAGAGCATTATAAAGAAAAATGGCTTTTTATACCTGAAATTAATGGATTATCGTTTTAGGTATTTTCATACATCATTTGCCGGATCTCCGATATTTTACCAATATCTAATAATAGACGGCGATCAATTCATTGTCCGCAACGGCGATTTTAGAGAAGAATACATTAAGCAAGCGCAAAAAAATCAGGCGCAATTGGACGATTATTTAAAGAATACAAAAATAGAAGATTTGCAGTTTTCCGAATGGTCGCCATTGTTGGTTGAGCAAACCGTCAATTCTTTAATGGCCGGAGAGACGGAAAAGGCCTGGTCAGGATTGGATTATTATTTTCAGAAGTTCTCTAATATATCGCCGGCTTCATTAGCAGATTTTGATAGTTATTTAACGGGGTATAGTGACGAAGATATCGTTTCGTTAGAAGATTTTAAGATAGAGATAAAGCAGCTAATGGCAGAAGGGGATTTTTTATAAAGAGCAAAATAATGAATGAAAAATGGATAAAAATTAAAGATATTGTTTTGCAAGTGTTAGCTGTAGGGTTTGTTTTATTTATCGTTTTTTATCCTTCATCAAAAAATCAATCAGCAAGTGTTTTGCAGGCGGTTATCCAGCCACCAAACGAATTATGGGAACCGGTCCAAAATGTCCCAGATGATATCTATTTTTATTACCCTTTAGCCGTAGGGAATAGCTGGGAATACAAAGGATGGGAAAAAATGTGGGAGGGCGATGGTTCAAGCGGGGAGGAGATTATTAAGCCCTACAATCATATGATAACTATTAAGTCTATTAAGAAAAATAAAGATAATATTTTTGAAATAGAAAAAGAAACATGCAATGGTAATAATAATCAGAATAATCCAGGGAGCTGCAGCTTGGGCAGATTTTATTTAGTAAATAAAGATGTCTGCTATTCTCGTGATTGCCAAGAATTGGCGCTGTCTTTTCCTTTGCCGGAAGACGCGGCTTTGATAGATGAATCTTATAAAGACAGGATGGCAATAGTTGACGATAGAAGATATGTAAATTTTATTCATAAAAAACAAAAAAATATAGTTTTAGGGAAAGAAATTGATAATTGTTTCCTAATAGAATATAAAACTTTACCCGATGAAAGTATTGACACCTTTTGTTACGGTATCGGTTTTGTCTCATCTCTTTATAAGCATCACGGTTCTTTGGACGATATAGAAGATAAATTAATAAAAATCAATTTTGTCGAATAAAAATATATAGGCGGAAAGACTATGTGGAAGATGATGCTTGAAAAAAATAATTTAAAAAATATAACAAAAATTGCCGGAATTATTTTAGTTTTATTCGTTGGTATAGCAATTGGAAACAGCGGATCAAAACAAAATCAGCAGGCCGTTTCTAATAATTCTGTATCACCATCAGTTTCGGCTCAAGCCGAAATTTCTTCTTCCACTCCAGCTACCGAAATTAGCGAGAGCAAAGGGGTTGATAGCAGTGTTTTAGTTAAAGTTACGCGCGTGGTGGATGGGGATACTATTGAGATTGAGGGCGGGGAGAAAGTCAGATATATTGGAATAGATACTCCGGAAACCGTTGATCCGAGGAAAGAAGTTCAGTGCTTCGGTCCGGAAGCGTCAAAGAAAAACAAGGAACTAGTGGAAGGAAAAATGGTTCGTCTGGAAAAGGATGTGACAGATAGGGATAAATACAATCGTCTGTTGAGATATATTTATGTCGGCGATACTTTTATCAATTTGGAACTGGTAAAGCAAGGTTTCGCTTATTCTTATTCCTATCCGCCGGATATCAAATATCAAGATCAAATTGTTAAAGCTCAACAGGAAGCGAGGGAGGCAAAAAGGGGATTATGGAATGCTTGTCCAAGCGACTCAAGGGTTTCTGGATCGGTTTCATCCCCGTCTGCCTCCACCTCCACGAAGACCCCTACGCCAACATCCAGTCCGGCCACACAAAATAGCAATGGTTCTTGTGATATTAAAGGAAATATAAGTTCGACAGGCGAGAAAATCTATCATTTGCCCGGTTGTGGCTCATATGCAAAGACCGTCATAGATGAAAGCCATGGCGAGCGATGGTTTTGTACTGAAGCCGAAGCCCAAGCGGCCGGCTGGCGGAGGGCTTTAAATTGTCCCTAGAATAACTATAAAGTAATTTTAATAAAGTTATGAGCAATCAATTTTGGTCAAATTTTTTCAGAAAGGATTTGAATTTAAGCGGCCGTTGGTGGCATCGACTATTTTTAGTTATTTTCTTTGTTTGCTTCGCATGGGTGCTTTACGGTATGTCTAGCTATTTATTTGTTGGTGATCATCCAAATATTCCTCAATGGAAAATCGTTTCATCCATTGAGGAGAGAATAACGCCAGAAGTAAAGCAAATCCGTGATTTGAAAAAAGTTGGCGAGCGAGTTGAACAAAAAGACCGTTCGTATGTTTTAAATTTATCTCCTGAAGATTCTCTATATGATGGTTTTTATTGCTCAACGGATCTCGCAAATAAAATTTCAGATATTCAGAGTAAAGTTGGAATTACTAATCTCTTTCTAAGCAGGGTAGACACTCCAATAGAAACATTCGTAAATTATGTGCGAGAAAACAACGTAAAATGCCTAATTCCAGATGCTTATAGCTCCTGGAATATGAAAGTAACATTTTTAGAACCATTTGGACCAGATTCAATATACGGCAAGGATTTGGTTTTTTACCAAAAATCCAATCTTCTGACGGCATTTTATGTCTTAAAAATGTTTTTGCTTGTTCTTGCTATATTCATAGGAATTGCTGTTGCATATTATAAGGTTTTTCTTTATATAATTTTTGGAAGGAATAAAAATGGAAGAGATAGAAGCTAAAATATTATTTACGGATTATTTTGATATTTCAAAAACAGCCATAGACAGCTATGGCGCTTTTAACATTTCTTTGGTTACGGATCTCCCTTTGTTTATCGATCCGTTTCTTTTGTTTAATAGCAAAAAAGAAAAATATCAAAAATTGCACGAAGATATGATTGAGTATCTTCGTTTTTTAAAAGATAAATCAGCCGGTCAGCAAGTAGATAAAGGATTGTTGAGCAGTTGGTTCAGATTTAAGGAGGTAAGACAGAATTGGCTTGGTTTTTCGGTCCATAATAATAGAGGAAGAGGCCTCGGCGGTGATTTTGCGAGAGCCTTGAATGAAAATCTTTACAATATTTTTAAGGATTTTGGCGATGAAAAAATCACCAAAGGGAGCCATCTGGAAAGGTTATGCCTAATAAAAGACGGTGTAGGTCGAGATAATATCAGCGACTTTACCGTGAATTTGATTAAGGAATTTTTGCTGGAATACACTCAAGAATTTGCGAATAAATCTATTGATAAAAAATATTGCCGGAATTTTATTATTGATAAAGTAAAATTTAATTACGAAACAGAATCCTGGGAAAGGCGGGAGTATTTTCTTCCTGAATTTCAGGGGGATTTTGTTTTATTGACGCCGAAAGATATCCTTACCAAAGACGAAGGATGGATCAATAAAACGGATTTAATCGAGGAATTTCAAAATATACCAGACGCTATTTCTGATCAGGAGCTACGGAGCCAGGTAAATAACTATTTCCTAAGCGCTTTGCCTAAAAAGCCGAAAGATAAGGATAGAAGGAATGCTGCCTATAAAACGATCCAGCATTTCCCAGAGTTGCTCGATTATTTTATTAAATATAAAGAGGATAACGGGGATAAGGCTGTCGATATAAGCAGCCAAAAAGTCAAATACTCTGAGCAATTGTACTTGCATCAGTTCAAGTCATTAGCCAATCTCCTTTTTGAAAAAACATCATTCTACGACAGGGCGGGCGATACGTACGATGAGGCAAAACAACGCATTGAATATTTGAAGGATGTGATTGAGAACAATGATGGCTATAAAATATTTTATGTAAATGGGGCTCCTATCAAGAAAGAGGATGATTTGCAGATACTATTCCGGTTGGTCTGGTTTGGGACAAAATCTGATGTGAACAGAGAGGTTAATAACGGCAGGGGTCCGGCCGATTTTAAAATTTCTAGAGGATCCCAAGACAAAACCATTGTTGAATTTAAATTGGCGAGAAATAAGCATCTAAAAAACAATCTTCAGAACCAGATTAAAATTTACAAAAAGGCTAATGCTACGCAGAAGGGCCTTTGTGTAATTGTCTATTTCACTGAAGAAGAATTTCTAAAGGTTCGAAAAATATTGAATGAAATTTCTTCGGAAACTGAAGTAATTTTAATTGATGCCAGGGCCGATAATAAACCATCTGCTTCGAAGGCCAAAAATAATAATGATATCAAAGGAAGCCCTAGAAAAATTTAAGGCAATTTACAGAAAGAAAACAGGGAAGGATATTTCCGATCAAGATGCTTTGGAATCTGCCACCAAGCTGCTAACCTTGGTGGATTTAATTTACCGCCCGATAAAAAAAGAGGACCTTGAAATGCTGGAAGAAAGAAAACTCGATTGGATCGGTCAGAAAATAAAGCTGCCTTCGGGGAAGGAAATTAGGATTAGAAAATTTGAGCTTTCCTTTGGGCTTTGGAAGGGAGAGTCGGTAAAGGATAGCTATGGCGGCAAGGCGATTATCGATTGCGATGGTGAGCCGCTTTTTGCTGAATTGGCTGTTTTGAGAACACTGCAAAAAGATGGTTGGCAAGGAGCTTGGGTCGATAGTTATAGGAAAAAATTCAGAATCGGCTTGCCCGGCATTGTCGAACCAATAGAACTTCCTGAAAAACCGAAGAAATTATTTGATGATATCTCGACCAAGGTAGGCGGGTTTAGGGGCTGTTGGGATGTTTTTGCCTGGAAGGAAGATGACTATCTGTTCCTCGAGCTGAAGCGCGAGGCCAAGGATTATATTCGGGAGTCTCAAATCAAATGGTTGGAGTCGGCTTTGGAGTCGGGAGTGCCGAGCGATTCTTTCGCTATCTTGGAGTGGACACTGGAGAAATGAGACACGAGCAGTATCCTTTTTATACTGTCTCATTTGTCTCATTCCTCGAACAAATCGCCCAAAATGAGACAAGGCAGCAGAATGCTTCATTCAGTCAAGTTTATTGCTTTTATACCCCGACCGAGGAGCTTCGGTATGGTATACTAAAGAAAGATCGATAAACTCACTACTGGATTCAAAGTACAGAGTTTCTAGACCGGAGTGGTGGACCAAATGCTACCCGGATTTTAGGGTAGTTTTTTGTTCGGTGGATAACTAGTTTTATTTCTGGTGCTAAAATAAAAGCATGAAACAGCGAGGCGCAAGTAAAATTGTAATCGCCGCTG
>Ga0172375_10012040_pt1 | contig 10891 bp, 10 predicted proteins | sample LakKiv1m_FD_114537 | JGI IMG/M metagenome (GOLD analysis project Ga0172375, IMG submission 114537) | Freshwater microbial communities from Kabuno Bay, South-Kivu, Congo - kab_092012_11.1m | ecosystem: Environmental > Aquatic > Freshwater > Lake | place: Democratic Republic of the Congo... | reverse complement strand
TCTATTTCTAATATACCGCTGATAATATTTGCCTGCCTTTTTATGGATATAATTCCCCACTCAATCATTCCATATTCGAACGGAGTTTTTTATGCCAGAAAAAAATAAGCTTGTTCTCGCGCGTGAAGAATTGATGCGCATTTTTCACCAGGACGGTATCATCGAAGTAATTACAGGCGCAGTTCTGCTGAATTTCGGATTTGACCTGCTCAACAAGAACAGGCTCACGTCATTATTTACCTACATTCCGATCATCCTGCTGACTTCAATGAAAAACCAGGTCACCATTTCCCGCCTTGGCATTGACCAATTCGGCGGCGAGAAAAAGGTCCGCTTTCTAAACCTCTCGGTTGCAGCAGGGTTGGTCGTGATGCTGCTTCTTTTGAGTACCACTGTTTTGGATGACATGCTGGGGCTTCGAAACATGGTCGCCTTACCCTTCGGCGGGGATATCGGCAACCTGTTCGCCGGAACGATCATGGCACTGGCCTTCCTGGCCGCGGCCTATTTCATCCCTCTCAAACGTTTTTACTATTACGCATTGGTTGCCTTCGCAGCCGGGTTGATCAGTTTCTTCTTTCTGCCTGTTCAAGCGCTGGTCTTTTTCTGCGCGGCTGCGATCCTGGTTCCCGGGATCCAGCTTTTGGTCAAATTCACGCGTGCTTACCCATTGAACCAGATCAAGAAATGAAAACAAAGAATTGGCTTCTTTTTATTTTTGTCGGACTGATCTGGGGCACCTCCTTCCTGTGGATCAAGGTGGCCGTACAGGAGATCAGCCCGTTCGTCCTGGTCGGGTTTCGGACCCTCTTTGCCGCGCTCGGCCTGGTCATTTTTTTGCTTGTCGACCGCAAGTCCCGTATGACCTGGTCAGAGATCAAACTCCACATCCCGGTTTTTCTGGTCCTTGGCTTGGTGAATGTGGCCATGCCCTGGCTGCTCATCTCATGGGCCGAAATGCACATCGAATCCGGTGTCGCTTCTATTTTAAATGCCACCATGCCGCTGTGGACTATCATCATCTCCCCGCTGGTGATCAGCGATGATCGCATCACCCTCCCCAAGCTGGCTGGCCTGACGACCGGTTTTATCGGCGTTGTACTGCTTTTCCTGCCCTCGCTCGGCAAAGGCTGGTCAACCAATCTCATCGGCCAGGCGGCAGTGCTGGTGGCGACCTTGTGCTATGCCTCGGCGACGATCTTTGCGCGTAAAAAAGCGCACGGCCTTAATCCCAAAATGCAGACCTTCCTTCAGTTTTCGATCAGCACAATGATGGTTTGGGCTATGACCTTTTTCATCGAAAAGCAGGTCGTCCTCCCCAAACTGCCCATCACCTGGGTGGCGCTCCTGTGGCTCGGTCTGCTGGGTTCCGGTCTGGCGTATATTATTTACTTCGACCTGCTGCACCGCATGGGTCCTACCCGGCTCTCAATGGTCACCTACATTCCACCGGTTGTCGGCGTGCTGCTTGGGATGATCTTCCTGGGAGAAGCGTTTCACTGGCAGTCCATCGTCGGCGCCATGCTGATTCTTTCGGGAATTTCCATTGTTAACCTTAAACCAAGTACCAAGCTGCAAACAGCTTAATGGGTTGACCAGGTAATTCAGCCGCCGGATATTAATTTCCGGCGGTTTTTTATATAATTGAGCTATGCAAATCACAAACCCTGATTCAGCCCGCGAACTCGGTTCACAGCTGGCCTATAAGATAATCGCCAATCCGGCTTCAGCTGCCTATTCCGTGCTTTCCCCAATCCTTGCTGAAAAAATACCCTTCCGATTGTTGGATATGGTCGGCGAAGCCCTGGTGGAATGCCCGGCTCCGAAATTGGAATTCTTCCTGAACGAGATCGCCGCTCATGGCACGCTTGGCGGATGGACGGTCATCGCATCCGCGCTTCGCTCGCGAATTCCGCAAGATATGGGTAAAGTTGTGGATCTTGCGCGTGGGTTTATCATCCAGGCGGACGCCTGGTACGCCTGCGATTGTATCGGTGAACGCGTGCTCGGACAAGCTCTGGTAAACGAATTCGAAACAGCTTTGAAGATCTTTTCTCCCTGGCGGGTCGATCCAAATCGCTGGGTGCGCCGATCTGTGGGTGTTGCCGGCCACTTTTGGGCAAAGCGCTCCCGCGGAACACCGGAACTTTCTGCCAAAGCGAAAGACCTCATGATGTTTTATGAACCAATGCTGGCCGAAAATCAAATTGATGCTGCCAAAGGCACAGGTTGGGCGCTTAAAACCCTAGGGCGGTATTATCCACATGAACTTAGCGAATTCCTGAATAGAAACAAAAGTCGTAAAATCTCATCGGTTATCGTCCGCAAAGCACTCAAATTTCTCCCTGAAGAGATGAAAGAGGCCAATAGTCGGTGAACATGGGCAGAAAAACTGTCTTCCTTCCATACGCACCAAAACAGGTGTTGAACAAGCACAAGCGCCCCGATCACTGGTTTTGGACGCGCTATACCGTGCATCCCTACATCGGCTGCCAGCACGGCTGCGAGTTTTGCTACTGCCGGGAAAACAAATTTGCACCTTATGAGGATATTAATGATTTCCCTTATCTCATCAAGGTTAAGCAAAACGCTCCTGACCTGCTTCGAAAAAGCCTGACAAAAGCGCCAAAAGCTACAGTGATGCTGGGGGATTATCAGCCTGCCGAAAAAAAGTTCAAGCTGACCCGAAGAATGCTGCAGGTTTGCCTGGAGATGGATTTTCCGGTCTTCATTCTGGAACGTTCACCCCTGGTTCTGCGCGATCTGGACCTGCTGCAGGAGATCAACCGAAAAACGCATGCCACGGTCGCCTTCAGCGTGATCCATACCGCCAGGTCACCCCATGCAGCACAGATCAGTGATCTGGAGCATCTGGCTCCTGCTCCGGAAAAACGCTTTGCGGCGATGGAAGTCCTCGCGAAGGCCGGTATCCGCACAGGCATTTGCTTTATGCCCATCCTGCCGGAATTATGTGACACTGAAGAGAACCTCGACCTGGTCATCCGAACCACGGCTGATCACGGCGGGCAGTTTGTTCTGGCTTCCACCCTGACAATGGCTGACCAGCAAAAAAAATATTTTTTTGATGTATTGGATTCCAGGTTCCCTGACCTGATGCCCCGTTATCAGGTGCTCTATCCACCCAATAGCTACGGACCAGCCGGCGGTACAGGTTTGAATATTGGCCGAAAAGTGCGTGAGATCTGCAGCCGTATCGGCATCCCGGACCGGCAGCCCAGGCCGTTGATCGAAGGAGAAAAACGCATGCTTAACAAACGCGCCGCCGAAATGCTGGCGGACAAGGCGTATTCTATGGAGTTGGAAAATGTAATGGCTTCTGATATTTGGCCTTATCGTAAAGCAGCCTGGGCGCTGGAAGATCTTCAGCAGGACCTGGGGTTGGTCTATCAAAAAATGGGGTTTGCAGGATTGAGAGCGATCTCCGGTGTCAGTGATATAGCTGCCAGGCAGGTCGAATCCAATATGCTTTCAGCTGTTAATAGAGAGACCTGACCTTTCTGAAATAAAAGGTCCTCATCTCACCGGCAAACCGCTATAATTGTCCAAATCTGAAATTTGTAAATTTATTGGTATGCCCATGTCCCATCAGCCGCTATCACGATCGCTAATTGAAACCCGGATCTCCGCAGGTATTGCACCCGCCCTGATCTCTGGAAGCCGGATCCTGGTCATCATTCCCGATGCCTCGCGTAATGCCCCAATCCCTGCGGCTTTTTCGGTGATCTGTCGGCTGGCAGCCGAAGCGAATTGCCAGGTTGATTTTCTGATCGCTCTCGGTACTCACCCGCCCATGACTTCTCCTGAAATTGCTTCACTTGTGGGGATGTCTCAGGAACAGGTGCAAAGTGACTTTCCCCGAACCAGGATCTGGAATCACAACTGGTTGGATCGGGATCAGCTTACCAATCTCGGCCAGATCCCGGCGGAAGAAGTGGATGTTCTGTCCGCAGGTTTGATGAAAGAGGATATTGTTGTTAATATCAATAAACTCATTCTTGATTATGACCAGCTGGTTGTTTGCGGTCCGGTTTTCCCGCATGAGGTCGCTGGTTTTTCGGGCGGCGCTAAGTATTTCTTTCCAGGCATCGCGGGCGAAGAGATCATTCACCTCACCCACTGGCTGGGTGCGCTGGCTACCGCCATGCACACCATTGGCGTAAAGGACACCCCCGTGCGCAGGATCATCGAACGCGCCGCGGAATTCATCAAAACGCCTGTGACCCACATTGCTTTTTGTATGCGGGGAAGCGAAACTCTGGATATTTTTTCCGGCGGCCTGAATGCTGCCTGGCAGGCAGCTGCGGCGCTTTCATCTGAAGTGAATATTCGTCATATTGATCAGCAGTTTAAAAGCGTGCTGTCTATGCCCGCACCCATTTACGATGAACTGTGGACGGCTGCCAAAGCCATGTACAAGCTTGAAGCAGTTGTAGAAGATGGCGGTGAACTGATCATCTACGCCCCCTGGTTAAAAGAGATCAGCCGTACGCATTTTAACGATATTCTGGCGGTCGGTTATCACACGCGCGATTATTTCACCAGCCAGTGGGATAAATTCAAAAGCCATCCGCTGGCAGTTTTGGCGCACTCCACGCATTTCAAAGGCGCCGGCATCATGCAAAATGGCATCGAAAAACCACGCATCAATGTCATACTCTCCACCGCTATCCCCAAAGAGATTTGCAACAAGGTCAACCTGGGTTATCTCGACCCTTCAGGCATAAATCCATCAGATTGGGAGAACGGCAGATCAGGAGGGAAATTATTCGTTCCAGAAGCAGGCGAGGTCCTGTATCAATTGGAGAATTTTGTAAAAAAACAGGATCGCCCTTCATATCCTTGATTGGGTCAAATCTACCGCTCGCTCTTTCCGAACGAAAACTATTTTCAAATCGCAGGCAACTGTAGATTGACGTTCGAAAAAAAAATGCTATAATGTAACAAATTATTCAAAACGGTACATTATTTTGTTCGTTTTTGAATTTTTTTATTGAAAGGATATCTTTCAAAGAGCAGCAAAAATGGGCGGCAAGATTTCGGAATTATTTTAATAAAAAACAAAAAAAAGCAGAGGTATTAGTATGGCAACGTATTGGACTGAAGAAGTGATCGGCGTAAAAAAACCCATCATCGCAATGTGCCACCTGAACCCCCTTCCGGGTGATCCTTATTACGATCCGCAAACCGGAATGAAGGATGTCATTGACTGGGCAAGAAAAGACTTCCATGCCCTCCAGAATGGCGGCGTCGATGCGGTTATGTTTTCAAATGAATTCAGCATGCCCTACCTTACCCAGGTAGAGACCGTCACTGTCGCCGCCATGGCGCGCATCATCGGCGAACTGATGTCAGAGATCCGCATACCCTTCGGCGTCAACGTCCTTTGGGACCCTGCCCGATCGCTGGATCTGGCAGTCTCCACCGGCGCCAAATTCGTGCGTGAGATCTTCTCGGGTGTGTACGCCTCAGACTTCGGCCTGTGGAACACCAATACCGGTGAGATCGTCCGCCATCAGCGCGCCATCAGCGCTACCAATGTTAAACTGCTCTTCAATATCGTTCCTGAAGCTGCTGTTTACCTGCAGAACCGCGATATCGTTGCGATCGCCAAATCCACCGTCTTCAACCACCGCCCGGATGCCCTGTGCGTTTCAGGCCTGACTGCCGGTGTTGAAACCGATGCTTCAACCTTGAAGAACGTCAAGGATGCCGTGCCGGATACGGTTGTTTTCGCCAATACCGGCATGAAGCTCAGCAACGTCAAAGAACAGCTTGGCATCGCTGACGGCGCGGTCGTCGGCACCACCTTCAAGATCGATGGAAAATTCGAGAATCATGTGGACCAGAGCCGTGTGAAAGAGTTCATGGACAAAGTTAAAAGCTTGCGATAGGTTCCTCCTTTTCGTCAAAAGCCCTTCCGCTTCTGGAAGGGCTTTATTTTTCGGTCATTCTGGATAGGCAGGTCAAAGGATCATAGGGTAAACTGCAGATGTGCATGTATTTTCACGGGCATTTTCCAAAAAATTGAATTTTGGCTGTGAACACGGTTAGAATTATGAGGTTTTTTTACCAAAAAAAATTTCGCTTATATAATTGGGTCTTCATGGCAAACGGTCAGCCTTCCATAAAAAATGAATTCCTGCGCGGCATCAGAGCCGAGCTTCCCATCCTGCTGGGGGTAACGCCCTTCGGCATGATCTATGGCGTTCTGGCTGCCGGCGCCGGGCTTCCCTCTTTTGATGCGCAGGCCATGTCTGCTGTGGTTTTTGCAGGGTCTTCGCAGTTCATGCTGGTGCAGCTGTTCGGAATGGGCACCCCGGCTATCATGATGATCCTGACCGGCTTTGTCATCAACTTGCGTCACGCGCTTTACAGCGCTTCTATCGCCCCCTACACCAGGCACTTATCCACTGGTTGGAAAGTGATCCTGTCCTATTTGCTGACCGACGAGGCTTACGCGGTGGCAATAATGCGCTACCGCGATGATGAAGCCATCACCCGCAAGCACTGGTTCTTCCTGGGAGCCGGCCTGGCGTTATGGATCTGCTGGCAGATCAGCACCGCCGCGGGGCTCTTTCTCGGCGCGCAGGTGCCGCCTGCCTGGGGGCTGGATCTTACATTGGCATTGACCTTCATTGCCATCGCGGTACCCGCCATCAAAGATAGGCCCTCCCTGCTTTCCGCTCTCAGCGCAGGCGCCACCGCTCTGCTGACCTGGAACCTGCCTTACAAGCTTGGGCTGATCGCCTCGGCGCTGGTTGGTATTGGCGTCGGCCTGTGGAGTGAAAAGAAATGAGCAGCATCTGGCAGGTTATGATCATACTGGGCTTGCTGACCTTCGGCCTGCGCCTGTCCTTTGTGCTGCTGCTCGAACGCTGGCAGCCTCCTGAACTTGTAACGCGCGCGCTGCGCTTTGTTCCGGTGGCCGTGCTGACTGCCATCTTCATCCCCGAGATCCTGCTGCGCGACGGCAGTATTGCACTTATGCCTCTCAATCCGCGCCTGATCGCAGGCGTCGCAGCCATCCTTATCGCCTGGAAGACCAAAAGCGCATTATGGACCATCAGCGCCGGTATGGCTATCTTTTGGCTGGCAGCCTGGCTGATCAAATAAAATGCCTCATTTTCGTTAAGGTATTTTTATAAGTCTCTGCTCACCCATAAGCGGCCTAAATCATTTCCCGGACGAACGGTTCTCAGGACCTTATTGGCTGTTCACCTTCCTTTCTTCAGCATATTCAGATTCATAACCCGCTTTCAAGGTATCTAACCAAGAATTCTTACGCCAATGAAAAATTGAATGGCGGAGATAACCGCCAGGATAAGCGAAATGCCCGGCTTCCATTTTTCCATACCTATGGCGGTCAGGAGAAGCAGCGGAACAGTGAAATCGAGTGTGTATCGTGGACCGAATTGGGCAAAGCCGGTGCCCATGCACAGCAGTATGGGAATGTCTGTGAGAAGAATGGATGCCAGCAGCGCCAAAATATAAGCTCTTTCACATGGCTTCCAAAAAGCCGCTATTGCAGCGAAAAACAGCGGACTCAAAAGAAAAAGGCTGCCGCCCTGAAGCGATTCCAACCTTAAGGGAAACGGGTAAAAGATATAGTGATAATAAAAATTGATCGGAACATATTGGAGGTTAAAAAAACCGTTGTTCTGAAAAGCGTCACGATAAACGCCGGCGTAAGGAATATAAGCTAATCCTACATCCATCGGATTGCTGAAACGTGCCTGATTATAGGATAAATAGAACAGCACCGCAGCCGCCAGCGGCAGCACTCCCCATGCCAGATTGTATATTTCCCGCCGCCAATCCCGGGGCTTGTCCCGAAGAAAGAGATAAGTAGCAGGGAAGATCCCGGTAAAAACCATTTGGCTGCGTGTGAGCAAGGCAGCAGCAAGCGCCAGCCCGCTGAAAAACCAGGCTTTGGCGCCGCGCAGGGAAAATGCCGACAAATAAGCCAGAAGCGAACAGGTAAAACCAATGATCTGCCCTGTATACCACACACGCCCATACTGAGCCAACATAAAATGGACAGTCCCGAAAGCAAAGAAGAAGGTCAGGATCGCACGCTGTTCTTTAGAAAGCTGCAAGACTTGATTATGACAGGCCGTCCGCAGAAGTTGTGCCACCAGGCCAACGTTGAAAGCAGCGATAAGCGCTGTATAAAGCACATCATTAAGCCCCACACCAAATAAAGCCACAAACGGTATTAATGCCAATGCAGGAAAAGGCGCCCAGTAAAGATAGAACCGGCCGTTAAAGACAACCAGGTCGTCCATGAATGGCGGAATGAGCCGCAGCCAAGTTTGTCCATGCAGGAAGGCATCTGCTAAATAGTTATAAAAGGGTTGATAGGATCGGGTAAACAGCCGGCCGCTGGGGTAGGCAGCAACAAGCAGATAGACCAGCCCGGCGGTTATTACAGCTCCCCAAGGGGATTCCCAAAGATTAACCACCGTCAATGCCATATGCTGCCTAAGTTCAGATAACCTTGCTTGCATTGCGTTGATCCTATAATCTTTTCATGAATTGTAGCATCTGGATCATTGAAAGAGCAGCTTTTAGTGATCCTGCTTAAATGCAGGAGCCAAGCATTTTTATTTTCTTGCCGGGAATAGATTAATTGGTGAGGACTAACGACATGCTAATATCAAAAATCGGGATTTCCAGGGAATTTTTTGGAGAATTACGCCAAAGAAAATGATAATCAGGGAGGCAAGCAGATATGCGTTTAATTCTTTTTTTATCCATAAAAGGAGATCACCCCTGACCATAACGAATATTTTTCTAACGCATTGAAATTATCGTAACCTTCTGACTATTTTCTTTCCATCAGGAAGATCTGCCTTAATGAGCCTGGGATCAGCTCTTGATGCTGAATTGTGAACTTCTCTGAAAAGACCTTTATAAAATTATCCGGAGTGTAATCCGAGAAAATATCATCCCTGCTTGAAAGCAGCCGTTTTACCTGGCTGTCTTCCTTTGGTACAAATTCAATAACCAGATGCTTCCCGATCCCGGCCATAAGATCACAGATCTTTTCCAGCGGCAAATTATTGGAAATGGCCAGGTGATGGACAAGCGCCAGAGCGAATACCAGGTCCGCCGGCCCCCGCTTGAGAAAGGATTGGTGTTCTTCATTCTCCCACCCGATGCTCGGTGAGGGATTGGTAAGGTCAATGACCAGAGGGAGAACATTGTTAATTCCATTTGTCTTGCAATCCAGGTAATTGATCTCCACAGCGCCTGGATCATAATCCGATGAAATGACCAGACTGTTCTTATCCGGCACAAAGCATTTGCTGAAGAAGCCGGTGTTGGCTCCAAGATCCCAGATCACCCGGGGTTTAAGTTTCTCCACCTCTTTTTTAATGAAATCGGCCTTGAATTCGAACGCCGGGTCGGAATAATTCGTGCTTTGGTAATAATTCGCCCAGTCAGTTCTGTCCGGTTTCCAGGTCAGCTTTTGAATTGTCCTGCGCAAATGGCTGCAGAGTTCAATTAAAGAAGACTTGGCGACAGTATATTTTCTTCGTGTGGGCTGCTCTGCCTGAGTCTGCATGACTTTTTGGCTCAGCACCTGAAGATGGAGATGCATAAAAATGCCCGGGTTCCTTAATAAATATTTTGGCAGTAATTTGCCCGCCAGGTCCAGAGGAACGCCGTCAATGAAGTTTTGGGAAAGTTTGTTCAACCTGGCATCCTTAATGCTCATTAATGCCAAAGGCGCCAGAAAATGCTGGCAAAATTGCCGGTATGCCACCCAGGGTTGGTTTTGAATGTATTTCGTGAAACTTAAGGTATCGATCAGGACGGGACGCCCCTGGTCGAACTGGATATTGTAGGCGCTCGCGTCTTTCAGCACCATGCCATGCTGCAAAGCCTTTTGCTGAAGATCCAGTGTCAGCAGCGCAGCATCCTTTAATTGCGAGAAGCACCATTCATAAGGGAAGGAAATGAACCTTATCGGCGCCGGCTGGATGACCTTATAGCCTGCATCCGATCGCAGTGGGAGATTCGCCGCCTCTTGATGCTTGACCAGCCACCCGCGCTGAGTGAGATCAGCGTATAGCCCCGAGCCCATCAGGAGGTCATAATCATCCTTGTACGAAAGGTTAACCTGGCGATAAAGCTGGTCCTTGTAAGAGAAAACAAAACCGCTCGGATCGCGGAAGGATCCGCTTACTTTTTGAATGTCTACACCCATTGCGTACTAACCTAGGAATCTTCTTTGTCAGTCTTTTTGCTGAATAGGGATTTGATCTTTCCCCAGAATAATTTAAATACAACACCGATCCCCAGCAAAGCCGCCAGGATGACTTGTAAAATAACGCTTCCGGATCCAGGGTCTAGGTAAATGTCAGCCTCCTTGATTGAGCCAAAGAACTTATTGATAAAAAGTTTTTCTATTATAAATCAACCCGAATCACTTTTTGTCTGATCTTCCCCAATTCCGGGAGGATTTGATTTTCTCAAAAATATTTTGCACAGGTATTTCATTCCCTCCGACCTTTAGATCCTGCCAATTATAAATATCTATAATTAAATGGGGATTTTTAATTCAAGTTACCCTGCATGCCATTTGGGCAATCGCGCAAGCCTTATATTTGATGGGAATCCTGCGACCAAAATATATGGGCCCGGGACACCCTGTGGGCCGTTCAAACCTGCGATTCCCCAATTCAATATCGCTATTTTAAAACAAAATCTCCGGATACCCCGGAAAACCTTTTCAAAAAATGGGCCCGGCAGGATTCGAACCTGCGACCAAGCGGTTATGAGCCGCGCGCTCTGCCGCTGAGCTACGGGCCCGAAATGGGCAGAAAAATTATAACATGGTCATCGAAGCCATTTGCCAGGGCAG
>Ga0172375_10012039_pt1 | contig 10892 bp, 8 predicted proteins | sample LakKiv1m_FD_114537 | JGI IMG/M metagenome (GOLD analysis project Ga0172375, IMG submission 114537) | Freshwater microbial communities from Kabuno Bay, South-Kivu, Congo - kab_092012_11.1m | ecosystem: Environmental > Aquatic > Freshwater > Lake | place: Democratic Republic of the Congo... | reverse complement strand
TGTAGGCCCGGAGCATGCTTATTATAAAGAGATCAAGCGGGCCCTTTATGTGGCTGTCAGTGATAAGGAGGCCTTGGGAGGGTTTAAATTATTATCCGAAGTTGAAGGGATAATCCCGGCATTAGAATCTGCTCATGCCATTGCTTACCTGAAAAAAGCAGGCAGGGCCATAAATAAAGATTCAATCATCATTCTTTGTCTCTCCGGAAGAGGGGATAAGGACCTGCATGAATCGCATTGATAAAAAATTCCGCCGGCTGAAAAAAGAAGGAAAACAGGCATTTATCGCTTTTATCACTGCCGGATATCCTGATCTGGCAACAACTGCCAGGCTTGTCCTGGAGCTGGAGCGTAAAGGGGTTGATATAATTGAATTAGGCGTGCCTTTTTCCGATCCTATGGCAGACGGCCCGGTGATCCAGGCTTCTTCCGAGTATTCTCTTGAAAAAGGTACAAATTTAGTAAAGATCTTAGATCTGGTAAAGAGGCTGCGCAAAAATACTACTTTGCCAATATGCCTTATGACTTATTATAACCCGGTTTTCTGTTTTGGGGACAGACGTTTTGTGGATAGGGCAATAACTTCGGGCGTGGATGGGGTGATCATCCCTGACCTGCCTCCTGAAGAGGCGGCAGAATTTATCCGTTACGCTAACTCGAAAGGACTGGCTGATATTTGTTTCATTGCGCCGACCAGTTCGGATAGCCGCATCAAAAAAATATCCCGCATAGACAGGGGGTTTATTTATTATGTTTCTTTGACCGGTGTAACCGGCGGACGCAAGGCTTTGGCGTCCGACCTGAAAAAAAACCTGGCTAAGATAAAGAAAGTAACAGCTAAGCCGGTTTGCGTGGGATTCGGCATCTCAAGCCCTGCTCAAGTACGCTGGGTACAAAGCATTTCCGATGGAGTGATCATCGGGAGCGCTATCGTAAAGAAAATAGGCGAGAATATCGGCAGGGCGGATCTAGTGCAAAGAGTGGCTGATTTTGCGGGAAAGTTTAATGTATAAGAAAACCAGGTTAGATAACGGTTTAAGGATAATCACCAAGCGCTTGCAGGGTGTGCGTTCGGTTTCGCTGGGGATATGGATCAATATCGGCGGCCGTTTTGAAGAGACTGCTCAAAAAGGGATCTCGCATTTCCTGGAGCATATGCTTTTTAAGGGAAGCGCCAAACATTCCTGCCGCTCCATTAAAGAGTCCATTGAAGGGGTAGGGGGGGCGCTGAATGGCTTTACTTCTGAGGAGCTTACCTGTTACCTGGTCAAGATCCCCGGACGCTATTTATCCGACGCCCTGGATATTTTATCCGACATGGTGCTCAACCCCTCCTTAAGGCCGGTTGATATAAAGAAAGAAAAGACGGTCATCCTGGAGGAATTGAAGATGTACAGGGACCTTCCGCAGAGCTATGTTTATGAATTGCTGGATGGGCTTCTCTGGCCGGCTCAACCATTAGGCTCACCCGTGATCGGGACAGTAAGGTCGGTAAAGCATATTAACCGGGATATTGCCCGTTCCTTCCAACAGGCGCATTATACGCCCGCCAATATCGTAGTTGCCGCGGTAGGATCAATGAACCACGAGGCGCTGGAAAAAAAGGTCTCCGCTATTTTTTCCGCAAAAGGCAGCGGAAACCCGAATACCTTTATTCCTGTGCAGGAGAGCCAGCTCAGGCAGCAGCTTAAGATCTTTCACAAGAATACCGAGCAGACGCATATGGCTTTAGGGTTTCACGCTTTGAAGCGGGACCACCCTTTAAGACATGCCCAGGCAATGCTGCATATAATTTTGGGCGCAAATATGTCCAGCCGGCTTTTTAACGAAGTAAGGGAGAAAAGAGGCCTGGCTTATGAGATCGGCACAGGGATCAAGCGTTATTCCGACACCGGAGCCTTCCTGGTACATGCGGGCATAGATAATTGCAAGGTAGGACCATGCCTTGAGTTGATCTTTAGGGAGTTAGGCAGGATCAGGAACAAGCATGTGAGCAGGGATGAATTTAAAAGAGCCAAGGAATTTTATCTGGGTCAGCTCATGCTGGCTTTAGAGGATACCATGGAGTATATGCTTTGGATCGGCGAGAGCACAGCCTGCCTGGATAAAGCGTATACATTGGAAGAAGTAGTGGCTGAGGTAAATAAGGTGGACATAGAAGATATACGCCAGGTTGCCCGACAGATATTTAAGCGCGAAAAGATTAATCTTGCCCTGATCGGCCCGCTGGGAAGAGGGCGCAAGCGGATCTACGCGAAACTCAATTTAAAATAATGGAGCATTTAGCTATTTTCCCCGGGGCTTTATTTGTACTGTTCGTACTTCTTGTGTTTTCTTTTTTCTTCTCCGCCTCTGAAACCTCCATCATAGGCTTAAGTAAGATCCGGCTGCGCCACATGCTGCAGAAGGGGATCAAGCGCGCCCAGAGCGTCCAGCGCCTGGTATCTAAGCTGGATAAGGTGATCGCCGCCATCCTTATCGGAAACAATGTTGTCAATATCGCCATTTCCGCAATAGCTACCGGTATATTCGTGCAGGTTTACGGATACCGCTGGGGGATACTCGTCTCTACATTCGCCACCACCATGGTATTGCTTATTTTCTGCGAGGTAACCCCGAAAATACTTTCGGCAAAACGCACGGAAAAGGTGGCCCTGTTTGTGGCTCCGCTGATGGAACTGTTGCTTGTGATCTTAAAGCCCCTGATCATATTCTTTATCGGGATAAGTAATTTTATCCTGAAGCTCTTCGGCGTAGGGCCGGCCAAAAGGATGCCCCTGGTTACCGAAGAGGAATTGAAAACCATGATCGAGATCGGCCAGGAAGAAGGGGTTTTAAGCGAAGATGAGCGCAAGATGCTCCACCGTATCTTTGAATTCGGGGATACCAAACTCAGCGATGTCATGGTTAGCAAGGATAAGATCGTCAGCGTCAATGTTAACACTAATTCCGAAGAGCTGCTTAATATATTCGTGGAAGAAGGGCATGCCCGGCTTCCCGTGTATAAAGATTCGCTGGATAATATTGTCGGCATAATTTACGCCAAGGACCTGCTTTATATATTAAGGGAAAAAGGGTTATTTCTCCTGCAGGACCTGATCCACCCGGCATATTATGCAGCTCCGGGGATGCGGGTCAATGACCTTTTAAAGAAATTTCAGGCAGAGAAGATCCAGATCGCCATTATCACCGACAAGGAGAAGAAGACCCTGGGCCTGGTCACCTTAGAGAACCTGTTAGAGGAGATAGTCGGCGAGATAGAAGAAAAGCATTCCCACAGCAGAAAAACGGCGAAGTAAGAATTATTTGACATCAAATTTAACCTGTGATAATATTAGTGAACAATTGGAGTGAGCGTCTTGCATAAAAAGGAGGAAACAGATGGCAGAAACAGGATATTGCGTGAAATGCAAAAGCAAGAAAGACATGAAAGACGAGCAGAAGGTCACCATGAAGAACGGCCGGGCGGCTGTGAGAGGTAAATGTCCTTCTTGCGGAACAGGCATGTATAAGATATTGGGAAAAAGCAAGTAGCCGTTTTTTGAACAGGAGCATTTAATATAGAATCAAAACAGTTAGCTCAAGCCATTGCCCTGGCCGCTAAATCAAAAAAAGCCGAGAAGGTCGTTATCCTTGATGTCTCAAAAGTAGCCGGTTTCTGCGATTATTTTGTCATCGCCAGCGGCAATTCTTTGAGGCAGGCCGGCGCCATCGCCAGGGGGATCCAGGAAGAGCTGGAGAATAAAGGAATAAAATCTCTCTCAAGGGTTTCTCCGGCAGACGAATCCGGCTGGATAGCTTTGGATTATGTTTCGGTAATTGCCCACGCCTTTTATAAACCTGTGAGAGAGTTTTATTCTTTAGAGAGACTTTGGTCCGACGCCAAGAGGATCAGGGTTTCTGCCGCCAAGCCATCAACAAAACAATAGCTTGCCATTTTTTCAATGCATAAGAATATCCAAGAGGAACTTACAGCCCTGGTCAGTCTGGCGTTGGCAAAGGCCGGATTAGACAAGCTTGCTCCCGATGAGATAATCATTGATTTTCCCACCGATACCCGCTTTGGCGATTTTTCTACCAATATCGCCTTAAAGTTAGGCAAGCTGCTTAAGCGGCCGCCACGTGAGGTGGCCTCTGAATTAGTTGAAATGATCCAGCGGGAAATCCCGGAATCGGAATTAAAGGATTCGATCAGCCAGGTAAAGGTTGAAGGCGCTGCTTTTGTAAACTTTTATCTTGAGGCGGGTTATTTTTATGACCAGCTTGGCAAAATAATTGCCCAGGGTAAAGAGGCCTTAAGGCTGGATATAGGTAAGGGTAAAAAGGTCTTAGTTGAGTTTGTCAGCGCTAATCCCACCGGTTCTTTATCGGTTGCCCACGCCCGCCAGGCAGCGGTAGGCGATTGCCTGGCGAATATCCTGGAGTTCCTGAATTTTAGCGTGCAGCGGGAGTATTACCTTAATGATGAGGGCAATCAGATAAACATTCTCGGTAAATCAGTAGAGCTGCGCAGGCGGGAGTCAGCCGGTGAAAAGATAGAGTTCCCCGAGAATTATTACCAGGGTGATTACATATATGATATTGCCAAAGAGGCGGATAAGCAGAAGATCAAAGATGATCAACTCGGTGATTTCGCCGCCGGCCATATCTTAAAGACCATCAAGCAGGAATTATCGGATTTCGGGGTTAACTTTGACTGCTGGTATTCGCAGAAGGAATTGGCTAAAAGCGGCAAAATAGAAGAGTCATTCGCTCAATTAAAGAGAAAAGGATTTTTGTATGAACAGGACGGGGCAACCTGGTTTAAATCAACTGCTTTCGGTGATGATAAGGACAGGGTGGTAATTAAAAGCGACGGCTCCCAAACTTATCTGGCCCCGGATATCGCCTATCATCAGGATAAATATAAGCGGGGCTTTAGCTGGCTGATCAACCTTTGGGGCCCGGATCATCACGGATACATTAACCGTATCAAGGCCTCTATTGAGGCATTCGGGCATTTACCGGAGAGCCTGTCGGTAATTATCGTGCAGCTGGCGACTATTTTCCGTAACGGCCAACCGGTGCAGATGTCCACCAGGCGCGGCCAGTATATAACCCTGCGCGAGATATTGGATGAGGTGGGCGCGGATGCCGCCAGGTTCTTCTTCCTGATGCGCCGCACATCCAGCCACCTGGATTTTGACCTTGAGGTGGCTAAGAAGCAAAGCGCCGAAAACCCGGTATATTACGTGCAGTACGCGCACGCGCGTATCTGCAGCATATTACGCAACGCGGATATCAAGCTCAAAGAGGGCCTGGATCTCTCCGTGCTGGCGGAGAAAGAGGAGCTGGATCTTATCAAGAAGATGCTTGAATTTGAAGCGCTCCTCAATGTCTGCCTGGTCACCTGTGATCCTTATATGGTTACTGTTTATCTCCAGGAGCTTTCCGAAAGCTTCCATAAGTTTTATGACCTGCACAGGGTCTTGGGCCAGGGAGATGCGCTTACCTGCGCCAGGCTTGAACTGATCAAGGGGGTAAAGATCGTTTTATCCTGCGGGTTAGAATTATTAGGCGTAGCTCGTCCGGAAAAAATGTAATGTCCACTCATAAAATCCTAAGATTAGCAACTACGCATATCCACCTCCAAAATCAGCTTTCCAGAGAATTAGGCATATCCAAAGTCCTGGCCCAGATCCTGATCAACCGCAAAGTCAATTCACCTAGCGAGGCGGAGAAATTCCTTAAAGCCGGCATAGGTGACCTCTTCAGCCCCAACTTATTCTCTGATATGCCTAAGGCGGTCAGTTTAGTCAAGAAGGCGCTGGAGATTAAAGAGAAGGTTATGGTTTACGGCGACTATGATGTGGATGGGATAACCAGCACGGTTTTAGTCAAGAATACGCTTGCCTCATTGGGCTTGGATGTCCTGCACCATATCCCGCATCGGATTAAAGAGGGTTATGGCCTGAATAAAGAGATAATTAATTTTGCCAGAGAGAATAAGGTAAAGCTTATGGTGACTGCTGACTGTGGAATAGCCAATCATAAGGAGATAGAGGGCCTTAGGCAGGCAAGCATAGATGTAATTGTTACCGACCACCATGAGCCGCAGGGCCTGGACCTGCCTGCTGCTTCAAGCATGATAAACCCTAAACTTAAACATTCCGCTTATCCCTACAGGGATTTAGCCGGGGTGGGAGTGGCTTATAAATTCTGCCAGGCTGTAACCAATTCCCTGCTTAGTGAAGACCTGGACCTGGTCACTTTAGGCACTATTGCCGACAGTGTTCCTTTAACGGGTGAGAACCGGATCATTGCCAGGGAGGGTTTGGCCCGAATGGGCCAGACCAAAAGGCCGGGCTTACGCGCCTTGATTGAGAACGCGGGAATTGAAAACAAGAAATTCAATTCCACTTATGTAAGCTTTATCATTGCCCCGCGATTGAATGCCGCAGGACGGATGAGCAATGCCGAGGTATCTTTAAAGCTGCTGATGAGTGAAAATAGCGAAGAGGCCCAGGGTTTTGCCAAAGAGCTTGAGCAGTTTAACCGCCAGCGCCAGAAGGTTGAAAGCAGGATCTTAGAGGAGGCGGAGGAGATAATTAACCGCGAGATCAATTTTAAGGAGCAGAAGGTGATCGTGATCGCTAAAGAGGATTGGCACCAGGGCGTGCTGGGGATCGTTGCCTCAAAGCTTGCCGACAGGTTTTACCGTCCGGCAATAGTCATCTCGCTGAATGAGGCTTTATGCAAAGGCTCCGCGCGCTCGATCAAGAATTTCCATTTATTTGATGCGCTTGTGGATTGCAAGGAGTTATTGGATAGTTTCGGCGGGCATGCTCACGCGGCCGGGCTGTTGATTACTAAAGACAATATTGATGATTTCAGGAAAAGCATCAATAAGCTGGCGCATGACCGCTTGAAGATCGAAGACCTGCTTCCCAGCATGGATATTGATATGGAGCTTCCGCTTTCCGATTTAAATGAGAAGATGGTCAGGGAGCTGGAATCCTTGGAACCCTTTGGTATGGCCTGTCCTGAACCGCTATTTTACACCCGGTCGCTTAAGCTAAAGGGACAGCCGCAGAGTTTAAGCCGCCAGACCCTGAAGTTCTGGGTGACGGATGGGGCAGTAACTTGTCAGGTTATTGGTTTCGGGATGAGCAGTTTGCTGGAGAGCCTGATGCAGGCAGATTCATTTGGCCTGGTTTATACGGCTAAGATTGACAGCTGGAGAGATGATGATTCGCTGATCCTGGAGGCCAAGGATATATTCTTTAAATAGGGTTTTTGACCCTTTTTGGAGCCTTCTTGAATTCGCCATTTTTAATGCATTTGGCGCAGATGTAGACCTGCTTGGGATGGCCGTTGACCAGGATGCGCATTTTTTGCAGATTCGGCAGGAATTTGCGCATTGACCAGCGGGCGATCTTGGAGCCGGTGCCGCCCTTGGCTTTGTATTGGCCTTTTCTGGATATCTGTTTTCCCTTAAGCTCGCCTTTTTTACATAAAACGCATTTTTTAAGCATTTTGAGCACTCCTTAATTTTAATGAGCACTTGACTTATGGAACGAAGTGAACATAAGTCAATGTGCGAATTAATTCCGAGCTTATGCAGAAATTTTGAAGTATTTAAGCGAGGAATCTAATCCTTAATTTTATTAAGTATACTTGAATTTCCGGCGTTGTCAAGATAGAATATAGGGGTAGCGGCTGCCAAGACTTGTTCTCGTGAGCACCGCTTGCTCGCCCCAGCGAGGCGAGCTGCGCTTCGGCAAAATTTTCGCTCTGCCATATGTCTTTTAGCCGGGCATCCCTGCCCGCTCAAATTTTGAGATGCTCCCGAGAATCAAGTCTTGTCACCCGCTAATTACAATTAGTATCAATAAAATTGGGAAATGATCGAAGATAGTAATATTTTAGAACGATATTTAGAATCAAACTTGATTCTTGCTTAGCGGGTGATGGCTCAAGGCGGAGGCCTTGCCGGACGCAGTGAAGACGGGCACAGCGAGGCGGCTTGAGCAGACAGGAAGCACCGGTAAAAAAGGAGGATAAAGTAATGGCAATGGTTAATTATTCGTTTCAAAAGAACCTCAAGGAGCAGGCAAGAAAGAAGAGGCAGGAGGAGAAAAGATTGGCGAAGCTGAATAAGAAGCTGGCCAAGTTACAGGAAACTCCGGCATCGGGAGAGACAATACCTAATCAATAAGATTTATTATGGATAAGGTTTTAGAGGGATTAAATAAAGAGCAGGTGCAGGCGGTTACGCATAAAGAAGGGCCGCTGTTGATCATTGCCGGCGCAGGAACAGGCAAGACCCGGGTGATCACCCAGCGCATTGCCTGGCTGATCAATGAAGGCCTGGCCAAGACCGATGAGATCCTGGCGCTGACCTTTACGGATAGGGCGGCCAAGGAGATGCAGGAACGGGTGGATATCTTGATGCCTTACGGCTACACGGATATCTGGATATCTACTTTTCATGCCTTTGGCGACCGCATCTTGCGCGAAAATTCCCTGGTTGCGGGGTTAAATCCGGATTTTAAGGTGCTTAGCCGGCCTGAGGCAGCGGTTTTCTTTCGCGAGCGCCTTTTTGAATTTCAACTGGAATATTACCGGCCGCTGGCAGAACCAACACGTTTTATTGAGGCGCTTATTTCATTTTTCAGCCGGGCAAAGGACGAAGATATCTCGGCGCAAGATTATTTTAAATATGCCCAGGATTTTATGATCAAGGCCAAAGCCGGGCCGGAGGATAAGGCTGCTTTAGAGTTGGCGGCGCAGCAGATGGAGGTGGCAGGGGCTTATGCCAAGTATCAGGAGCTTTTGGCAAGAGAAGGAGTGGTTGATTTTGGGAATCAGTTTTATTTAAGTTTACAGCTTTTGCGCCAGCATCCTTTGGTTTTGCAGAATTATCAGAAGCAATTCAAGTATATCCTGGTGGATGAATTCCAGGATACTAATTTCGCGCAGTTCCAAATAGTCAAGCTTTTGGCCGGCTCGGCAAAAAACATTACTGTTGTAGCCGATGATGACCAGTGTATTTATAGATGGCGCGGGGCTGCCTACAGCAACGTGCTTAATTTCATCCAGGAATATTCCGCCGCCAAGCAGATCACACTTATCCAGAATTACCGCTCCACCCAGGCAATCTTAGATAGCGCCTATCAGCTGATCCAGTATAATAACCCGGAGCGCTTTGAGGTAAAGGCAAAAATAGATAAACACCTGATCGGTTTGACTAAAGGAGGCCAGAAACCCACGCATTTACATTTTGATACTTATTCTACTGAAGCCGATAATGTAAGTAAGATTATAAAAGAGAAAGTAAGTTCCGGTAAGTTTAAGTTCAGGGATTTTGCTATTCTCGTGCGCTCTAATTCCGATAGCCGCGGTTTTATCCAGTCTTTAAATATGCAGAATATCCCCTGGCAATTCAGCGGCAACCAGGGTTTATATTCTAGGGAGGAGGTAAAGCTGTGCATTAATTTCCTGCGGGTGGTAGCCAATCCCTCGGATTCATTAAGCCTGTATTACCTGGCCAGCTCTGAAATCTACAAAGTTGACCTGACAGAACTGGCATTATGCAATCATTTTGCCAGGCGCAGGAACCGCTCGCTTTATTCTGTTTTCAGAGACCTGGAAAAGATCCCGGAGCTGGAACAGGTCCAGGAAAAGACCAGGGAGAAAATAAAGCAGGTGCTTACGGATATTGAAAAATTCCTGCAGGTTTCCCGCGACGAAACAACCGGCAGGCTGCTTTACAGTTTCCTTACCGATACCGGTTATCTTAAGCGCCTGACGCATAACCCGAGCCTTGAGAAGGAAACCAAGATCCAGAATATCGCCAAATTTTTTAACCAGGTGCGTGATTTTGAGTTGGTGGCTAAAGAGGACAGGGTGATCAGTTTCATACAGCATCTTAACCTGCTCATTGATTCCGGTGATGACCCGCCGACAGTAGAGGCGGATTTAGAGGAGGACGCGGTAAATATTTTAACCATCCATAAAGCCAAAGGCCTGGAGTTCAGAATTGTATTTTTAATCAGCCTTGTGCAGGGCAAGTTCCCCGTGCCTAAGCGCTCGCAGCAGATCAATCTGCCTGATGCTTTGATCAAGGAGATGCTGCCTAGCGGGGATTTTCATATCCAGGAGGAGCGCAGGCTCTTCTATGTGGGTATGACCCGCGCCAAAGAGGAGTTGTATCTAACCAGCGCCGATGATTACGGCGGTAAACGCCTGCGTAAGCCAAGCCAGTTTGTAGCCGAAGCCTTGGGCAAAAAAGTTGGTACGGAAACTGAAAAGAAAAAATCCGCGGCTATTGAGAGCATCCAGCATTTTGCGCCGGCAAAGGAACTGCCTAAAGCAGCTCCCTCTAAGATAGCCGAGGATAAGTTGATCACCTTAAGCTATTATCAGATAGATGATTACCTGACCTGCCCTTTAAAATACAAATATGTGAATATACTGCGCGTGCCGATCATGGAGCATCACACGGTCATCTACGGCCGGGCAATGCATGAGGCAGTCAGCCGGTATTTCCTGCGCAAGGTTAACGGAAAGGACATGAAAGTAGATGAGCTCCTGGATTGCTTTGAGGCGAATTTTGATCCCCAGGGTTTTCTTGATGCCAACCACCAGGAGGAGCGTTTCCGTATCGGCAGGGAGGCCCTGGTTAGGTTCTATAATGATGAAGAAAGACGCCATCCTTCCCCTAAATTCATTGAAAAAGATTTTTCCTTTGTTTGGGGGGAGAATAAGATAGCGGGGAGGTTTGACCGCATAGATATGGAAGATGACGGCGCGGTGATCATAGATTTCAAGACCTCGGAGATCAAGGCGCAGAAGGAGGCGGATAAGCGGTGCAAAGAGAGCAAGCAGCTTGCGCTTTACGCTTTGGCTTA
>Ga0172375_10012036_pt1 | contig 10895 bp, 6 predicted proteins | sample LakKiv1m_FD_114537 | JGI IMG/M metagenome (GOLD analysis project Ga0172375, IMG submission 114537) | Freshwater microbial communities from Kabuno Bay, South-Kivu, Congo - kab_092012_11.1m | ecosystem: Environmental > Aquatic > Freshwater > Lake | place: Democratic Republic of the Congo... | reverse complement strand
GGAAAATCGGTTTCCGTTACGGCCGTTCCCAATGCAAATTACGTGTTCGAAGGATGGGAAGGCGATGTGCCCGCCGATCAAAAGACCTCGGCGACGATCACCCTTCTCATGAACGCCGATAAATCCGTCCGGGCGAAATTCGGATCGATCCAGCCGCCGCTCAACCTGACCGCCGCCCGGTTGGCCAACCGGTCCCTGACCCAGCGGGAATTCATCGTCGACCTGGTCTGGACGGAAAACCCGGCCAACGCCGTCATGGGCATCGCCGGATATCGCGTCTATCAATTGACGGGCGGCGCGTGGAGCAAGCTCGCCGATCTTCCGCCTGATCAGATGGACTACCGCGCCCGCCGCGTCCTTTCGTCCGAACAGACCTTCGGCGTCGCCGCGGTCTCCTCATCCGGCCTGGAAAGCGCCAAGGCCCAAGTCACGAAATGAGAAAGGAAAAGCCCGTGAAAAAGATATTTGTATTTTTCGCGGTTGTCGCCCTCGCCGCGACCGCCCTGAGCGCCGGACAGAATCCGGATCGTCCGGACGGGACGGCTCGGGTGAACGTCATGGTTTTCGCCCGATTCGGATCTTTTTCGCCGAGCGATGATGCTTTCAAATCGATTTATGGAAGCGGTTTCGTCGCCGGGCTCGAAGGCCGGATCCGAGTTTTCGACGGCCTCTATTTCTCCCTGGAAGGCGGATTATTCCGGAAAACGGGCGCCTTGTCCGTCACTCAAGAAGAAACGAAATTAACGATCGTCCCCCTCGACGCGCTGGCCGTCTATCATTTCCGCCTGCCCGGCGCTTTTTCTCCCTATGTCGGAGCCGGCGGTTCGCTTTGCCTGTACACGGAAAAGAACCCTCTCGGCGACGTTAAGGATCAAGGATTTGGGCCGGCGTTCTGCGCCGGAACGACCGTCCGCCTGGGGCGATTGGGTCTCGACGCCCGCTTGAAATATTCGTCGGTCAAGATCAAACCGTTCGACCTCGAGGCCGGCCTCAGCGGCCTGACCTTGAGCCTTGCGGCCGGCGTCGTCTTTTAAAGCAGCCATCGGCACCACATAAGCGCGGCGACGATTCGATGGCCCGCTGTCTCTGCCGGCCGGTATCGAGATCGCCACGGGCTTTTCGATTAATTCGCCGGCAATCTGTCGTGACGAAATAGCCGGAGCGGGTGCTTTCGTTTTTCGGCAGCAACGAGTGTCGCCTCGCAGATTCCCGTTCGGTGTGCACAGATCGGAGACATCGATAACGAGTGTTCGGAGACATAGGTAACACTTAAGCGCGGCGACGATTCGATGGCGCGCCGTCTCTGCCGGCTTGTATCGAAATCGCCGAAATTTTTTCGATCAATTCGCCGGTAATTTATCGCGACGAAATAGCCGGAGCGGACGCTTTCGATTTTTCGGCAGCGACGAGTGTCGCCTCGCAGATTCCCGTTCGGTGGAGAGGGGACCCGCACAGCGGGGGGAACCGTCCGAACCGGTTCCCGGGGCCCGGGGAGCAAGAGGCGATACTCGGAGCGAATCTGAAAAATGAAAGCCCGGCCGCAGAGGCCATTCCATCGCAGAAATTGCCGCCGGATTTAATTGACGAAAATCCGCGCGATCTCGTAGATCAGGCCGGAACAGAGGGCGGCCATCGGCACCACTTAAGCGCGGCGACGATTCGATGTCGCGCCGTCTCTGCCGGCCTGAATCGAGAGCAACCCATGCCGGATTTTGTCCAAGAAAGATTCAGCGGGTGGGAGGATGGGGGCCCCCCGAAATCTGAGCGCTTCGCGAATGATTTTGGGGGTAATCCGATCCAGGACCCGCTGGATCGGTTAATTCACAAAAATCCGCGCGAGCTCGTAGATCAGGCCGGAGCAGAGGGCGGCCATCGGAATCGTCAAAATCCAGGCCCAGACGATCCTGATCGTCACCTGCCACTTGACCGCCGAGGCATTCTTGGCCGCCCCGACGCCGGCCACCGCCCCGGTGATGACGTGGGTCGTCGAGACCGGTACGCCGAGATGGGTGGCGGTGAAGATCGAGACGGCGCTGGCCGTCTCGGCGCAGAAGCCGTCGATGGGCTTGAGCTTGACGATCTTCTGCCCCATCGTCTTGACGATCCGCCAACCGCCGGAAAGCGTTCCCAGGGCGATCGCCGACTGGGCCGCAAGGACGATCCACAGGGGGATGTGGAATTCCTTCATCCGGCCGGAGGTGTACATCAGACCGGCGATGAGGCCCATCGTCTTCTGGGCGTCGTTTCCGCCGTGGCCGAGGCTGTACATCGCGGCCGAAAAAAACTGGAGGCGCTTGGCCCAGAGATTCACAGAGGCCATGGATCTCTTGTGGACGATCCACGTCGTGGCGACCTTGAGAACGACGCCCAAGACCATCCCGATCATCGGCGCCAGGACGATGAAAATCCCGATCTTCACCCACCCGCTGGTTATGACGACGCCGAATCCGGCTTTGGCCACGGCCGCGCCGAGATATCCCCCCATGAGCGAGTGGGACGAGCTGGACGGCAGGCCCCAGTACCAGGTCAGGACGTTCCAGGACACGGCTCCGATCAGACCGGCGAAGATGACCAACGGATCCACGACGGCGATGTCGATCAGGCCCGTGCCGATCGTCTTGGCCACGGCCGTTCCGAAAATCAGAAAGGCGATGAAATTGAAGAACGCCGCCCAGACGACCGCCTGTTTGGGACTGAGGACCTTCGTCGAGACGATCGTGGCGACCGAGTTGGCCGCGTCGTGCATCCCGTTGGTGAAATCGAAGATCAGGGCGATCGCGATGACGAAGACGATGAAGCCGAAACCGAACTCCATCGGCCTCAGCTGCCCTTGACGACGATGCCTTCGATCGTATTGCTCATGTACTGGAAGACGTCGATGACCCGCTCGAGGGTGATGAGGATGTCCTTCCACTTGATCAGCTCGACCGGGTCTTTCTCTTCCTTGAAGAGCTGCCGGAGGGTCCGGTGATAGATGACGTCCCCTTCGTCCTCGATGTCGTGGATCTCGCGGATCAGCTTCCAGATGCCGTCGGTGAACTTCTGCTTTTCGAACGTCTCCTTGACCAGAGCGACCAGGGCCGTCGTCGCCCGGGCGGTCAGGCGGGAGAACTCGTCGATGAACGGCCGCTTTTCGGCGACCTCGTACAGGTAGATGTTATGGAGGGTGTTCTCGAGCAGGTCGATGATGTCGTCGTACTCGTGGATCAGGCGGTAGATGTCCTCCCGGTCGAACGGGGTGATGAAGCTCTGGTTGATGAGGTTGATGATCCCGTGGGTGATCTCGTCGGCCTTGTGCTCGACGTCTTTGGACTTCAACCAGTACTTCTCGAAATCGCGGAACTCGGTCGAGAACTCGCAGAAAATGGCGGACATTTCCGTGAGGCAGACGGACATTTCCTGGAAATGCTCGGCGAACGCCGGGGCTTTGGGGAGGAGAAATTTCATGAGTGCGCCTTAAAAAATGAAATAAAATGGGACAAACGCCGACACGATAAGACGGTGGGAAACGTGGCCATGAGAGAATCACTATAGCCGAGGCGGCAGGGGAAATCAAATCGAAGACGCGATTCACAAGGCCCGCCCGTTGTGATATAAAAAATCCTATGTCCGCGAGTGCATCCATGGTTCCGGGGGCTTCGCCCGAAGCCGCCCGGGAAAAAAATTCCGCCGCCCGGAGCTCGGTCTTCGCCGCGGTGTTCCTGACGTCGATGAAGATCGTCGTCGGCCTCGCCACCGGCTCCCTGGGCATCCTGGCCGAAGCCGCCCATTCGGGCCTCGACCTGGTCGCGGCGGCGATGACCCTCATCGCCGTCCGGGTCTCGAGCAAGCCGGCCGACAAGACGCACACGTACGGCCACGGGAAGATCGAAAACCTCTCGGCCATGCTCGAGACGGCCTTGCTGCTCATCACCTGCGTCTGGATCGTCTATGAAGCCGTCCAGCGCCTGTTTTTCAAAAGTGTCGAGATCGAGACGTCTTATTGGGCCTTCCTGGTCATGGGCGTGTCGATCGTCATCGACCTCACCCGCTCCCGGATCCTGTCCCGAGCGGCGAAAAAATATCATAGCCAGGCCCTCGAAGCCGACGCCCTCCATTTCTCGACGGACGTCTGGTCCTCCTCGGTCGTCATCCTCGGCTTGCTCCTGGTCCTCGTGTCCGACAAGGTCGGCCTCCCCTGGCTGGCCCAGGCCGACGCCATCGCCGCCCTGGGCGTCTCGGCCATCGTCGTGTTCGTCAGCCTGAAGCTCGGCAAGAAAACGGTCACCGATCTCCTGGACGGCGTGCCGGGAGACATGCGCGAGGCGGTCGTCCGGGCGGCCCATGTTCCCGGCGTGGTCGAAGTGGATCGGGCCCGGATCCGCCGGGCCGGGCCGGAAATCTTCGTCGACGTCGTCGTTTACGTCAGCCGCCACGCCGCGTTCGAGCACGCCCACGACATTTCCAACGAAGCCAAAAGCTCCATCCGCCGGGCTTTAAACATGCCTGAAGCCGACATCATCGTCCATGTCGCTCCGAGCCGCGAGGAAACGCGCGACATCATCGAGCAGATCCGGGACATCGCCGCCCAAAGCGATCTGGCCGCCCACGAGATCCGCTTCTATGAATCCAACGGCCGGCCGGCCCTCGATCTTCATCTCGAGATCCGCGACTCGGCGACGGTCGCCGACGCCCACGCCCGGGCATCCGCCTTTGAGGAGGCCGTCCACGCCGCCGTTCCCGGCCTCGACCGGATCTTCACCCATATCGAGCCCATCGGAAAAGAGGCGGCCATCCTTCCCATTCCGCCGGCCGAAGAGAAGGCCATCCGCCGCAAGATCCTCGAGCTCGCCTCCCGGCTGGGGATGGCCTGCGAGCCGCACGATATTCTCGTCGAGAAGACGGGAGACGAAATCTGCGTCTCCCTCCACTGCAGCCTCGATCCGGAGACGCCATTCTCCGAAGCCCACCGCTTCAGCGAGCGTCTCGAGACGGAACTCCGCCATCATCTCCCGCGCATCGGGCGGGTCCTGATCCACGTCGAGCCGCCGGAATCGAAACCTTAAGACTTATTTTTTCAGCAATTCCTTGACCGCGGCCTCGATCTGTTCGTCCCGGCCGGCGCTCATGACATCCGGTTCGTTCTTGACCAGGATGTCGGGCTCGAGCTGGTTGTTCTCGCACAGCCGGCCGTCCGGCATGCGCCAGCCGCCCTGGGGGATCCCGAAATAGAGGGTCGGATCGATCTGCGTCTCCCACCAGACGAACGTCCCCGTGCCCGGAACGGGCATGCCGAGGGTTTGGCCGATGTTGCGGATCTTGTACTCCACCGGGAAGAGGTGGGCGTCCGAATAGTCGCATTCATTCATGACGACGATGGACGGCTTGATCCACTTGTCGTAAGGCTCGTAGCCGACGAGCTGTCCGCGGGGAACGATGTCGAAGACTTTCTTTCCGGCCAGGAAATCGGAGAGCTTGTCGTGGAGGTTGCCGCCGCCGTTGAACCGGGCGTCGACGATCAGGGCTTCCTTGTCCACGCTCAGGCCGAAGACCTCATCGATGACCGTCCGCATGCTCGCGTCGTTCATGTTCGCGACGTGGACGTAGCCGATCTTTCCGCCGGACAAGCGGTCCACGTCCGCCCGGCGGGCCTTGACCCAGCGCCGATAAAGGAGGAGAGCGTTTTCCCGTCCGATCGAAATCGGCTTGACGGCTTCTTCCCAGCGCGTCTGGGTGGCCGGATCAAAGACCGAAAGAAGGGTCAGCTGGCCGGCCTTCCGGTTCAGGAAGCGGGCGTGGTCGACGGTGCCGTCGAGGACCTGGCCGTCGATCTTTTCGATGACGTGTCCCGCCCGGATCTTCAGGGCCGCCTTATCCAGGGGGCCGCCTTCCAGGATTTCGGCGACCTTCAAACCCGGTCCGGCGAAGCCGTAATCGATGAAAATCCCCAGGGTAGCCGTGATGTCGCCTCCGGGCTTATTCGGTCCGGTAAAGCCGCAGCCGGTATGGGACGCGTTCAGCTCGCCCAGCATCTCGCTGACCATTTCCGAATAGTCGTAATTATTGGTGATGGTGGGCAGAAACTTCTTGTAGACGCCGTAATAGTAGTCCCAGTCCGCGCCGTACAGATCGGCGACCAGGAATTTCTGTTTGATCTGCCGCCACATGTGGTCGAACATGTAGGACTTCTCCGCGGCCTGGTCGAGGACCATCTCGCCGCCGATGGCCACGGGCTCCGTCTTGGCGCTCTCGGGATCGATCTTCATGACCCGGCCTTCGGCCATGACGAAGAGGGCCTTGCCGTCGGCGGAAAATTCCATCGCCGCGTAACGGGCCCCAAGCTTGGCGAACAGCTTGGTGTCTTTGGTCCGCGTCTCGGTCATCCACAGGTCATACCCCTTTTCAAACCGGGCCAAATAGAACAGTTTGTCGCCGGTTTTGGTCAGGGCCATGTCGGCGAGATCGGCCGAATTGATCGTAAGACGGATTTTCCGGTCTTCGATGCCGGGAAATTCGATGACGAGGTCCTTGGGCTTTTCCTCTTTTTTGACGGCGTCCTTGCCTTTGCCCTTGGCCGCGTCGGCCTTCTCTTTTTCCGCTTTATCCTTCTCCTCCTTGGCCTTGTCTTCCTGCTCTTTCAGAAGGTCAAAGTCGGTCTTGGACAGGCGGAACCGATCGAAGGCATCCCGGGTGAAGAACATCCCGGTGATGTCCACGGTCATGGTGTTGCCGGCCGTGTCGATCGCGCCTTCCCGGGCGGAGCCGAAATACGTCATCGTCCCGTCCATGCCCCAGCGCGGATCGTAGCAGGAGAAACCGCTCTTGGTCAGGTTGAAGACCTTGCCTTTTCCGTCGCTCGAGACGAGGCCGACTTCGGATGTGAAAAGGCGGACGTAGCCGAACGAGACCAGGAACCACTTCCCGTCCGGGCTCCAGCGGTAGGATTGGTCGCCGTCGGCATAGGAATAATTATATTCGGCCGGAAGAATCAGCCGGCTTTCCTTGGAAGCCAAATTGACGACCTTCAGGACGACCCGGTTTTCCAGGTAAGCCACTTCTTTCCCGTCGGGGGAAAACGCCGGCTGATATTCCTCGGCCGGAGTGGCGATGATCGGTTCTTCCTTGAGGAGGGTCGAGGCGTAGAAATACGGCTCTTCCTTTCGGACGATCGAAGTCGAATAAACGTTCCAGTTATTGTCGCGCTCCGCGGCATAGACCAACGTCCGGCCGTCGGGGCTGAAATTGACGCTCCGCTCCTGTCCGGGAGTGTTGGTGATGCGCTTGGCCACGCCGCCCTCGACGCTGCCGACGAAGATCTCGCCGCGGAAAACGTAGGCGAGCTCCTTGCCGTTGGGCGAAACCCGCATCTCGGTGACGCCGCCGGCCACGGGGACGTTCTGGGGAAGGACCTGGCGGCCGTCCTGGGCGATGCGGAGGACGACCTTCTGCGGGGCCGCGTCGCCGGTTTTCGTGTAGATCTCGCCGTCGTATCCGAAGCACAGGACGCCGGTTTTTGACCGGGTCAGGAACCGGACCGGATTCCTGGAGAACGACGTCACCGCCGTCGATTCCGCCGGCCGGCTGAGCGAGCTGCGGTATACGTTGAATGAGCCGCTCTGCTCGCTGAGGTAATAGAACGTGTCGCCGTCGACGTCAAAGACCGGATCCCGGTCCTCGCCGGCGAACGTCGTGATCTTGGCGTTCTTTTTCGTCTTCTGGTCGTAAACCCAGATATCGCGGGCGATGGAGGAGGTGTGATGCTTGCGCCAATCGTCCTCGAAGCCTTTCTGGTCGTAATAGATGATCTTGTCTCCGGCCGGATTGACCGTCGCGGCGATGGCCGGCTGGGTCAGGACGAGGGCGGGATCGCCGCCGGTGACGGGGACGCTGTACAGCTCCGAGAAGGTCCCCATCGGGAATTGAATGTTCGTCACCAGATCCTGGCGGGCGGCGGTGAAGAGGACGCGGCGGCCGTCGGCCGTGAAGGAGCTTGGAATCTCGGCGGCGGAATGATACGTCAGGCGCGTCGCCTCCCCGCCGGTCGACGGCATGACGAACACATCGAAATTGCCGTAGCGGTCGGAAGCGAAGGCGACCATCGTCCCGTCGGGGCTCCAGACCGGGGCATAATCGTAGGAATCGCTGATGGTCAGGGGGACGGCCGGGCCGCCGGAGGCCGCGACACGGTAAATGTCGCCCTGGTAACAGAAGAGAATGCTCTGCCCGTCAGGGGAGATGGCGGGATATCGCAGCCACAGGGGGCTGTTTTGAGCGACAAGCGGGACCGCGCCTAAAACGGCGCCCAACACGAGGAGCGCCGAAAGCGCTTTCAGGATGCGGGATGGATTCGAAGGCATGTGTCCTCCTCCAAAAATATAAATCGGTACACGCGTACCGCAATTATATATTCATACGCAAAAAAACGCCGTATAGTTGATATACGAGTTCGCTTGACAACAATAAATGATCCAACTTAACATACATGATGCATCATGCCTATTTTGGCGCAGGAGATTGATAAATGAAGAAATTATGGGCGATTTCGGCTCTAATTTTTCTTGCGCTTCCCCTTGCGGGGTTTATTTTTCCTGAATCCCCCGATAACGGTCTTCCCCGGCTGGAGATCACGCTGAAACCGGCCGGGCTCGTTTCCGGGACTCCCGGCCGCCTCTATGTCGCCATGACAATCTCCGGCCTGACGGCAAAAGCCGGAGAAGAATTTCTCCAGGCGCCCATCGTTTTCGCCAGTACGAAAGCCGCCGTATACAAGGACGGCGACGTTACGGCCCGCGACGCCTCAGGCCGCCTTCCTTTGAAAATGATCGAAGGACCCGATGATGGGCAAAAGTTTTTCCATTGGCGGTTTTTTTCCGCCGGCCGGACTTCACGGGGAGACATGGTTCTCCGCTACAGCGCCCCCATCGTCCCGGCGCTGTCGCCCCGGCGGCCCGGCCCGTCCTATGACCTCCGCGGATTCGCCGGCGGAGTCGGCGGCGCGGGGGCCGGATTCCTGATCCTGCCGAAAGGGATGGACCGCCTCTTCGCGGTCACCTGGCGTTGGGATTTATCGGAATTGGCCTCCGGTTCCCGGGGCGTTTCGACGCTCGGCCTCGGCGACGTCACGGCCGAGAAAACGTTCGCCCAATTGATGCTGGCTTTTTTCCTCGCCGGCCCGCTTTCCTGTCATCCCGAAGACGCCGGAAACGCCCCTTTCAACGCATTCTGGATGGGAACGCCGAATTTCGACGCTCCGGCGGATGCGGCCTGGGCGGCGAAAGCCTACGCCGTCCTGATGAAATTTTTCGGCGAAACGCAGCTTCCTCCCTATTATCTTCTATGCCGTCCGCATCCGAATTCGCGCGACGGCGGCGCGGCAACGACGAACGGCTTTTTCCTGGAATACGGCATCCCGCCCCAGGAAACGTCCACCCGGCGCATCATGTTCACCCACGAGATGTTCCACCATTTCGCCGGGCTTCTCGACGGCGAACCGGGCACCAGCTCCTGGTACGGCGAAGGATTGGCGGAATTTTTCGAAAGCTGGATCCCTTATCGGGCCGGGCTGATCAGCGCCGACGAGCTTCTCAAGGAAGTTCAAAAGGATCTCGAAGGTTATTACGGAAACCCGCGCCGGGACCTTCCCAATGATAAAATCGCGGCCGAGTACTGGAAGGACTCCATCGTCCAGAATATCCCGTATTTACGCGGAAAAGCCTATTTCATCGACGTGAACGCGAAAATCCGGGCGTCCTCGGACGGCCGTCGCTCCCTGGACGACCTGCTTCTGGCCATGCTCGAAAGCCGAAAAAAAGGAACGGGCTGCGACAAAGCGAAATGGCTCGAATTGATCGGGACCGAGCTCGGGCCAAGCGGCCTCAAGGATTTCGAGAATTTCATGGCCGGCAAGCTCATCGTTCCGCCTTCGGATGCTTTCGGGCCGGAATTCGAGCGCGTGGAATATTCCCTGACGCCTTTCGTGCTGGGTTTTCCGGATCGATTGCTCCTCGACTCTCCCCGGATCATCAACGGCTTGGTCCCCGGCAGCGCCGCGGCGCAAGCCGGCCTGAGAGACGGAGATATCGTCATCGAGGGCGATGACATCGAGAAGGCCAAACACGATCGATCCCCCGTTTATCATCTCAAGGTCAAGCGCGGCGGAGAAATTGTTCCGATTTCCTTCAGCACGCAGGGAGCGCCCGTCGCGGCCTATAAATGGATTCGGAAGTAGGTCCACCCTTCGTTGACCTGTCGGCGAGGGCTGTGCTATAAGCAGGGCTTACCTTTAAAAAAGCGAGGTCGTCATGGCCGGTTCCATCTTCCGCAAGAAACACCTGCAACGACTTTTATCGGATACCGAGCTCGAAGGTCACAAGCTCCGCCGGACGCTGGGCCTCTGGGAGCTGACCGCCCTGGGCATCGGCTGCATCATCGGCGTCGGCGTCTTCGTCCTTCCGGGCGTGGAGGCGGCCAAGCACGCCGGCCCGGGCATCATCCTCTCGTTCGCCATCGCCGGCCTGGCCTGCGCCTGCAGCGCCCTCTGCTATTCGGAGCTCGCCTCGATGATCCCGGTCGCGGGTTCGGCTTACACCTACGGTTACGCCACGCTGGGCGAGCTTCCGGCCTGGATCATCGGCTGGGACCTGCTGCTGGAATACATGGTCGCCGCCTGCCTCGTCTCGATCGGCTGGTCGTCCTACCTGGTCAACCTCCTCAATAACATCTTCCGGGGCTGGGGCTTCGCCTTGCCGCCGGCCTTCGTCAACGCTCCGATCGAATGGAACGCGGAGCTGCATAAATTCGTCGCTACGGGAGCCGTCATCAACATCCCGGCCATTTTCATCGTCCTCCTGCTGACGGTCCTCCTTGTCCGGGGCATCAAGGAAAGCTCCCGGGTCAACATGATCATCGTCATCATC
>Ga0172375_10012035_pt1 | contig 10895 bp, 8 predicted proteins | sample LakKiv1m_FD_114537 | JGI IMG/M metagenome (GOLD analysis project Ga0172375, IMG submission 114537) | Freshwater microbial communities from Kabuno Bay, South-Kivu, Congo - kab_092012_11.1m | ecosystem: Environmental > Aquatic > Freshwater > Lake | place: Democratic Republic of the Congo... | reverse complement strand
TTGCTCTTGGGGTTGGCGGGGTTTTTCCTCCTGGCCCTGGGGAGCCACTCGCCGGCTGACCCCCAGGGGCTCATGGCAGTGGGAAAAGCTGCGGCAGTGCACAATGCTGCGGGCAAGGCCGGGGCCCTGCTGGCCGCTTACCTTATTTGGGGCCTGGGCCTGGCCTCTTTCTTGATTCCCCTCCTGCTCCTGGGTTTGGCCTGGCAGTCGCATAACGAAGGCCTGGATGATCTGGGCTGGCCCCAGGCCGTTTCAGGCGCGGGGCTTCTCTTAGCCGCAGCGGGACTGCTGTCCCTGGGCTGGCCCGCGGTGAAATGGGGCAACGCCTTAATCTATGGCGGCGGCGGTTTGGGCCGGTTCCTCGCCGGGACGCTGGTCTCCGTGCTCAATCCGAGCGGGGCGGCCCTGGCCCTGGCTTTGGCCCTGCTCATCGGGGTCATGGGGGCCACGCGGCTGTCATTTGTCGGGCTTATGGCTTTGCTGGGCCAAATGCTGCGTTCAGTCTGGGGCCTGGTATGGCCCCGGCAGGAAGAAGAGTTCCCGGAGACGCCGCCTTATACCCCCCGCCGGCCCAAAGTGGGACGCCAGATCATTACCCAAAGCGCCACCCGGACCGAAGGCGAGCCGGAAGTGCCGGTGGTAACGCCGCCGGTCACGGCCTCGGCAACCCCCGCATCGGAGACGGCCGCTAAGTCCCGAAAAGCCCCGGCCAACGGGGTTTTTACTTTGCCCAGCCTGGACCTCCTGGACCCGTCGCCCCCCTGGAACCACCAGGTGCAGGAAAACGCCATGCTGGCCCAGGCTCAGAAGCTGGAGGACACCCTGCGCCATTTCGGGGTGGATGGCCGGGTGACTGCTATTATGACCGGCCCGGTGGTGAGCCGCTTTGAGTACGAGCCGGCCTTGGGGGTCAAGATCAGCAAGATCACCGGACTGGCGGATGACCTGGCCCTGGCTCTGAAAGCCCTGTCCATCCGCATCGTGGCGCCGGTGCCGGGCAAAGGGGTGCTGGGCATCGAGGTGCCCAATCCCAAGCGCCAGGTGGTGGCCCTCAGGGAAATCCTGGCGGATGGCACCTATCAGAAATCCCCTTCCCGCCTGACCCTGGCCCTGGGCAAAGACATCATGGGCACCCCGGTGGTCACCGATCTGGCCAAAATGCCCCACCTCCTTATCGCCGGGGCCACCGGCAGCGGCAAGAGCGTCGGCCTCAACGCCATGATCCTGAGCATCCTCTATAAGGCTACTCCGGAGGAAGTGCGGTTTCTGCTGGTGGACCCCAAGCGCATCGAGCTCTCCATGTATGAGAGTATCCCCCATCTGCTGCACCCGGTGGTGTTCAACCCCAAAGAGGCCACCACTGCCTTGCATTGGGCCGTGGGGGAGATGGAGCGGCGTTATGCCTTGCTGAGCGATTTGAGCGTGCGTAACATTGACGGCTACAACCAGAAGGCCAAGGTGAAGAAGCCGGACCCGCGTATCGAGGAGGGGATTCTACCCCGCTCCCTGCCGTACCTGGTCATCGTCATTGACGAGTTGGCGGACTTGATGCTGGTGTCCTCCCGAGACACGGAAGAATACCTGATCCGGTTGGCCCAGAAGGCCCGGGCCTCGGGGATTCATCTGATCGTGGCCACCCAGCGGCCCTCGGTGGACGTCATCACCGGCCTCATCAAAGCCAACTTTCCTACCCGGGTCTCTTACCAGGTTTCGGCCCGGGCCGATTCCCGGGTCATACTGGACGCCATGGGGGCCGAGCGCCTTTTGGGCAAAGGGGACCTGTTGTTTATGCCGCCGGGCACCTCCCGCCTGAAGCGCATCCACGGCCCCTACGTCTCCGACGATGAAGTCAGCCGGGTCACGGAGTACCTGAAGGCCCAGGCCTCACCGGAGTACGAGGCCGGGATTACGGAAATGAAGGAGCAGGAAGAAGAGATCGCCGAAAACGGCGAAAAGGACGAAAAATACGCTGACGCGGTGGAACTGGTGGCGGAAACCCGGAACGCCTCCATTTCCATGCTGCAGCGCCGGCTGCGGGTGGGCTATAACCGGGCGGCCCGCATGATTGAAACCATGGAAAAAGAAGGCCTCATCGGCCCCTCCGACGGCATCAAAGCCCGGGAAGTCTATGTGCCCAGGCGATAATCTCCGGGGCCAGGAATTTACTTTACTGCTTTAAAACAATTCTTCTGATACCTCATAAGCACTATTCTCCCAGAGCGCCAGCCACTACCATTTTGCTTCAGCTAATGTAAACCGCATAATTGATTATGGTTGACAATTGGCCGGCGGTAGGCGATGCTTTCAGGGATGAACTTTTCTGAATGGGAAGAGCTTTTTCGCCTGGAAGGGGCGGAGTTGTGGGCCGGTCTGGCGGAGGCCAGCCGGGTTCGGGAGCAGCGCTGCGGGCGGCAGGTCAGCTTCTGCGTAATCATCAATGCCAAGTCCGGGATGTGCTCCGAGGACTGCGCCTTTTGCTCCCAGTCGGCCAGGGCGGCGAGCCAGGTGCCCCACTATCCCCTACTGCCTCGGGAAGAATTGGTGGAGGCGGCGGCTGCGGCGGCCGCGGCGGGAGCCTCCCGATTCTCGCTGGTAACCGCGGGTCGGGGAATATTGTCGACCCGGGACCGTGACGCGGTGCTGGAAGCAGTGTCGGCAATTAATAAGGCCGTGCCCATAAGGGTCTGCGCCTCCCTGGGGATCGTGGACCGGGATTTCCTGGCGGAACTAAAAGCCGCGGGGCTATACCGGTTTCATCACAACCTGGAAGCCGCGGCATCCTTTTTCCCGTCGATCTGCACCACCCACACTTATGCCGAGCGGGTGGCCACCATTGAGGCGGCTAAGGAAGCGGAGCTGTCCGTGTGCGCCGGGGGGATTTTCGGGTTGGGGGAAACTCTGGCCCAGCGCTGGGAGATGGCCCAGGCCCTTAAGAATTTGCCCGTGGACGCCATTCCCCTCAATTTTCTCCACCCTCTGGCCGGCACTCCCCTGGCGCAGCGCGTCGTATTGCCTCCCCTGGAGGCCTTGAAGATCGTCATGGCTTTTCGGCTACTGTTCCCGGAGCGGTCGCTGATTATCTGCGGCGGCCGCCAGGTGACCCTCAGGTCTTTGGCGCCGCTCTTGTTTGCGGCGGGGGCCGATTCCCTGATGACCGGGGACTATCTGACCACTCAGGGGCGCTTGCCGGATGAGGACCGGCAGATGTTAATGGATTCAGGTTTGGAACTGGTGCAAGAGATGAACTGATTTTAAAGATAGGGGGAAAAGGGAAAAAGGCGAAAAGGGAAATGCAAAAAAGATTTTTCCTCTGCTTTTTCCCCTGATATTTCCCGGTCCTCCCACCGAAATGATTATGGAATTACCGGACTTACCTAAAATTAAGGGCATTTTTATAACCGGCACCGATACCGACGTGGGCAAGACCTGGGTGGCCGCGGGGCTCACCGCGGCGCTCAAGGAACAAAGCATAAAGGCGGTTTATTTCAAGCCCATTCAGAGCGGCTGCCCCTTGGAGGACGGACGTCTCATCCCCACGGATGCCCGCTTGGCCAGGGAGGTGGCCGGACTGACGGAACCCCTGGAAGTCCTCACTCCCATTGCCCTGCGGCTGCCCCTGGCGCCGGGTGTGGCTGCGGCCCAAGCCGGGGTAGAAGTGGACCTGGAGCGCATTGCCGCAAGTTTTGGGGATTTGGCGGCGCGCTATGAATTCCTGGTGGTGGAAGGCGCGGGCGGGCTCTATGTCCCCCTCATCGGCACCCGCTTTTTAGTTTTGGATTTGATCCGCTGGTTGGGTCTGCCCCTGGCGGTGGTAGCCAAATCCGGCCTGGGAACCATCAACCATACCGTGTTGACCGTCAAGGCGGCGCTGGCCGCGGGCATTACGGTGGCGGGAATTATCCTAAACCGCTATCCGGAAAAGCCGGGTCTGGCGGAAGAGACCAACCCCGAGGTGATCGCGGCCCTAACCGGGGTGCCTATCACGGGGCGGTTGCCGGAGGTGCCGGATCTAACCGATGCCGCTAAACGGGAGCCTTTTATGACGGCGCTGCGGCCCATTGCCGAACATCTCATAAGGGTGCGCTGACCCCTTTGATTTTCAGTCTTATTACCCCCCTTTCCTAAAGGGGGGCAGAGGGGATTATAAATAACTTCCTAATAATCCCACTAAATCCCCCTTTAGGAAAGGGGGACTTAGCACCCTGGGAAATCTATATTCTTTTAATCCTAAATCATGAAACATAGCGCTGGCAGGATGAACGAATTAACCCAGGAACTGGACGCGCTAGAGGCCCGGTCGCTGCGGCGGCGACTGCGGGTGGTGGATGAGGTGCTGCCAGGAGGGAAGGTAAGGGTAGGGGGGCAGACACTCCTCAATTTATCGTCCAACGATTATCTGGGCCTGGCCCAGGACCCCCGGATCATCCAGGCGGCTCAGGCGGCCGCGGGAGAGTGGGGTGCGGGGGCCGGGGCCTCCCGCCTGGTGGTGGGGCACCTAAAGCTGCACGAAGCGGTGGAGACCCGCCTGGCCGCGTTTAAAGGCACCGAGGCCGCAGTGATTTTCCCTACGGGCTACATGGCCAATGTGGGCACCATCGCGGCGCTGGTGGGACCCGGAGATGTGATTTTCAGCGACCGGCTCAACCATGCCAGCATTTATGACGGCATCAAGCTGTCCGGGGCCGCGTTGCAGCGTTTCCCGCACCGGGACCTGAACCGCCTGGAGCAGTTGCTGCAGCAAAACGGCACAGCCAAGCGCCGGTTGATTGTTACCGATTCGATTTTTTCTGTGGATGGCGATATCGCCCCGTTAGCCGACCTGGTCACCCTGAAGACGCGGTACGGCGCCTGGCTGATGATCGACGAGGCCCATGCCACCGGCGTTTTGGGGGCCAAGGGCGCGGGGCTCGCCGAGGCTTTGGGCCTAACTCGGCAAGTGGATATTCACATGGGCACATTTTCCAAGGCATTAGGTTCCCAGGGGGGATATGTAGCCGGGGACCACCGCCTGGTGGACTACCTCCACAACCGGGCTCGGCCGTTTATCTACTCCACCGCCCTGGCCCCGCCGGTGCTGGGGGCCATTGATGAAGCCCTGAAGATTGTGGTGCAGGAACCGGAGCGCCGTTTCTATCTTGCCCGGGAAGCCGAGGCCTTCCGGCAGGATTTGTTGGCCGCAGGCCTGGATCTCTTGGGGAGTGAAACCCAAATCATTCCGGTACTGGTGGGAGAAAATGACCGCACCCTGGAGTTTGCTGCGGCTCTCAAGGACCAGGGCCTCATGGCCGTGGCCCTGCGGCCTCCCACGGTGCCGCCGGGTGCGGCCCGGGTGCGCTTTTCCCTGTCCGCCGGTCACTCACCGGAAGATTTGCTCCAGGCCCGGGAGACCATCGTAGCCCTGGCGCGGGTCTTTGGGCTGGGGTCATGACCACGCTGGTCCTGTTGCATGGCTGGGGGGCAACCGGTGCGGTGTGGCAGCAGCAGGCCGACTATTTCCAGGACCGGGCCGTCGTATTTACGCCCACTATACCGGCTTGGGAAGCGGGCTGGTTATCTGCCTATTTGAGGGAATTGCCTCTCAAGGAGTGTGTGCTTGTGGGCTGGTCCCTGGGAGGCATGGTGCTTTTGGAGGCCCTTAACGGGCTGCAAGGCTATCCTGTCAAGGGGCTAATCCTGGTGGGGGTGGCCCCAGTGTTCTGCCGGCGGCCGGATTATCCCAGGGGACAGCTTCCTGCAGCGGTGCGGGCCATGCGCCGGGGGGTGAAGGAATCCCCTCGACAGGTATTGGATGAGTTTGCCAGCCAATGCCTGGCCCCGGGAGAGGCCGCTTACATGGTTCAGGCTCAGGCGGCATTTGCCTATCCGACGGCCGCCGAAACCCTGGCGGCGGGGCTCGATTATTTGTTGACCTGTGACCTTCGGCCCCTGCTGCCCGGTCTGCCCAAAGGCGCGGTCATTATCCAGGGACAGGCGGACCGGATCGTATCTCCGGAGCAGGCGCGGTTTTTGCGGGACCAGCTTTTCGGAGCCAGTTTGCATGAGCTGCCCGGCGTGGGGCATCTGCCTTTTTTGACCCAGGCGCCGGTGTTTAACGAGGTAATTGCGGAATGCTTGAGCGCGGTGAGTTAACGATGCAGACCGGGTTAGGGCCTGCCCTGTATCTGCAGGATGGGGAGGAGGTCAAGCATGGCATCAGGCGCAACTTCGCCCGGCGGGCCCAGTCCTATGACCGGCACGCTTGGATGCAGCGCCTCATGGCCTTCAGACTGGCGGCGGAGGCGGGAGAAGTCATGGGCCAAGCCCGAAGCATCCTGGAGATCGGCTGCGGCACCGGCTATTTTACCCGGTTGCTCCGTCAGGCCAATAAGAAGGCCCGGCTGGTGGCCCTCGACCTGGATGCGTCCCTGGTGGAGGCGGCGCGGCGACGCCTGGGAACGGACACAGGGGTGGCCTGGCTGGTGGCGGACGGGGAGACCCCGCTACGGGGCGCTTACGACTTGATCATCGCTAACGCCACCTTCCAGTGGTTCATCCGTCCGGCGGAGACGATGGCCGCCTATCACGGGAGCTTAGCCCCTGGGGGCACTCTGGCTTTTTCTACTCTGGGTCCCGGGACTTTTCAGGAACTGGCCGGGGCCCTGGTCCAGGCCGCGGCAAGCCTCAATCTCTTCCCCGCCCCCAGGATTCCGGCCCAGGATTTCGGCGAGCGTGAGGCCTGGTTCGACAGGTTGTCCCAGGCGGGTTTTCACCAAGTGCAGGTTGCCCGGGAAATGGTCACCACCACCTTTCCCTCGGTGCCGGAATTCCTTAGAGCCCTTCAGGCTACGGGAGCCACCAATCCCCGGCCATCGCGGTTTTCTCCCTGGCTGCTGACGAAAATGATCGCGGCGTACCAGGCCGGCTACGGCAGAAACGGCGCCATCCCGGTAAGCTACGAAATGATCTGGGCAGTGGCGCGGAAATAGTAATCAGTGATCAGTAGTCAGTTGTCAGCGGTCAGTAAAAACGGCGACGGATACCGATAATTGACCGTGTGACCCTCCCTTCAAATTCCTTACAGCGGCTGGACCCAGATGGCCTGGGGGCCTTTTTCACCCGGCTCCTGGGCGAATTTTACCGCCATGCCCGGCGCCAGATTGCTGAATTTGCCTTTCTTCAGCGCATGGGCATGAAAGTAAATCTCCAGGCCGTCAGCGGTTTCAATAAAACCATATTCGCCCTCGGGAAAGAGGCGCGCCACCCGCCCGTGCTCCGCAATTTCTGCATGGACTTTGACCTGCTGCTGGACCACCTGGGAGTGCTGGCTCAGGCGGCGATCCAGGGCATCGAAGGCCTCTATCACCAAAGGCATGACCATGTCACCCTGTCGCAGCAGCGTGATGGTGTCTCCGGGCACATTGACTACTAAATGAACTTCGAAGGCGCCGAGGCGGTGATGGGGCGTCCCGATGATTTCCACCCGGGCGTGAAGGATGGGGTCGTGGTAATGCTTTTGTAGGCGGGCTAATTCTGCTTCGATCTTGGCCCGCCATTCGGGCAGAACCTTAACCTGCCGGCCTTCGATATGGATATCCATGGTAACCCTCCTGGGCAATTAAACCTGGCAACTTTCTGTTAAGGTTTATGAGACAGCTTGTCAATGGAGGAGGGTTACGGCTTGTCGGACAGGCGCTACTGGGTACCGATAAAGAAGGGCCGGAAACTGGCCTCGTCCCGGCTTAGGGCCTGATGCAGCTTTTCCAGCATGATGGCACGTTCCTCCGGGAGCCGGCCGGCAACGTCCAGGTAGTTGGTGTAATGGTCACTGGCCACGACGGTGGGGATGGTAATTTGTTCCAGCAGGGCCATGGTTTCAGCCAGGACTTCAAGGGGGCTGAGCATCCGGAAGCGCCCGGCCTGCACGTCGGCAAGCAAAGGGGTGTTCAGTTTGGGGACGAACGTCCGGAGGCGCACCACCTCCGGCTGCATCGCGTTGATGACCCGGGCGGTCAGCCGGGCATGGGACTCAGAGTGCTCTTGGCCGCCGATACCCAAAATGACATAGGCGTTGATCTCAATACCCGCGGCCCGGGCCAACTGGCCGGCCGCGATGTGGTCTGCCGCGGTGGCGCCCTTTCTGATTCGAATTAGAATGCCGTCGTCCCCGCTTTCCACCCCCACGTGAATCCGCCCTAAACCGGCCTGAGTCCAGATTTTGAGCTGATCTGCGCCTTTGCGACGAATATAGTGCGAGGAGCCGTAAACCGTGATCCGGTCGAGGTGAGGAAAGCGGGTGTGGCTGTAGCAGCAGATTTCCGCCAGACTGGCTGCGGGCATGGCAATGGTGTTGCCCGCGGGGAAAAACAGGGTGCGCACCCGGGGGCCATACCTTGCCGCGGCCTTGTCCAGGTCCGCTTTAATCTCGGTCACCGGTCTGACCTTGAACTTGACCCCGTTCTTGTATACCATACAGAAAGTACAGAGATTATGGGGGCAGCCCACGGTGGCCTGGACGAGCAGGCTGTCGGCTTCACTGGGGGGGCGGTAAATGGGGCCGTCGTAGCGCATGGTAGAAATCGGTCGCCTGAAAAATTTTTCTGTGTTTCATTATAACATATCGGGTGCGGAAGGCGGCCGCGTTGCAGAATTATCAGGCACAGTGTGGCTTTTCCAGAAAATTAATGGTAGGATGAATGCTCGTATATTAACTTAGGTGCAAAACCGTGGAAGTCAGGCGCGAATCCATCATATGCCCCGGCTGCGGCTGCCTGTGCGATGATCTTGATGTTGCCCTGGAAGGGGACCGGATCGTCGAAGTCGGCAACGTTTGTCTCTGGGGGGTGAGCCGGTTTTTCAACGCCAAGAAATTTCATCCCAAGAAAGAGCGTCACCGCCTGCGGGAGCCCCAGGTCCGGGATCAGGGGCTGCGACAGACGGTGTCTTATGAGGCGGCCCTGGCAGAGGCGGCCGGGTTGCTGAGCCGGGCGCGGCGGCCGCTCATCTATGGGCTGACCAACTCCGGCTCCTGGGCACAAGAGGCCGCGCTGCAACTGGCCCGAAGCTTGCGGGCCCGGTTGGAACCGGCGGATTTGGCCTTTAAGGCCCCCTATTACCAGAGCATTCAGCGGCACGGCGTCACCTGGGCGCCCTTGGAGGTCATCCGGGATGAGGCAGACGCGGTGCTCTTCTGGGGGGCCAATCCCATCCACTCTACCCCCCGGCATGTGGTGCGCCATGCCGTTTTTGCCCGGGGGCGTTATACCGAACGGGGCGTGGAAGACCGGCAGGTGGCGGCGGTGGATATCTACAAAACCGAGCTGGCCAGGTTCTGCCCGCTGTTCATCAAAATCCAACCGGGCCAGGAACTGGACCTGCTCCAAGGCATTGCCGGGACCCTATCGGGCGAACCAGTTCCCAGTCCCCCGGTTAGAGGGACCCGGCGGCTGGCTCAATTTCTAACCAAAGCCACCTGCGGAGTGATTTTTTGCGGCCGGGGGATCAGTTACGGCCCGGCGCTGGAAATGTTCGACCGGCTGGCCCGCCTGGTGGCCTTCCTCAATCGGGAGGCGCGGTTTTTTCTGTTTCCCCTGTCCGGCGACTTCAATTCCAGCGGCCTCTACCACCTGCTGCTCAATGAAGTGGGCCAAGCCGGGGCGCCGGATTTTGGATCGGAAGAGGTGAAAACCAACTTCATACCGGTGGATTTCCGGGAAGTGGACGCAGTGCTGGTCACCGGGGCGGATTTATTGTGGTTTCTGCCGGCGGAACAGGCGGAAGACCTAAAGCGGCGTCAGGTGCCCATCGTGGCCATAAGTCCCTTTGCCAACCGGACCACTAGCCAGGCGGCGGTCACCTTGCCGACCGCGCTTACGGGCATTGAGGCCGTTGATGTGGCCTTTAGAATGGATGGGTTGCCTTTGGTCTTGAAGCAGGTGGCGCCGTCGAGTCTGCCGCCGGACCACCAGGTGATCATGGACCTGCAGCGGTTGATCGGGGCGCAGGACTGACCACCCCAAGGAAGTTTTGCAGTTCTATAGAGCGTGCCGTGCACGCCTGGGATAGTGGCCCCAGTGGCACAGGCCCCCGGTCTGTGGGAAGCCGAAAACAGAAAACAGAAAACTGGTATCAGCCATGCGCCTTAAAATAGCCGGGGGACGCCTCTACGATCCAAGCTGTGGATGGGATGGCCAGACCGGTGACCTTTATATCGAGGCGGGTCGCCTGGTGGCGCCCCTGGCCGAGGTAGACCGGGTGATCGAGGCCCGGGGTCAGGTGGTGACACCGGCGGGCATTGAACTCCGGGGTCAGGTGGCCACGTACGGCCTGGATTTCCTGCGCTTAAGCGTTGGGGCGCCGTCTCCGGCGGAACTGGGAGAGAGCTATGCTCTCTTGGGGTATACCCACGTCCACGAACCCTTTCTGACGGCTACGACCGCGGGCTACGTGCAGCGGCAGTTGGCGGCTCTGCCGGTGGTAGATACCTCTGCCTCTTTGGTGGTCAATCTGCGGGAATTCGACCTGTATCTGGATTCGCCAAAACATCGGGAGGAGGTGGTGCAGACTCTCCGGTTTTTGCTGGAATCCACCCGAGCCCTCAATTTACGAGTAGTGGAGCCCTTTGTCCGCTACCGGCAGGATTTTTACGCGCATCGCACCATTAAGACGGAAAAAGCCCTGGTAATCTTGGCGGACCTAGCCGGGAGGCTCGGGATGCCACTGGCCCTGGAAGCTTCCCCGGAGGTGCTGCGGGCCTGCTGGCCGGAACCCACAGCCTTCCATCTGGCCGCTCTGGAGCCGGCGCTGACGGACGATGCGCTGGCGGAGGCTGCTCTGGCGCATCTGGCCGCAGGCGCGACCGGGGACCTGGGGCTCATGCTTCCCGGCCTGTCTGCCGGACAGACTGCACCGCCGGTCCG
>Ga0172375_10012033_pt1 | contig 10896 bp, 9 predicted proteins | sample LakKiv1m_FD_114537 | JGI IMG/M metagenome (GOLD analysis project Ga0172375, IMG submission 114537) | Freshwater microbial communities from Kabuno Bay, South-Kivu, Congo - kab_092012_11.1m | ecosystem: Environmental > Aquatic > Freshwater > Lake | place: Democratic Republic of the Congo... | reverse complement strand
GTTACGCGCGCAAACTACCGCGCCACAGCATAAATTTTTCGTTAGCGACCTGCCGCAGAAATTCGAAGAAATTGCCGAACGCTTTCTCGGCGAACCGATTGCCAACGTCGAGCGGATCGACCTTGAAGACAATCTCTGATGAAAACTCCCACCGGCGCCGGCGGCCTTCAGGCCGATCTGGACTATCTTTATTCCCTGAACGGACGCGGCATCAAACCCGGATTGGAACGCATTCAAAAATTACTCGCCGAACTCGGCGATCCCCAGATTCACCTTAAAACCATTCACATCGCCGGCACCAACGGTAAAGGCTCGACCTGTGCGATCATCGCCAGTATTTTACGGGCGGCCGGATTTCGAGTCGGCCTGTACACCTCACCGCATTTGTTACGTTTTAACGAGCGCATCCGGATCGGTGATGTTGAAATAAAAAATGCCGAAATCGCTGCTTTTACCCGGCGCTGGCGGCCGCTGATCGATCGCTATGACTGCTCCTTTTTCGAGGCAACAACCGCGATGGCTTTGGATCACTTCCGGAACGCGAAAGTGGATTTTGTCGTGCTGGAAACCGGCATGGGCGGCCGCTTCGATGCCACCAACGTGGTCCGGCCGGAAGTAACCGTCATAACCCCGATCGCCCGCGACCATCAGGAATTTCTGGGCGGCCGGTTGCAACAGATCGCCTTTGAGAAAGCCGGTATCGCTAAAGCCGATACTCCCTGTGTCGTCGCCCGCCAAACGCCGCGGGTGGGAAAAATCCTGACTGAAGAAATTCAGAGCCGCGGAAGCCAGTTATTTTGGGCAACCGAACATTGCCACATTAAAGCCAACCGTCAATATCCTGACTACCAGGAATTGAACCTCGCCGTCGGAAAAATTACAGCCGCTGCGGTACGCTTTCCGTTAATTGGAACCCATCAATTAATTAACTTGCAGGCCGCCCTAACCGCCGTCTCACTAATAAAAGACCTTCATATAACAGAAGCGATTCTTAGAAATGGGATCGCCGCCGTCGCCTGGCCCGGCCGATTACAGATACTACACAAAAATCCCCTCGTTTTTTACGATGTCGGCCACAATCAGCACGGCATTCGGTCGGCGGTCAGCACGCTGAAAAAACAATTTCCCGGACGATCGATCCATCTCATCCTGGCCCTGGGCGTCCAGAAGAAATTCGACCGGATCGGAAAAATCATCCGGATATTGGGCGGTGAAGTTTATGTTACTGAAATGCCGGGGCATTCCTCGGTCACGGCCGAATTGATTGCAAAAAATATCCGGACAGTGATTAGTTCCGATCGCGTTTTTATCAATCCGGATGCCGTAAAGCTTTTAAATCATCTTTCTGTCCGGTTAAAGTCCGGGGATATGTTACTGATTATCGGCAGTCATTACTTAGCGCCGACGGTTTACCGTTTTTTCAGACCGGCGCGCGCTTAAAAATTATTTTTGACATCTGGTAATGACTATTTAAATTAGCGCTACTTATTAACGATATATCCGCTTTTACTGACCTGCCTTAATAATACAAACGATTAGTGTAAACCCCTGACAAAAGGAAAAAAATATGGAAAATGAGTGGACTATTGCAACTCTGCAAGCCATGAAAATTAAAGAGTTAACCGACCTGGCCATCAAGCTGGAAATTCCCGAAACGACCGGTCTGAAAAAACTCGATCTGATTCATAAAATACTCGAAACCAGCGCCCAAAAAGAGGGCAAGATATTCGCACGCGGCGTTTTACAGGTAATGGATGAAGGCTTCGGATTTCTACGCTCGGAGGAACTAAGTTACCTGCCGGGTCCCGACGATGTCTATATTTCTCCTTCCCAGATTAAACGTTTCGGCCTACGCACCGGTCATATCGTTTCCGGACAGATCCGACCGCCCAAAGACAACGAACGCTTTTTCGCACTTCTGCGGGTGGATGCTGTCAACATGATGGAACCGGAAGAGGTCAAGGCCCATAAGGTATTCGATAACCTGACGCCGCTTTACCCGCAGAGCCGCATTATGCTGGAAACCGATTATAAAAACATTTCCATGCGAATTATGGATTTGCTTTGCCCGATCGGCAAGGGTCAGAGAGGACTGATCGTCGCTCAACCCAAAACCGGTAAGACCACCCTGCTGCAACAAATCGCCAACAGCATCACCACTAATCATCCAGAAATCACCCTTATGGTGCTACTGATCGACGAACGCCCGGAAGAGGTTACCGATATGGAGCGTTCGGTTAAGGCCGAAGTCATCAGCTCGACTTTCGACGAACCGCCGGAACGGCATGTCCAGGTCGCGGATATGGTGCTGGAAAAGGCCAAACGTATGGTAGAACTCGGCTATCACGTTGTGATTCTGTTAGACAGTATCACCCGCCTCGGCCGGGCTCACAACGCCGTTATTCCGCACAGCGGAAAAATCTTGTCTGGCGGTATTGATGCCAATGCCCTGCATCGCCCGAAACGCTTTTTTGGCTCGGCGCGCAATATTGAAGGCGGCGGCAGTCTGACCATCATCGCAACCGCCCTGATTGATACCGGTTCGCGCATGGATGATGTCATTTTCGAAGAATTCAAAGGCACCGGCAATATGGAATTGGTGCTGGATCGCCGCTTAAGTGACCGCCGCGTTTTTCCATCAATCGACGTAAATCGTTCCGGTACACGTAAAGAGGAACTCTTATTGTCAGCGGCGGAATTGGCACGGGTCTGGATTTTGCGCAAACTTCTGAGTGAAATGACTCCGATCGAGGCCATGGAATTTCTGACCGACCGCATGAATCGCTCCAAGAGCAACCGCGAATTTCTGAAGTCGATGAACCAATAAACGCCGTTTTCCGCGCGCTTCGCCTAACAAATTCACTTTGCATTTTGTTGGGCATATTGACATTCTGGCTAAAAATGCCTTAAATTTGACGGCTTTTTTTGAAAAGTGATTTTAATCGGACCCGCTCCGGGGCGACTAACCTCCTGCGGGAGTTTTATAGATGGTGGGTGTAGCTCAGTTTGGTAGAGCGACAGGTTGTGGCCCTGTTGGCCGCGGGTTCAAGTCCCGTCACTCACCCGGGTTCTTTTTTATGGCGCTATCGTCTAGTGGTTAGGACATCACGCTTTCAATGTGGTAACCGGAGTTCAATTCTCCGTAGCGCTACACTCCCTCAAAATAGACTGAATTTTAAAATATATCTTGGATGTTTTCACCGGCCCGTTTGCATTATTCACGACGAGCGTTTAAACATCTAAGGCAATTCTAAAACGGCGTTTTCCACGACCAAAGGCGGGAATAGTTGTTCATCGCAGATTTATCTATTGAAAATGACTAAAAAAGGATGTATAATTTTAGGGAGATGAAATCACTGCGACCATTCCATCAAAACAGATCGCGGCTAAAGGAGCTGTCGTGCCAACAAAAACGAACAACCGATCTCAGATAATTGCCCGACCGATATCAACTATCCTGCATCCGCTGATCGTTGCGCCGGTCACTTTCATCATCTTACTGCGTCACTGTAACAATCTCAACCGTCCGCAAGCGCTTCTGTTTTTCGGATTGATATTGATTGCGATTGTCATTATTCCGCTGCTCTCGGTCGTGCGCCTGAAAAAACGCGGGCAGACGGCCAGTCTGGATGTTCCGGAAAGAGCCAACCGCATTAATCCTTTTTTAATCAGCGTCCTGGGTTATCTGGGGATCTGGGTCGCACTAAAACTGACCGGCGCCCCGGCCGAAATATCGGCGATGATGCTGATTTACACGGTCAATACCGCGATCGCGACGGTCATAACTCATTTCTGGAAAATCAGTGTCCATGGCATGGCGCTGGGCGGGCCGATCGCGGCTCTGGGATTTTTAGTCTCGCTGCAATTTTACTGGTTTCTATTGGCGGCGCCGCTGATGATTTATTCCCGGGTAAAATTGAAAGCCCATACCGTAGCCCAGGTCGTTGTCGGGTTTCTGCTGGGATTCTTATTAACTACAATCCAATTGGCGGCGATTTTATGAAAAAAGATGATGTACTGGCCATAATTCTCGGCGGCGGCAAAGGAACGCGTCTCTATCCGTTGACCCAATACCGGGCTAAGCCGGCCGTGCCGTTCGGCGGAAAATTTCGGATCATTGACGTTCCCATCAGCAACTGTCTCAACAGCGGGATTAATAAAATCTACATCCTGACTCAGTTCAACACCCACTCGCTTCACCGCCATATTTACAGCACCTATCGTTTTAATCAATTCACGAATGGATTCGTCGACATCCTGGCAGCCCAACAGACCATGGAAAACGCCGACTGGTATCAGGGCACGGCCGACGCCGTTCGCAAGAATTTATCATTTATTACAGAAATCGAAGCCGCTTATACGATCATCCTTTCGGGCGATCATTTATACCGTATGGATTACCGCAAGTTTCTGGAACACCATATTCAAAACAAGGCCGATATTACCGTGGCCGTCAAACCGGTCGGCCGCGCGGAAGCGAGCGAATTTGGGATTCTGCAGACCGACCGTTGCTGCCGGATGGTACGGTTTGTGGAAAAGCCCGATCCGGATATATTAGAAAGCCTGAAATCGCCCGGGCTGCCGGAAGATACTCCTTTTCTGGCTTCGATGGGGATTTATATATTTGCGACCGATATTTTGCTGAAAATCCTGGAAAAAAATCCGAGCGATGATTTTGGCAAACACATCATACCGGCCGCGATCAACGATTTCAACATCTGCACTTACCGGTTTGACGGTTACTGGCGCGATATTGGTACGATTGAATCGTTCTTCTCAGCCAATCTGGAATTGGCCCAATCCCATCCGCCTTTTCAGATGTTTCTTGAAGATTCGCCGATATATACCCGTGCGCGTTTCCTGCCGGCCTCCCGTCTGAAAGATTGTCATGTCAGCCAGACTCTGCTGGCCGACGGATGCTTCATCGCCGAAAGCTCCCTGAACAACACCGTTGTCGGGATTCGCACCATCATTCGTAAGGACACGACGATCGAAAACTGCGTTATCATGGGGGCCGATTATTTCGAACAGGAGCCGCCTGACAACCGGCCGCCGATCGGCGTCGGTCACAACTGCATCATTAAAAAGGCGATTATCGACAAGAACGCCCGCATCTGTGACAATGTTCAGATCATCAACCGTGATAATCGCAGCGAATACGAGTGCGATCAATATACGATCCGGGAAGGAATTGTCGTCATTCCCAAGAACAGTGTCATCCCGGAGGGAACGATTATTTAAAAAGGACTCCGGAATGTTCAGGAATTACGATCCCAATCAGGTGCCCCTATTTCCCGATCTTTTCGAGGACATTTATCTGCCGCCAATCACCACCGAGCCGAATTTCAACCAGGAGATTGAAAATTTCATAAAACTGGCCGATTTCGGGGCGCTGATCGACCTCAATTTTCATGGCCTTGAAAAATCATATTCTCTGCGATTGAGTGAGTTGCAAATACCGCAACCGTTAATCCGGGAAAATGCTCTGACCGAGTCACCGGTTTTCAACCTTTTCCCGGCCGATCTGCGCCGCCGCATTCAACGCTTTCGCTACGAAGTCAAATCCTTTTTCAATTCCCAGAACAGCATCAAGACGGCCGATGGTTATTTCTTGTTTCGCAATCATTTTCATCACTGGGAAAGTTTCCGTAACCAATTTCACCAGAATCTGATTGGCCAGCTTCAGAACAGCCTCGGTCCGCAACGCTATCATGCCAATTTTATCGCCTGTTTTCAGGCCGGATTAGACTGGCTGAATGCTCAGCTGCGGCCGGCGACTCCTTACCAAACCCGGTTCGAGCACCTGCGTGAAATCGACCAATTGCGCAAAACCATCCATAAAACCGGGACCACGCTGGCTCAGTTATCGCCCGAAGCCCCGGAATATTTACTAAATTGTCTCGTAATAAAAACCATGCACATCCCGCTTTCGCTTGCCCAGTTTATCAAAGGCGTGGCCGTCACTTCGACCTTTAAAACCATTCATCTTAATTATCTGAAGGACGTCAAAATCGAATCCCTGCGGGATGTGAAGCATCTGTTGGAATCCATTGCCAGCCAGCCCATCTGATGACATTCTTTTCGCCACAGGATAACCGCCCGGCCGAAGAAATGGTTGCCGAGCAGATTTATGCCCGGAATATCCACGATCCGCTGGTACTGGGCGCTATCCGCCAGACCCCCCGTCATCTTTTCGTAGATTCCAGCCAGCAAAAACTGGCTTACAGCGATCAGCCGCTGCCGATCGGCTTCGGCCAAACCATTTCGCAACCTTATATTGTGGCTTTTATGGTGGCGGCTTTGCAGCTGGACAAATCGGCCTGGGTGCTCGAAATCGGAACCGGTTCCGGGTATGAAACCGCGATCCTGGCCCGGCTGGCCGGCAATGTTTATACAATCGAACGAATCGTTGAGTTGTCCCACCGGGCTCAAAATATTCTTGCTCAATTAAATTTCAACAACATCGAATATCAGGTTGGCAATGGCTGTCTGGGGTGGCCGGAAAAAGCACCTTTTAGCCATATTATCGTTACGGCCGCCAGTCCCGAAATCCCCCCGGCCCTGGTCGAACAGATCGCCCTGGGTGGCAAATTACTCATTCCACTGGGGCCGACCAATGGCAGCCAGGAACTGACTTTAATCGAAAAAACACCGGTCGGATTAAAAAGTCAAAAAATTCTGCCGGTCAGATTCGTTCCGCTTATCTGGGACTCCGGTCCCAAAAATCACCCGTCTATAAAACAAGGATGAACCTTTATGAAAACATGGGATCAGGAATTATTTGAAGAATTTGTCGATCAGATAGAAGCGGTTTCACGCGGCGAGTACACCGCCGATTCGTTTAAGAAATTCATGCGCGTTGGTACCCCCAATTCGCTGCGGCAGCTGGCCACGGTATTCGACAACCTGTTCCGGCGCTTCGAAACCCGTGAAATTCATCTCAAAATGGCGATTGAAGAACTGAAAAACGCCCGCTCGGAACTACAGGAATTGAATACCCTTTTAGACACGCGGGTCAAGGAACGCACCCGCGCCCTGGAGGAAGCCAACCGCCTGCTGGAATCGCTCTCGACTACCGATGCCCTGACCGGTATTAATAACCGCCGTAACTTCGACCGGGAATTAAACCGGGAAATCCGGCGTAGCATCCGGTATGATTCGCCGCTGAGCCTTGTCATGCTGGACATCGACCTTTTTAAAATCGTTAATGACACCCATGGCCATCTGTTCGGGGACGAAGTCCTTAAAACCATCGGCCAGATTTTGAAAAAAAGCCTGCGCAGTCACGATATCTGCGCCCGCTATGGCGGAGAGGAGTTCGTGGTGCTTTTACCGGAAACAACCGCCCAGGAAGCTTTCGTGGCCGCGGAAAAAATCCGGCAGATAGTTTCCGATACCACCGTTACGTTTGAGCTGTCGGAATGCAAGGTAACGGTCTCGGCCGGCCTGGCTCAATACAATCCCGCCGCGATGCCGGAAGACAAAAAATTAGTCGATGCGGCCGATAAGGCCCTTTACGAGGCTAAACGCAGCGGCCGTAATAAATCGGTAATATTTCGCGAATAATCCTAAAATGCCTTTTAATGACCATCCGGCGGACAAATAAAAATTTGAAATTTGGAGCTGATTATCCGTATATTCCGCCCCGGTATGAAAATTGACCTGACTGCATGAGATTTTTCGCGCCTGTTCTGATTATCGGCCTCCTCTTTCAAACCGCAATTTCCCAGGATTACCTGTGGCCGACCAACTCCAGCCATCTGCTGAGTTCCACCTTTGGCGAATATCGCGTCAATCACCTCCATGCCGGCATTGACATTAAAACCAACGGACGCACCGGCTATCCGGTCTATGCCGTCGAAAACGGATACATCCAGACGGTCCGCGCGTCTTATTCCGGTTTCGGAAAAGTAATCTATCAACGCCTCGATGATGGGAATATTGCCGTTTATGGCCATCTTGAAAATTTTTCCGAAACGCTCCGGAGCTTAGTCAAAGCCGAACAGGAGCGTCAGCAGCGTTACCGCGCCGAAGTCAATCTGGCTCCCAACGAGCTGCGCGTAACAAAAGGTGAGGTTATCGGCTATACCGGCGACACCGGCACGCTATTCCCGCATCTGCACTTCGAGATACGCGACAGCCTGGAAAATCCTTTCAATCCCCTGAACACCAACCTGACGATTGTTGACAAGACGGCGCCGACAATCAGTGCGGTTGCCGTCACTCCGGTCAGTCGGGACGCCCGCGTCAACGGCCGGCCGACCACCCAGACTTTTGCGGCCAAATACACTCAAAACAACCATTATATAGTCACTGTACCAGTTCAGGTTAAAGGCCGGATCGGCCTCGAACTGAAAACTCATGATACCGTCCGGGGCGTTCCGAATGTCTATCCGCCCTATGGCATTAAACTTTTTATCGATGATAGCCTGCGCTTCCAGGTTCAGTATGACAAATTTAGTTTCGAACAAACTCATTACTCCGAAATCGACCGCAATTATCAGCTGGATCACGATCTGGGCGAGGTTTTCAACCGACTGTGGGTATTCGCGCCGCATAAGACCATGCCCATGAATTTAATTCCAGGGGCGACCGGCATCTTCGACCTGAGCGCCGGCCTGCATTCCGTGCGCATGCTGGTTTATGATAAAAACCGGAATTCCGCCACGGTCGAATTCAAAATCATTTCCGCCGAACCAGCCATATTCAAATTAAGCGAATCCCAGCCGATCGCCGGCGGTTACCAGCTTTTTCTGATCCGTCCTGCCGGCGAATCCTTAAAGAATTTCAAGGCCACCTGGGTAACCCGCCAAGGCGACTTTAAACGTCCGGTCAATCTTGGGTCAATTGATACTACAGCCGATTATTTCGGGTTGACGATCTACGATCAGCCCGCGGCCAATGAATTTATAAAAATCGAGGCGGTCAGTCCCGCCGGCTATTCAATTGCACCCCTTTTTGGGCGGGTCGACAGTCCGGAAAATCCCGGCGATTTGAAATTAGAATATAAGTTTCTGCATAACCCGAAATCCTTTTTAATGCGCCTGACCTTCAGCGAGGTGCCCGGCAGCGACCCGACTTTTTACCTGCAGACGAGCAACGGACTGCGGAAAGTCGATCTGATCCGAACTTCACCGGTCGAATACCTGACGGCGCCGGCGCCATTTGCACTCTGGCGGGACGCCTTTGCCTGTGAAATCCGCTCCAATACCCGACCCGTGACAGTTAACCGGGTTCATCTCGATTTAAACTGCATCGATCCGGCGACCGAAAAAACCTTTGTTGCCCGCGATTCGGCATTTACGGTGGTTTTCCCGACCGATGCTGTCTACGATTCACTCCTGACCTGGTTGAACAGTACCGGGCCCGGAAAAGTCGAGGGCGGCCGATTCGTTTCCCGCTGCTATGCGCTTTTTCCCACCAATCAACCGCTACATGATTCAATTCTGGTTTTCTTCAAACACCCGATCTACAGCGAGGATGTCCGACAAATCGGGATTTATCTGCGCGAGGAAAAAAAGTGGCGTTTCATCGGCAATCGAACCGATCCGCAAAACAACCTGATCTCGGCCGGAACCCGGCGGCTGGGTGAATTTGCATTGATTCAGGATCTGACACCGCCGGTTATTCGCAATGTCTATCCAGGCAACGGCGGACGCTTTCGCGCTTCCGACGTGCATATCCTCAAAGCCACCGTACGCGACGATCTTTCCGGTATCCGGAATGACCTCTCGATTGTAACAACGCTCGATGGCTATCCGGTAATCGCCGAATATCATGCGCCCAAACATTATATCAAACACGAGCTGGCCGGCCGGCTGGCCGGCGGCAAACATACTTTAACGATCAACGTAACCGACCGGGCCGGCAATGTAACCACTACAACCAGCACTTTCACGATTTTACCCGGCTAAGAGATATGTTCATCCCAACCCGCGACTCAACTCTACGCCTGACCCAGCCCTTTATCACGGTCGGATTGATCGTTGTCAATTGCGTCGTTTATGCCTATCAACTGACCCTGCCGACCGCGGCGATTGCGGACTGGTTCAAGACTTATGGCCTGGTTCCGGCCAATCTGTTCAAGGGTGGCGGACCCGGCAGCTGGCTGACGTTTCTCACGACCATTTTCCTGCACGGCGGATTTCTGCATTTAGCCGGGAATATGCTCTACCTGTGGATTTTCGGCGACAATATCGAGTCCACCCTGGGACATGGCAAGTTCCTGTTGTTTTACCTGGCCTGCGGGATAATCGCCGGACTGACCCAGGTTTTGATCGAACCCGCCTCGACAATTCCGATGGTCGGCGCCAGTGGGGCAATCTCCGGCGTCCTCGGCGCCTATTTGTTACGTTATCCGCATGCCCGGGTTAAAATCCTGTTCTGGTTCGTCGTCTTTATCCGCCAGTTCTGGATTCCGGCCGGTTATTTGTTGGGAATCTGGTTCCTGATCCAGCTCGGCAACGGTCTCGGATCGCTGGGATTTCATTCGCAGGGCGGCGTAGCCTGGTTCGCGCACGTCGGCGGATTTGTCGCCGGAATTTTAATACTATTACTCCTGGAGCCTTATGAAAGGAAGCGTATATGGAAAAAATTAAACCGGAATTATTAAAAGAAGCCGCCCGGCAGGCCGCTCAGAATGCGCATGCGCCGTTCTCGCATTATCCGGTGGGGGCCGCATTGCTGACCGAAGACGGAAAAGTCTTTATAGGTTGTAATATGGAAGCCAGCTCTTACGGACTGACGGTTTGCGCCGAACGCAATGCCATTGCGGCGGCCGTGGTTGCCGGTGAAAAGCGTTTCCGCGCCCTGGGCATTTATTCATTAAACAGCGCCTCGCCCTGCGGGGCCTGCCGGCAGGTAATCTGGGACATCTGCGGCGACATCGACATTTTC
>Ga0172375_10012031_pt1 | contig 10897 bp, 7 predicted proteins | sample LakKiv1m_FD_114537 | JGI IMG/M metagenome (GOLD analysis project Ga0172375, IMG submission 114537) | Freshwater microbial communities from Kabuno Bay, South-Kivu, Congo - kab_092012_11.1m | ecosystem: Environmental > Aquatic > Freshwater > Lake | place: Democratic Republic of the Congo... | reverse complement strand
CGGCTCCTGCAATTCAGCGATGAGCTTGGCAACCGATGAACTTGCTTGGGCGTGAGTCAGAACTACCTCCTCGAACTCCTCCTGCACGAAGATTTCATTTTCGGTCTTCTTCTGGATGGCGGGCGGAATCTTGTCGGCGGTCGCACTATGCTTCTCGACAATGAACCGACACTGGTCGGGTGCGGCGAAATTCCAAATGTCGAGTAGAGCGAACGAATCAAACAGGCCCTTCAGCGCCGGGTGCAGACGTTCGCGCCGATAGGTAGTGAAGAGCGGGCTGAATGCGATGTCCGTTTCTCTCCACTGGTTGGCCAGATGGATGGCGCGGGCGTAAATGATGAGGTCGTGGTCGAAAAAGATATTGCCGACGGATTTTTGCGGCAGAATGAACCGGAGGGCATTGCGGCGTTGCGCCACATGCTGCTTGAGCCACTGGCCGAGAGTGGCATCGAGATTGTCCGGGTATTCCGGCAAAACGATGACGGTAAGCCGGTTGTCCCAGCGGTCGGGCCGGTCGTTCTCCGGGACTTCCGTCCACGGGTCGGACTGCCAATCCTTCCGCAGCACAACGACGCGGAAAGCGCGCGAGACTTCCTCGCTGCCGCCGATGACGTAACGGATTTCGGTCGCGAGTTGCTCGATGTCTTGGCCCACCTCGAAGAGTTTGTTGTTCCGGGCGTGGGCCAGCAACTTGCCTTCGGCGTTTTCCTCTTCCTTGAAAACCAGACGGTTGCCGACGGGGTGGATGTTGAAGCTGTTCTCGCGGATGAGCGCCATTTCAGCCGCGAAGGCGTTGTCGTCTATCGGTTCGACACGGGTCACGTCCACCTGCAACTGTTGCGGCTCGGCCCCGTTGACCTTCTCAACGCTCAAGGAGCGCAACCACAAGGCGCTGATGATTTCAGCGGCATGTGGAACATTTGTGTCAGGGTCTTGGACGGCGGTCGTGACTGCTTCGAGATTGCGCTCCGCTTTTTGCATAAGGTTTCGATGCAACGAGTTCGCAACCGAACTAAGCAACGCAGGCACGCTGCTCTTCTTCTCGTTGATGAGGAAATCCGCTGCGGTGATGACCGGCACCTTCGCGCCGCGTGTCTTGAACAAATCAACGAGGATGCGGAGCAGGTCACGGGTTTCCTGCGCCTCGGTCGCCACGAGCACTTGGTCCTCCAGCAATTTCATCAACAGCGGCGAATACGGCCACGCTTCGATGAACTCGGCCCGTCGCTTGTCGCGATGCGGCTGCGGAACACCTTCGAGCCGCAGGTGCTCTTTGACGTGCGGTTCGACCAGCTTGGCGATGTTTGCCGACGGGATGTTCATCCGGTTTTGAAAGAGCCGATAGAGCAGTAATCGTTGACGGTCATGCTTGGCCTGCGCGCCCTGAAAATTCACCACGACGGGCTGGAATTTGTGAATTTGCTGGTAAGCCTCTGAGTGGCTGTCGCGAATGGACACGATAAGCATCAGCAGGTCGGGATAGGCCCCAGCTATTTCCGAAAGAAGCTGAATGAAGTTAAATGCCCAGTTGCGCCACGGATACTGCGCGGTGTTGGTCAGCCCGTCGAACCATGTCTGAAATTCATCGAGCAGGAGCGCGGTCGGTTGCGCCTTGAACATCTCGACCAGCAATTTGTCACTCGGAACGTTTGTCTTGCCTGCGCCCATGCCCTCCCACTTGCCTTTGGCGTAGGAACCCTTCGGATGCCGGTCGAAAAGGATGTCCCAAAGAAATTTATAGCGCTGCTGGTGCAGGCTCTCTGCGATGACGTGAACATCCGAACGCACTTTCAAGCTGGTCAATTCCGGGCGGCTGAGACGAGACGCCCAATCTCTCAGCCACTGGTCTGCTGCCGTCGGATTGTTCAGCGAGTGGTAGAGCGCCGCCATCAGGTGCGACTTGCCCTGGCCGCGACCGCCCAGCAACGCGACGGTTCGCGAACGATTTGGCTGCGCATTCTCCAAGAGCTTGAGCAGGTCAACAGAGGGATAGGTGATGCCTAGAAAGTCTTTCGCTTGTTTTTGGAGGGCGCTGGTCGGGGTGTCGCTGGAAAAATCTATCGTGGTGCCCTTGAGCCGGTCGCCCTTGAATTCGTCGCGCAGTTGCAGGTTCAGCATGGTGTGACTCCGAGAATTGTGTGTTTATTTCTCTGGGGATTTCTTCTTTCTGTGGACGCCGAAATACAACTCGTGCGGTCAAGTGTTGGCGTTTCGCATAGCGTCTGAAGGCTGTATTTCGCTCGCCGGAACGCTTCAACAAGAACGCTCAACCCTTTCAGGCACGCATTAGAGTCTTTGTCTGGTGAGAAGAGGCGGAAGTGAAGATCGAGAACGCAGGTCGTTTGCCTAACGAGACGGGGAGGCCAATGAGTTTCAAGCGTGCGATGCTGTGGCACACGGAGCCGAAAGCAGTTCTCTTCAGGTTCCTTTGCCCAGTCGAGAACTTCGGTTAGGGCCGAATAGGCTTCTGCGGAATAACGACTGTCCCGCCACACGGTAACTTTTTCCGTCAGACGATGATGGAATTTGACAGGCATTGGGCTTTATCGCTCGCGTTGCGAATCAGCCCTGTCTGCGGATGGCCTGCCCTAGTGGAAATCCTGCGCCTGAAAAACAAAGGGGGCGACACCGAACGACGCCCCAGATCAGGCACTAGGATGCCCACAAAGGAACGCTGTCGGCGCGCCCCGTTTGGGGCGCGCTTACAGCACCGTCCTTTGTAGCGAAGTTCCTAGTTTCGATCTGGACAGTAGCCGAAGCTACGCGAAATGAATTTTGATTTGTGTTGCTGTTACTGCATTCGTTTCCTCTGACGGCGCGGACTGTAGCGAACACCGCAGCGGTTGGAAAGCCTTCTATTTGACAACCATGAGGCGCGGAATCGTGATTCCAGATCTTCACAAACGTCACAAGGGGGCGACCTCTTGGCAATTCGTGCCCGCTGTGGGACACTTGCGCCGAAATTGACGGTGTGCATTCACCGACAATTATCCATCGGCGCGCGCCGCCAGCCGCTTGCGACTGATTGCGGCATCTGCCGATGGCCATAGCCGCCCATTGCGGCGCTCCAGACGCTCCTGACACGGGCCGCAAGGCGCGTGAAACAACGCGACGACGATCACGGGCGAAAAAAGCACGGTGAGGCGGGATAACCAACCACACTCACTTCAAGACTCGCGGGTGTCCGCGAGGGCTGCGCGGCATGCCGTGGATTGCATAACGGCTGAGGCTTCCGATTGGCTGAGGTGCGCCAAGAACGCCGCGACAAAACCATACGCGAAGGCGACCGTTGCGTGAGACCCCTACGTTTGGACAGCAGGCCCGGCCACGGGCTTGCTGTGCCTCCGCTCGGCTCCCATTGCGTTAGCCCTACAGACAACACACATGATGACACCCTGCCTGGAACCGGGTGAGAGCATTGGAAAGCAAACCGTTGAAAAACTCTCGGTGCCGAAATCGGAACCACTCGGACAGTTTTGTCGCCGAGGCGTGGAAAACGCGGGGCGAAGTCTGAATGCGGTTTCACCACGGAGCGCGGTGGCAAGAGGCAAGCGGCAGGTGGTTGGGATCATCTGCGTCCACATAGAACGTGGCAGGCATTCTGTGGTTCCATCGAGGGCTGTGTAAATGTATTGCCAGATATAAACAAGTGGTTATAGTTCCACACATGCCAAAGCGCCGCACGGATCAAGAGAGGGCACTGGAACTGGCCCGGAAGGTCAAGGTTCTGAGCGTGAAAGAACTGACTGACCAGGGGATTCATCCCGAACATCTGCGCCGACTGCATCAGAAGGGGCTGCTGGTGCGGTGCAGTCGCGGCGTGTATCGGCTGGCCGACGCGGAGTTTTCGGAGAACCTGACGCTGGCGGAAGTGACCAAGCGCGTGCCCTCGGCGGTGTTTTGCCTGCTGACCGCGCTTAGGTTCCACAACATCGGAACCCAGAATCCACCCGACGTGTGGCTGGCGCTGAACCGTGGCACTGCCCGGCCCCGGATGGATCGCCCCCGGCTGCGTATCATGCGTTTTTCGGGGAAGGCTTTCACTGAGGGCGTCGAGGTTCACAAGATCGAGAATGTGCCGGTGCGTGTGACCGATCCGGCGAAGACGGTGGTGGACTGCTTCAAGTATCGGAACAAGGTGGGGCTGGATGTGGGACTGGAGGCGCTGCGCGAGGGTTGGCGGTCGCGCAAGGTGACAATGGATGATCTGTGGCGCTATGCGAAACTCTGCCGCGTGGCCAACGTGATGCGGCCTTACATGGAGGCCATGCAGTGACGCCCAAGCCGATCCAGAATCTCGCCGCGTCGGTTCACCAGCGGCTGTTGAATCGCGCCGCCGAGACGGGCGAGGATGCGCAATACGTCCACCTGCGCTACGGCTTGGAACGATTGCTGTATCGGCTGAGCCAGTCGGAGCACGCGGATGAGTTTGTGGTGAAAGGCGCGATGCTGTTCCTGGTGTGGAAGGGCGAGCCGTATCGCCCGACGAAGGACGTGGACCTGCTCGCGCTAAAGGGCGATTCACCGGCGCGCTTCGAGAAGGTCTTTCGGGAGCTGTGTGCATTGACCGTGGTGGACGACGGCATGGTGTTTATGGCTGAGAGCGTGCGCGCGGATGAGATTCGCGAGAACGCGGCGTATCAGGGCGTGCGGGTGACGCTTGAAGCGCGATTGGGCCGGGCGCGAATTCCGTTGCAGGTGGACATCGGTTTCGGCGACGCCGTGACGCCGAAGGCGGCGGAGGCTGAGTTTCCGCCGCTGCTGACATTTCCCGCGCCGCAGCTTTCGATGTATCCAAGGGAAACCGTCGTGGCGGAGAAGTTTGAGGCGATGGTGAAGCTGGGCATCCTCAACAGCCGGATGAAGGACTACTACGATCTGTGGGTGCTGGCGCGTGAATTCGAGTTTGATGGTAATACGTTAAGCGCAGCGATCCGTGCGACATTTCGGAGGCGCAAGACGCCGTTGACCGTGGAAGTCCCGTCGGCGCTGACGGCGGCATTCAGCGGCGATGCGATGAAGCTGCGGCAATGGCAGGCGTTCGTGCGGAAGGGGCGTTTCAAATTGGTGGAGACGAATCTGGAAAAGGTCGTGTCCGCCGTGTCTGAGTTCGTGATGCCGGCAGCGATTGCAGCAAGCGAGCATCGCGCGTTCAAAGCGCACTGGCCCAAAGGCGGGCCGTGGAAGTCGGCGTAGGAAACGTGATGCGGATATGGTTGATTGCATAGTGTGCTGTAAGCCTGCAACGCACAGACTGCGGATGCTTGGGGGAAGTATCGTGGGCGAAGTTGACTTTAGATTTCTCGTCCTAATCTAAAGTGATGTTTGGCCGCTGGATGTCGGAGCATTGCAGGAGAAGCTGACACGACGGCGTTGCCGTCCGCTTCGCCTACGATTTGTTCTTCTGCGCGTTGAACAGTTCGAGGGCTTGAAGGAAAGGCTCTTCGAGGTTCATGCCGAGGTCGTGATCGGGGGCAATCTTCTTGAAACCGGCGAACATGAGACACATCAGTTGCAGGCCGGTGAAGGACTCTCCGGGCAAAGTCTGAAGTCGGTATTTGGGTTCAGGTGAGGCGTAGTCGAGTCCGTTGCGCCCCACCGTGCCGATCTCGAATGCGATCTGCCGCACCTGTTCGGGCGTCAGTTTGGCAAAACGCTTCAGCGCATCAAGCAGGTGCCAGACGGCAGCCGGAAGTTTCTGCTGAAGCAGTTCGGGATTCGTCGTTCCTTCTTTCAACGCCGGAGTTTTGGCTTTGTGCGCGCCGGGATCGTCCTTCCAGCCAAACCATCCACGCAAGCCGAGCATCTCGCCAAATTCGTCCACCAGCGCATACTCATCGCCCGGCCCAAGCTGCGGGAACCGCGCCTGCCAAAGTTGGAACAGCCGCTGCGAGAGTCCGAACGTTTCCGATTTCTTGAAACGGGAAGCGACATCCGACGCGCCGCGAAACAAGTGGTCAAGGAACAAGGCAAAGGCACCGTTCAACGCCATGTTCGCCCGCATGATGATTGGCGGCGTGACTTCGCCAATCTCAGGGTTCGTGCTGATCTGCCATGCTTCGTCCGCCATCAGCATCAGCGACTCGAATTGTGCGGCGCGGAGGACTGGCAGCCGCTCGCGCAGTTGCGTCTCGATCATCATGTCGAGCGGGCAGTTGTAGAGGAAGTTCATCAGGCCGACGACCAACGACTTCGCCAGTCTATTTGCGGCATCCTGCGGATAGCCTTTGCGCTGTAACTTGCGAATGTCGTTCTGTAGCCGCTGCATCGCGATTTCCTCAGTCGCAGTGTTCGTGAGGAAGAAACGGTTCTTGCCGACCTTCCGAGCCTCCGCTTCCAAACGAAGATGGGACAGTTCATGAGCAGACAGATGTGTAAGAAGCTGGGAGGGAAATGATTTGCGAAGTGTTATCAGGTGGTGGTCGCTGCCATGTTTCCATGCCATCTGAATCGTTGCGCCTGTCTTGTCCCTGAATACGCCTTCCGTGACACGCACCGGATAGCCTGACAACTGCTCGACTTCGGCCCGCAGGTTCTCGACGACTTTGAAGGCATCCGAGTGTCGCTTTTCCGCCAGCGTCTTCTCCACCTCGGCATAGAGCGCGCGGCCACTGGCAAACGCGGGTGCTGACCGCACATCCTGCGCCTTGGCTATCGTGAACAGAGCCTCCAATGCTGTTTCAGCTTCCTCAAGCTTGCCCATCCTCTGGAGGGTCAGCGCCAACCCGTGGCGCGGATTGGAAAACTCAGGATTCACGGCGATAGCCCGCTCGAACAGCCGCATCGCTTCGTCATTCTGGCCGCGTTTTCCTGCGATGGCCGCCATTCCATTCAGTGCCCACGGGTCGTTTGGAACAAGATCAAGCGCCCGACGCATGAACTTCTCGCCCGTCGCCAGATCGCCATCTGCGACGTAGAGGTTGGCGAGCACGACGTAAGCCCAATGATCTTGCGGGTTGAGCCGCAGAACTTCGATGAGATGGTTCTTTGCGCTCTCGGCGTCTCCTCGCTCAACACAGACCATCGCGAGTTCGCGCCGGGCCGCGTGAAGTGTTGGCTGCAATTCCAACGCTCGTTTCCATGCGGAGATTGCCTTGGGATAGTCGCCTTCAGCCGCCCGCTTGCTCGCCCTGGCCGCGAGGCGGACTGCTTCCTCCTTCGCTGCGGCTGATTCTTCGTTGAAGAAGATTGCCACATCCGTGTCCCTGACCTCGATCTTCAGCGGTTGCGGCAAGAACTGGAATTGACGTTGAACCATCGCCTCAATGGCCGCGTTGTCAGGACGCGTCGCGGGCGCAGGTTTGCCCTCGAACTCGAACAGATCGTTGATGGTAATAACGACTGAAAACATGTCAGGCCCATTATTACAAAATCCCGCGATTGTCGGCGAAGGAATTCTTTGTCCCGGAATGCGCCCTGCAAATCGAATCGCAGTGTAACGCGAGTTTCAGTAGCCTTGCGAGCGACATGGCCGAAGACATCGTTTTCTACGAATTCAGCCGCGCCAAGATGGCGCGCGGCGACTTCAGCCATTTTCTGGGCCTCTACGCACCCGACAAGCTGCCAACAGGCCGCCGGCTGAGAGGCATGATGAACAGCCTCGTTTTCGGTGTCGAGGGTTACGACAACGATCCTCGCGAAATCCATTCGATCCCAGAGATTCGCCGGTTCTACGCAGCATTCCACGAGGCGTGGCCCTATTGGCTCTACTTCTGCAATTTGGACACTGAGGTGCTGCGAGTCATGGTGTTTTGTTGTCTGTCTTCGATCAGGGCTTTGAAGGTGGATGGACAACCCAATGTCACCGTGGATTACGAGCGGCTTGAACTGGTGCAGTTCATCAGCAAGGACTTCCCGCCGATGAATGCAATCTGCGAGCGGGCCGGGATGTTCGAGCGGCTGATCTACGACCGGTCGGAAGCCGTGTTTGAGTATTTCGGCCTGCCCTTTGACGCAACACCTCCAGTTTAAGTTCTTGTGGCTTGCATACGTTTGCCGAGTTCGACCCTCCGATTGTAACTGGATTCTTGTTTGCCTCACAACTGTCACGCACGGATTCGTGCGGATGAGCACCACCGTGAGCTTGTCCCACCTCATCAGCCGCGCTAGTTTATCGCCATGATCATCACCATCGCACTTCTGTTCGCGGTGCTGTGTTAGACGCTCGCCCGATGCGCCCGCATCCTCGGCGACCTTGCCCGCAATCTTCAGAAGATTCAGGAACGCGAGCGGCAACGCATGGCGGATCTCATCGCTGAGATCGAGCGAAGCCAGATTGACAAGCCGCGACATGCGAGGTCGCTGTTTGAACGGCGGCAGCAGATCAACGTGCCGCTGCGGTTCGGGAAGAACTAGCCCGTCGCTTCGTGCTTTCAAAAATGTGTGGGTGCGCGATAATCCGCGATTGTGAAGCAAGTGCGTCTCCGCATGAGTGGAGGGCGCAAGCCGGTTGGCTTGTGTCGGTGCGGCGGTGCTGATTCGCTGTCGTTCTGCGCACTGTTGTGGAGCCAAAGAGGAATGCACAAAACACACACACCACGTTCACAAGCGGGAGAGTCGGCCAAACACATAACAGGATTCGGAGAATCTGATCCCCAATGGACAAAGAACATTGTGCGTTGGTTTCGCCAGAACACTTTTCCGTCACCACAACAAATTTCTGATGACGAGTTTGAGTGGAAGGAGCTTGGAGCAAGATTGGCTCAAGCGAAAAGAGGATGGCGCTCTCTGTCAGGAACTGAAAAGAAACAATTCATCATTGGACCGCTTTCGAGACCCGATGCTAGAACGGCTTTTTCATTCGCGGCACCAAACCAGAGCAAGGGAACCAAGAGCGGTTTCAACCGCCAGACGCAAAACACACGCTTGGACCGGTTGAATTCGGTGCTCCTGAAAGATGTTCGTTCGCGGGAATTGTCCAGTGCCAATCAGGTGCGTCATGAAATGAACGACATTCTTGCACGCCTGCTTGCATTTGTTTTGGACGGATCCTTTTCCTCAAGTGCGGCATGCTTGTGTGGGTTGGCGCACAGCTTCAACTACTGCTCGGATCATATCGACACCGGCGGATTCCCGGAACGGAGGAAACGCGTGGCAGCGGTGTATAAGTTGCTGTTGGACGACGCGGATCGCATCGAGACTTTAAGGAACAGGGGCAAAGGCAGCATAAGAAGCGTTTATCATTCGTTCTTGCAACGGCGTGTAAGGGTGGACATTGGCACCTACAAAAGCTTGATAGAAGTATGCCGCCGCATAGGCCTCAGTTTTCGGCCACTGGGTCGCCCACGGGGAAAACCCACTGAATAACAATATCTCCGTGGGATGTTTTCTTGCCGCCCGTTGATGTGTAATCGGGGGCATGAAATACGTTTCACGATCAAACGCCAAGTGTTTTGAGCCAAATAGCGGAAGTCTTCAAACCGCAGATTCGAACGCATCCGCAGGGAATCGTTTTGCCTCGGAGCCGGCGGCTTCAACTCCGAAACCAAGCGGGCGCAATGATGTGGTCTTCAGCGTCGGTGATGCCTCGAAGCTCGTTCACCGTTCGGTCACCACCGTGAAGGAGCTTCTCCGCCAGCTTCGGATCGAGCCGGTGAAGACCGCAGGTGGGCAGTGGATTTTGACGGCGGCAATCGTCGGGCGGTTGCGCGAGGAGGTTGAACGGCGGGAACGGGAGAAGGTTCGATGAACTGCACGTCTGGCACAGCGCGCGGCTGGATCAAACTCCATCGCCGGCTCTGGGAGAATCCGCGGAGCCACGACCCTGAGTGGCTCGCCGTGTGGGTCTATTTGTTATCGCACGCAACGCACCAGCCTTGGCGCACCGACTTTGATGGGAAGATCGTAGAGCTGAAACCGGGTCAGTTGAAGACCGGCAGGGACTCCATAGCTGAAGCCACTGGAGTTCATCCGTCCAAGGTCAGGCGGCTTCTCGCCAAGATGAAATGTGACCAGCAGATCGACCAGCAAGCTGGTGTCAAAGGGTCCATCATCACCGTGCTGAATTGGGAGTCCTACCAACGCGCCGACCAGCAAAACGACCATCAACCAACCAGCGACCGACCGACGAGCGACCAACAGGCGACCACTAACAACAATGGAAAGAACAAAGAAAAAGAAAAGAACAAAAAGAATACTCAGTCGGACGTTTCGATTCCTATCCCTCTTTCTTTGCAGAAGCCGGAGTTTCAAGACGCATGGCAGCAGTGGCAAGTGCATCGGAACGAAGTGAAACGCCCAATGACTCCGACATCCGCACGCGCGCAACTGCAAAAACTGGAAGCGATGGGACCGGAGCGCGCCGTTGCCACTTTGAACCACAGCATTACTTGCAGCTATCTAGCAATCGTTGAACCCCAAAACAAAACAACCCAAGACCGCCATGAACGAACCCAATTCAAACCCCTCACCGACGACGACCACAAAAATGGTTTTTAAGGACAGCAAATGCTGCAACTGCGGTCATCCCATTGAGCCACTGCCTTCATGGTTTGGGATTGATACTCCCTTTCGGGAGGGTCGTCGCTGTGACCACTGCCAGAAGATTGAAGATGAGGCTCGGAAACGATGGGAGACTCAAGAGGAGGAACGTCGTAGGAAAGCAAGGGAACTCGAAGCAGCCCGTGAACATGAAGAGCGATGGAAAAGACTTTGCCCTCCGCTCTATCGCGATACCGACCCGAACCGCCTCCCGCCAGAGCCGCTGAAAAAAGTGCTGGCTTGGTCTTATGGGTCACGCGGCTTGCTACTGCACGGGCTGACCGGACATGGGAAGTGTCATGCTTCAGACGGAATTGGAAAGGGCGAGCGGGTGAGTTAAGGAGTGGGGCGACGAAAGGAGCCCCATGGACCCTCAAGACAACCACCGCCGACGCCACTTCACCGCCGAACAGAAGGT
>Ga0172375_10012027_pt1 | contig 10899 bp, 8 predicted proteins | sample LakKiv1m_FD_114537 | JGI IMG/M metagenome (GOLD analysis project Ga0172375, IMG submission 114537) | Freshwater microbial communities from Kabuno Bay, South-Kivu, Congo - kab_092012_11.1m | ecosystem: Environmental > Aquatic > Freshwater > Lake | place: Democratic Republic of the Congo... | reverse complement strand
TGAGGAGACGATTTCGTAATCGTCGAAGAAGGAGTCGGGGTTGGCGGTGATGAAATTATTGGGGTTGAGGGGGGTGGGCATGAGTTGATTTTAACATTTAGGCATAATCTCTTCAACCTGCTGACGTAAGTAATGAGCATTGCCGTGAGAAAGTAGCCCGAGATAAGAAGCGCGAACGGGCTGGTCAGCGCGTTTTTTTAATTTGGCAAACATTCGTCGACGGCTCACCGCGCGCAAAACCCGATATTTAGGGAAATGCACCCAGCCAAGAAAATCTTGTCCGGAGAAAAAAGAACGGATAGAGATTTTGGCCGGATGAAGTTGCAATTTTAATTCCGATTGCAAATAAACGTCAAGACGTGGAACCAGACTTAGCAAGTGATCACGATCACGACCCATAATTACGAAATCGTCGGCATAGCGGAGATAATATGTCTCTTTTAGCCGATGTTTAACAAATCGATCAAATTCGTTAAGGTAGATATTAACAAAAAGCTGACTGGTGAGATTGCCTAGCGGAATACCTTTGCCGACCGAGCCAGAAGAAAAGCTATCGATAATTTCATCTAGTAATTTTAATAACGGCTTGTCGCTTAATCTTTGCGCTAGTAATTTTTTGAGTTGTTGATGATCGATTGAGGCAAAGCATTTTTTGATATCACCCTTAAGCAACCAGGCTGTCTTGGTATTGTTAAGACTGCACCGATTGGCCAAAACAGCAAATCGGCGCAAAGCGCGGTGCGTCCCCTTGCCCTTTTGGCAAGAAAATGAGTCGTAAATAAACGAGCGAGCAAAAAAGGGATATAGGGCACGATAGAGAGCGTGATGAATGACTCGATCGCGAACCATGGCCTTATGGATATCGCGCGGTTTCGGGTCGCTGATTTTGAAATAATAATACGGCCGATGACGATAAACACCAGCCCTAAGCTCTTGCTCAAGTTTAAGCAAGTTGGCAAATAAACGAGAAGCAAAAATAGCGACATCAGTTTTAGTTTTCTTCCGGCGTCGAAACTCTTCCCAACTCGCGAGCAAATATTCGAGGCTAGATATTTCGGCAAAAGACGGGATTTTGAGTTTGGCCATATTTGTGATTAAGTAAGCTAATGAACAAAAATCAACAAGTAACCCCCCCCCCCCAAGCTCGCTGGTGTAAATGCCAAATTATTGACAACTTACAGTAATTGGCAATTATTCCTACCAAATTTAAGCAAAAATTTACGTTATTCGCTTGGCATCTATATTGACCGCCTATTTGTGGAGATTGTCGGCCTAACGGCTGAAGCACAATTTTCGCCCCATGAGGCCCGACCAACGATAATCGAAAAGGTAATAATCAAAAAAGATACGCTTAGTTTTATGTTCTATACCCTACTAGAGCTTAAGGGGATAAATGAAGAAAAATTTTTACGTTTTTCGGCCGAGGTTGAAGAAATTGGCCGGATGCTCTACGGCTGGAAAAATCAATCGTTAAAAGAACCGCCGGCGCTAAAACGATAAAGAAGATCGAGGAGGACAACCCGATAGTTCGAGTTCCACGAATTGTCTAGCCAGTTCGCATTGCGATTCCACTTCGAGCCATCCCAGTTCGCATAGGGCACGTTCCAGTGACCGTTCGAGTTGCGAAGCATAATGACGATTACCGCCCATTCCACCGCCGACGGAGATCTGGCAAAGCAATTTTCAACCATCGACTGAATATTATCCGGTATCATAATACCTTGATAATCGGCACAGAGTCTTTATCGTTTTCCCGCTTAGGCGGAAATAAGGTGACGGCTTAAAAGTGCTCCGCACTCTTTTCAACCTTAGCCTCAAAGATTCTGGGAGACACTTGGCCGTGATCGTGGCCGGCAAGCTTGCCCGCCGACAGATTCACGATGCAAAGTGATGCTAACATAGCAACAAGACACCAGCAAGACTTAGTCTTGCTGGCTAAGAACAAGAGCAATCCGCCAGCTGGCGGATCAAGAGTCAAGAAACAAAAACAGGGCAAAAACCAAGTTCAAGAAGCCCGCCTTCGCTAAAGCTATGGCGGGCAAGCAAAACGATAAACTACCTCTCGAGGAGGACAACCCGACAGTCCGAGAGCCACGAACCGTCTAGCCAGCGCGCATGGCGATTCCACTTCGAGCCATCCCAGATCGCATAGGGCACGTTCCAGTGACCGTTCGAGTCGCGAAGCACGGAGCCGAAGAAGAAATAATAATTATTGTCTTTGAAAATAGCCGGAGTTTTGCTAGGGTTTTCGATTAACCATTCATAATACTCTAGACCAGGCAAGTAATAATCTTTACCTGTTTCGGTTTTTAGTTGATCAATAACATTTTTCAAATTCTTGGCTACTTCAAGCATATTGTTACCAGTTATTTTGTCAGGTGAGACGACTACCGGTTTAGCCGTTTCAAAGTCCAAATTTTGCATCTCGGGATTAAGCGTATATTCACCAAAAGGATCGCTTTCTGTTTTAACATCCCCCTTTAAGCCCTCCCAATCTTGCGTGAATGGGTCAACCATGTCGGCCCGCGGAGCAAAAGCTTTCATTCGATCGGCCGAAACGCTCCAGTTGTCAGCGAAGGTATCTTTAAGAAAACTCTGCTGATGAGCAAGATCGCTCTCGCTCGGGCCAGTTTTACTCTCTAATGGAAGTAAAACAGGCAAACCATCTTTTTTAGAAATACCCTTATAGACCAGCTCTTTGCCATCTTTACCCTTAACAATATCCCCCGGCATAATCCGTTTTTTACCTTTGACAAATGGTTTAGGGTCGAAATTCAGTTCCTCGTCTAAAAATTCGCTCGCCACTCCTGCTAGCTCGCGCGCCCGCAGACCAAATGGATCGAGCTCGGCCACTTCTTTAAGCGTTAGGTGCCTAATTGCTCCTGACTCGTCTAGTAATTTATTAATTGTCGCCCGATCATTGCGAATTTTCTTAATCGCCGTCGGATCAAAGACGTCAGACGGCAAACTAAGATCTTCAGGGGTCAAAGTGGTAAGAAAGCCCTTACTCGCCAAGATTTGCGTTGCGAGCAAACGATCACCAGCTGGATATTCTTCAAAAGTGAGCGATTTGGCCAAGCGCTGGTCGAGAAAAGAGAAAAAAGACTCGTTCGAATGATTAAGGCGAGTCAAGCGCCAAGCTTCCAAGACTGCTTCAACGGTGCGCTGATTAAGAACCAATTTTTTTAGACCTGGTCGTTTGCTTCCAGCGGAGACAGCGCCGACAAGCTTAGCGGTATCCTCCGGCAATTTGTCGGCATAGGCCGACTGGATTTCGGCTAAGGCCTCACAAAATTTCGGCAAAGTAGTGTTAAGGTCGTACCAAGAAAAATCGAGTGAATTATCTGGATTTAACAGTCGAGATAACATAATATCATAGGCCTCAGCTGGCGGAGTATAATTGATTTTAAGATTATTTTGATCAAATTCGTTAGCCATCTCCGGCGGGATATCCTGCCGTTCGGGATTTTTTTCAGACTTAAGATTAGCCGTAAAAATCATTTGAAAGCCGGGGGCAATGACAACCTCGCCATTACGTGGAATCGGGTAAGGATCACCAACTTTTTTACTCATTACCCCCTTGAGCATACTCATTTGCTCTTTGGGCAGAGCGGTAAATTCGTCTAAAATAACTACTCTCCCCTCCCTCATCGCTTTCGCCAGTGGTCCCCAGTCAAAATAGGTCTCAAGCGAAGATTGATTCTCGCCCGCCGGCCGGATACCCGTCCGACCGTAAATGTTCGCTTCACTCGTTTGCGGATTGCACGAAATCTCTTCAGCTTCTTGACCAGTAAAAAGCTTGGCCGCAAAACGCGCCAGCGAAGTCTTGCCTGTACCAGTTGGCCCATGGAGAAACATTGGTTTGCCAGCGACTAACCGTTCACCAATCTCTTCAATATATCGATCAACCGACGACGTGTGGGCAATATGACCAGCTTCGCGTAGACCTTCCGCATAAGAAACAAGGTCATAAGCTCGCGCCTCCAGCGGTGCTTCTCGTCGCAAGTCGTCTAACCCATTTTTTAATTTCCTAACATCTTCAACTGTCGAATCTAGTAACGATTTCTTACTGCGCAGTTCGGCACGATCTTTTTCGGTCGCCGTTTTTTCTAAATTGACCAACTCTCGACGTCGACGAAAGGAGTAACTCTTTAACTCAAACAATTCTCGACTTTCTTCCCCTATTTCTTGATAGCTAGACCCTAAACCGGTCAGATTGACCTTGCCCGTTTCTCGGCGACTAGTTTTTAGTTTATCGATCGCGCCCCGCAAGCCACTATAATCACTAATTTTAAATTCTTTGGCCTGCTTCTCGATTTCCGCCAATTGAGCGACGACTTTTGGTTTGATTCTTTTTTGAACAGCGGGACCCTCCTTATCTAAATTTTTAGCTTCTCGTTTAAGAACACGACGTTCTTGAGCAACTTCATAAAAATTGGGATTTTCTTGCGACATGATTCTATTTTAACAGATTAAAATTTAAATCAAACATCAGCCAAGTGCTCTTTCAACAATTCTTCCAAAATAACTGGCAATTGCTCGGCGGTTTCGGCTAAACGAGCATTGGGGGCATAGGTAGTTAGTGCCGCCCGCCCGGCGGTGGTAATCCCAACACCGACGACAATTAAGCCCTTACTTCGCAAGTCAGCTAAGCGAGCCTGTGCTTCAGTCGGGTTGTCACTCTCGCCATCGGTAAAGACAATGACAATCTTTTTTAATTCTCCCTCCTTAATTTTTTGCGCTAATTCCTCCGTTAGATTCTTGCTAATTGCCTGTAAGGTAATAAAGTCCGTCGTCGAACCAGAGGTAGCGCCCGCTCGTTTAGCAACTTCGATTCGTTCCTTTTCCCCTAGATCAGCCGAGAGTTTTTTAAGCGGGATAGAGTCATTGGGCGAACTTTGAAAAGAATAAACTTCTGAACGAACAATAAGCGGTTTACTTAAATTAACTTCTTCGTTTTTTAGCTCATCGGCTAAATTTTTAAGCGCTTCCATAAAGAGAACGGTGGCTAATTGCTGTTGCTTCGCCTTCTCGCCCGCCATCGAGCCCGAACAATCGCAGACCAAGGTAATTTCCACCTCGCCAAATTTCGGCCCAGTTTTATCTTTCATCTCCAAAGTTTCCCAGACTTTTGGTTCAAAGTAACCAGCTTTAACTTCAGCCACCAATGCCCCCGGTTCAGCGATATCGTCGCCATAAGCCAGTGGATAGCGCGGATGGGGTTGGGGTTTGCGCCGGCGGGCAATAATCCGCTTGATTACTCCCGCCAGCTCGTCAATTAAGTTTTCTTTGGTTTCGGAGTCAATAACATTTTCCAATTTTTTGACCAAGGCACGATAATTGTCTAAATCTCTTTTCTCTACACCTAATTTTTTGGCATATTCTTCATCCGCTTTTTTGACCGGATCTTCGCCTTGTTCTTTTTGCCAATCTTCAAGCATTTTTTTTGTTTCTTCAATCGGCATCGCTTCCGGCAATCTCTCTTTTGCTCGCTCATAAGCTTCTTTGAAAATTTCGTCGGGATTGGCTAGTTCGGCTTCGCCAGCCTTTTGATCTTTCCCGTCTTTTTTATCTTGACCTTTGCTCTTTTTGCCAGCTTTGTTACTTTTTCTATCTTTTTTATCCTCTCCACTCTTTTCTTTGTCTCCTTCTTTACTTTCCTTCTGGCTCTCTCCGCCTTCTTCCACATTTTCATTTTCGCTTTCGCTACCATCTTTGCCTTCACTCTCCTGTTTGTTCTTTTCTTGCTCTTTTTGCTTCAAATCTTCTTCCAACAATTCCCGCACTAAGGGCCAGACGAATTTATCTTGCAATTTAAGCCGAGTCGACATCGGCGTTGAAGGATTGGTTAAAAGATCAAACAAGTTCACTTTGCCATCGGCCGAAGTGATACTCCTTAATTTCTCGATTCGCTCACGCACCGCCGGCACTACTTGGCAGGATTCATCGGGCAATCGAGCTTCGCGCAAAAGAGCATAGGGCAGTTGCAAGTGGAGAGGTTCGGCAGTAAAGTCCGCCGTTGGGAATAGATTTTCACGATAAGCAATTTCCTCAATCTGTTTGAACCCCTCGTTGGTCCGCGCTACCACCGAACGATTTTCGCGAACATCAGCCAAGCAATTATCCATTATTGAGTAAGCCTGCGATTTACCCAACGACTCAACATAGGCCAAAAATTTCTTGTCGCCACCCTCTTCTTTCAATAAAGCCAGTTTTTCTTGTAAGTGTTCAATCTCATGAAGCGTGGCGAAAGAGGTCTTTTCTCCCGACCAACCACGGTCAGCGTAAAAGCGCGGACTAACATATAAGGTATTTTCCTTCAGGTCAAAAGCAAAAGTATCTAAACCAGTTGGCGCCGGTTTAATTTTCAATTCACCGCGGGCATAGTGTTCAAAGAGATCGCGGTGTTTCTCGACAAACTCGAGAGCTTGGTTAGCCTCACCCGTCTCTTTGGATTCTCCTGGCTGTTCGCTATCAGTTTGAGTTTTTAGTATTTCCATCACTTCATTTTATTTAAACACCGACCATAAATTGGGGTCACTCTCGCCGTCAATTTTAAATAGAGTTACACCCTTAACGCCCATACTCTTAGCTAATTTGATTTTGCTGGCAATGGCCACACTGTCAGAGATTACCGCATAGCGATTTTGATTTTCCTTAACGTAACTAAATGACAGCTCGCCAGCAGTATTTCGAACCGGCGTTGAGCCGGTACTACTAGCCAGATCCATAAAATTTTTGTAAGTTAGAGCACTTAATTTGCGATAATTATAATAAGTCCCCTTGTCAGTTACCTGCCAGGCGTAGCCATAATTGGCCACGCCGATAATTATCTTCTTGACTGAAATTTCGTGACGCGCGTAAGCTACTACCTTCTTCACAAAGTCAGCATCAGCCACCGGCGCATAGAGACCTAAACTCTTCTTCTTTTTGTTGAGCAAGAGATCGGCCGTCATTTGGTCATAAGTCATCAAGCGAACTTCATCACAGTATTGATTTAAGGTTTTATAATCGTTGGCATATTTAATCTCTTCGGGAACATTGGCAAAACGCGAGGTCGGCGGGAGTCGCGCTTCGAGTGTGCAGGAAAGTGTTTTTTTATTCTTTTTTAATTCACGTGACAAGTCACGAATGAAAGCGGTAAAAGTGTGAAAAACTTTCGCCGATTTGTTCTCATAATCAATGTCCACCCCATCAAAATTACTTTTATTGACTAAGTCGGTGATTTGCTTAATGTGCGCCAAACGCGACTTTTGCGTTGAAAGCACTTTACTAATTGCCGTTTGGTCAGTCCAAGCAATCGATGGGATAATCTTGACCTTTTTTGCTCGGACCGAGGCAATCAAACTCACCCACGGCTCTTGCCCAATTTTCATAGTGTCTTTAATCGTGCCGTCGGCATTAACTTCATACGAAAACGGGAGGATGGTATTGAGTTGGCTAAGGTTTGCCCGCGCTTCGGCCGTGGCGGCCGTCTTCTTCCAATACGGCACCCAAGCCGAAAATTCCAGTTTCTTTATCGTCGCCCCAAAACTAGCCAACGGCAAAAACAAGACCATCGTCAAAATTATCTGTTTTCTGATAATATTATCCACAATTTTGTATACTATCGAAGTTGAACTTCGATAAACTATTTTGGTCGCATTAGTGGGAAGATTTGCGCTTCGCGCATGGATTTGTTGGCCAGAAAGGCAAAAACACGTTCGCTCATCCCAAAGCCACAGGTCGGAGGCATGCCATATTCGAGGGCCTCGACAAATTCTTCGTCCTTCATTTGCGCCTCTTCATCCCCCGCCTCGCGCAATTTAGTCTGTTCATTAAAACGCTCAAGTTGATCAAGAGGATCATTCAATTCACTGTAGCCGTTGCCTAATTCTGAACCGGCAATAATCGGCTGGAAACGCTGGGTACGCCGCGGATCCTTCTCATCTCTCTTGGCGAGTGGCGAAATTTCAATTGGCACACCGACTAAGAAGCCGGGGCCGGCAATCTGCTTGCGACAATACTTCCACAAATTATCCATCGCGCGCGTGATATTGAAACCTTTTTTGTCATACTCGATCTCCAACTCTTTCAACTTTTTTTCGATCGTCACAAGGTCAGCTTCAAAGACATCCACCCCCGTCATCTCCTTAATCACTTGGCGGAAGTCGTAACGCTCCCACTTCTGACCAAAGTCAACATTAAATTCGCCAATCTTAAACTCAAGTGTACCAAATACTTCTTGGGCCACTTGTTTATACATTTCTTCCACCAGTTTCATCCCGTCTTCATAATCAGCGTAAGCCAAATAAAATTCCATCTGGGTATAATCTTGTAGATGTTCCGCGTCCATCCCTTCGTTACGAAATTGGCGGCCAATCTCAAAGGTGCGATCAAGCCCGGCGACCATTAACTTCTTCTGCCATAACTCGCCAGTCGAAATGCGCAAATAGACATCGAGGTCAAGCGCTTGATGATGAGTGACAAAGGGTCGCGCGTCGGCGCCACCAGCCGTGTTCTCCAGCACGGGCGTCTCGACCTCAATAAATCCTTTCTTCAATAAGAAATTGCGCACCGCTTGCCAAAATTGCCCCCGCTTGATCACCAGTTCTCGGACTTCTTCATTCAGTAAAATATCCAAGTAACGTCGGCGGAGACGCTCCTCCACGTCTTGTAAACCGGCCCATTGATCAGGCAAGGGGCGCAGGGCTTTCGCTAGCATCTTCCAACCCGTTACTTCAATCGTCTTCTCGCCCCGTTTAGTAACAATTAATTGGCCACTTAATTGGACAAAATCACCGATATCAACGGTTTCGGTAAAAAGATTGAATAGCCGGCCCATTTCGTCTTCGCGCAAAAGTCCTTGCAACCGCGCGCCATTATCAAGCAAATCAATAAAAACCAAACCACCCTGTCGACGCAAAGCCATAATGCGCCCACCGGTTGTCACGCCCTTACCCTTTTCTGTCAAATTATCAAACTTCGCTAAGATTTGTGAAAGAGAATGAGTAAATTCAGTTTGAGCCGGGTAAGGATTATAACCATTCTCTCTCAATAAATTGAGTTTCTTGATTCGTTCAATTTTTAGTTCTTCAAGCGAGGCCATTTATTTGATATCAATAATTTTGTACTTTATCTCTCCCCGTGGCGTGATGACCAACACGACATCGCCAACTTGATGACCAAGCAAGGCCGAACCAAGTGGTGACTCGTGCGAAATCCGACCAGCCAACATGTCGGTCTCTTCAGCGCCGACGATCGAAAACTTTTCTTCTTTATGGTCGCGAATAGTAGTAATTGTCGCCCCAACTTCAACCACACTGGCATGATGAGCTGAAATGATCTTAGCATATTTTAAAGTTTCCTCGAGCTCGGCAATCCGATCCTCCAGATCAGCTTGTTTGTCACGAGCTTCATGATATTCAGCATTCTCAGACAAATCACCCAATGATTTGGCATACTCTAAACTCTCGGCAATATTTTTGCGTTCTTCAGTCTTAAGATAAGCAAACTCTTGCTTGAGCGCGTCATATTTTTCTTGACTCAAATAGTGGACTGGCTCAGCCATAACGGAAGCATTATAACAGATTGAGCGAGTTATTTCAAATATTCGGACGCGTAAATTGTCATCCACTCGAATAATTGGCGCATCACGGCCGTTGCCCCAACCTTGTTAGCATGATCACCCTTCTCCATCACGACCACAAATGAATAACGCGGATTTTGATAAGGCCAATACCCCGCTACCCACGAATTAATCTGCGACTTGGTCAAGCCGACTTCAGCACTCCCAGTCTTAGCGGCCACTTCAACTCCAGGCAAATTTAACGACTGCGCTGTCCCCTCAGTCACGACCTGACGCAAGCCGTCATGGATCACCTGCCAATCATTATCAGTAAACGATAAACTACTTTGGATAACGGCTTGAGTGGGCTTAATTTTCAGAACCGTTGGCTGGATTAAATGTCCGCCGTTGGCAATCGCCGCATAGGCTCGGGCGATTTGGATCGGGGTTAACTGCACACCGTATTGACCAATGGCCGTATGATAGGTATTACCCAGACGCCAAGGTTCACCTTTGAAGTTTTTGGCTTTCCACTCTGGACTAGGTAAAGTCCCATCCTCCTCGCCTAACAAATTTACCCCGGTAGGCAGACTTAAGCCGAAGATTTTGGCATATTTTTCAATATTGCTAATGCCTAAGCCACGTTGCGCGCCGAAACCGCCGCCAATAATATAAAAATAGATGTCACAAGAGACAGCCAGCGCTCGACGCATGTCGACACTTCCATTATCTTGCCAGTCTTTAAAAACAGTGTTCTTGGTTTTATCATAGGGATTAGGCACAATTAACTGACCATTAGTGACAAAAACCTTTAATGGGTTAACCACCTTTTCGGCCAAGGCGCCAAGAGCAACAAAAGGTTTAAAGGTTGAACCAGGACTATAGAGGCCACTGATCGCTCGATTGAGCATGACATTGTTTTTCCCTTTAAAATACTGGCTAATCGTTTTGCTGTCTTGCCCAGCGGATAAAATATTGGGGTCGTAATCGGGCAAACTGGTCAAAGCGAGAATTTCGCCAGTCTTAACATCCATAATCACGGCCCCACCACCAAGATAACCATAATCGGTCGCGACCTGCTTCATAAACTCAAACAGCTTTGACTGAACCTTGGCATCAATCGACAGCTTTAATTCTTGACCGGGGGTTGGTTCTTTGACAATGTGGTCGGACTCTTCTTCGCCTCGAGCGTTAACTTCGACAATTCGCTGTCCCCGCTGACCAAGTAATTGTTCGTTGAAAAATTTTTCGACCCCATCTCGTCCGAGTAATTCTTGCGGATGAAAACGACCGGTCGCAAATTCTTGTTTATTGGGAAAACTGACATAACCCAACAAGTGACCCAAGCCGGG
>Ga0172375_10012026_pt1 | contig 10900 bp, 13 predicted proteins | sample LakKiv1m_FD_114537 | JGI IMG/M metagenome (GOLD analysis project Ga0172375, IMG submission 114537) | Freshwater microbial communities from Kabuno Bay, South-Kivu, Congo - kab_092012_11.1m | ecosystem: Environmental > Aquatic > Freshwater > Lake | place: Democratic Republic of the Congo... | reverse complement strand
CACCATCAGACGCTATACCTATATATATTTCGGAGAGAGCCAGCTATTCCCACTTTCGATTGGCATATTACCTCTAACCTCAGGTCATCGGACAGATTTGCAGCTCTGATCCGTACGGGCCTCGTATCGACTTCCATCGATATTCACCCTGCCCAAGGTTAGCTCAAGTGGCTTCGGGTCGTCTCCAGTCATCTATTCGCGCTATTCGCACTCGCTTTCGCTGCGCCTTCCCTTGATTTAGCAAGGTTAGACTTGATAACTAGAAACACTCCCGGGCTCATTCTTCAATAGGCACGACATCATCCCGACAAGTCGGGACTCTGTCTGTTTGTTAGCAAATGGTTTCAGATCTATTTCACTCCCTTATATAGGGTGTTTTTCACCTTTCCCTCACGGTACTAGTTCACTATCGGTCTGCTGAAGTATTTAGCCTTGGAGCTTGGTCGCCCCAGATTCCCGCGACATTTCACGTGGATCGCGGTACTTAGGTATCCAGTCGAAATTTACTCAAATTTCAAATACGGGGCTTTCACCCTCTTTGGCGGTTCATTCCTTAACCTTCTTCTGTTTTTTCAAAATCTTATACTGGACCCTGCAACCCCTCTTGCGAGGTTTAGGCTCTTCCGTTTTCGCTCACCGCTACTTACGGAATCTCTTTCGATTTCTTTTCCTCCGGGTACTAGGATGTTTCGCTTCCCCGGGTCTCCCGGCCGTCCCGATAAATCGGAACAGCCTCCGACTACTTTCATAGTCGGGGATTTCTCCATTCGGAATCCGTTGGATCATCATTTGTTGACAACTCCCCAACGCATATCGCTGTCTTCTACGTCCTTCATCGGCTTCAGCCACCTAGGCATCCACCATTTGCTTTATTAAAATTCTTTAATATCTTAAGCAACTCAGTTTAGTTGCCAAGATAAAAATTAAAAATAAAATTATTCAATAGATTGTTAATGTACTATTCTTAGTCAAGAGAAACAATCAATTCAGATTCTTTCTCTAATTCTAAGAAGTGGCTTGTCCTGAACTTGCCGAAGGACTTAGTGGATTTATCCTCCGTGGCTGTTAGTGGTGGATTTATCCTCCGTAGCCTTTGGCGTAGGTGGACCTGGGGAGATTCGAACTCCCGACCTCTTCATTGCAAATGAAGCGCTATAACCAACTAAGCCACAGGCCCAAGAGCCTATTTTTTAAAAAGTGCCGATGCTAGCCAAAAAAAAGCCGCGTCTGACGCGGCTCTCAATTCGGGCACTTATCACCTAAGGGTGTGTAAGTTTTTTATATTTATTTCCATTCCGAATTGAAGCTTTAGCATCAAGTGTCCATATTGTATCTAATCCCTATCTCCAAATCAATGGGTTAAATTACTATTTCACCGCTGTAAATCGTCTTGTTGTCTGTTTGCTTGCACCTGTTACCTTATCAACACTCGAACGTACCACCACCAACGATTTTTCACCACTCTCATGAGCTTGAATTCCAATAGACGATTCGTCATTAACTCTTAAATGCATCGGCACCATACCTTCGTTCTTCCAAGATAACAACGACTCACCTTCAACGGTTTTTAACTTCGCCCCCTCTAAAATCGTATCTTCCTCAGTTGTCAGTGTCCCACCCACATTTTTAAATTTTTCCCTTCGGATATTATTTTTTTCAGCGTCTCCAAAAGTCTCACGCCACATTTCCATCATCCTTTCAGGAGAATATTTTTCTAAATTAACATCTAGTCTTATTTCCTCATATATGCCTTCTCTCACATCTGCTGTCATAGCCCATTATACAGCTCTGCAATTTAATTACCAATTAATCAAAAACAAAAAACACCTTAACTAATATATACTCTCTTACATGGACCAAATACTTCAAACAATTTTAGACATGGTTAAAACCCATGGATCACTCTCAATGTTCATCGGCGGTATTGTCGAACAAATTATCGTTCCTATTCCTTCACCAATCATCACTATGTCAGGAGGCGCCTTTTTAGTCACTCGAAATATACCTATCTTTCAGGCAATTTGGGAAATCATTGTCAATGTTTCCCTTCCCTACTCAATTGGTGCCGTCATTGGCACTAGCCTTGTCTTTCTTATTGCCTATTTTGGTGGTCGACCCCTCATCGATCAGTTTGGCAAATACATCGGCATCAAATGGTCCCTCATTGAAAAAATAAAACAAGATTTTCAAAAAACAATTTCAGACGAATTATTCATCCTTATCGCCGTCACCATCCCCGTTGTACCTGTTTCTCTCATCTCAGCTTTTTGCGGTGGCTTCCGTATAAAGCCAGCAAAATTTTACCCCCTAATGTTTCTCTCCCTTGTCATTCGTTCCATCATTCTTGGTTTCATCGGTTTTCAAATGGGAGAAGCCTTTACTGGACTTGCCCATGGGTTGGACAAAATCGAAAGCGTCATGACCATTGTTGGTGCTCTCCTAATTCTCGGATACCTCTACCTCAAAAGAGAAAAATGGCTCAAAAAAAATAGCTAAAAAACAGCCCATCAATCAGAAATCTTGTGCCACGCCAATTTCATCGTTCGCCAGACATTGTCTATACTGCCAAAGGCAATCAAAAATACCGCTCCCAAAATTCCCAATATTTTTAAGTAGTTGTATTTCTGTCCGTCCATAATTAATTTTATCATTATCAGAATTTCTTACCTTGTGGGCAATAATGGACTCGAACCATTGACCCCCGTCTTATCAGGACGGTGCTCTAACCAACTGAGCTAATTGCCCAAATTTTTAAACAACCCCAACCTTATTTGGCTGGTTCACCATGCCGTAGCTTTAGCACAGGCTGGCCCTTAAATTCAGATTAGTATATCACAGGAAATTGACCTTAAAGTTAGGCATTTGGAAGTTTCCTTCAACTATCTTTCCATTCTCAAATACCCCAACTTCCGGTCTTTTACTTGAATATATCATTGTGCCACCCTTTCTAGCTCCCACCACCTTTATCGTCGCCAAATCCACTTCTCCATTACTTAGCAAACTCTCAGCTTTTCCACTCTTTGCCTCCATGATAACTTTACCCAAATTTTCTTCAATTTTCACCGAAGCCACCTTATCAAAGATCTTGTTGTTCACTTCTACATTAACAATTTTTACTAGTCCTGGATCATAAGAAAAATCAATCGAAAAACTAGCCATTTTGAGATTTTCACTCTTTGCCTTCAAAATTATTTCGGTCTCTGTACCTGACTTCATATTTTCAGGAGCTTTAAAAAAAATCTCTTTATCCAATACAACCACTACTTCTTTTTTTTCTGTCACATACCTGTTGTTCACCCAATAAAAACCAAACATTACTAATAGCAACACACCCAAGGTTATTAATACTTCTTTCATACCCTATTTTATCAATAAAAATTAATTTTTATTCTTTATCATTTCAACTACTCTTTCCGCCACATTTATCCCTGTTGCCTTTTCAAAGCCTTGAAATTGACATTGACGGTTTACTTCCAAAATATAGTCATTGCCCGCTTCATCCTTCATGATATCCACCCCGCCATAATCTAATCCGCAAACTCTTGCCACCTTTTCCGCCAATTCTCTCTCGTTTTCACTCAATTTCCACTCCTCAACCTCTCCACCAAGTGAAAAATTACTTCTAAATTCATCCCCAACAGCCGATCTTTTCATCCCTCCAATCGCTTTTCCATCAACGATAACCACCCGAATATCCCATCTAGTTGGTAAACATTTTTGCCACAAAAACATCCCCAAATTTTTCTCGTTAATTTTTTTAACAAACTTTACCAACTCTCTTCTGTTTTCAAATTTTCTAACTGATTTTCCCTGATAACCTTTTTCATGTTTGGTAATCACCGGATACTCCCAGCCAAAAAAATCATCACTTTTAAAATCTAAAATCTGATCTTTTGTATAAAAAATCTTTGTCGGTACTATCGGTATTTCATTTTCCAAAAATACGCCATGTTGCGATATTTTTCCCATTCTTGTCCATTCAAGATAACCCTTTGAATTGACACAAAAAATTCCTCTTTCCCGTAAAATTCTAATTGCCAAATTTCTTGCTTCTGTATATTTTCCCGATTTTGTTCCCGCCACCCTAAACCACAAACCCATTGTATTCTCGACAGTCAATTCCTCTCCTTTTACAAACACCTTAGCCTCACCATTATTTAAATCAAAACTCAAATCTCTATACAAAGCTCTATTAACCTCAATCCCTAACTTTTTCGCTTCACTTTCCAATCTATCAACTTCAAACTGACTTTGTTTCAAGGACATTGTAAATGTAACAATTTTTTTGCTTATCATATTTTTTTATTAACTACTATTTATAAAAATAAAAAAATGCGCAGCAATCAAATTTTCAGCGCGCAGCCTGTGAGGTAATCCATCACGTGTGAGCACTGCAAAATTTCGGTTGCAAGCATTGTTTTATGTTTCAATTTTTTTTAGTGATACTAAATATTTAACTATCTCCATTGGCACATCAATCCCCGTTGCCTTCATAAAGCCTTTAAATTGTGGCCCCTTATTTACCTCCCAAATCACCGGCCTTTTCATGTCAAAGTTACGAAACGCCACATCAACTCCCGCTACCGCCAAACCACATACCTTTGCCGCTTTTACCGCCAACTCCTTTATTTCATCAGGTAAATCCGACACCTCCACCGTTCCCCCCACAGAATAATTGTTTCTAAACTCTTTATCGTTTTGGCCGCCTTTAACGCGGGCTCTTTTCATCACTCCAAGTACCTTTTCTCCCAAAACTAGGACCCGATAATCACCATCATTTTCAATATATTCCTGAATCATGTATCTTTTTCCCTCCCCAGTTTCACTAGCTCTTAATTTTCTCACCAATTTTTCCATCTGTTTTAAATTATCAGCTTTAAAAACTCTTGTTCCCCTATCTCCACCACTCCCTTTTAAAATTATTGGAAAAGAAAATTTATACTCACTTTCAAGTATTTTTTCCTGATTTTGAGCCTGCCTCGCTGCCTCTCCAGTTGAGTAAACCCTCTCACTGGGCTCGCAATTTCTAGCCATTACTTCGTATAAATACCATAGGGATCCATAAACACTTTTAGGTACATCGATTCCCACTTCTTTCAATTTCAACATCTGCCATGCTTTACAGGCATAGCTTGGTTTTCCATATCTTACTAAAGGGTCGACCACGATAGGAAGTGTCCGACCCTCCTTGTCAAGGGAGGGTGTCCCGACGTTAGTCGGGGCGGGTGGGTTTATACTATTTATAATAAGGTTCACCTCCTCCCAGTGTTTTCCAGTCGTCCGAAAAAACAACACATCATACTCATTTACATCTTTACCTCTTAGGGAAATTTTTCCAGTTTCAGTTTCAAAACAAACGTTGTTATACGACACTAAATCCAATTGCTCCCCAATTTTTCTAGCCGCATTTCGCACCATCACCAAATGTTTACTAATTTTCCCTCCAAAAAATAACGCTATCTTGGTCATATTTTGTTATATAAATTGATTAATTCGCAAATGTAATTTTTTAGAGCTTTGAGCGTGGCCTGTCCACACTCACCGCGAAAAAAAATTATATTAAGAATTAATCTTAATTTATTATTTTTTATTTTTTTTAACTTTTAACTTTTTTATTTCTTTTACCTTAGTTGCCGGGAGATTGGATTTTGTCGAAACCAAAAACCCCTCCAAATCTTTTCTCCCCAACAAAAATTTTGTTCTCAGTTTACTTCTATCCGCCACATTCACCGCCGTCACCACCTTCTTTCCCTGAAGCCAAAAAGTGACACCGATTACTGGCCTATCTCTGTGTTTACCCAAACTTGATTTATAGTGTCTAAAATACAATACTCTTTCAGTTGATAAAATTCCCAATTTTTCAGCTAAATTTCTATCAATTGATGACCTAAATGCCCCCGTATCCACCTTCGCTCTCACCTCTACCACCCGATGTTTTTTTAATTTCAAAATCGGACTTTTCTGCAAATCAGGTTTAAAACCTCTTGGAATCTTAATTTTAATTATTTCCAATGGTTGTATCTTTTTTTCCTTTTCTTTTTCCGTCACCTTATCTGAAAATTTCTCCCCAAACAGATATTTTGACAAAGAAATTGCGTGCTCATCACTTCGAATCGATATATCATCAATTTTTTCAATTCTTCTTTTCAATCCTGCCTTATTACAAAGTTGAATTGATAAGCCTGGTCTTGCGTTTACCTCCAACACCTTTGGACCCTCATCTTTATCCAGCACCACATCAACCCCCATAAATCCCAAACCTGGTATCGCCGCCTGACACTTAACTGATGTTTCTAAAATTTCCTTCCAAAAAGGAATTTTAACCCCATTTACCTTAATATTTCTTTTCTTTCTAAAATCAAAAATCTTTTTAATCTCTTCACCCTTTCCCTCTATGCCAAAAGTTGTAATCCCAGTAGCCAAATCAATTCCTAACCCATATGCCCCCTGTTGTAAATTTGCCTTACCGCCACTTTTCTCAGTCGGAATTCTAAACATCGCCATTATCGGTACTCGATTAAAAACAATTACCCGAATATCTGGAGTTCCTGACTTTGTCAAAGACAAAAACATCGGATGAATTTTTACTCTTTCTTCCACAATCACGCTATCAGCACTTCCATGCATACTATATCTTCCTGCCAAAATTTCTTGGCAATGCAACTTCATCTCATCCAAACTAATTATCTTTCCATTCATCATCAAATACCTAGTCTCTAGATTCTCGTTTCTAGTTTCTAGTTTCTTCCTTACTATCAATATTCCTTCTCCACCATAACCCGACACTGGCTTTATCACAAAATTTGCCTCCAATTTTCCCCAATCAAAATTTGCTATCTCCTCACTAGTCCTCAATCTCACAATCATCTTTGGTACGCTAACTCCAGCTTTAGCTAAAAGTCTCTTTGTTCGATATTTACTATCAGCAATAGATCTTCCCTCAGCACTATTTTTACGCAAATACACCTTATTTCTCTCATTCTTCGTCAAAAATTGTTGGTACTGCCTCAAATTTATTCCAAACATAATTTATTTAATTATTTTAAAAAATTGAAAAATTAGCAGTTATCTTTTTTTGTTGACGTTGAACGTGGTGACACATTCACAGGAAACAAAAAAACGGTAACAATAATTTTTCATATTTTTAATCATCACTTTTTTCTAATTGCATTCTTAAATCTTTTAATTTCAGTCAAACGTATCCCACCATAACTCCCAATCAACAAATTTACCACAATTACCAACAAAATTACTGCTTCAGGATACTTTAATACCAAGTTTTGTATATCCCTAACCCCCATGGTCAAGGCTCCGACTCCAGCCAAAATTAATGTCCCAATAGTCAGTCTAACTGCCTCCTTTTTACTCTTTATTAGTTGAGTTCTCACAAACTCTTCAGTCAAAAGAATCATAAAAAGAATTGGAAAAATAGATATTTTACTAACATCAAACATCCCCAATGCTGCCGCTCCCGACATCAATCCAAAAGTTCCCAAACTAACAAACAATAGAGTAATCGATCTTGCTGGCCAAAAATGAAGTTTATATTTTCTAAGAATCAAATTACTTAGTAAGGTAATCGCCAAAATCACCGCAAACAAAGCCACCCCTCCCACTACACCAGTCGCCAACAAAGCTACTGCCATCATTGTTGGCGTAAAAATTCCATAACCTGATACTCCTACTACATAATGAAGTAAGGATACAATTGTCGCCACCAAGGGTAACAGTAATAATAGTACTACCGTATTCTCAGGTACCCCCATTAAAACCGCTTTTGAAATAAAAAAACTTACCACGTTCCACCCTTGCCATTTAATTTCTGGGGTAACTTTCTCTATTTTATTGGATACTTCAGTAATATTTTCTCTCTCCACTACTGGAGTAGCTTCAATCACCACCGTCGGTGCAAGTGTAGGACTAGGAGTCTTTGCCTCTATTCCTCTTACTCCTAGTAAAAGAAACCAAAAGGCAAATATTAGAAGGGCAGTTTTTCTCATATTTGTAGGCCAAATTTTAATATAAATTTCAGCCAAAGGCTGATCCGCCCAAGGCGGATGTGGCGTATTATAACACCATTATCACCTAATTTATTGTATAATCTACCTATCTAATTATGAGTCACAATTTACTAGCTCTAGTCGACATTGGCCGTGACACTCCACTAGGCAACGGCACTGCCATTAGCACCAAATACCCTGACCCCACCACTCTTGTTACCCTAATTGTTAAAAATGGCCTAACTATAGCCGGCATTATTCTTATTGTTCTTATTGTCGCTGGTGGTTTTATGATGATTGCCAGCGCTGGTTCTGGTGACCAAAAGCAAGCTGCTACCGCCAAAACCATGATTACCGATGCCCTTATTGGCTTCTTGGTAATTTTTCTCAGTTACTTTATAATCCAAATTGTTGAAGTTATTACTGGATTATCTATTTTATAAAACCTATGCTCTCAGTTTTTGGACCAGAAATTAAAAATCCCACCAACTATACTGGTGCTCAAGGTCAAGGTCTCTTCGATTTTCTTGGCAATATCCTAAAATTTGCTGCCGTTGCTGGCGGTATTTATATGATTATTCAAATAATTTTAGCTGGATTTGACTATATGAATGCCGCTGGAGATTCAAAAAAACTTGAAACTGCTTGGGCCAAAATCTGGCAGTCCCTAATTGGCCTAGCCATTATCTCCGCCGCCTTTATTATTGCCGGTGTTATAGGTCGTCTTACCGGTCTTAATATTTTATCTCCCACTCTCTATGGACCCAACCAATAAACTACTCGCAGTTTCTTACACTCTAGAAGGTCCTGGTCTAAATCCTCAGGACGGCGCCGAAGCCACCAGCATGTTTGAAAAATTTTTCAGCAACATTCTAGGTGTTCTCACTATTGCCGCTGTCATTTTCTTTGTTGTTCAAATTATTATTGCTGGTTATGGTTTTATTTCCTCTCAAGGTGATGAGAAAAAACTAGAAATAAATCGCTCCAAGCTCACCAATGGCGTCATGGGACTTTTTGTTACCATTATTGCTCTTGGCCTAGGCTCACTTATCGCCAAACTTCTTGGCCTAAACAATCCACTTGATCTCGAACTTATGTTTACCAATATGGGTTTATAAAAAATATGATCACCAATCCAATCCTAAAAGATCCCGAAACTCAAGTAGCTGACCCTACCACTTATACCAACAATGTCCTTCAAGCCGTCTTTTCCATATTTTTTATCGTCGGTATCATCTATTTTATGTGGCATGCCATCATGGCTGGCTACCACTTAATCAGTACCGAAGGTGACCCCAAAAAACTTGAAGTTGCCCGACACCAACTCACCTATGCCCTCATTGGATTAGTAGTGATCTTCAGTATTTTTGCCATTCTCAAATTTGTCGGCTCTATTCTTGGTCTCAACGACCTTGAAAATTTAACCATTACCTGGCCTACCCTTTAAAAAAACTCATCTTACTGTTAAAATTCAGTAGTTAATTTATAAATTATAAAAAATATGATGTCTTCAATCAAAAATAAACTCCAATACGCTTTCTTAGCGGTTCCTGCTTATGCTGCTGAAACCATCAAGCTTACCCCAGGTGGTGGCTTTGGTGATTCTTTAACCGGTATTACCATTTCTGGTATAGTTTCCGGCGCTATTTCTTTAGCCATGTTGGTTGTTGCCTTAGTCTTCTTCTTTATCCTGATTTTAGGTGGTCTAAAATGGGTCATGTCCGGTGGTGACCAAAAAAATGTCGAAGCTGCTCGCGCTCAAATTACCAATGCTCTTATTGGTTTAGCTATCGTCTTCGCTGCCTTCGCTATTATGAAACTTATTGAAACCATCTTCGGTATTAGCCTTCTTTCTGGCATTACCGTTCCTACTTTCAATAAATAATTCTCTTATTGAATTCAAAACCCGCCGACAAGGCGGGTTTTTGTTGCTATAATAAGTCATGAAATTTATTGCCATTCTTGCTTTACTTTTTCTTAACTCCGCCACCCCCATTTACGCCCAAACCACCAAAACTTGGTCCTCTCAAGCCGGAGGTCGTTGCGTTAAAACTGTGACTAGCAATGGTAATGGTTTAGGCAATGTCACCTACAACGACATCGCTTCCATCCAGGGATTAGAGTGTCTTTTTTACAACATCCTCCAAGTCATTGTCATCATCGCTGGTTTAGCCTTTCTTTTCATGTTTATTAGTGGCGGCTTTAAGTATCTTTTTAGTAGCAATGAGCAAAAAGCCGTTGCTGCCGCCTCCTCTACTCTCACCATGGCCATAATTGGTCTTGTTGGTATCATTGCTTCTTGGCTAATCCTTAGCTTTATCCAAAAATTCACTGGCATCAACATTACCCAATTCGTTATCCCCGGCTAATCAATGAAAAAAACTGCCTTTTTTATCTCTAGCTTCTTATTTCTAGTTTCCAGTTTCTCCTTTCTCGCCATTCCCACTCATGCTTTTAATCTCCTCGATTTTCTTTTTCCCCCAGTTCAAATGCAACCCGCCAAACGTGACACCCCAAAAGAATCTCTCGCCCCAGAAGTTCCCAGCAATGACACCTATTCCAACACCTTAAAAGAAAATACCATCAACTGCCAAGGTGCTGCTGGACTTTCAAAACATTGGGATCCCGAAAAAAGAGAAACTGGCACTACCAATGCTAGTGGCCAACCAGTAGAAGAATTTGTCCCCTATGATGCCAAGGATCTAGAAGGTGAAATGGATGTAAAAAACCTAAGTAACGATTATTACCGCAATTTCCAATCTTTTTTTGCCCGAGGTGGCGTCAAATGCACTGAAGAAAAAGCTAGAAAATATTTCAACTCTTTAAGTATGGATGGCTCCTCAGCCTCTGTCCGAAACACACCCTACACCCAAGTTCTCTATTCCCGTGGTCAATTCCTT
>Ga0172375_10012025_pt1 | contig 10902 bp, 9 predicted proteins | sample LakKiv1m_FD_114537 | JGI IMG/M metagenome (GOLD analysis project Ga0172375, IMG submission 114537) | Freshwater microbial communities from Kabuno Bay, South-Kivu, Congo - kab_092012_11.1m | ecosystem: Environmental > Aquatic > Freshwater > Lake | place: Democratic Republic of the Congo... | reverse complement strand
TTCAGGCATGACCTGACTATCAACAAAAGCATCCCCAGGATTAATGACATAAATACCATCGCCAGGAACTGGCACAATAATATCATCGGAACCGATCTTGTTGTAAGCAGTTCCATTGCCAATGTTACCACTGACATTAAAGGCAACATAACCCCAGTTAATATCGGCTATTGAATCAGCAAAAACCGTCCATTTATAAAGAGTATTCGTTCCGGAGTTAAGCTTCGTGCTCGACAATGTACCGGAGGCTAATGTAGGCCTTGTAGCTCTTACTGTCATCTGTTTAACAGTACTGTTATTTACAGTAATGGTATTTGTTGCGCCATACAAAGTTGTTCCAGAATCAACGCCCTGAACAATAAATGCATTCGTCAAATTAGTCGAGGCATCCTGAAAGTTTGTTGTTTTATCTCCGGTTGTATACAAAGCAATTCTTGGTTTTTCTCCAGATGCTGCACCAGCGGTTGTATAATTAACATTCGCCTTGACCATCATAATAGCAGAGCTGTTCTTTGGAACGTAAATTCCAATCTGACCATCAGAAAATGTTAAATTACCACCGACAAAATTACCAGTCTTTTCCACAATCGTGCCTGCGGCATCGCTTGGATAAGAAATAGTAACTGTGCCGAGATTTTTGTCATAATCTCCAGCTGTTACAGAGTACTGATTGAAAAATTTCAATCCCGTAACCTTCATTGCTTCATTGTAAGCATTGAATTTGTATTTTGTGAATTCGACACCCATTGTTCCGCCAACGACAATAGCTTCTGTTGGCGTCGAAGCGTCGACAGAAACAGACAATGTTCCGGGATCAGTAATGGTTATTAATGGATTTGGGACTGTAGCTAAATTAAGTTTTGCGCTCCCATTAAAGACTGTTATAGGGGCTCCCGTTGAATTCTTAGCTTCTAGATCTAATTTTGCGACATCAAAAGCGATATATTTTGGAGTAACAAATGTATTATTTATTGTAAACTTCACAAAAATTTCTCTTTGATCGCCAGCATTAATATTATAATCAAGTCCTGTAAATTCAAATTTATAATAACCGCCAAAAGATCCAATGCTTCCAACTGATTGTGGATTGCTGGTGCTTTTGATTGATACTCCATGGTCATCAAAGAGAAAGACTTTTGAAATAAGAAGATTGGCGGCGAAATCGCCATAACCATCATTATCAAAACTGCCATCATCATCTGCATAAGCCCTCACAACCAATTTTGTAAGCTTAATGTCTTCTTCTGTCCCCGCTGTTAAACTGACGCCCAGTCCACTAACCTGATCGGAAGATCCCTTGCTAATACTTATGGATGCCTGGCTTGAATATTTGGCGATATCCAACGACGCATTAGTTGCAATCGGAGTTGGCGTGGGAGTCGGTGTTGGTGTTGGCGTTATTATTGGAGTTGGAGTTGGAGTCGGGGTTGGAGTTGAAATTGTCGGTTTATTTATTTTTATTCCAGCCTTTAAATCAGCAAGGATCGATTTTGCTTCGTTGATTTTAATTGCCTGCCCATAACCAGCAATACAAACATTAAAAAGCTGTGCAGAGCATAGCGTATTAACGCCGATAATTTCACCCCTAGCATTAATTAATGGTCCCCCGCTACTTCCATGCTGAATAGCTGCACTTGTCTGTATATAAGAAACTCCTGAGGAATCAAACACATCAGCGCCAGAAATAATTCCTTCTAGAACAGTTAAGCTTCCCAAAAAATCTGTCAAAGGATATCCAAAGGCCACAACTTTTTCCCCAAGAACGATATTGTTAGAGTCCCCTAAGGTTACATAACTAAAAAAGTTATTGGGACTTATTTTTACTATTGCTAAATCTTTTATTTCATTCCAACCAACAACAACCCCATTTACTACGCTACCATTATCGAGCTTCACCTCTACATTTGTGTCCCCGGCAATAACATGTTGATTTGTTAAAATATTGCCAGAAGAATCAATAATAAATCCCGAGCCGGTACAATAACCAGTGCTACTACACTTATCATTTTTTATTTGAACAACAGCAGAGCGAACTCTAGACGTTATTTCTGCCGTTGATAAATCCGAAGAAGCTGAAGTCGGCGGGTTAACAACGCTTAAATTAACCGAGTTGCTTATTGTCCCATCAGTATTTTTCACCTGAACACCGTAGGTTCCCACCGCCAAACCGCTTGCAATCTTAGCGCTTATTGTTGTGCTATTTATAACCGTCACTGAATCTGATCCCTGGGTGCCAACAAAAACTTGAGCCCCTTGTTTAAAATTAGTGCCACTAATCGTCAAATAATTTATAATATTATTTATAATTTTATCGGGATTAATAACGCTAATTGTCAGGGTCGACGTAGGAACTGGCGTTGGAGTGGCGACTGTAGAAGAGTTTCCACGAGAATATTTTGGGATATCAAGAACCGAAGAAAATGACGCCCCAGATCCGTAAAGAGCAAACTCTTTATTGTTAATACAAAAAACTTTATTGAAAAAATTTGAGTCATCAATAACCGCTTGAGCACCTGTTGTGTTTACCCAACGAAGGTTTGCAACGTCTTCATTAATTACGTCCAAGCCATAAACTTTTGGATCGTTTGCTTCGCAATTTCTAAAAAGACCTGAGGTAATAAATGCATCACGAGTTGCAGTTGAGACTTTTTTTATTTTATCCCAGCCCAAATGTCCATAAAGATTAAATATTGCTGGATTAACAAACAACCTTTTATAGCCATAATCATTTACGATATACACATCGGGGTCTCCCTCAGCACTGATAACATCTCCTTCTTTTAAACCAAAATCAGATGGCTTTGCAGCATTTACATAAAAGGCTAAAAAACCAAAAATAAAAGTTAGAACAATTGAAAAAATAGGGGCTTTTTTCATATTTTTATTTTTTGAGCTATTTATTATTCTATTCTCAAAATAACCCTTTTCTGAGATAATTACAATAAACAAAATTCGATTGAAAAATGAGCAAAAAAGGGATAAATTAAGAGAAAGAGACATGAAAAATGCTAATAAAAATTTGCAGGATGAGGAAAATTTTTTAAAATTAAACCTCTCTCAAAAACAATTAGAAGGCCTGCGAAAACTTAGTCCTCAAGAAAGAAAGCTTTGGCTTTTGCTGTACACACTAATTCCTCCCACTACCGATGATGACCAAAAAAAATTGATGAATTTTTAAGCCTTTCAAAAAAAGAAAAGGGGGAACGCTTAAAAGACGTTGATGAGTTATTAGATTTAATTAAAAAATGGGGGCTAATAAGAAAAATTAAAAGGACGCCTGATGAACAAAAAGAATTTTTAAAAAACATAGAAAGAAACATAAAAATAAAAAACTTACTTCAAAAAGAAGACAAATCAAGTGAAGAAAAAGAAAAATTATCTTCTTTAGTTAAAAAAGAGGATGCGAGGAAAAAAATCCTTTTTGAAAATAGTACGCCTCAAGACGAGAAAGAGATATTTATTGATTTATTGAATATTAATACTAAAATCCCAATTTTTAATAAAGATAAAGAAACAACGGATTACTATAAGCTTGATAAAATAGATGCTTTTATAAGACAAAAGTCTGAGGAATTCTCTACTAAATGTAAACAAGCCCCCGACGAATTATATTGGGAGGCAAAATCCCATTTATACCAACAGTCTGGAAAATTCAATCCAAAAATTGCTTCTTTCAGAACCTGGGCCACAACGGTGCTTAGAAATTATTTAAATCAAAAATTTAGAAGTGCACAAAAATTTAACTCAGAAAGCCTAGAAATCATTGAGGAAACAACGGGAGATAAAGAAATGAATGAATTAGAAAACAGGGAATATTTAAAAAAAATTATGCCCAAACTCACCTTAAACCAACAAGAGGTCGTAAAAATGCTGATGGATGGAGATACCAAGGCTGATATTGCAAGAAAATTAAAGTGTTCCCCCACAACAATTAGAGACAGGATAAGAGGAATAAGGAAGAAAATAAAAGATACCCCATAAAAGCAGTTTTTTTGCATATATTTAATAAGAACCCCGCTTGAGGGGTTTTTTGTTTGAGCATTATGTTGTCAGAAAAAACAATTAAAGAATTCCAAAAAATCTACAAAGAAACTTTCTGTAAAGAACTTGATAAAAAAGATGTCCGTGAAAAAACGAGGCAATTATTAAATTTGTTCAAAGTAATTTATAAACCTAAAGAAAAAAATTATGAAGACAGCTAACTTTCCAATAAAAAAATTTCAAACTATTTCCGAGAAAAAGCCTTCGTGGTCATCTTGGACATGCTTCTGTGAGGCAATAAAAAATAAAAAAAGCATCAGCGACAAAACTATAAAAAAATATTTTGATGCGTTGGTCGATAAAAACGATTATGAAGAAAGTTCTAAAAAAACGTTATTGAATTATTTATATGGCCTGGCTGGTAATTTGGAAAAGCCTGGGTAATAAAAAAACTGCCCTTGGCTACGAATAAAATTCTTTAAATATTGGCTTCTGAGAAAGGATAATTTGGTAATTGACCAAATCTATCCCCTAACCTCAAAAGCCCCTGATTATATGAAAATAGACTTTAACGAAATAAGACCAAAAATAATCATTACAGAAGATAAAAAACGTTCCGACCTACTCGCCTATGTTTCGTTGTCTCTCATAGAAGAACATGGGAGGTGGCTATCTATTAATGGGTTTACAATTCGAACAAGCAAGCACAATGGTAAACCATACCTTACTTTACCAAGCAAAAGTACTGCCCCTGGGAGATTCTATAAATTTGTTATGTCAGAAAAATCCTTAATGAAGGAAATTGAAAAAGAGGTGCTGAAAGAATATGAAAAAGAAACTATCCCCGTTGTTGAAGATAAGATACTATAGTAACGATTTGTTAACCTATTACTATAGTTATTACTGAGTTAATACTATAGTTCTATATTATTCTTCTAAGAAGGGTGAATAAAACTATATTATAGAGATACTTGATAATCGTTGATAATAAGCACTCAAAAATATATGATTCTGAGAACAATTCTTCTAAAAATGATTGATGGGGAGGGGTGTGCCAAGTCCAAATAAATTAACGTTATTATTAAGTACTCTTCCACGCAAAAGTTGATTTAGACAAGTTTTAGAGATAAAATAAAGATGTTAACCAATATTCCACTATAAAAACCCGAAGTTTTTTATTGCTTCGTTTCTTTAAAGGGGCGGCTACTTCAATGAAGCAATCCTTCGGGAATGTGGAATTGGTTAACAATAGCCGTCCCTTTAATTTTTATGAAAAAAGAAAACAATCAAATAAAATATTTCTTATATGCAAGAAAGTCATCGGAATCCGAAGACCGACAGGTCGCTTCAATTGAGTCACAGATTAATGAGCTGAGAAAGGTTGCCAAAAGAGAAAACTTAAATATTGTCGATATTCTTTCCGAATCGCAATCAGCAAAGGCACCAGGAAGACCTATTTTTAATAAAATGGTTGAGAGAATTAATGGAGGTGAAGCCCAGGGAATTATTTGTTGGAAACTTGATAGGCTAGCAAGAAATCCTGTTGATGGAGGCAGTATAAGCTGGATGCTCCAGCAAGGGGTCATAAGACACGTTCAGACCCACGAAAGAAGCCACTACCCCACTGACAACGTCTTAATGATGGCTGTAGAGCTCGGTATGGCGAATCAATTCATTAGGGACTTAAGCGAGAACACTAAAAGAGGCTTAAAAACAAAGGCGGAGAGAGGTTGGTTTCCTGGATTTGCACCGATTGGATATGCTCATAATTCCCTGAAAAGAAAAGGTGAAAAGGAAATTATTAAAGACGATGAAAGATTTTATTTAATTAGAAAAATATTTGATTTAATACTGACTGGTTCTTATAATCCACCTCAGATTTTAGAAAAGGCAAACAAAGAATGGGGGCTCAAAATGCAAAACGGAAACCAAATGTATAAAAGCACTATCTATAGAATTTTGACTAATCCTTTTTATTGCGGAACCTTTGAATATCCAAAAGAAAGCGGCAATTGGTACAAAGGAAAGCATGACCCAATAATTACAGAGGAAGAATTTGATAAGGTTCAGCTATTCCTTGGTAGAAAGGGAAAACCAAGACCCAAAAATCATGTTTTTGATTTTACGGGAATAATAAAGTGTGGTGAGTGCGGAGCAATGATTACGGCTGAAGAAAAAATAAAAAGGCAAAAGAACGGGAATATCCATCAGTATGTTTATTATCATTGCACTAAAAGAAAAAATCCTGACTGCTCCCAAAAATGTATTGAACAAAAAGAATTAGAAAAACAAGTTGTGGATATTTTAGAAAGGATAGAAATCCCAGCATCTTTTTATGATTGGGCGATGAAACAATTAAGAGAGGAAAATAAAGAAGAATCTAAGGACAGAAATAAAATTTTGGGTAATCAACAAAAAGCTTACAATGATTGCGTTAAAGAAATTGATGGTTTAATAAGTATGAGAGCAAAGGGAGAGTTGGATGAAGAAAATTATAAAAGAAAAATGACTTGTCTTAACGATGAAAAAATCAGACTTCAAGAATTATTATATGACCTAGACACTCGTGTAAACAAATGGGTTGAAAAAGCTGAACAAGTTTTTACTTTTGCTCGTGACGCTAAAACAAGATTTGAAACGGGTACCGCAGAAGATAAACGATTAATACTGGCAAATTTAGGTTCGAACCTCCTTTTAAAAGACAAAACAATCTCTATTTCAATACAAAAACCGCTTCTCTTAATAGATAAAGCGGCTGAAGAGGTAAGGGAAATCCATGACAGGTTAGAACCTCTCAAAAATGGCGAAAATAGACTTAATTTTGAAGAAATTTACTCCAAAAGTCCTATACTGCTCCCGATAAAAAACAGCAACAAACTTTTGAAATTATTTTACCAAATCTGATACACAAAACCAAAAAGCGAAACCTGAAAAAAATTTAAGCTCGGGCGGGCAAAAAGGAAGGGGGTTGGGGGGAAGGAATTTTTGCCCGCCCTCGCTTCTTGCCCCGTAGCGAACGCAAAGCGTTCTGCTTCTGGGGTTCCGCCGCCGTCGAATTTCGTGCCAACGAAGTTGGCGCGCCGCCTAAATATTGACTATAAATAAACAAAAGAGGTAAAATCTAAATTGAAGCTCCTTGAAAAGCTGATGGGATAACTCCGGGACTTTTATTTTTTATCTAGGTTAAGCCGCCTTTACCTCTCCTCCTCAAAAACTTTTTGGTTTTTGGGGTGGGGAGCAAGCGTAAAGGTCGACTCCCTAATAATTAAATAATGTAACGGAGCAAAAATATGACAAATCCAAGATTCGTCATTTACAAAGATGCTGCTGGATATTTCAGATGGTATCTTCAAGCCACCAATGGCGAGAAGGTAGCAGCTAGCGAGGGTTACACCTCAAAGCAATCTGCGATTAATTCTGCACATCGCGTAAAACAAATTGCTTGGTCAGCTGATATTGTGGATTCCACAAATTAGTTAATTAAGCAAAATTCCCGTCAGCTTTTCAGGGAGTTTTTTATTTTTTGAAAATCAGAATATTTTGATGAATCATACTAGGAATAAAATCATAAAGATAGCCATATATTTGGAGTTTATTTGAAACATCATACCAGATCAAATTTGCTTTTGGAGTAAAACCAATTTTTTCTATAACATTTGCCAAATCAGCAGACAAAAAATGGTATTTACCATTTCTATACATATCACCGATAAAAACTGCCATATAGCCATTCTTTTTTAATAATGGCCAGCTTAAAGAAAAAACATCTTCCATGTCTTTTAACCACTCACTTTTTGTTTGACTGACTTCAAAATTAAATCTTGAAAGATTACTTTTGATCTTTTCTTTAGCTTCTTGGCCTGTTTTTTTAAATTTGCCATTTGACCGGCCGACTTTGTCCATATTCCAATATGGAACATCAGTTAAAATAAAATCAAAGCTATTTTCTTTTTCTTTTTTCAGCAATTCTTTACTATCACCAACTCGCATATCTTGTGGATCTAAATTTTCCAACTTACAAACTTGGTTATAAATATCTACCCATTTTTTATTTATCTCAATCCCTACTGCTTTTCTATTGCATAAACTAGCACCCAATAAAGTTCCGCCCACTCCAGCAAATGGATCTAAGACCCTCATTTCCTTTTTAGTAAAAACTTGGATTAAGTCAGCGCATAATTGAGGCGGTTTTTGTCCACCATGTTGATTTCTTAATTTATGTTGAAAATTTACAGGATAATTTTTATTTATTACCGATTTGGACCAATATTGCCATTCTTTACCCGTTAAATCGTTAAGACGATTTTTTTTAGAATAAAAACCACGACTGTTCCCCTGTTTATCAAACAGCTCTATTTTATCATTACTGACTCCATTATTATTGGAGTTCAAATTTGGAAAAAGTGAATCCTTCTGTGCCATGTAATTTATATTCTATAAAAATTGGCGTTCTAATTCCTTTATCGTTTAGATTTTTTATTTTTGCTTTAATTTTTTCTACTTGCCTACTGTTTGGATATTTACCAATAACAACAGGCTGAATAGCAGAAATGTTATTAAAGGTTACTAATTGAGCAATCCATTTTGTGTATCGCAAGGCCTGGTTAACATTATCTTCATTTATTTTATCTTTCTTTACCTCAATAACTGTGGCTTTATATCTATACTCAATTCCATTTATTTTTCTGCGATGCAAAAGTAAAATATCAACCGTGTCGCCAGCAATTCCGTATTGAATATGATTTCCTCTAAATTCCAAATCCTCTTTTTTACCAACGAGTTCATCCAAAACTGGAATATCCTTGTCTATGTTTTGCATAATCCATGCCACTAACATATTCTCAATTCTCACTGCTTCCGGATCATTCGGCGCAGACTCAAGATCAATATTAAGAGGCTGGCCGACTTCGTGAGGATAACCCTCACTTCCAATATCGGATAAGTTAATATTTTCACTTAACTGAATTTGATTTGCTTTAAATAATAATCGTGCTATTTTGCTTGCTTCTTCTGGCAGCAACGGGGTAATGCCGCGAGCTTGCCCAGCTTTATTTATTTTCTTAAACAATAATGTCCATAATTGCCCCTCGTCTGTTTTATCAACATAAGCAGTAGTATCGTCAACATTCCTTGCATAATTTAGTCCTTCCATAGGTTCTATAAGCATTCTTATTGGTAAGACCAGCGGTCTTTTCTCACCTGCTACTGCTCGTTTAAATACTTCGCTGTTTTCATTTCCAAAAATAATCTGTCCAGAAAATTGACCAGTGCCCTGTATGTCGCGGTCATCAAAAAATGGCTCACTTTTTATCTTATAAATTCCATAATAGCCAGATTCAAATTTGTTTTGATTTTCCGGCCAAAGTAAAGTGTTTCGGCTTCCGTACATCATATAGAAGAAAACGAGATCGCCTTTTCGGATATTCATCAAATCAGCCAACTGGCCGTAATAACCAATACCGCCACCCTTAACAACTCCGGCAAAGTTTTTTTGGATATGAATCGGAAATGTATCGCTATTTACTACAAAAAGATGTGCACTCATATGTTTATTATTTATTTTTTACTTTGCAATAAAAAACCCTTTCGGTAATTGGCCTTTTTTGTGATTGTCCTGCACCATTACCAAAAATTTTATATTGTGTTTTATAAATTTTAAGTTCGCCTTTATTTTTCAAAACCCTCTCTATTTCCTCGTCAGGTATAATTCCTTCATTATTATAACTCAAAAAAATATGTTTGCACTTCGCATTATTTATTAAATCTTCAAAAGCATAAATCGCATGCCCCTTTTTGCTATATTTACTTTTCAAATAATCTCTATTAAATTTTTTTGTTTTTCCAAATACGACTGGTTTTTCCCAACGGATAATATTTTCTAAAAGATGGTAACTATCAACATATTGCCTATGATTATACGGCGGGTCTAGATATAAAACATCACACTTAATGTCTTTTATCAGCTTGTTTGCGTCGGTGTTAAAAACCTCATTATTGCCGTCAAAAATGATTATAGGCATTTTTAGTTGAATTTTTTTGTAGATATTACTATCAGATAAATGTTTGCCGTTTTTGTCATAAGAAGTTTTTCCGATATGTTTTAAGTAGGCATCATATTGACCGACCGTATTCGCAATTTTATCAACGGCAAAAATTAAACTCGTCAACAAAACATAATATTCTTGATTGCTGATTATTTTATTATTTTTTAAGATTTCTATTTTTTCTCTTATCGCGTCAATGAATCCCGCATTTTCTTTGGTAAAATATGTGTCGCCAAAATTTTTATAACAATATCCTTTTTTTAGCTTTAACTCATTGAGTTGTTTGATTATTTTTTCAACTTTTGAAAGCTTTACATTATTTTTAGTTGAATTTAAAAAAACTTTGTTAATAACAAAGTTAGAAAAAAGAATATCGTTAGCGATAACTTTTTTTGAAAATTTTCTAAACCTATTGGCGACAACACCAGTGCCAGAAAAAATATCAACGAATACTCCTATCTTTTTTGAGGTGTTTTGGGTGATGACTTTTTCCAAAAAATCAAGAAGTCTGTTTTTTGATCCGAGATACTTCCTATTATTTATATCAAAATGAGAATTTTCTTGGATCATAATATAATTTTATCTTTGTATTTATTATATCACATATCAATGTTTTAAAATACATTGATATCCACAGCTATATTTATTATAGCAAATTTTAAACAAAGCGTAAAAAGAGAGTTCCATAATGTTGCGCGCGAATGGGTAGGGTGGGTCAAGCGCAACTAAACTTACGGCGCTTTTTGCGAAGCAAAAAACGAAATTCGACGGCGGCGGAACCCCAGAAGCAGAACGCTTTGCGTTCGCTACGGGGCAAGAAGCGAGGGCGGGCAAAAATTCCTTCCCCCCAACCCCCTTCCTTTTTGCCCGCCCGAGC
>Ga0172375_10012023_pt1 | contig 10905 bp, 9 predicted proteins | sample LakKiv1m_FD_114537 | JGI IMG/M metagenome (GOLD analysis project Ga0172375, IMG submission 114537) | Freshwater microbial communities from Kabuno Bay, South-Kivu, Congo - kab_092012_11.1m | ecosystem: Environmental > Aquatic > Freshwater > Lake | place: Democratic Republic of the Congo... | reverse complement strand
TCGGGCCAGGCTTGTCGGCGCGCCAGCCCCAGCTCACGGCCAGGGGCTCGATCAGGTCCTGCCGGTCCGCACGCACGTAGAGCAGCGCCGCTCCCTTGGGCGACATCAGCCACTTGTGGCAGTTGCCGACGTAGACGTCGGCGCCGAGGGCGTGCAGGTCCAGGTCCAGCTGCCCGGGCCCGTGGGCGCCGTCGACGATCGTGAAGATGCCCCGTTCGCGCGCCCGTGCGACCAGTTCCTCCACCGGCAGCCGGACGCCGCTGGTCGAGGCGATGTGGCTGACGAAGAGCACGCGCGTGCGCGGGGTCACCCCGCCCCACACCGCGTCGACGACCTCCCGCGGATCGCCCAGCGGCAGCGGCAGCGACCGCCGCACGTAGGACGCGCCGGTCTTCCCGCCGACGAAGGCCCAGGTGCGGTCCATGGCGCCGTACTCGTGGTCGGTCGAGAGGATCTCGTCACCGGGACGCAGGTCCAGGGAGCGGGCCACGATGTTCAGACCGGTGGTGGTGTTGGGCACGAACACGATCTCGTCGCGGTCGGCGCCCACGAAGGCGGCCAGGCGGGCGCGCGCGGCGGCCAGGCGGGCGGGCAGGTCGCGCTCGCGGGCCAGGAAGTCGACCGGTTCGGCCTCGAGCTCGCGCTGCAGCGCCTGGTAGGCGTCGAAGACGGGTCGCGGGCAGGCGCCGAAGGAGCCGTGGTTCAGGAAGGTGACGTCGTCGCGCAGCAGGAAGAGGCGGCGCAGGTCGCGGGCGACGGTCATGTGATCACCTTCACCCCGCTGTCGCGGCCGAGCAGGCGGCTCAGCTCCTCCTCCTTCAACCGCACCGCCAGGCGCACGCCGTGCTCGCCGTGCTCCTCCTCCAGCACCGAACCGGTGCGGTGGAAGACCGCCACGAGGTCCATCCGGGTGTACGGCACCTCCAGGCGCACGACGCGTTCGCCGGCCAGCAGGCGGGACTCGACGGCCTCGCGCACGGCGGCGCAGCCGGCGGGATCCAGGGCGGAGACGAACAGCGCCCCCTCGTAGCGCCGGCCGAACTGGTTGCGCAGCGTCTCGGCGAGCTCGGCCGGCACGCGGTCCATCTTGTTGAAGACCATCAAGGTCGGCAGCCCGTCGGGCGCCAGCTCGCCCAGCACCTCGTCCACCGCGGCGATCGGGTGCTCGGGGTCGGGGTGCGAGGCGTCGACCACGTGCAGCAGCAGGTCGCTCTCGGCCACCTCCTGCAGCGTGGCCCGGAACGATTCGACCAGGTGGTGGGGCAGCCGCCGGATGAAGCCGACGGTGTCCGACAGCAGGAACTGCCGCCGCTCGTCGATCTCCACGCGCCGGGTCGTGGCGTCCAGGGTGGCGAAGAGCTTGTCCTCGACCAGGACGCCGGCCCCGGTGATCCCGTTCATCAGGGTGGACTTGCCGGCGTTGGTGTAGCCGACCAGCGAGACCGCGAACTGCTCGCGGCGGCGGCGCGTCTGCACCTCGCGCGCCTCGTCGATCGCGATCAGCTCCTTCTTGAGGTGGGCCATGCGCAGCTTGACCAGGCGGCGGTCGGTCTCGAGCTGGGTCTCGCCGGGGCCGCGCGTGCCGATGCCGCCGGCCTGCCGCTCCAGGTGCGACCACAGCTTGACCAGGCGCGGCAGCTGGTACTGCAGCTGCGCCATCTCGACCTGCAGGCGGGCCTGCCGGGTGCGGGCGTGCTTCGCGAAAATGTCCAGGATCAGCTCGGTGCGGTCGATGACCGAGACCTTGTCCCCGGTTTCGACGGCGCTGCGGACCCGGGTCTTGCGGACCGGCGCGCCGTCGGGCCCGGGCTCGGGCTCCTCCCACTTCTTCTTCTTGGCCTCTTTGTCCTTCTTGCCCCCCAGCTCCTTGGTGAGGTTGCGCCCCTGGGCCGGCGACAGCTCGTTGTCGAAGACCACCAGGTTGGCCCCGGTCGCCTCGACCACGGCGCGCAGCTCATCGAGCTTGCCCTTGCCGATGAAGGTGCGGGCCTCGGGCTTCTCGCGCTTCTGGTGGACGGTGCCGACGATCAGGCCGCCGGCGGTGTCGACCAGCAGGCCCAGCTCGTGCAGGTCGGCGGGGCCGCCGATGGCGGTGCCGTAGTGCTCGGGCAGGTCGGCCCCCACCAGCACGACGCGCTGGCGGGTGTCGGGGAGGGTGCGGTCATGGGTGGTCGCGGGGTTCTCGTTCAGGGGGGGCCTCCGGGATTCGAAGCTGGATCCGGTTCGTCGTTCCACAATCGCCGTGCGGCGGCGGTTCGTCCAGGGTCATTCAGTCGGTTCCTGGCGCATCGACACCGGTCTCGCGACGCAGGGCCCAGCCGGTGCACCCGAACAGCAGCCCGACCTGCAGGATGATCGATGTCAGGCCGACCGGGGAATGGAGTGAGCGGACGGTCGATACCACCAGCAGGACCACCGCGGCGAACAAGGCGAGCAGTACGCCCGCCCCCAGTCGCGGTCGGGTTCTGACCAACATGGCCAACGCCACCAGTATAAGGGACAGCACCAGGACGCCACCGCCGGCAACCGCCAGCACCCCTGGCTCGTATCCGGGTCCCGCCGCAAACGCCAGCGAGCCCAGGGTCATCGCCGCGGCGCCGATCAGTACCCAGAAGGTTCCGAGGCGGGCGCCTCGGTACTGGATCAGATAGCTGACGAGGAAAGCGCCGACGGTCACTTTCGCGAGCGTTTCCCCTTCGAAGAGCTCGCCCTGCCCGAAGGATCCCCTGTACGCCCCGGCCAGGACCAGGATGCGATCGAGGACGTAGATTCCTGTCGCCGCCAGCAACCCGTGGAACCCGGCTCGCCTCATCACGCCCAAGGTGAATTCGTCGGCATCCTTCAACCAGCCCGCTTCGCGCAAGAGCGACGGCAGGAAGACGGCGACAGCCGTCAGGCCGAGCATCAGCGGCGGCCGCAGGAAGCTCAAGGACAGCGTGATCAACCCCGCGCCGAACGCGATCCCGTCGATCGTGCGCAGCGACCGGCCAATCGATCCAGCTTCGTGATCCGTATTCACGGCATCCTCTCTTCCGTGTCCAGTTCGAAGAGATCGTCCACCCGCATGCCCAGTTCCTTGGCGATGAGCATCGCCAGCAGCACCGACGGCGCAAAGTGCCCCTTCTCGATCGCCAGAATCGTCTGACGACGCACACCCACGCGGTCGGCCAGATCCTGTTGTGTCAGGTCCAGCCGGGCCCGGTGCTGCTTGAGATGATTTGTTAGCTTCATGGGACTAAATGTACGCCATAACAGACATATTGTCAACTATATAATACACGCAATGGCGACGAATTACCGGCGCACCGTTCAGCGCTCGATCCCGGCGACGAAATCCCGCAGCCACCCGTGCAGCGGGCTCATGGCCTTGTAGTGCAATTGGCAGAAATCGAGCAGCTCACGCTGCCGCAGTTCGGCCGGGACCGGCCCGTCGTGCCGGACCCAGACGCTGTCGTGTTTGAGCAGCTCGGCCCGCGGGTGGTCCGCCGCGAAGCCTGCCGGCACGCGCTTGTAGTGCTGCCCTCCCAACTCGTACCCCTTGCGCTCGATCCTCGCGGTCAGCTTGGCCAGCGCCGCGCCCCGCACCGGATCGGCCACCGCCGCCCGCCAGGTCGCCAGCTCCTCCTTGTCGAAGACGTACTTGCCGACGTAGAGCTGCAGCCGCGGCGGCTCGAGGTGGAAGTAGAACCCGGGGCCCCACTTCTTCTGGCCCTCCCAGAAGAAGATGCCCAGGTGCGTCTTGTAGGGGGACTTGTCCTTGCTGAAGCGCACGTCGCGGTGGATGCGGAAGATCGAGCCCGAGCCGTCGGTGCGGGGGTCGAACTGGATCTGCGGCGCCACGCGGCGCAGCCGCACCCCCATCTCCACGACGAAGGCTCGCGCCGGATCGAGCACGGCCTCCTGGTAGAGTGGCTTATGCGCCAGGAACCAGTCGCGGTCGTTGTGGCGCGCCAGGTCCTCGAAGAAGCGGACGGCGGCCGGCGGGAACCCCGTGAACTGATACTTCTCGATCATCGCTCCGGCCTCCGTGGCGCACGATTTTGTATTCCGGTGCTGCTCGTCCCTGACATCAGGGATCGGCGCGACCAAGCATCAAGCGAACCCTTTGCCTGCCCCCATCGGGATTGCCCACCACCTCGAACCCCGCCTTGCGGAACAGCGACTGCGTGCCGGTCCAGGCGAAGGTGGGCACGTAGCGACCCTCGGCGTCGGGCTTCGACGGGTACCCCTCAACGATCCTCACCTGGCGCCGCTTCATCGCCTTCAGCGCGTGGTCGAGCAGCGCCGTGGCCACACCCCGCCCGCGATGGCCACGCGCGATGTAGAAACAGGTGATCGACCAGACCCGCTCGGCATCGTCGCACTTCAGGGTGCGGGCCCGGGCCAGCTTCGGGAACGACAGGCGCGGCCCGAAGGTGCACCAGCCGACCGGCCGCTCGCCGTCGAAGGCCAGCACCGCGTGGACGCTCCCGTCGGCGACGCCGGCGCGCAGCCGCGCCCTGGCCGGCTCGCCCTTGATCTCGTCCCACTTCTCGCCGGGGCCGAGGCGCCAGGCCTGGCACCAGCAGCCGCCGCAGGCGCCCTTGGAGCCGAAGAGCTCTTCCACCTGGGGCCAAAGCGTGGGAGCCAGTTCACGGGTCGTCAGCTTCATCGTCATGATATCGGGCCTCCGCAGTCGGTGTCCCCGGCTCGGAGCAGCTCCCGCGCCGCCGCCGTCTGCTCCGGCTGACCCCACACCCAGAGCACGTCCCCCGACTGCAGGACGTGGTCCGGCGGCGGGTTGCCCGTCAGCTCGTCGCCGTGCGCCACGGCCACGACGGTGGCGCCCGAACGCCCGCGCAGATCCAGCTCGCGCAGGGTCCGGCCCGCGGCGGCGCAGACCTCCCCGAGCGTCAGCTCTTCCAGATCGGCCGCCGTCAGCAACGCCCCCAGGGGCGCGGCGGCCGGCGTCGCGTGACCGCCCGCCGCCAGCGAGGCGTACCGTTCCTGCCGGATGCGCACCTTGTCGCGTTCGATGGCGCGGCCCGGCACCCCGAAGGCCGCCATGGCTGCGCCGGCCAGCTCGAGCGACGTCTCGAACTCTTCCGGCACCACCGCGTCGGCGCCGAGCCGGTGGAGCGCGTCGACCTCGCTCACGTACCGCGTGCGCACCACGATCTTCAGCCCGGGCGCGGCGCTGCGCGCCACCGCCACGATCCGCCGCGTCGCCGACGGGTCGGCGATCGCCACCACGAGCACCCGCGCCCGGGCGATCCCGGCGTGGGTCAGCACGTCGGGGCTGGCGGCGTCCCCGTAGAGCGCCGGCTCGCCCCGCTCGCGCGCCGCGCGCACGGTGTGCGGGTTCAGCTCGAGCACCACGTAGGGGATGCCGCGCTCGCGCAGGACCCGCACCACGTTGTGGCCGTTGAGCCCGTGCCCGACCACCACGACGTGGTCCCGCAGCGCGGCCGCATCCTCGTCCGTGCCGCTCCCGGCGCGGGACGGCCGGACCGCGAGCAGACGCCGCAGCCAGGGCACGTTCCCGGTGCGTGCCGCCAGGCGCGGCGACAGCATCCCCAGGAAGGGCGTCAGCAGCATCGTCAGCACCGACACGGCCAGGAAGCGCTGCATGAGTTCGCCGCCGATCAGGCCGTGCGACGTCCCGGCACCGGCCAGGATGAACGAGAACTCCCCGATCTGGGCCAGGGCCAGGCCGGTCAGCACCGCCGCGCGCACCCCGAAGCCGAAGGCGAGCGCCGTGGCGGTCACGATCAGCGCCTTGCCGACGAGCACCGCCGCGCCCAGGCCGAGCGTGGCCAGCGGCTCGTGCAGCCAGATCGCGGGATCCAGCAGCATGCCGACCGAGACGAAGAACAGGCTGCCGAAGGCGTCGCGCAGGGGCACGATCTCGGCCAGCACCTGCTGGGCGTACTCCGAGTCCGCCACCACGATGCCCGCCAGGAACGCGCCCAGCGCCAGCGAGAGCCCCGCCAGGCTGCCGAGCCAGGCGGTGCCGAGCACCGTCAGCAGCGTGGCCAGCACGAACAGTTCGCGGCTGCGGGCGCGCACGACCTGCTCCAGCATCCGCGGGAACAGGAAGCGCGCGCAGACGACGATGGCCGCGACCATGGCGAACGACCAGGCCAGCGAGGCCCCCGCCCGCCCCCACGAGAGCTCCTCGGTGCGACCCAGCACCGGCAGCAGCAGCATCATGGGCACGACCGCGAGGTCCTGGAACACCAGCACGCTCAGGCCCAGACGCCCGTGCGGCGCGTCGGTCTCGCCCCGGTTCTCGAACATCTTCAGCACGATGGCCGTCGAGCTCAGGGCGAGCAGGCAACCGAAGAACACGGCCTGCCCGGTCGGGTAGCCGAAGGCGGACGCCGCGGCCACGCCGGTCAGGACGGTCAGCCCGACCTGCATCCCGCCCGCCCCGAGGATCAAGGTGCGCAGGCGCGCCAGCTCGCGCAGCGACAGCTTCAAACCGATCCCGAACAGCAGCATCGCCACGCCGATCTCGGCCACGTCCTCGATGCTCTCGTGCTCGCGCACCAGGCCCAGGCTGCCGGGGCCCAGCACCACGCCGGACAGCAGCAGGGCGGCGATCGTCGGCACGCCGGCGCGGCGCAGCGCGAACACGACCGTCAGCGAGACGGCCAGCACGATCACCAGGTCGCGCAGGACCGGCAGTTGGATCATGGGGCTCCTCCGGAAACGCGGGCCGTCAGGGCTGGGATTCGCCAGTCTCCTCGACGATCCGCCAGACGCCGTCCTCCTGCGGGGCGATCCTCAGCGCGAGCGGGCTGCTGTATTCCTTGAGTTCCGAGTACCTCGTCGCCGTGATCGCGACCTCTCCCGTCGCGAGGACCTCGTACGCGACGTCGGTATAGACGCTGAGATCGCCTCGCTCCCTCGCCATCGGCAGCGAGACGACGATCAGAGCCTTGTATTTGGCCCCCTCGAGCTTCATCTCGCGCGCCTGGCCGGTCGGGTAGCGCCGGAGGTTGCGGACCGTCGCCGAATCGGCATAGAGGTCCGCCAACGCCGGGTCGAACGCCCTCTCCAGCGTCACGTACCGCTCGAAGAGCGCCTTCGCCGCGACAAGCCGGGCCTCCGGCTCCTCCCCGGCGGCCGCCGGCATGGGCGGCGCGGCGAGGACCAGCAGCAGGAACGTCGCGATCCAACGTAGTTTCATGTCGTCCCTCCGCGAATCGACCGGATCGCGCGGCAGTTGCCGGAAGCGGCGAAGCCGCCCCCTGTCCATAGCGGATTTGCACCCCGGCGTCAACCGGCCCGCAGCCGCTGATCCTCCTTGCCCCCGTCCCCCGCATGTGTGAGGATTCCCCGAAATCCATGCAGGCTGCCGCGGAACGCCGCCGGCCGGAATCGCCATCCGAGCGCCGTGATCCCGCTTACGCCCTGGCGACCGCACGAGGACGCGCGCCATGACCCGATCGACCATCCTGGCCGTCCTGTCCGCCTTCGCCCTGCTGGCGTCGGGCTGCGCCCCGGACACGCTGGAGCCCACGCCCTTCGGCCCCGCCGACGGCTGGCGCGTCTTCCACCCCCTGCCCGGCGGCTACGATCTCTTCGCGGTCTGGGGCGATTCGCCCACCGACGTCTGGGCGGTCGGTGCCTACGGCAGCATCGTGCACTGGGACGGGCAGGCCGTGACCAACGTGGACAGCCCGGTCAAGGTCCGGCTGGCGACCCTCGACGCGTGGGGGCGCGACGACGTCTACGCCGCCGGCGAGGACTACCTGCTGCACTTCGACGGCCGCGCCTGGCACATCGAGGACCGCTTCCCCGAGGAGACGATCCGCGACCTCGTCTGCACCGACGACGGCCGGCTGTGCGTCGTGGGCACGTTCGGACTGCGCATCCGCGACGGCGACGGCTGGCGAACCGTGGCCGGACCACGTTCCGGCAGCACGACGGTCTGGACGGCCGACGACGGTCTCGTCCGCGTCGGCGACGATTCCCTGATCTGGCTCGTGAGGGGGTGGACGGCCGCGACGGAGCGGGCGCTGGACCGCGGCCGCGTCCAGCACGGCGACGGACGCCTGTTCTGGGCCGACGGGTACCACTACGGCAACGACATCTTCGTGCGCGACCCGCAGACCGGCTGGGAGTGGGATGGCGGCTACAACTATTCCCTCAACACGCTGCTCGACATGGACGCGATCATCTGCGCCACCGACGGCGGCATCGTCCTGCGCGACACCGTGAGCACGTCGATCTGGAGCAACGACACCGGACGCTGGATCTACGGGCTGGCCCGCTGCGGGGCCGCCGGCCTGCTCGCCTGCGGCTACGGCGGCACCCTGATGGCCGGCACGCGCGACGCCGGTGGCTTCACCTGGAACGAGTCGGCCCTGGACCTCGGGTACCGCCACTTCAATGCCATCGCCGGCACGGGCTGCGACGACATCTGGGCGGGCGAATGGTGGGGGCGCATCCTGCACTACGACGGCGCCGCCTGGACCCGCGAGTCGTCCCACCTGCCCACCAATCGCAGCGTCTCCTTCGTCCAGACGCTCGCCGACGGCTGGGTCCTGGCCAAGGGCGGCGACGAGATCTCCCTGCGGGACCCCGTCGACGGCTGGCAGACGATCGCTTCGCCCGGCACCAACCTGGGCTACGTCCACGCCGTGAGCCCCGACAGCATCTTCGCCGGCACGGCCGCCGGCCTGCGGATCTGGAACGGCGTCGGCTGGCGCGACGCCGACACGATCGCCGGCGCCGTCCACGGCCTGGCCGCCACGGCGTCCGGCTCGCTGCATGCGCTCGTGTCGAACGGCGCGATCAGCCTCCGGCGCTGGAACGGCACGACGTTCGAGACGTTGGCCGAAATCCCGGGTCTCTCTTATGCCCGCCTGTGCGCCTCGCGCAGCGGCGAGACGCTCTGGATCGGCGGTCACACCGCCGTCAATCCGGCCCACACCATCGTGTACCGCTACGAGGATGGCGACCTGGACCTCGTCACCGACGAACCGGTGCTGCCGTCCCAGCTGTACACGATGACCGAACTGCGCGCCGACGACCTGTTCCTGCTGTTCACCGACCAGGTCTGGCGGTACCACGGCGGCGCCTGGTCCCGCGAGACGGGCCTGCCGGCCGAGGAATTCACGACCATCTGGAGCCATCCCGACTGCGGCGTCTTCGTCGAGGGGCACCCCACGTTCTTCAAGGAATTTCCCGAGGAGTGACCGAGCCATGAACCGCCGATCCCGCCTGTTCGCCGTCGTGTCGACCTGCACCCTGTTCGCGGCTGCGACCCCGGCCGGCGCGGGCACCGCCCGCCTGCTCGCCCTGGGCGGCGACGCCGGCTACTGCCCCGACGCCGTCGACGTGCTGCGCTGGTACGGCAGCCTCGGCGACTATCCCGACCGGGCCGTGTTCGAGTTCGGCGACCTCCTGCACGGCCGCGACCGCGCACCGGCGGACCAGGGCCTGATCGGCCACGGTGGCGGCGTCCACGCGCGCCTGTCCCGGGACGGGGGCTGGGGCACCGCGGCCTTCTACTTCCAGGACCACCTGCCCCAGAACGACACCGACGGCGCCTTCTCGGCGCTGTGGTCCCGTCGCTGCGGCCCGCTGGACGTGGGGCTGTGCGGGCGGTTCACCACGTACGGGGATTCCGAGGTGGGCACGCTCGTCGGCGACCGCATCGACGCCCAGTACTACCACCACTACGGCCTCGGCGTGGGCGGCGAGCCGCGGCCCGGCCTGCGCCTCGAGGCCGCGGGCGAGATCGTCAACAGCCGCGCCGAGAGCCACGGCGCCCTCTACCACCTGTCGCCCACGAACGACTGGTCCACCTTCGGCCTGCGGTTGCGCGGCTTCGTCGAGCTGGCTCCCGACCTGACCCTGGTGCCGCTCGTCGACCATTTCCGCGACCGGCGCGCCACCTTCGACACCGACATCAACAGCCCCGCCGACCTCGACGCCGCGATGACGAGCCTCGGCCTCGCCGCCAACCTGCGTCCCGATCCCGACACCCTGCTGCTCATCGGCGTCGAATACCGCGGCGGCCACCAGGATCTCGACCTGCGCGAGGCGGGTTCCCTGAGCGCGGACTGGAGCCGCAGCGCCCGCGACTTCTACCAGATCCGGGGCCGCGCCGGCCTCGAGTCGGCGGTCCTGCCCTGGCTCACGGCCCGCGCCTCCATGCAGTACGTCCGCGTGCACGACGACCGGCTGCGCACCGCGACGGGCGAACACCCCACGTCGGATCGCGACCGACTCGAGGCGGTCGCCACGCCGTTGAGCCTGGGCTTCGCCCTGCGTCACGGCCGGTTGACGGCGGACTTCGCCCACAACGACAGCGCGCCAGTGAACCCCGGGCTGACCTCCGTGGGACTGTTCGGCGCGGGCGGCGAGGGGATTTCGGCCTTCACGCTGACTTATGTATTTTAGCGGAATTGTACGATTATTGTCGCGGCTTCTTCGTGTATCTGGCTTATAATGGATAATATTATGGTCATCCATGCGGATGATCCCCTGCTCCTCATTCGATCCCGTTGCCGACATTGCCTCATCCCGATACCGCCGCGATCGCAGGACGCGCCCCGGTCCGCGACACCGCGTCGAGTGATTCCGACCACGCCGTCGTGGTGTGCCGCGATGCCGAATTGAAGGTCCATCGCTTCGTCGCCGCGCTCGCGCCGCGTGACCCGCGGCGTCATGGCGCGCGCCGGGCGTCGTCGAGAATCCCCATTTTTCCAGGCCGAACCACGATATTTTGTATATCGCCGCGCCGGATTGCGCTAGATTCCCCCAGGGAATGGACCCACAGCGGTCTTCAGGTATCCATCCAAGGAGGAGAACCCGCATGGCAAAGAAGACGACGAAGAAGGTCGCGGCGAAGAAGGCTCCGGCCAAGGCCGCCCCCTCGAACAAGCCGCCGACCAAGGGCGAGACCTA
>Ga0172375_10012021_pt1 | contig 10906 bp, 9 predicted proteins | sample LakKiv1m_FD_114537 | JGI IMG/M metagenome (GOLD analysis project Ga0172375, IMG submission 114537) | Freshwater microbial communities from Kabuno Bay, South-Kivu, Congo - kab_092012_11.1m | ecosystem: Environmental > Aquatic > Freshwater > Lake | place: Democratic Republic of the Congo... | reverse complement strand
TGCGCGACGGACTGGTGCTGCGCTACCGCACCTCGTCGGGCGTCGATGGACTGGAGGGCGACGAGCACCCGTTCCTCGCCTGCTGCTTCTGGATGGTCTCGGCGTACGCCAAGGCGGGTCGGGTCGATGACGCGCACGCGCTCATGGAGCGTCTGCTCGCCCTGACCAACGACGTCGGGCTGCTGGCGGAGGAGTACGACGGCGCCGCGGCGCGGATGGCGGGCAACTTCCCGCAGGCGTTCTCCCACCTGGCGCTCGTCGGCGCGGCGATCGACCTCGAGAACGTCGACGGCGACGGCGACGGGCCGGTCCACGAGCGCGTGGCCGGCTGACGACTCAGCGCGCGGCCCGCTGCGCGGCGCGCTGGGTGCGGACGTCGCGGAAGAACTCGTAGCCGCTGGTGACGGTGAGGACCACCGCGGCGCCCATGAACGCCGCCGCGACCCACCACAGCACCTCGCCGGGGACGGCGAGCGCCCCGTCGAGCTCGCGCAGCGGGAGGATGAAGCCCCCGAGCGCGAGCGCCTGGACCGTCGTCTTGACCTTGCCGGACTGGCTCGCGGGCAGGACCACGTCGCGCATCACCGAGAGGCGCAGGATCGTCACGCTCCACTCGCGCACGAGCACGAGGACCGTGATCCACCACCACAGGGCCCCGATGATCGAGAGGCCGATGAAGGCCATCCCGGTGATCGCCTTGTCGGCGATCGGGTCGGCGATCTTGCCGAAGTCGGTGACGAGGTCGTGCTTGCGGGCGAGGTCGCCGTCGATCTTGTCGGTGAGCATCGCCAGCGCGAAGACGACGAAGGCGACGACCCGCCACCCCTCGCTCGCGCCACCGTCGTGGAGGAGGGCCCAGCCGAAGAGCGGGACCAGCAGGATGCGCAGCGCCGTGAGCGCGTTGGGGACGTTCCAGTTGCTGCCGCGCCGTCCGGCGGGCGTCCGGTCGCTGGGCTCGCTCACGTCGCACTCCTTCCCTGCGCGACCAGGTCGATGCCCTCGGAGGACACGACGGTCGCCGTCACGAAGTCTCCCACGCGGACCCCGGTCAGCGGCTCGCCGTCGACGCCCACGAGCCGGGTGGTGCCGTCGACCTCCGGCCCCTGGTGGTCCGCGCGGCCCTCGACGAACCGGTCGTCGGGGTCGTCCTCGACGGTCTCGACCAGCACGCGGACGCTCTCGCCGATGCGCTCCTCGGCCCGCTGGGCGGTGAGCTCCTCGACCAGCCGCGTCACGTGGGCGACCCGGGCCGCGACCTCGTCCTCGTCGTGCTTGCCGTCGTACGACGCCGCCTCGGTGCCGTCCTCGTCGGAGTAGCCGAAGACGCCGACGACGTCGAGGCGACCGGCCTCGAGGAAGTCGCACAGCGTCTCCAGGTCGTCCTCGGTCTCGCCGGGGAAGCCGACGATGACGTTGGACCGGACCCCGGCGTCCGGCGCCTGCGCGCGGACCTGCTCGAGCAGTCCGAGGAACGACTCGGGGTCGCCGAAGCGGCGCATCCGTCGCAGCACGGTCGCCGACGCGTGCTGGAAGGACAGGTCGAAGTACGGCGCCACGCCCGGCGTCGCCGCGATCGCGGTGACCAGGCCGGGGCGGGTCTCGGCCGGCTGGAGGTAGGAGACCCGCACGCGCTCGATGCCGTCGACGGCGGCGAGCTCGGGCAGCAGCGTCTCCAGCAGCCGCAGGTCGCCGAGGTCCTTGCCGTAGGAGGTGGAGTTCTCGCTGACGAGGAAGACCTCGCGCACCCCCTGCTCGGCGAGCCAGCGCGCCTCCCCCAGGACGTCGCTGGGGCGGCGGGAGACGAAGGAGCCGCGGAAGCTCGGGATCGCGCAGAACGAGCAGCGCCGATCACAGCCGCTCGCCAGCTTCAGCGGAGCCGTCGGCCCGCCGTCGAGCCGCCGGCGCACGGCGCGAGGCCCGCTCTCGGGGGCCAGGCCGCCCGGCAGGTCGGGCTCGAGGATCTGGTGACCGGGGACGCTCGCGGGTGCGGCGGCGCGCTCGGCCGGAGCGATCGGGAGCAGCAGCCGGCGATCGCTGGGGGTGTGCGGGTGGAGCGTCTCCCCCGCGAGGACCGACCGCAACCGGTCCGCGATGAGCGGGTAGTCGTCGAAGCCCAGCACGGCGTCGGCCTCGGGCAGGGACCCGGCGAGGTCCTTGCCGTACCGCTCCGCCAGGCACCCGACCGCGACGACGGCGCGCGGCCGACCCGACTCCTTGAGATCGGCCGCCTCGAGCAGCGTGTCGACCGAGTCCTTCTTCGCCTGCTCGACGAACCCGCACGTGTTGACCACGACGGTGTCGGCGTCGGCGGGCTCGTCGACCAGCCGGAAGCCCTCGGCCTCCAGACGGCCCGCCAGCTCCTCGGAGTCGACCTCGTTGCGGGCGCAGCCCAGCGTGACCATCGCGACGCTGGTCAGCGGGGCGTCGGACGGCGGGGCGGCGGGGGTGGCGGAGTTCATGACCGACCGAGGATAGCCCCGCGACCGCCGCTCCCCCGACCTCGCGAGCGGCTCAGCGGGGTGGCTTCACGCACACCACGGGCAGGGGTGCCTCCAGCACGAGTCGCTGGGCGACCGAGCCCATCAGCAGCTTCCCGACCGTGGTGCGGTGCCGGACGCCGACCACGACGAGGACGCCGTCCACCTCCGCCGCCACGTCGACCACCGCCTCGGCGACGTCGGCCGCGACGACCTGACGGATCTCGTGCTCCACGCCCTCGAGCTCGCGATCGAGGTCGGCGAGCGCGTCGGCGCCGGCGTACTCCTCGTCGACCAGCGCGTCGCCGCGGCTGCCGTTGACCACCACCAGCCGGGCGTCGCGCAGTCGCGCCTCCGCGACGCCGTAGGTCACCGCGGCCGTCCCGAAGCGGTCCGGGGTCCAGGCGACCACCACCGCGCTCATCGGCCGACCTGCTCGTGCTCGACGACCTCGGCGGCGGGCGTGCCGCGCCCGATCCGGCGCAGCAGCGTCGGAGCCAGCAGCGCCAGCCCGATCACGACGTAGACCACGACGGCGACCGGCTCGTCGACGAGGCCCCACAGCGAGCCGTCGGAGATCTGCAGCGCCTCGCGGAACTTCGTCTCCATCAGCGGGCCGAGGATGACCCCGAGCACCAGCGGCAGGACCGGGAGGCCGAAGCGCCGCATCGCGAAGCCCAGGAGCCCGAAGGCGAGCAGCAGGCCGAGGTCGAACGGATCCTGGTTGACGGTGTACGCCCCCAGCGCGGCGAAGAACAGGATGCCGGCGTAGAGCTGGGGCCGCGGCACCCGCAGCAGCTGCGCCCAGACCGGGGCGAGCGGCAGGTTGAGCAGGAGCAGCAGCGCATTGCCGATGAGGAGGCTGGCCAGCAGTGTCCAGACCAGGTCGCCGTGCTCGCCCATGAGCTGCGGCCCCGGCTGGATGCCGTAGCTCTGCAGCGCGGCCAGCATGATCGAGGCGGTCGCCGTCACGGGGAGGCCGAGGGCCAGGAGGGGGACGAACGTGCCGGCGGCGGAGGCGTTGTTGGCCGCCTCGGGCCCGGCGACGCCCTCGATCGCGCCCTGACCGAACTCCTCGGCGGCCGGACCCGTGGCGAGTCGACGCTCGAGGACGTAGGAGAGGAACGTGGGTGTCTCCGCACCCCCGGCCGGCACCGCCCCGAACGGGAAGCCGAGCGCCGTGCCGCGCGCCCACGGGCCCCACGACCGGCGCCAGTCGTCGCGGCCCATCCACGGCCGCCCGACCGGGATGACCTCCAGGGGACGTCGCCGCAGGTGCGCGGCGACCCACAGCGCCTCGCCGAGGGCGAAGATGCCGACCGCGACGACGACGATGTCGAGCCGGTCGGCGAGCTGCGGGAGGCCGAAGCTGAGCCGCGGCTGGGCCGTGTTGAGGTCCATGCCCACGAGCCCGATCGCCAGGCCGAGGAAGAGCGCGATGAAGCCGCGCATCCGCGAGGCGCCGAGGACGGCGCTGACGAGGACGACCGCGAGCACCATGATCGCGAAGTACGACGGCGCCCCCATCCGGACGGCCACCCCAGCCAGGGTCGGGGCGAAGAACACCACCAGCAGGGTGCCGATCGTGCCGGCGATGAAGGAGCCGATGGCCGAGGTCGCCAGCGCCTGCGCCGCCCGCCCCTTCTTGGCCATCTTGTTGCCCTCGATCGCCGTCATCACCGACGACGACTCCCCGGGTGTGTTCAGCAGGATCGACGTCGTCGACCCGCCGTACATGCCGCCGTAGTAGATGCCGGCGAACATGATGAGCGCCTGGGTCGGCTCGAGGCCGAAGGTGACCGGCAGCAGCAGCGCGACCGCCATGGCGGGCCCGATGCCGGGGAGGACCCCGACGAAGGTGCCGAGGAAGACGCCGATGGCGGCGTAGAGCAGGTTCTCCGGGGTCGCGGCGGCCGCGAGCCCCTCGGCGAGCAGTCCGAGGCTCTCCATCACAGGATCCCGTCGAGGATGCCCGGGGTCAGCGGGATGTCCAGGCCGACGTGGAAGGCGTACCAGCTCCCGACCGCGAGCACGATGCCCACCAGGACGTCGCGCACGACGGTGCGGCTGCCGAGGGCGTACGCCGAGCCCGCGAACAGCACCGCGCCGCTGATCGCCCAGCCCAGCCAGTCGATCGTGGCGATGGTGAGGACCAGGACGCCGACGAGCATCCCGACGGTCCGCCAGTCGGCGGGCGAGGACAGGTCGACGTCCTCGCCCTCCTCCGCCTGCGGGCGGTCCCCACGACGGGTGGCCAGCGCGAGGACGACCCCGAGGACGACGAGGACCGCGCCGATGACGTACGGGAAGGCCCGCGGCCCCACCGGGTCGGCGAACCCGACGTTGAGGCCGCGCGCGTCGACGAGGGTCACCACACCGACGACCCCCAGTGCGGCCGCGAGGCCGTACTGCGCCCGGTCGGTCGGGCCGCGGCCGCCGGGAGGCGCCGACGCCGGCGCCTCGGTGGTGGCCGCCGCGTCGCGGCGGCCGTCCAGATGTGTGCTCACAGCAGTCCCAACTCCTCGAGGGTGCTCCGCACCCGCTCGTCCTGCTCGATCAGGAAGGTGGTGAAGTCGTCCCCGGTGACGAACGCGTCCGTCCACCCGTTGCGCTCCAGGGCCGCGCGCCACGCGGGGGTGTCCCGCATCCGGCGCAGGTAGTCGATGAGCTGCTCGCGCCGCTCCTCGGTGATGCCGGGCGGGGCGAGGACGCCGCGCCAGTTGGTGAAGACCAGGTCGATGCCCGACTCGGTCAGCGTGGGGATCTCGGCCAGGGCCGGGGTCTCCAGCCGCTCCTCGCCCGACACGGCGAGGACCCGCAGCTCGCCGGCGGCGATCTGCCCCTCGAACTCGCCGAGACCGGAGAAGCCGACGTCGATCTTGCGGCCGAGGAGTGCGCTGGTGAGCGGACCGCCGCCGTCGAAGACGACGTAGCGCACCGCGCGCGGGTCGACGCCGATCGTGCTCGCCAGCTGCATCGGGAAGAGATGGTCCGGTCCGCCCGGCGACGAGCCGCCGCCCACGGTGAGCGAGCCGGGCTCGGCTCGCCATGCCTCGACGAGGTCGTCGATCGTGCGGTACGGCGAGTCGGCGGGGACGATGACGCCCTCCTGCTCCTCGATCAGCTGCGCGAGCGGCGTGGCGTCGTGCATCCGGTGCTCGACGCCGAGCGAGTAGAGCGAGCCGACGACGCCAAGCCCCATGGTGGACATCACCTGCGCGTCGCCCTCGGCGTTCATCAGCCGGGTCATGGCGACCGACCCGCCCGCGCCGATGATGTTGGTGACCTCCCAGTCGCCGCCGGTCAGGTCCTCGGCGGTCATCACCCCGACCGCGGCGCGCCCGGTGAGGTCGTACCCGCCTCCGGGGCTGTTGGGGATCCACATCGCCAGGTCGCGGCTGTCCTCGCCACGGGTGACCCCGCAGGCGCTCGCCGCGAGGACGAGGGCCACGACGAGCGCCCCCCGCGCGAGATGCGCGGCCTGGCGGGTCAGGTCGATCATGGAGACTCCTTCGCAAGGGGCCCGGGGTCCGGGTGGTGCGTGCGATGCTGCCGGGACCGTGTGGCGCCCGTCACGATTGCGCACGTAGAGGAGGTTGTGGTCGTTGCGGAACCGACGCTGGACCCGACCCGGCCGACCCGGGCTCGCCGGTCAGATCCTGCTGCTGCAGGTGCTCGTCCTCGGCGCCGCGCTCGCCGTCGCGTCGGTCGTGGCGTTCCGCCAGGCGGCCGACGACTTCCGCGACACGCGCGGCACCCGCCTGCTCGCGGCCGCCGAGCACCTCGCCAACACCGGCGTCGTGCGCGACGCCCTGGCGGCCCACGCGGCGAACGGCCGACCACTGTCCTCGTCGCTGTCCGTGCCGGTCACCGACACCCAGGTGCGATCGGCCACCTCCTCGGCCTACCTGGCCGCGGCGGACGGCGAGATCCTGGCCGCGGCACCCGACCCCTTGGCGGTCGGTGAGCAGCTCGACCTCGCCGACAGCTCCGTCCGCACCCTGCGGGTCTGGACCGGTGACGCCGACGACCGCGGCGCGCCGACCCTGATGGCGCACGTGCCCGTCATCGGCGACGACGCCTCGCTCGTCGGCATCGTCGCCGTCGGGGAGCGGATCCCCGGCACCACCACCGTCGTCCGCGCGGCCCTCCCCGATCTCGTCGCGTTCCTCGGCACCGGCCTCGGCCTGGGGCTCGTGGGCGCGTGGGCACTCGCCCGCCTGGTCAAGCGCCGGACGCGGGGACTCGAGCCGCGTGAGATCGCCGCGCTCGCCGACCAGCGCGAGGCGGTGCTCCACAGCATCCGGGAGGGCGTCCTCGTCGTCAGCCAGGACGGTGCCGACGCCGGTCGGGTGACCGTGGCCAACGACAGCGCGTGCGCCCTGCTGGGCCTCCCGGCCGATGTCGTGGGCCGGCACGTGGGCGAGCTCGATCTCCTGCCCGGTCTGCGGTCCGTCCTCGCCGACACCCGGTCGGCCGCCGATGCCGTCGTCACCGCCGGTGACCGGCTCCTGGTCCTCAACCGCGAGCCGGTCCGCCACGCCGGGCGCGTGGTCGGGACGGTCACCACGCTGCGCGACCGCACCGAGCTGGTCGCGGCCCGCGGCGAGCTGGACACCACGCGCAGCATCACCGAGACGCTGCGCGCCCAGACGCACGAGTTCGCCAACCAGCTGCACACGATCTCCGGCCTGCTCCAGCTCGGCGACACCGAGGAGGCCCAGCGCTTCCTCGGCGACCTCTCGCGCCGTCGCGCCGAGCTCACCGATGCCGTCGTCTCGCGCATCGAGGACCGCTCCGTCGCCGCCCTGCTGGTGGCGAAGGCGTCGCTGGCCGGTGAGCGGGACGTCCGTCTCGAGCTCGCCGAGGACGCGCACCTCCCCGCGCTCCCGCCGGGCGTGTCCGCCGACGTCGGCACCATCCTCGGCAACCTCGTCGACAACGCGCTGGACGCGACCGCCGACGCCCGCGGGCCGCGCGTCCTCGTCGATGCCACGGTGGCGGGAGACCGCCTGACCGTGACGGTGGCCGACTGCGGTGGGGGCGTGCCGCCGACCGTGACCGAGCGGATCTTCGAGCGGGGATGGTCGACCAAGCCGTCCGACGCGACCGGCCGCGGCGTGGGTCTCGCGCTGGTCCAGCTGCTGTGTCGGCGCCACGGAGGCGCGGCGACGGTGCGCAACGCGCCGCTGGACGGCCATCCCGGCGCCGTGTTCGCCGCCGAGCTGCGCTGGGACTCCTGGAGCGCGCCGGACCCGGTCGTCTCCCCCGGCGCGGCGGACGCACCGAGCGAGGTGGTCCGATGAGCGGCCCCGACGACACCAGCCTGCGCGTCCTGGTGGTCGACGACGACTTCATGGTCGCGGGCATCCACACCCGCTTCGTGGACCAGACGCCGGGCTTCCGCACGGTCGGCACGGCGCGGGGCGGCGAGGAGGCGCTGGAGCGGATCGCGGAGCTCTCCCCCGACCTCGTCCTGCTCGACGTCCACCTCCCCGACGTCAGTGGGCTGGAGGTGCTGCGGCGGCTGCGGGCCGGCGGAGACCACGTCGCGGTCCTCATGGTGACCGCCGCGCGGGAGGCGAGCACGGTGGAGGCCGCGGTGGCGGGCGGGGCCGCGCACTACCTGGTCAAGCCGTTCGCCTACGACGACCTGCGCGACCGCCTCCAGCTCGTCGCCGAGCGCCTGCGGGCGCTGCGCTCCGCCCGCGGCGACCAGGCCGACATCGACGCCGTCTTCTCCCCCGGCGAGCCGGGTGGTCCCGGCGGGCCGCGGACACCGCCGCTGCCGAAGGGGCTCAGCGCCGAGACCGGTGCCGCCGTCCTCGCCGTCCTCGGTGGCCTGGCTCCCGACGAGGACCTCTCGGCGACCGAGTGCGGGGAGCGACTCGGCGTCTCGCGGGTCAGCGCGCGGCGCTATCTCGAGCACTTCGTCTCGACCGGTCAGCTCCGGGTGCGACTGGAGTACGGCCGGGCCGGACGCCCCGAGCGCCGGTACGGGCCCGCCTGAGACCGGGGCGCGGGGCGTACGGGGTCAGGAGAACTGGCGGTAGTACTCCGCTGCGGCGACGACCCGGCGGTTGTAGTCCAACCCGACGTTGTAGGCCGCGACGGCCGCGATCCAACGCTCGGGCCGGCGCAGGTCGCCGCCGGCGATGCACAGGTACGTCGCCGCGGAGAGGGCGGCGTCGTCGAGGTCGTGGACGTCCGCCACACCGTCCAGGTCGCCGTCCAGCGCGTGGTCGGCCCAGGTCGACGGGATGAACTGCATCGGGCCGACCGCCCGGTCCCACTCCGGGTCGCCGTCGATCGCGCCGCCGTCGGTGTCGCGGATCGCGGCCACCCCGGGACCGCCGTCGAGGGCGACGCCCCGGATCGCGGGACGCGCGACGCCGTCGGCGCCGATCGCCCCTCCCTGGAGCGTCCCGTGGGCGGACTCGACGTACCCGATCGCGGCGAGCGTGTTCCAGCCCAGGTGGCAGTCGGGGTGCGTCTCGGCGACGCGGAGGACCGCTCCGGCGTACGACGCCAGCGCTCGCTCGGGGATGCCGGCGGCCGCGGCCACGCGCGCGACCCACGCGGCGTCCGCGAGCTGCTCCACCGGACGGGGACCGGAAGCGGCCGGTCGGGCGGAGTCCCCCGGCGCGACCGTCGCCTCACCGGGCGCCGGGCCGAGATCGGCAGCCACCTGGTCGGCACTCACCAGCGGCAGCTCCTGCGAGGCGCTGCCCCCTCCCAGCAGCACGGCGGCGGCCGCCAGTCCGACGAGGACCAGCGCCAGCGCCACGACGACGCCGACGACCGCGGACCAGCGATCGCCCGCGGGCACCGCCTCCGGCAGCGAGTCGTCGGGACGGTCGAGGAGGTCACGCACGTGCCTCATGGTGACACCTGGCGCCGCCTGCCGCCGAATCGCGGCCGCCGTCTCAGCGGAAGGTGCCCACCGCAGGCGCCGCGGGCGCGCCCGCCGGCGCGGGTGATCCCACCAGACCGCGGTCCCGGCCGCGGACACTCACCTCGACCACGCCGGGGACGGCGGCGCGCACCCGGAGGGGCGGCACCACGTCGAGCCGCTTGCGCTCACCGAGGACCATCGGGCCCCGGAAGACGACCCGTCCGGCGCGGTCGCGCACCAGCACGCGGCTGTCGGCCGTCGCGGTCAGCTGCACCCGCACCGTGCGCGTGGCCGCGCGCTCCGACTGCTGCGGGGGCACGGGTGCCGAGGTCCCGCCGGTCAGCCCGGCGGAGTCCTGGATCGAGGGGATCTCCATCTCGGTCGCCGGGTCGCCCGCCACGAGCCGCGCCACCCCCCAGACCAACGCCAGGGACACCACGGCAGCCGCCATCAGCAGCCAGTTCGGACCGCCGCTGGTGCGGCGCATGCTGCCGGTCATGCCGGTCGCGAGCTCGGCCTCGAAGACGCGACGGGCGTCGATCGGGGCCTGGGCATAGCGCTCGTCGAAGCGCGCCACCAGGGCGTCGCCGTCGAGCCCGAGGACGCGGCCGACGGTCCGGAGGTGCCCCCGGGCGTACACGTCGCCACCGCAGGGCGCGAAGTCGTCGACCTCGAGCGCCTCCAGCACGTGGGGGCGGATCCGGGTGCGGTCGGCCAGGTCGTCGATGCTCAGGCCCAGTCGCGTCCGCGCCGCGGCGAGGTCGGGGCCGATGACCGGGTCGTACGCGGGCTCGGCCAGGTCGTCGATCACGATCGGTGCGACCGGCTGCCCGGGAGTGGCGAGCGGGGAGACGACCGCGGGGACGAAGGCGGGGGTCTCGTCGACGAACAGGTCCACCGACCCCGGCCGGCGCAGGGCGCGCCCCTCCGGCAACCGGTCGATGGTGCTGCCGTCACGCTCCTCCTCGCTCGACCGCGACTCCGGCGCCAGGGCCGTGGCGCCCCAGGTCGGCGTGGTGACGACCTCGGCGCGCACGGCGGATTGCGTGGGACGCAGCGGCACGGGCGCGACACCGGCCGTCGGACGCGCGGGCTCGGGAGTGGGACTCGGTGCGGGGGTGGTGGGGGTCTCGCCCGAGCCGGTCACGGACGCCGCCTCCACGGGACCGGTGGGATCGGCGGTGAGGAGCTCGACGGGGACGCGTCCGTCGGCGAGCGCGGCGAGCGCGAGGTGTGGCGTCGGCTCCGGGGCCGTGCCGGAGATGCGGACGGCGGCGCCGAGGGGGACGGCGAACGGTGCGCCGTACCAGAGGTCGGTCAGGCGCACCTGCCGCCGGGCCCGGCGGTCGAGCCCCTCCAGGGCGCGGTCGAGGTCGCGGGGGACGAGGACGAGGCGGTCCTCGCGCAGCCGGCTGCGGGCGGGCAGGACGACGACCCGCTCGAGCGAGGACCACGGCAGGCCGCGCCAGTACGCCCCGAACCGCAGTCGGACACCGAGCTCGTCGGCGACGACGAGCGGCGTGCGGGCGTCGAC
>Ga0172375_10012020_pt1 | contig 10907 bp, 11 predicted proteins | sample LakKiv1m_FD_114537 | JGI IMG/M metagenome (GOLD analysis project Ga0172375, IMG submission 114537) | Freshwater microbial communities from Kabuno Bay, South-Kivu, Congo - kab_092012_11.1m | ecosystem: Environmental > Aquatic > Freshwater > Lake | place: Democratic Republic of the Congo... | reverse complement strand
TACAGGCTTCTTTTTAATACACCTTGGCAGGAAAAGCCAAAGAGGCCTGTATTTGATACAGGACAACTGGAGTTTGGATTTATATAGAAATCAAGCAGGCGTTAAAAAATGGGGAAACTCCACCTCTAGATTGGTTGAAAATTGTTTTTCTTTTCCAATTTTTTCCACTCGCCCTTTTACAAACTTGTCCTGATCACTAATGCTCAAATTTATGCATTAGCAATCAGGACAAGAATAGCTATTTTTAGAATTATCTTGTATTTGTAAAAGGGCGGCGACGAAGCAAGTTTTGGCGAATTCCACGATTTACCAAAGGAGGCTTATCATGAAAACGAAATATTTTCTTTACGCTAGGAAATCTACCGAAGATGAGGAAAGACAGGTAATGTCCATCGAGGCTCAACTTGCGGAATTAGATGATTATGTTAAGAGAGAAAACCTGGAAGTAATAGAAAAGTTTATCGAGAATAAGAGCGCTAAGAGTCCAGGCCGGGAAATCTTTAATGAGATGATGGCTAAAGTCAAAGATAGTAAAGAGCCTCTCGGACTTTTAGCATGGCACCCTGATCGGCTTGCTCGTAACTCTATAGATGGCGGACAAATTATCTATCTTATTGATACAGGTAAGCTAACCTCCCTCCGCTTCCCTACCTTCTGGTTTGAGCCGACTCCGCAAGGACTCTTTATGCTGCAGGTTGCTTTCGGCCAGTCAAAGTATTACTCAGATAATTTGTCCGAGAATGTAAATCGTGGAATTCGCCAAAAACTCAGACGCGGTGAGTGGCTAAGTTTAGCCCCTCTCGGTTATGTGAATAACCCTAAAACCAGAAACATTGAACCTGATCCTGTAAAGGCTAAGATAATAAAAAAAGTTTTTGAAGAGTTTTCCGCTGGAAAGCATACATTAGAGAGTTTGAGTGAGCGTCTGAGTTTTTTCGGCGTGGTGAGCAGGAACGGGACAAGGATCTGTAAATCTACACTTCAGGGAACTCTTACTAACACGGCTTATATAGGCGTGATAACTTATCATGGCGAAGCTTATGAAGGTAAGTACGAGCCTATTATATCCCGAGCGACTTTTGAAGCTGTCCAGAGAGTTCTGAAAGATAGAGCCAAGCCGAGAAAGCACAAAAATGGCTATCATAACTTTCCATTCGTTGGGCTATTAAGATGCGGCGAGTGCGGAGCCGCTATAACCGCGCAATACGCTCATGGAAATGGCGGTACTTACAGGTACTATCGCTGCACTAAGCGGCTTGGCCCATGCAGTCAAAAATATCTAAGAGAAGACTTGGTTGTTACTCAATTAAAGCAAGTGATTTCAAAAGTCGCTATTTGCGAAGATTGGGAACAAAAAATGCTCGCTCAAGTTGATGTATTGGAAAAAGAAGGAGTCCAGTCTTCGCAAACTTTCGCCCAAAATCTGCTAATAAAGATTAAAGAGATAGACGCAAAGCTTGATAAGCTAGTAAATGCCTTTCTTAATGGGGATATTGATAGAGAGATTTATCTAGCTAAGAAAGAGGAACTCGTAAGGTCAAAAACAGAACTTTTGCAGAAAAAGGCAGATTTTGGGCGAAAGGGGAATTTTTGGATCGAACCATTGCGGGAATGGGTAAGAACTGCTCACCACGCCGAAAAACTTGCTTCGTCGCAAAATTTTTATGAAATAAAAATTTTTGTGGAAAAAATTGGAACGAACCGTTGCCTGCTGGATAAAAAAGTGATTTTTGATTTCAAAAAGCCGTTTGATTTAACCCTTAAATATATAAATAGTTATGATAAAAAATTTTCCGCCGAAAAAGCCTTAAAAAATCCATCTTTTTTGCAGAAAAACGAGCCAAATACGGAATGGTCGGGGCGACTGGATTTGAACCAGTGGCCTCTGCGTCCCGAACGCAGCGCTCTAGCCAAACTGAGCCACGCCCCGTTCGCCATCAAAACTTCGGCGAACGGCCGCTGAAGCCTCAATAGCGGCCGTTCATAAATATACTCTTGTATTTTAAAACTTCCCTTCCATCTCCTGTTTTAAAAAACTTTTCTCTTTTCATCGCTAATATTTTATCCTTATATTCTTCTGTATAAACTACATTCCAATCATCGCATTGTCTTGTGCTTCTATTGCAACCGCTATTGTGTTCAGCTAATCTTTTCTTTAAATTAGAAGTATACCCTATATAAACCTTACCCTTATGGGCAGATTTGATTATGTACACATAATACATAAAAATATAGCAATAACATTCCAAATACTATGTTAATTTTTTATTTTCTCCTAGCGAATCTGCGGAGAGAAGCTTGTCCTCGAATTTATCCAGGCTCTTTACTGCCCTTTCATAGCTAGATTTTATATTATCGATATGACTGCCTATCACCTCAAAATCCTGCGTAAATTTCCCCAATGACCCTTTTAAGGCGATAAGCGTCTTTATTACCTCCTGCGCCTTTTCCTCTACCTTTAAGCCTTTCATGCCAATTATGATAACCTGCAGATACGCGTAAAAACTGTTAGGAGACACAGGAATAACCTTTTTGGATACGGCATGGCTGAACACAGATTTCTCCTCCCCAAAGGTTTCATCCTTTATGATAGTTTCGTAATAGACATTCTCGGCAGGTATATACATCAGCGCGAAATCATATGTGCCTTCGTCAGGAAGTATATATTTAGCCGCTATGGATTCTATGTGATCCTTGACCGCTTTTGTGAATTCTCTCTTTGAGCGTTTTTTATCATCCTCACTCTGCGCGTCCACAAACCTCTTAAAGCTCTCCAGCGGGAATTTTGAATCCACGCTGACTAAGCGGCTGCCTATTTTAATCACGGCGTCCACCCTCTCGCCTGTCTTAAAACAATGCTGAAGCTCATAAAAATCCTTATGGGGCATTATCTGCTCCAGCAGATTATCCAGAAAAGTCTCTCCGAGCCCGCCCCGCATTTTAGGGGCCTTGAGTATCTCCTGCAGGCTCGCTATATCTTTCCCTACCTCAAAAATCTGCTGTGTCTTTTCATCCAGAGACCCTAAACTTTTCTTAACATCTCCAAAGACCTTTGCCGCGTTATCAAGCCTCTCCCCCATATTTCCGCTTATTATTTGCTGGACTCTGGCACTCTCGTTAAGCTGTTTTAAAATAAGCTCTGTATTTTTTGAAAGCGTATCGCTCCATTCGCGGCGAAGCGCGTTTATCTTTTCCTCATTTTCTTTTAAAGCAGAGCTGTTCATCTTCCTGCTGAAAAAAAGGATAAGCGCGGCTATAACACAGAAACCTATGATATTTATGGCTATTATCATTTTATCTTCCACTCATACTGGCCTGTAGATTCATTTAAAGACTCTACTGGGGTGCCTGGGTTAGCGCTATCCTGAAGCCTCTTGGCGTATACCTTTTGGACTCCTTCCACTGATATGCCGTTTTTAGCCGCGATTGCTTTGTAGATAACCATACGATCGCTATTCTCCGCGCTAATCAGGGCGTTTACTGAAGGATCCGCATTCCCTCTTGCCTCGACCATGCCGAGTCTATTTTCGCCGATCGCCCCGCTCTCTTCCAGAGAAATTAACTGCGGCTTCCTGTCTCTCCTGTTATATGCCGCCTGTTCAACTTCAGGGCTTAAGACTTCTTGAGCATACGCATCCCCGACAAAGAAATCAAGCATACTCCCCTGTTTTCCCTTAATAGGCGCTGGAGAGTTGCCGGAAACTATATCCTCAATAGCGTCAATATCCTTTGCAACATGCTGGTAAATATCCAGCCTCATGGAAATGTCCAGTTTAATTGGATCTTTCGGAGCCTCCACCCTGACCCTGGCGCAGCCAACGCTTAAAAACAAAATCATTAATACTACGCAAATTATATTCTTACTCATAACGCCTCCCAAATTTTGTGAAACAAAATTTGATCCCGAGCGTCCTTTGTTTTACAATGCTGACGCGAGGGACTCCTGTTTTTATTTAATCTTAATTTTCCTGTTATAATTCACCTTTCCAAATTTTGTGAAACAAAATTTGATCCCGAATCCCTCGCCACATCATTTTTCCTTGCTGACGGCTCGGGATGAGGGACTTTTCTTAAAATCATGCAGCACTACTGTAAGATCTCTCTTCCCTGTCTTCCCCATAAGCCTCAAATTCATGACCAGATTTCCAGCCTCTAAATCCAACCCAACTATCCCATTATTATAAGCGTAATTCCTAAAACTTTCCACTATTATATCAAGCGGCTGGTTTGCCTGTTTCGCGACATTTTCCAGAAAGGCCTTATCTTTTATAATAAGAATGCCTCCGCCTAGCCTTGAGTGAAAATTTCCCTTTATTTCCATTATTTCCTGGCCTCTGCCTGACATGAAAAATCCGCCTTCCATGATCCCTGTCATGTTAAATTTCTCATCAAACTTCATATCATCCACAAATTTCTTGATCTCCAGGCCCTGGCTGTCTAATCTAAGGCTGTAATCCATGCCTTTATCCAACGAGATACTGAATTCCCCTTTGACATTTCCTCCGAGAAAACTTACAAGCACAGGGCTTATGCTTAAGACGTCACCTTTCAGCCCTGCCTTCCCAGTCACATCGCCTATCTTTAATTTATTATAATTAACAGCCTTTATATAAAATTCCCCATCGTCCTGATTTTGAACCACGCTCAATGCCGCGCCTTCTGCCTGGAATAAACTGGTGGATAAAGAAGAGATGTTTAATTTTAAATAATCTATCGCCTTTTTAGAGAGGTCTATTTGTAAAGATGCGTTTCCCTTCATCTTCATATCATCTATGGTCAAATCCAGGCTGATATTTACAGCCTCAAACTTAGCTATGGAAACCCTGCCCTGTCCCTCGGCTGGGCCTGCTGGAAAAGGGTAAAGTCCTGGCAGGCCGTCTCTCGTTATATTTACCTTTGAATAAACTCCGTCTAAAAATACCTTTTCTATTTTTCCGTCCAATATTGAATCTAGATTATAATAAACCCTCGCCTCTTTTATCTTTAAATGATATAAGGCGCCATCTCTCATTTCTATATCCTGAAACCCTATAAAATCTCTTGTAAATCTCATGTCAGAGACATGGCTTTCTTTGATAATTTTTTGAAGCTCCTTATTGACTAACGACAGAAAAAAAGGTTTGGCGTAGAAATATGCCGCTATAGAAAAGATTGCGAGGGCTGCTGCGGATATAAAAAATATTTTAGCGAATAAACGACGCGGTCTCATCTGGTCACATGTAGCCGTATTCTTTTAGAATATCCTGAAAATCGACTGCCTTTATTTTATCCTTTGCCACATATTTTCCTATTATATCAGTCTCAATATTTATAAAATCGCCTTTTTTCTTCTCAGATAACGTGGTGGCCTTGAGCGTATGAGGTATGATATATACAGTAAAATCTCCTTTCGTGACGCATGCCACTGTCAGGCTTACCCCGTCTATCCCCACAGAGCCCTTCTCTACCACAAAACTGGAATATTCCTTAGAGAGAGAAAGCCTGAAACCAACTCCCTCTGATTTTTTAGCCATATCTACAATTGTCCCTTTGTAATCCACATGGCCTGTTAGAAAATGGCCGCCCATCCTGGCATCCGCTTTTACGCTTCTCTCCAGATTAACATGATCATTTACCTTTAATTGTGCCAATGTTGTCCTTTTAAGCGTCTCTGGTATCACGTCAAAACTTAAAATGTTTCCGCTGATTTCAACGACGCTAAGGCACGAGCCATTGACACAGACACTATCGCCTATCTTAGCGTCAGAATAAACCTTTTCAGCTCTTATCTTTAAAAGAGCGCCTGCGCCAGCCTTGCTTATTCCCTTTACAACGCCTATTTCCTCTACAATCCCTGTAAACATGCATCCATCCTGAATCATGGCTATCTAACTTTACAATTCGTGCATGGCACGATTTGTAAAGTTAGAGATCGCCGCTTATTAATACGTCATTTCCGCTGATCACTTTAATCTCAACGTTATCTATAGTTATAGCATGCCTGACTTTTTCCACTCCTATCCCCTCTACTGACGTTATAGCGTTCCTGCCGCCTATAATTTTCGGGGCTATAAAAAACATGGCCCTGTCCGCAAGGCCCTCTTCTAAAAACCCCGCTATAGTATCTCCTCCGCCTTCCACAAGCAAGCGGCTAATCTCAAGCTCTGCCAGCTCTTTTAAAAGCCATCTAAGGTCTATCCTGTTATTCCTGCCAGGGCACGCTATAATAAGGACCCCCTTTTTATTAAATCTCTCTGTCTTTTTTAATATATGCGGGTCATTCAATGACTTTTTCAGAATTGCCACTATGTTAAGCGCCGGAGATTTTTTTGAGAAGATATTGGCGTTTTCAGAAATCTTAAGTTTTGAGTCCAGCACAATCTTTATAGGCGACTTACTGCTTCTTGAAGTCAGGATAGGGTCATCCCTCATGATTGTGTTAACACCCACAAGCACAGCGTCCATCTCACTGCGCAGTTTATGCGAATAAGCCCTGGATTCCTCTGAGGTAATCCATCTGGAATTCATAGTCCTTGTGGCTATCTTGCCATCTATGGACTCCGCGGCTTTTATTGTCACAAAAGGCATATTTTTCGTGACATATTTTATAAAAACTTCGTTCAGCTTTTCAGCTTCTTTGCGCAGCAGCCCTACTCTAACCTTAACACCGTTTCGTTCGAGTTCTTTCTTGCCTTTTCCATTATTTAGAGGATTTGGGTCTATCATCGCGAAACAAACCTCTTTTATTCCGCTTCTTATAATCGCCTCTGCGCATGGAGGAGTCCTGCCCAGATGAGCGCATGGCTCAAGGTTGACATAAAGCGTTGCGCCTCTCGCCAACTGGCCAGCCCTTTTTAAAGCGATTGCCTCTGCGTGAAGCCCGCCTGGCCGCCTGTGGTAAGCGCCTGCTATAATCTTCCCATTCTTCACAATAAGCGCGCCTACCATGGGATTCGGGCTGGTGGTCCTCCTGCCTTTCTCAGCCAGCTCCAGAACCTTTTTCATAAAAAATTCATGTTTATTCATATATACCTTCTTCCACCCCAGAGGTGGTGTCCCGCTGCGTCGGCGGACCTTTTGGTCCGCCGACGCAGCGAGACAAGTTGGTCATGAGACTATTTTTGAGGCTTTTCTTAGTTTTTCCACCAGCTCATACGGGACCTTCACTTTGCCAAGCAGAACCTCTTTTTTGCCGAGCCCATGGCAATCAGAGCCGCCTGTCATAAGCAGGTTGAGCTCGCTGGCTAATTCTTTAAATTCAGACGACTCCCTGTTATTGTGGTCAGAATGGTAAACCTCTATGCCTTGAATACCCTCATCTGCGAGCATCTTAACAGTATCTTTAAGGGGCCTTGACTCTGTATTAACCGTTTTTGGATGGGCAAGCACGCTGACACCGCCTACAGACTTTATAAGATCAGACGCCTCTTTAGGGGATAATTTGAATTTCTTCACATATGCTGGCGAGTCATTTCCTATATATTTTGTAAACGCCTCTTTAATAGACCCTACTTTTCCTTTTCTATACAAAAGGCTCGCTATATGCAGTCTCCCGACCGAACCGGTATTAGGGCCTGCGATCTCCATTAAATCCTGATAATTTAAATCAATGCCCTGGCCCTTCAGCCTTCTCAATATCTCCTTTGCCCGCTCTTCCCTCACCCTGCAGAGTTCTTCCAGTTTTTTTGTGAATGCCTCATCCTGCCAGTCTATAAAATATCCCAGTATATGTATCTCGTCATCATCCAGCTCCGCTGTAAGCTCCACGCCAGGGACAATCTCCAGGCCTATGTCCTTTGCGATAATAATAGCCGGCGTTATCGCGGCGCAATTATCATGATCTGTTATAGCGATAGCGTCCAGGCCTTCCAGCTTAGCTAACCCGACAACCTTATCCGCAGAAAATGTGCTGTCGGAAACATCCGTATGAACATGAAGGTCTGCTACTTTTGGCATTTTTTTATCTCAGTCTTTTTAACCTTATCAAGTATCCCGTTCACAAATTTCCCGGAATCAACATCCCCGTATTTTTTGGCTAGCTCTATGGCCTCATTTATAGAAACATTCGGAGGGATATCTTCCCTGTAAAGCATCTCATACACAGACATGCGCATTATGTTCCTGTCTATGACAGCCATCCTTGAGATATTCCAGTTATCCGCATGCCTTGAAATAACCTCGTCTATTGATTTGATATTCTCGCACGTGCCCTTGACCAGAGTTTCGGCGAAATCGCGGGCTTCCTCATTTATAGATTCAGCCGCCTGCAGCCAGAAATCCTTCAGGCTGTCATCCACAGGCTCCTTAGATATCTCTATCCTGTAAAGAATTTTTAAAGCGCATTCCCTTGCCAGAGTTCTTTTACGCATATATTTCCCTGTCTTAATCCTGCCCTAAATCTGATCCACTAAATTAGCCATTTCAATGGCTGAATTTGCCGCATCGCGGCCTTTGTTGCCCTGTTTTGTGCCAGCCCTTTCTATCGCCTGCTCTATTGAATCAGCTGTGATAATCCCGAAAATCACAGGCACACCAGTATTCAAAGAAACATTCGCTATGCCTTTGGATGCCTCGTTCGCTATATAGTCAAAATGAGGCGTTGCCCCTTTTATTATAGTGCCTAAACATATTATGCTGTTGTATTTTTTGGCCTTTGCCATATGGCTCGCGAGAACTGGTATCTCAAAAGCGCCAGGGGCCCACACAACCTCTATATCAGTATCCTTTGCCCCATGCCTTTTAAGCTCATCAACGCAGCCCTCCAGCAGCCTGTTGGTGATAAAATCATTGAATCTGGACGCTACAATGCCAAATTTCCTGCCCTTTGCAATAAGTTCGCCCTGAATTACCTTATACATCAAACACCTCCTTCTTATTTTAATCGCCTAACTTTACAATTCGTGCATGGCACGATTTGTAAAGTTATATGTTTAAATTTAATTTATGCCCTAATTTTTCCTTTTTAGTCTTAAGATACCTTTCATTAGCACTATTAGGCCGCGCTTCCATAGCTACCCTTTTGACAACCTTAAGCCCATAACCTGAAAGGCCTACAATCTTTCTGGGATTATTTGTGACGAGCTGTATTGTCTTCAGCCCAAGATCTGCCAGTATCTGAGCGCCTATCCCATAGTCCCTAAGATCTGGTTTAAAGCCAAGCTGCTCATTTGCCTCTACAGTGTCAAGCCCCTTATCCTGTAGCGCGTATGCCTTTATTTTATTGACAAGCCCTATGCCCCGGCCCTCCTGCCTCATATACAAAAGCACCCCTCTCTTTTTTTCTCCTATCAGCTTCAAGGTTTTATGCAGCTGTTCCCCGCAATCGCATCTCCTTGAGCCAAATATATCCCCTGTAAGGCATTCTGAATGAACGCGCACCAGGACATCCTTTTTCCCCCTCACATCGCCTCTTACAAGCGCAATATGCTGATAATTATCAATGCTCGACTCATAAAGATATAATTTAAACATCCCGTAATCTGTGGGTATCTGGCTTGACGCGACGCGCGTCACAAGTTTTTCAGACCTTCTCCTGTAATTAATCAAATCCGCTATGGTGCATATCTTAAGTTTATGTTTATTTGAAAATCTCTCGAGGTCTTTCTGCCTGGCCATTGTACCGTCATCATTTATTATCTCACATATGACACCTGCGGGATATAAGCCCGATAGCCTCATTAAGTCAACACACGCCTCTGTATGGCCCGCTCGAGTCAGCACCCCGCCATCCTTTGCCCTTAAAGGAAACACATGGCCTGGCCTTGCAAGATCATCAGGCCCTATCGAGTGGCTGATGAGCGTTTTTATAGTCATTGAGCGGTCGTGGGCGGATATTCCTGTAGTTGTCCCTTTTTTAGCGTCCACTGAAATAGCCCAGGCAGTCTTAAATGTATCCTGATTATTTTCAAACATAGGATGCAGTCCGAGCTCATCAAGCCTTCTGCCTTCCATTGGCATGCATACAAGCCCTCGCGCGTGTCTTATTATAAAATTAATAGCAGAAGGCGTGGCAAAATTGGCCGCGATAACAAGGTCCCCTTCATTCTCGCGGTCTTCGTCATCCACAACAATAACCATCCTGCCTTTTCTTAAGTCTTTAATTATTTCAGGTATTGTATTAAATTTCACGATGCATCCTCATTGACAGCGTAAAGCGCAAAGCGAAAATCGCAAAACTGAAACTTAAAGTTTAAAACTTTTAATTTCAGCCATAGATTTATATGTTTTTAGCTTTAAGTTTTGCGCTTTAAGCTTTACTCTATTATAAGCCTATTAAAAATAAAAGCCCGAAGACACTCTTCGGGCAATGGCTATGCAAAAATAAACCTGCGTCTTCTACCATCTAGCCTTTCACAATCGGTCCTGGAATCGCGCCAGGTCTGCTCCCCATCACTTTTAAAAGCTTTGCTTTTAAAAGTGATGGGGAGCTCGCGGACTATACCGCCGGTGGGGAATTTCACCCTCTCCCGAAGATACGCATATTTTAACACAACATGCCTGTTTGTCAATGCCTAACTTTACACTCTAACAATGTTATTCTGCTTCGCTCTTAGGATATATATGTCAAGTGCGTGATGAGCTTCGCAGAAATTAGTTTCTGCGAAGCCCGTCATTTGTTCTTATATTTGTAACTCTTAGGGCGTAGCAGAACAATGTCAAAGTGTCAAATTGGCGCGAAGCTCACTTCGTTCGCTTCGCTACTCCAGAAGATTGTGGAGTAGCGGAGCGACTTGTCCTGAGCGAAGTCCCGAGCTTGTCGAGGGACGAAGCCGAAGGAAGCTCCGCGCAAATAAGGAAATTTCTGTAGTGGAGTTTCCCCATTTTTTAACGCCTGCTTGATTTCTATATAAATCCAAACTCCAGTTGTCCTGTATCAAATACAGGCCTCTTTGGCTTTTCCTGCCAAGGTGTATTAAAAAGAAGCCTGT
>Ga0172375_10012018_pt1 | contig 10909 bp, 5 predicted proteins | sample LakKiv1m_FD_114537 | JGI IMG/M metagenome (GOLD analysis project Ga0172375, IMG submission 114537) | Freshwater microbial communities from Kabuno Bay, South-Kivu, Congo - kab_092012_11.1m | ecosystem: Environmental > Aquatic > Freshwater > Lake | place: Democratic Republic of the Congo... | reverse complement strand
GGTCTTTTTTGGACCATTTTCTGTCAAAGAACAAGATATTTGATAATATAAAAGTAAAAATCAATGATTTTCTAAGAAATATAAGTCCCAAAAATGTAAAAAACACTTTTTCAGGGGAGACTACATAAAGACAAAGGGCGAATCCATTTCCGGGATTCGCCCTTTTATATTTTTACCGTCGACCGACCACGGTCGACTGTCGGCTGCTTTTATTCCACAATCGTCACTTCCGTTTCCTTGCTTAAATCGATTTCCCAGCACTCATTCGCTTCCAGTCCCCGCCCGAATCTATCAACGATTACCCGCACAATCGGGCGATGATAATTCCCTTGAGCATTCTCCACCACCATCCCCATTTCACCGGTCGACAGCCGCACCGCCGCCCCTCGGGGATATAACGGTATCAAACTGACAAAAGTCTTTAACACCTGAGCATCCAATTTTTCTGTCATCGTAGTCTGCATATGCTGTAAAACTTTATGGAAAGCCCAGCCGGTTTTATACGGACGGTCCGATGTCAATGCGTCGAAAACATCCGCTACCATCGCTATCCGCGAATATTGATGAATCTCCTTGCCTCTCCGCCCCTTTGGATACCCGGAACCGTCGAACTTTTCATGATGCTGGTGCGCCACCGACCATACCACCGGACTAAACGCCCCTCGATCCCGTAAAAATCCGAATCCCCTCACCGGATGCTGCTGCATTTCCCGGAATTCCTCCTCGCTTAAAACTCCCGGCTTATTGTGAATGTTATCCGCTACTGTAACTTTTCCCACATCGTGCAGCAACACTCCTAAACACAATTCTTCCAACTCCTGATTGTTCAAATTCATGCGCCAGCCCATCATCACCGATATTACCGCCACATTCACCGAATGTAAAAACAAGTAATCTTTCATAGTCTTCAAATTCCATAATTCGATAGTAACTCTAGGCTTGTATTCTTTGATGTCAGACACTATCATCCGAGATATCTTTTGAATTTCCAATAAGTTCGATTTAGTCAACATTGGAGGATTCTTCGATAAGATTTCCGACATCACCGCATTTGCTAATACCCTGGTCTCCTCATAGATTACATCTTCGACTTTGACATCTTCCGAATTTGCGTCTTCGATGTAGATATACTTCACCTGATGACGCTTCAAAGAAGCGAGGTAATTTGCATCCAGCGTCGTTCCTTCCCTTAACAGCGGCGTTCGATTACCTTCCACATAAATACTCCGAGCTAACCTTTGCCCTGTTATCGTATCTTCAACTTTAGCAATCCTGATTCCTGTATCTCCTGTTAATACTGTTTCTTAAAAGTCTTTTCGCATGTTTAGGCAGGGATAGAATGCTGAGCCTGTCCCAAAACGCCCGAAGGGCGTCATACTGGCGCTGCGCAGTAGTCCCTGCGGGAAAAGCCAGTATCCATATCTGCTTAATTTTTAAAAAGCTGGATTCTGGCTTCCGCCAGAATGACCCATCAAGGGAGCATTCCGGGACAGCCTGGCTGTTCTGTCCCTGCAATCGGATAATATTAATCAGAACTGGTATATCATAAAGATAAGTCAGCAAGTTCACAAGTCTGCAAGTTATGCTTTTCACCAACACCGAGCATCCAATACCCCACTCCCAGTCCCTATTCTCTACTTAAGCGCTCTCCAGCCAATATCGCGCCGGAAATATTTCCCGCTGAAAGTGATGGCGTTTGCGGCGTAATAAGCTTTGTCCAAAGCACCCCGCAAGGTAGATCCAATGCCGGTAATCCCTAATACCCGTCCTCCACTGGTCAATAACTGACCTTCTTCCAGCTTAGTCCCCGCGTGAAAAATCACGGTATCCGGGTAATTTCCTTCGATCCCCCGGATAGGATAGCCTTTTTCATAATGACCTGGATAACCTTCCGCCGCCAGCACTACGCAGGCCGCTGATTTGTGCGGCGTCCAAACGGCAGAACTCTGATGCTCCTGTTTCCAGCGAGTTATCCCATGCGATTGACCCGCCGCCATCAACAATTCCAATAAATCGATTTGCAGCAGGGGCAGAATCGCCTGAGTTTCCGGATCTCCGAACCGGCAATTGAATTCCAATACCTGCGGCCCTTCCTTGGTGATAATCAATCCGCAATACAGCAGTCCGCGGTAGGGACTTCCCTTATCCCGCATCGCCTTTAACGCTGGAATAATGATGTGGCTTTCGATGTAAGCGCATAATTCCGTCGAGGCTATCGGCGCCGGCGCATAAGCTCCCATTCCGCCGGTATTAACTCCTTTATCGCCTTCGTAAATCCGTTTGTGATCCTGCGCCGGCGGCAATGTCACAAAATCCTCGCCGTCGGTAATCACAAAATATGATAATTCCTCGCCTTCCAGATATTCCTCAATTAAGGCGGTGGAACCGGCTTCCCCGAATTTCTTCAAATGGAAGATATTCCCCAGCGCATGATCCACTTCCCGCGGCGATTCTGCTACAATTACTCCTTTGCCCGAGGCTAATCCCGATACTTTCACCACTACCGGGTATTTGTTTAACAGTGGCGATTTTAAAGCGTCGATCATCGAATGATGAATGGTAAATTTTGCGGTAGGTATGCCAGCTATCTCCATCATTTCCTTGGCGAACGCTTTATCGCCTTCGATCAATGCCGCCGAAGCAGTGGGGCCGAATATACTCAGCCCTTCTTTATTGAATCGGTCGACGATGCCTTCCACCAGGGGCGCTTCCGGGCCTACTATGGTGAAATCGATCGATTCATGTTTAGCAAACCATGATAGGGCGTCGAAATCGTCCTGCTTTAGGGGCGGACAAGCCCAGGATGATGCGGCGCCTCCGTTACCCGGCGCGCAAAAAAGCTTACCGCATAACGGAGATTGGGTAATCTTCCAGCACAGCGCGTGTTCCCGCCCGCCGGAACCGATAACAAGTAGCTTCATATAATTAGGATTTGGGATTTAGTATTTTGGATTTAGGGAAAAGCAAACCGCCATGGGCGGCTGGATTCGCGGCCGTCCACAACTTAGAACGAAAACACCCGGCTCGCGAGCAGCGAGCTGCAAGATACGAGTTGCGAGATTTAATACTGCAGAGTGCAGGGACTCAGCAGCACAGGGTAGGCTGTCAGGCGGGGGCGCCTGACAGCACAGCTTTTTCTTTCGACTTTCGACTTGCAGACTTATTTACAGGATAAAGTCAGAATTCAGAATCTTTGCTTTTGTCCACAGTTTACAAGTAGTTGGTGCCGACTATAGAGAGTTGACACCACGCGTCAATCGACTCAATAGCCTGTGAATAGTTTTGCTTGGATTTACTATTCCCCTTAATACTATCGTATTCTGAGTTCAAAAACTTTACCTGAATTCACTTTCAGGGGCAGAATTTTATTCCGTTTTCCTTACAGATCTTCTGCGCCAGCGCTCGGCCGCTGATGGGTCCGACCGGCAATCCTCCCCCCGGACTGATCCACTGCCCCACCATATAAAAATTCTTCAATCCGGGTACCGTATTCGGCAATTCCCCGAAACCAGTCTGCGGAGTGGGCAGCCATCCTTCCATACTGCCCCGATAATTGCCGGTATAGCGGATGACTGTAGCCGGGGTGGAGACATCGGCCACTTCCACTTTATCCTTCGCCGCGGGAAATCGCTTCTCTATCGCCGCGATTATCTCCTGCGCAATCCGCTTCTTTTCCCGGTCGTAAGCCCGTTTATTCTTCTGCCGGAATTCCACCCAGTATTTGTCGTTGTAAGTGGGGATAAATATGACCAGCGAAGTTTTTCCCGCCGGCGCCATGGAGGGATCGAAATGGAAAATCCGCACGGTGAAATCGTCTATCTTAGACGCCGGATCGATGACCATTTCTTTTTCCAATCCCAGCGTCATTATGGTAGGTTCATCCTTAAAATGATGGTCGATCCCCAGCGAAACCTGGATATATGACGGAAAAGGTTTGTAGGTTTCGTAAGCCTTTTTATGCTTGGGATGCAGGTATTTTCCTTCCAGCATTTTATATAGAGTGGTATGACCATCGGCAGCGGAGATGACAATGTCAGCCTTCATTTCCGTTCCGTCGGTCAATCTTACTCCCACCGCTTTCCCATTTTCCACGATGATTTTTTCCACCTTCTTCTCATACTGGATTTGCCCGCCTAATTTCTTATAATTGTCTTCGATCATACCGATCATCTTCAAAGAACCGCCAATGGGATACCCCGCATTTCCGCTTTCCATCCAGGCTAAAGAAAAGAAAATGACGGTGGAAGCCGCATCTTCCAGTTCGCCCTTAAAAAGCCGGGTGAGCAGAGGATTTTTAAACCGCTGAGCGTAATCCCCGCAGGTGATTTTGTTCAATTTCCCCATAATGATGAAATAGGGTATCGATTTCACCACCCAGCTTAAAATCTGCGGGAATTTCATCCCCAGCGGGAAAGTGAACTTGGATAATTTCTTGACAGTCAAGCATAATTCTTCAATCGCGGCGGCGTCTTCCGGGATTTTCGCCAATAATTCCCGCCGCGTGCGGTCGGAATTTCGGTAGACGGTCAAAGTCTTATCTCCGTATTCCCAGCGGTGATAAGTTTCATCTTCGTAGAATTTTAGTTTTTCAATGGGGAAAATTTCCTGCCATTGTCGATGTAACAATTCGCCTTCTTTCGAACCTAACAGCCAATGGACGCAGGTTTCAAAGGTATAACCTTTCCGTTCCCAAGCCGTGGCTAAACCGCCGGGGATGTCGTGCATTTCGATAATTTCCGTGTCGAAGCCGGATTTACGCAGATAGACACCGGTGCACAATCCGGCGATGCCGGCGCCGATAATCAGAACTTTCATAAGATTAGGATTTAGGATTTAGGATTTGAAATCGATTAGAGATTTTTCAATTTCGGGATATATTTCATCGATTTGTTTTTGTAATTCCATTGTGTAGTGTAAAGCGGTGGCGGTTTTACAGAAGTGTTGGATTTCCTCAAAGGAAAGGATTCGGCCTTTACGATAATTCAGCCAGCTTTTAAGCACTTGATAGCCGCCGATTTGGTATTGCCAAAGTATGTTATCTATATTTTTAATATATTGATCTTTATTAATATATATTGTTTCATTTTCGTATTTTATCTTCTCAACTTTACAATTTCCGGTTCCTAAAAATTTGACCAGAGGATTATTAAGCTTTACTGATTTCAACAAATGCAATTCAATTAATTCTTCACCGATGGTTGAAATTTTCATAAATAATTCAACAATATCAGTAAATGGAATTCTGGGAAAATCCGTTTTTAAAAAATCAAGGTAAATATTTCGGTACACATTCGAATATAGTACCGCGTAAATGTAATTAAATATATTATTGGGATTTAGCTTATATTCGATTTTATTTCTTAATTTTTTTATCAGGCTTTTATAAATATTGACAATCCTGTCATCTTCTTCGGATCTAAACGACATAGAATAATTATTCTGATTGCCATAAATATATAATGGAAATATGTATGATTGATGACCGATTAAATGATAATCCGTAACTTTCTGTGAAACAAATACTTCAGAAAACTGATTCCGGACTGTAGTTTTTTGGACTACTAAGGCGATATTCGGACTAGACATATGAATCATAAATTTATTTCGGGATCTCTCTAACATTTTTGAGTTATAGATAATGTACCGATCATCAAAAGGCCGATAAGAAAAGTCAATAATTTGTTTTTCAAAATCAGTTTTCTGCATTTCCTGAAACCATTCTTGCGCTTTCTTTTTTCCTACTCCATTTATTTCCATAAAAGCAGTATAAGAATCATTATCGAATAAAGAAAATTTGCTTTTTAATTCATTTCTGCCTATACCTACCAGTATATCATCTTTACCGGTGGTTGTTCCTACATTATAATTGACAAATATATTTTTGATAGAAAAGAAAGAAGAATATTGTTCCCAAAGCGAATAATCTTTTTGAATCCAAAAAAAGCTCGGTTCAGTGGGCTTAATATCGAGCCACTCGGTAGAATTAATACTATTCTTCATTAAATACTCATATTTACTTTCTCGCAAGCCATACAGGTCATAATATTTAATAGTTTTAGTATTTTTAGTTAAAGAATTCTTTATCAATAGTAAAATCGAAACTCCCTGTTTAATTTCGAAAACATTCTCATCTTTACTGCCGTCCGGGCAGTTTTCTTTTATTCTGCTGTTACCATGCAAATTAACAATATAAATCTCATCGAAGGTTTCTAACAATTTTTTTCTCATCCCGCGATGTATCAATCCTGAAAGATATGAATTATTCGTAATCATCCCAATACATCCTTTTCCAGCTTGTTCAATTTTCCAATGCGCAAACCGAATAAACTTTATATAATCATCGGACAAGGGCTGAATATTTTTTTCATCTCGAACATCCTCTTTATAGGTCTCCATGGCTTTTTGAATAAACACTGATTTATTCGCTGAGCTCACCGAATATGGTGGATTTCCTATAATAACTAAAATTGGCTGCTCTTTTTTAATATATCCGGCTTTTCTTGACTCGTTCGATAATGATGACATTCCCGGCAATGCGGATTGTTCAAATGTTTCTAATTCCAAGCTATTTGTTAAAAACAATTTAAATCTTTCATCATCGCTAAATTTATAGCCTATTTCTTCCAACAAGAATGATATTTTTAAATGTCCTACTGCATAAGGCGCCATCATCAACTCAAAAGCATAATAATTGTTTAGAACATGGTTTTTTATAAAGTCCACTTTTACTCCATTACCATATTTGCTTATAAATTCATTTACCGCAGTCTTTATTGATTGCGCAATAAAAGTCATCGTTCCAGCTGAAGGATCAAGTATGGTAACATTTTTATCCGCTAATCCATCACTTAAATTAAATTTCTCCCTTAAGATAGAATGAATCGAATTTACAATATACTTCACCACCGGCTCCGGCGTATAATATACCCCTCGCCGTTCCCGCAATGCCGGGTCGTAAACCGATAGAAAGGTCTCATAAAAATGAACGATAGGATCTTCGCCTTTGCCTTCAGCGTAATACTGATGCAGAATATCGTTGACATTGGTTGCCGCCAATAAATCGGAAATATCGTCGACGATAATTTCCATCGGTTTTGGCAAATCTCCCAGCGATATGAAGCGGAAAATATCCCGTAGCACTCCAATAGTTTTAGGAATCGCGTCGAAAGCGGATTTGCGGTTAAAATCCACTGTCGATTTTGTCCGGGCGGCGAATAATCCGTAGGTTACTGTTTGAGAATATAAGTCGGCGAATTCCACCGCTTTCAAATCATGGATTAAATATTTCCGAAAGGCTTCGTAAAATCCGGCGATTTGATTTTCCGCCAGATGGTTCTGCTTTAATTCCTCGATTATTACTTGGTCTTTTAAAAACCGCGTTCTTTTAGCTAATTCCGCAGCTAAAGTTTCTGCGTTACTAATTTTGGGAATAGAGTAAGAAAAATATTTATCCAGCAATTCGAAAAAAAGTTTTTCATTCTCCACCGGAGGCAAGGTTTCAAGTTTGGTCATTACAAAAGGATTGGCTATGCTGACTTTTTGAACAAGTTTATGGTCTCGATAGAACCGAAATTCAAAGAAATTGGTCAAAATTAGATTGGGAAATGTCTGCAAATACCTTTCCAGCTGTTCGCTGGCTTCGATTTTATCCAAGTCTCCAATTTCCGGACGCTTTGCTTCAATGTAGCCAATCTGCCGGGAATTCCCGTTCAGCAGCTTAAAATCCGGACAACCTACATCCGATTGTTTGGGCAGCATCACAATTTCCACGCCGCTGCGGCCGGATTTTTCCGCATATTTCAAGAGTAATTCCCGCAAAGCCGGGTAAAAACTTTCCTCCCGCGCTTCTCCGGTGGAATATATCCTGTATATTTCCTCTAAATACTCTTTTACCATCCTGATCTCCGTTTTCCTATCCCAGTAATATAATCATTCTTTCCCTCAAAAGAAAGTTTTTTCCGCTTTTAATTCCGGGGGAAATGTGTCGGCGGGGCGCCTGACACCGCGGTTTTGCATCCCCAATCCTAAACCCTGTACCCTACTTGAGCCCAAATTCCCCCTTAATCCTTAAGATTTCATCCCGCAGATGCGCCGCCCGCTCAAAATGCAATTGTTTCGCCGCCGACTTCATCTCCTTTTCCAACTGCATCACAATCTCCTCCGCTTCGTAAGCGGTGGTGAAATCCCGGCGCGATTCCTTCACCGTCTCCTGCAATTTCGACCGGGCGTCCGCCGCCGAGGTGGTCAACTTCACCTGTTCTATCGACTTGACAATCGAACGCGGGGTAATATTATGTTCCCGGTTATATTCCGCCTGCGCCTGCCGCCGCCGGTTACTCTCCTCGATTACCGACTTCATCGAATCGGTCATCCGGTCTGCGTAAAAAATCACGCGTCCTTCGGAATGCCGCGCCGCCCGCCCGGAAATCTGCATCAACGACCTGGCTGAACGCAAAAACCCTTCCTTGTCCGCATCCAAAATGGCGACTAAACTGACTTCCGGTAAATCCAATCCTTCTCTCAGAAGATTTATCCCTACCAACACATCGAATTCGGCTAAGCGCAAATCCCGCAGTATTTCCACCCGGTCGAGCGATTCGATTTCGGAATGGAGGTAGCGGACGCGGATTTCGTATTTTTTCAGGTAGTCCGTGAGGTCTTCGGACATGCGTTTGGTCAAAGTTATCACCAATACCCGGTTGCCATGGCCGACTTCCGCCTGAATTTCCGCCATCAAATCGTCGATTTGACCTTTGGAAGGGCGGACTTGAATTTCCGGGTCCATCAATCCAGTGGGGCGGATAATCTGTTCCACTACTACTCCGCCAGTTTTCTGCAGTTCATAATCCGCCGGAGTGGCGGAAACAAAAACAACCCGCTTGATTTTAGCTTCAAACTCTTCAAAAAACAGCGGCCGGTTGTCCAGCGCCGAAGGCAGGCGGAAGCCGTATTCCACCAAATTTTCTTTGCGTGAACGGTCGCCGCGGTACATTGCTCGGATTTGCGGGATAGTGGCATGGGATTCATCGATAATCAGCAGGTAATCTTCGGGGAAATAATCGAAGAGGGTGGACGGGGCTTCGCCAGGCAATCTTCCTGCGATATGCCGCGAATAATTTTCAATCCCCGAACAATAGCCGATTTCGCGCATCATTTCAATGTCGAAACGGGTCCGCTGGGATAGCCGCTGAGCTTCCACCAATTTGTTCTCTTTTTCCAATTCCGTCAGCCGCTCTTTCAATTCCGTTTCAATCAATTTGACTGCCCGTTCCAACGCCGGAGTAGTAGTGACAAAGTGTTTGGCGGGATAGACCGCCGCCGTCCCTTTCTCCCGCAATATTTCCCCCGTCAACAAATCGATTTCGGTAATTTTTTCCACCGTATCCCCCCACAAATCGATGCGCAATCCCTTTTCATCGTAAGCCGGGTGGATTTCTATGGTATCCCCTTGCGCCCGGAAAGTCCCCCTGGGAAAATCGAGGTTATTCCGGGTATATTGAATATCGACCAAACGCGAAATAATCTCCCGCCGGGGGAAGGCTTCCCCCTTTTTCACAAACAGCAGTAATTCTTTGAAATCCTTGGGCGAACCCAATCCGTAGATGCAGGAGACCGACGCCACAATCACCACATCGTCGCGCTCCATCAGCGAGGCGGTGGCCGACAATCTCATCCGGTCGATATCCTCATTGATGTCCACTTCCTTTTCCACAAAAGTGTCGGTGGAAGCGATATAAGCTTCCGGCTGATAATAATCGTAATAACTGATAAAAAATTCCACCGCGTTCTGCGGAAAAAACTGCTTGAATTCCCCGAATAACTGTGCGGCCAAAGTCTTATTATGCGACATAATCAGCGTGGGCAATCCGATTTCCTGAATCACATTCGCCATGGTAAAAGTTTTGCCGGAACCGGTTACCCCTAACAGCGTCTGGAATCGCTCCCCCTGCCGAATCCCCGCCACTAATTGGTCGATCGCCTGCTGCTGATCGCCTTGAGGGGAAAAGGGAGTAGTTAGTTGAAAATTTGCCATATTTTCCTGGAAATAAATCTGCAAGTATGCAAGTTTGCAAGTCGAAAGCAAGCAACAAGCGCCTACGCCTCGTCCGGGACTAAAGCCCGGAAGAGGAGGCTGCGCAACTGATTAGAAAGACTCAGAAAAATTTGAAATTCGAAACTCAAAATCTGAAATCAGAAACAAAAGCACAAACCGGATTCCGGCTTTTCCCGCCCCGCCCCGCCCCGCAGGGGTCACTGCGTGACAGGGGCTACTGCGTAGCAGGGGTCACTGCGTGTCAGGGACTACTGCGCAGCGCTCGGAATGACGCCCTACGGGCTTATAGGATGTGTCAGGCGAGGGCGCCTGACACCACAATTCCGGCCAAATTATCGACAATTATTTGTCGATGTGGCAGTGGTAAGCGCCTACGCCTTGTCCGGGATTAAAGCCCGGAAGAGGTGGCTGCGCAACTGATTAGAAAGACTCAGAAAAATTTGAAATTCGAAACTCTAAATCTGAAATCAGAAACAAAAGCACAAACTGGATTCCGGCTTTTCCCGCCCCGCCCCGCCCCGCAGGGGCTACTGCGTAGCAGGGGTCACTGCGTGACAGGGACTACTGCGTATCGCTCGGAATGACGCCCTACGGGTGTTTTTTATGTGTCAGGCGAGGGCGCCTGACACCACAATTCCGGCCAAATTATCGACAATTATTTGTCGATGTGGCAGTGGTAAGCGCCTAGTGTTTAGTCCAGTAAATGATTAAGTAAGGTAAAATCTTATTAATCAGAGATTCTTCACTTTATTCAGAATGACAACATGGGAAAAATGTGAAAAATATTAGACAGTCAATTGTGGGACTGAATAAAAGATAAATAAGTCCGGACTTAACGGAGTTTGAACTTGAAAG
>Ga0172375_10012017_pt1 | contig 10909 bp, 8 predicted proteins | sample LakKiv1m_FD_114537 | JGI IMG/M metagenome (GOLD analysis project Ga0172375, IMG submission 114537) | Freshwater microbial communities from Kabuno Bay, South-Kivu, Congo - kab_092012_11.1m | ecosystem: Environmental > Aquatic > Freshwater > Lake | place: Democratic Republic of the Congo... | reverse complement strand
TCGGGATATCAGAAATATCAGCAGTAAATCGGGTTTGAAAGATGGAGATAATAATGACAAGAATAAACCCAAAAATAAAATAATTGATATGGTCTGTTGGCTGGGATTGTTTTATACGCAAGATAAATTTTTCACGGAAAAATAAAATAATACTTAAAGCAATAAATAAATAACTGGGAAAAATAGTAAAACCCAGCTCGAAAGTAAAAAGTCCGCTTTCATTAGCTAGTGGTGTGGTAAGTATGATTAGCCATAACACCAGCTCTTTAATATCGATATTTGAAATTTTTTTAAATAAAATATTCTTAGGCAATTTAAAATGTTTAATCATTGTAGGCTTCTATAAATATTATTAATTTTGTTAACTGCTTTATCCCAGCTGTATTCATTTAAAGTCGACTCATACCCCCTTAAGGACAAAGCTTTAGCATTTGTTTCGTTATTAAGCAGATAGAATAATTTATCTGCCAGCTCTTCACTGTTGTTTTGTTTAAATAATAACCCGTTTTGGTTATCTTTTATGACGTATGGGATTGCTGAAGAATCGCTGGCTACTACAGCAAGTTTTGCTGCCATAGCTTCTATTAAAGTAATTCCAAAAGCTTCATAGCGGCTGGGAAAAGCGAAAATATGAGCATTCTTAAAAGCGCTGATTAAGTCGGGCCTTGAAAGGGCTCCGGAGAAAGTAAAAAAAGAATCAAGGCCATATTCAGCGGTCATTTTTTTTAGATTTGAAAGTTCACCAAAATCTTTTCCAGCGATAAAAAATGCCACATCAGGGTATTTTTTTACTAAAATTTTAGCTGATTTGATTAAAACATCGATTCCTTTATTATAATCAAGCCGCCCTACAAAAAGGATAATTTTTTTATTTTGAAGGTTAAATTTTTCATATATATTCTGATTTACAGAATTAAATTCTTCTATATTTATTCCAGGGGCAACCGTCTCAAATCTACCAACATGATATCCGGCCTCTTCTATTAGTTTTTTTTCGAAATCGGATATAACTATAACGGCCTTAGCTTTCATCGCTAAAGCCCCTAAAGTTTTTTTATAAATATTACCCAAAACGCTGGATTTACAGAATTGAGTAAAGTAAGGATTGAAAACAAATGGTTTATTCTTAATAATTGAGCAAATATTCCCAACATCCATTGGGAAAGTCATAAAACAATGGCCATGAATCAAATCAAATTTTTCTGAAAGTATTTTAAGCGGCATACCCGGCATAACAGAATAGTCCCGCAGTTTTATCGGAAGCGTATAGTTTCTGATTACTTTGACCCCGTTTAAATTGCCGCTTTGAGAGTTGAGCTTAACCAGTTTTGAAGCATGTTGCTCCAAATCGCTTGTATAAACACTAATTTGATGGCCGCTTAGTACCAATCCTTCCGATAGCCGTTTAACGTATTCTTCTACTCCGCCTAGAGCCGGGTAATATCTGATAGTTGTTTCAATAATTTTCATTTTAAGTTTAATTATTTTTTACAGCATACAACATCGTTGTGACGCCGATATTTTTTCTAGAAATTAGATAAGTGATTATAGTAATAAAATTAAATATCTTGCTTTTAAGTTTACGTATAATGCCATTTTGATGTTCGCCATAAATACCGACATGGACCTTTTTGATTTTGAATCCGGTATTTTTTAATAAATAAGCCAGGCTTTTAAGCGAAAAATGTATTAAATGTGGCTCTTGGCCGCTCGAAATGGTAAAGCTGCTGAACATATTTTTTGTTTTTAGAAGATTTTTAATTAGCTGAACTAAATAATCAGCATTAGGGACTTCAATAATTAATAATCCGTTGTCTTTAAGCAGGTTATGTGCTTTGATCAGGGATTCTTTTGGATTATCCATGTGCTCAAGAACATGCCACATTGTTATTGCATCAAATTGCTTATTTTCTAAATTAAGCTCAATGATGTCTCCATGGTAAGCTTTAATACCGTTGTTATCTTTTAAAGTATCGATGGCGTGTTTGGATATCTCTGTAACCGAGGCATCCCAGCCGTTTTTTTTAGCCAGAATTGCAAATTCTCCCAATCCACAGCCTATATCAAGTAACTTTCCGGGTTTGGCGTAAAGGCTTAATCGTTTGAATCTGTTTGCCCACATATGTATTCTTGAATCAAATTCTTTATCCCATTTCTGGTAATAAGATAAGTTATAAGCCTGTTCGATTTCCCGAATCTCTAAACCGGTAATTGTAAATATTAATCCGCAATTTTGGCAAAGGCATACTCCTTCGGTTTGGTTTTTTTCATAAAGGCTGGTAATTGTATTACTATCGCAGGATTTACAATTAATTTTTTTCATTTTTGATTCCTGCATTATTTAGCTGTAATTTTACCTGTTGGAAAACTTCCTCTTCTGATATATTTTTCATGCAAATATTATCTTTGCACTTTATTTTAGTTCCCTCACAAGGCACGCAATCAAGATCTTTCTGAATTACTATATGTTTTTGATTATTTACTACCCATCTCCTCTTCATTGTTAAGCCTATTATGCTTACGCTTGCAGAGTCAAAAGCCACGGCTAATTGTAATGGCCCGCTGTTATTCCCAATAAATAAGGTACATTTTTTGATTATACTGGCTAATTCACAGAGGTTTAATTTACCGGCAAGGCTGATTGTATTTTTTGTCCCCAAAATGATATCATTGATAATTTTTTCTTCTGAGGCTGTACCGATAAGTATGATTTTTATGTCGAATTCTTTGTTGATCAATTTAATTAAATTATGGAATTTATATTCGGGCCATATTTTTTTAGGATTGGTCTTGGAAGCGCAAGCATGTAGGACAATATAGTTTTCACCGTCTTTTATTCCATAGTTCTTTAATAATGCAGTATTATTGGCGGATGAATGAGGATCTTCCTGTATTCCCGAATCGGAAATTTTCAGGTCAGGAAATACGTTTTGGATAATCTTTAAAACGTTTATAGGTTCGTAATCCAGAGCTGTGTCAGTTATTTTATTCGTATAAAGCCGCCCAAAATAATTTTTGTATCCGATTTTTAATTTTGCATTAGAGAAAGCTGTTAAAAATGACCCTAAACAAGAGCTTCCTGGTAATATATGAAAAGCCGCATCAAAATGACCGTTGCGAATTTTAAGCAAGCAAGTTATTACCGATAAAATACTTTTTTTATTCAGGGTAAAAACACCAGATAAATAGGTCAGGTGTTTTACAAGCCCCTCGTTTTCCTTGCTGACAGCTAAATAAATTTCAGTTTCAGGGTATGTTTTTTTTAAAGCATAAATAGCCGGTAGGCTTAAAACAAGGTCCCCTAAAAGGTCTGTCCGGATAAAAAGGATTTTTTTGATAGGAGTATTCATATTATAGATTAGTTTTTCAGTAATGAACTGTAGAGCAGTATAATTTTTTCAGCCGCCCGCTTAGGTGAAAAATTGTTAAAAGCATACAAAGCTCCTTCTAAGCTTAATTTTGAAGTCAAATTTTTATTATTTAATATATTTATTATGGCAACGGCTAATGCCCGAGGATCTCTTGGTGGAATAAGAACACCTTTGTCTTTAATAAGTTCTGGAATGCTGCCAATATTGCTTGCTATGACTGGGCAGCCCAAAGACATTGCCTCAGCCCAATTCAAGCCGAATGATTCCATGCAAACAGTGGGGCATACATAAACCCCGCACCCTTGGTAGATAACTTTTAATTCTTTAGGTAGCTTCTTTCCGGCAAATTCAACCTGCAGAGCAGTATTTTGTTTTATTAGGATTTCATCTATTTTTTTGCGGTAAAGATTATCTTTTTCCTGTTCAGTGCCAATAAATAGAAGTTTTGCATCAGGGATTTTTTTTAACACAAAAGAAAAAGCTTCGGCTAAAATCCAGGCACCTTTATACTCTAGCAATGAACCAGTAAAGACAATAGTCTTATTTCTTTGCTGAGGTTGACTGTCTGTGAAAGAATTAAGATCAATCCATGGGGCAACAATATGCCATTTATTCGGTAAAATATTATGCGATACGTATTTATTTTTAATAAATTCACAGGCTGCTACTGCTATGTCAGTATATTTGTTTAGGTAATATTGTAAGATTTTCAGGCGCAGTATATTTTTTATTCCGGAACATTTCAGACATTTAAAAAATGCAGTTTTTTTGCATAATTTTTTATTTTTTGATTCATAAGGGTCAATAAAAGAGCGTTTTGCGCAAATGGGCCAGTAGTCGTGAGCATACCAGACAATTGGAATTTTTGCTTCTTTGGCAGCTTTAAGGCATATTGAATTTATAGCCAACAAATTATGAGCCTGTACTAGGTCGATTTTATTCTGACGAATGATTTCTTTAATTAAGGAGTAACTATTTTTAGGATTATCTAAGCTATGGACTATAAGCCTCGAATCGGTATTTAAGTCAATCTTATTGCCAAATTGTACAATATGGATTTTTTCTGCATAATTATTATCCAACATTTCATTACAAAGTAGTTTTACCCTGGTTTCCGTTCCTCCTCCATTGATTCCACCATCATTAATCACAAGTAAATTAATCATGTTTTAGGCTATTTTTGGGCAACAATCACATATTGTTTGGCAAAAATTTTTAGGTGCTTGGATATGCCGGAAAATTCAAAATTGATCAGCCAATCAGGATTAGGAGTGAATAATTTGTTCCATAATGGTTTGGTTAATCTGTTCCATGACCAGCCAAAACAGTCTATCGAGTATTCCTTTTTTATTTTAAAACCGGCCCCCATTAAGTCTTTTAGGATATTTTTAGGCTTGTAAATAAACTGGTTCTGGATGTTAGATTCGCTAAAAACGCTTACTTTCATTTTTCTGATGTTTTTTAAGTACCAAAAATACATTTTCCAGAGAGATCCCCAGGCGTCGATAGCTATAACAATGACTCCGTTTGGTTTTAAAGTTCTGTAATATTCAGTTAATACCTGTTTACTCTGGTCGTGTGGGACATGGTCTAAAGTGGAGAAATCAAAAAGAATGTCCAGTGAATTGCTTAAGTACGGCAGCGCCTTAATACTTGATTGAGTGCGAAGAATATTTTTGTCCTTAACCGAAGTTAAGACTTCCCATGAAATATCTGTGCCGAATTTTATAAAATTATTATCTTTAATATAACCAAGCACATCCTTTTGATAATCTACCCCTTCGTTCCAGAGATCAGTTTTAAGTAATTTAATCGGCGTTTTCTCAGGCTTAGGCAGTAATTCTAAGCCTTTATCAATGGCTTTATGGAAAAGTCCCGATAGATACTTGCCCCTTATTTCTTCTTTTTTGCCGAACAGGGCTTCTTTGTCCCAGAGATTTTTTGTCATAAAGTATCCTTTTTAAAATAAGGTATAAATAAAAGGAGCAATTGCTGAGGATTGAGTGAAAAACAGGATAGCTCCTAACAATAAAAGGATGATTATGATCGGGGCGAGCCACCATTTTTTCCTTACACTAAGAAAGTGCCACAACTCTTTTAAAATTCCGATTTTAGACATAATTCCTCCTTAAAAGTTTCAAGATTGCATTTCGTAATTATTAAGCGAATCTGATTTTTTTTCTTTACGTTTCCAGTATGTTTTTGCCTCAGGGGAAAGTTTTTTATCCAAAAGATCAATTCTGAATAAACGCATAAATAGGCCAACTGGTGTAAAAATTAAATAAAAAAGTGCACAAAGCAAAATCCTGGTATTTATCCAGCCAAGAATAAAAGCCAATTTCATCCAGCCAACATAAAAATATTTTAATAATTTAGGGCAGATTATGGTAAACATAAGCAGGATGAATGAAATTAATAAGGCAGCTGTCGGTGAGTGCTTGTGTTTTAGGAAAATTATTGTTGTTATTATAGTAAAACAAGCAGAGATGGTTAAACCGAATTTTCTTAAAGAAATAACATCTGTTTTAATCTTATCCATAGATTTAATCCAGTTCAAATTGCTGTTTCCAGGTTTCTTCTTTTTCCTGGGGCTTTTGAAGGCGTTTATCCAAAATAAAATTGCCCATAACCAAATAATCCATTTCTGTACGCATAAAACAACGGAATGCATCCTGAGGTGAACAAACAAGAGGCTCTCCTCTTACATTAAAAGATGTATTTATTACAACCGGGCAGCCGGTTTTTTTAAAAAGTTCATTTATTGTATTATAAAATAGCAGGTTATCATCTTTGCTTACCGTCTGAACTCTGGCTGAATAATCAACATGAGTAACTGCAGGAATAACTGAACGGTTAATTTTAAGTTTATTAAATCCAGCTGCTTGTTTTAAAGCTGTATCATTAGAGATAATTTTATCTTTATTTACCGGGGCTACTAAAAGCATGTAAGGGCTTTCGGTTTTCAGGTCAAACCAGTTATTAGCCTCTTCTTTTAATACAGCTGGTGCAAATGGCCTGAATGATTCCCTGTATTTGATTTTTAAATTCATCTTGGATTGCATTTCTTGGTTTCTCGCATCGCCAATAATGCTTCTTGACCCCAGCGCCCTAGGGCCAAATTCCATTTTCCCCTGGAACCAGCCGATTATATTTCCTTGTTCTATAAGACTGGCAGTAATTTTTGGCAGTTCAGCAGTTGAGAATTCTTTATACGATATATTTTGCTCTGTTAAAAAACTACGAATATCTTCATTTGTATATTCAGGCCCTAAAAGAGAAGCAGCTTGAGAATCTTTTTGGGTATTGACAGTTCTAGTATTTCCCAGATATTTATACCAAATTAATAAGGCTGCGCCTAAAGCTCCTCCGGCATCACCACTCGCAGGTTGGATCCAAATTTCCTTAAAGGGGCCATTCCGGAGTATTTTTCCGTTGCCTACACAGTTAAGAGCTACTCCGCCTGCAAGGCAAAGTTTATCCTGGCCAGTTATTTTATGCACATGTGTTGCCATGCGCAGCATGATTTCTTCAGTAACGGCCTGAATGGATGCTGCCACATCCATATAAAATTGAGAAATTTTAGTTTCGGCATTTCTTGCGGCAGCATTAAATAAGCGGTTAAAGTTTCTATTGGTCATTCTAAGGGTATTGCAGTAACCAAAATACTTCATGTTGATTTTAAAGGAGCCGTCATCTTTTAAATCTATTAATTTATCCATGATCAGGTTTTTATATTTTGGTTCTCCATAAGGAGCTAACCCCATTAATTTATATTCGCCGGAGTTAACTTTAAATCCGCAGTAATAAGTAAAAGCAGAATAGAGTAAGCCCAGAGAATGAGGAAATCTTAAGTAATATTCAATTTCTAGATTATTATCCTTACCGGAGCCAAAACTAGCGGTTTCCCACTCTCCAACGCCGTCTAAGGTCAGAAAAGCGGCTTCTTTAAAAGGCGATGGATAGAATGCGCTGGCAGCATGAGATTCGTGATGGCCGGAAAAAAGGATTTTTCCTTTATAACCAAGCTCATCTTTGATTATTTCAGGAATCCAGAGTTTTTGTTTGAGCCATAATGGCATAGCCTGGATAAACTGGCTTATTCCTGACGGAGCATATGTTAAAGCAGTTTCAAGTATCCTTTCAAATTTAATCAGAGGCTTATCATAGAAAACTATATAGTCGACATCCTGTATGTTGATTCCCGCTTTAGTCAAGCACCAGTTGATGGCATTTTTAGGAAAATCGTGATCATGTTTTTTGCGGGTGAATCTTTCTTCTTGTGCGGCGCCGATGATTTGTCCGTCACGTATCAAGCATGCCGCGCTGTCATGATAAAAACAAGAAATACCGAGTATGTGCATATTTTTATATTGTTATGATTATTGAATTTAATTAATTATTTTACTTCTAATAGCACTTAAGAGTCAATATGTTTCTATTGTATTTTAATATTATCCAGAATATATTTGGAAATTAATTTGGCCTTATAATCCGCTCCAATTTCTGTGTTATGTCTGCCGTCGTTCCAGTATTTAGCTTCGTAAGGCATGTATTTATTTAAATCATAAAGATAAACCGAGTTTTGATTAGCGACTTTTTTTATAGAATTATTATGTTCAATAACTCCGTTTTTAAACCATTCAGCATTACTCATATCCAAGGGTATTTCTGTGTAATGAGGGTAAGTTACCAAAAGGACTTTGATCCCTCTATCTTTTGCTATCAGGCAGAGAGTATTTAAATTCCTCTCAAAGTATTGAGGGGTATTTTCTTTCATTCTTTTTGCCCATAATTCCTGATCTTTTAACCAATAAGGATAATATATTTTTGATTGATCTTTATGAGTATAATGATCAACTCCCCAGCCGCCCATCTTGAAAATAAGCCGCATAAGGACAGATTTTGTAATCAGAGATGACTTAGGTGTCTGCCAATACTGCCTTGTACCGATATAATCTGCACAATACTCTTTGCTGTCAGCCAATGCTCGATCGTGGATATCATTAGCCCCCAGGTTGACTATGACCATATTCGGTTTTAAATCAATAACCTTGAAATAAAACCAAAGCAGGATATTTGTCGAATCAAACCCGCTTACACCTGCATTAATTACCTCCCAGCGCTTAGGTTGAGCATCAGCATTTAAGTAATAATCTAGCCTGGCTGGCCAGGTATTATTAGGATTACTTATAGCTGTATCGTAAGTTGAGGATTCGCCTAATGCAACTATGCGGATAACATTCTCTTTTTTTTGTAACGACACTTCTTTGCCTCTGAAGCCCAGGCTGTTATGGTAATTTATCTTATTATTTGACCGGTAATTTTTAGTGAGTTGATATTCAGTAAAGGGATTTCCTTCATAGATTCCTTTTAATCCATGCTCGTCGATACGTCCAACCAGGTTAAGTATCTTTTCTGAGGCAAAATGTTTAAGGTAGATTATTGATGAAAACTCCAATATGCAGAAAATAACAAAAACTGAGCAGAACATTAAAATAATTTCTCGATAGAATTTTGCTATTTTTTCAGCAATTAGGCTAGACTTAATAAAAGAAAATAAGGATGCTGTGAGCAATGTTAAATATATCAAAATAAGCCCAATATTAATCTGATGCCGGGCCTTGTTGATAAAGAAAAAATACTTAAAAAGTTTTAGAAGAATTACGCCGAAAATCAAACAAGATATCAGCGTAATAAAAAATTCCAGAAAATTATTATCATTTTTAGATGTATCGTTTTTCATAAAGCTCCCTTATCTTCTTATCGATTGCAGTATTTATTTTTTACAATTTAACAGCCGATTTATAATATGCCTTAAAGGCGGGTGCAATGAGCAGATGAAGTATTCTAAGCTAAAAGTACCCATGATGCCAATTCTTTTTAGGCGGAACAAGTCAGAGCCCCTTTTGTTTAATCCATAAGTGGTAGTTACAGCTGCAGTATAGCCTGCTTTTTTGACAAAATCACAAACTGTATCATTATAATTACCGTAAGGGTAAGAAAATAAACTAATATTACTTTTTATTGAGTCTTTGAGATTATTTTTGGATTCAATAATCTCAGCTTTAAGTTCAGCATTATTTAATTTTGTAAGCACGGGATGGGTTAATGTGTGTCCTGCGAATTCAATATTAGCCGCCTGCATCTGTTGAATTTGGCTATTGGTTAGCTGTACATAATTATCGTCTTTTTTGCTTGAATCATAATGCAGTATCTGCAGTAATTCATCAGTGATAGCCACTTGGTTTTTTTTGCTTTCAGATTTAAGCATTTCCTTAAGATTAACTGTTGTTTTAATTAATTCCAGGCTATTGCCTAAAGAAATTCGAATGCCTCTGAATTCACTATTTTCTGAGACATTTGCTTTATAGGCAGCATCAAATGCCACCTCTACTTTATCGAACCAGCCGGTATTGTCAGTGTTGATTAAATCAGATACTATAAAAATAGCAGCTGGAAGCGAATTTTTTTTTAGAGTTTCAAATGCGTAATTATATACGCTTCGATATCCGTCATCGAAAGTAATAGCCAGGGTATTATTCGGTAAAGGCAAATTTTTCGCTAGTTTATCAACTATTTCTGACAAAGGTAAAATATTATAGTATTTTTTTATGTAAGCCATTTGATTTTGAAAATCAACAGATGAAACGTGCTTATAATTAGCATTTAATAATATGTCTGGTTTTTCTCCGGGAGTAATTCCGTGATACGCTAGGATAATAATTTTTTTCCGTTGAAACCACCTTAGCAGGAAGAAAAGATCAGCTTTAACGCTTAGGTTAAAGATAAATTTACCTGTTTTTTTAAAAATTGAAAAAAATAATTTTTTTATCCTTGTTATTGCGCGAACTGCTTGTTTTGTATTATAGAGCCTTCGGGAATAACAATATTCTTTCCAGAGAGTATAGATTTGGTTAAATTTTTTATTTGGCGGAAGGTTAATCAGGATTAAAGCTAAGGGTAAAAGCACGGGAAATTCAACAATCAAAGAAAATAATTTCTGCAGGTTTTCAATTTTTCTTTTATCCTTAAGAAGTAAAATACTTTCTTCAAAGAAAGAAGGTTTTATGGAGTCGAGTGAGCCGTTGTATAAACCCATTTCTTTGCATCGTATACCTAATTTTGTTTTGGGATAAGGCTGGTAAAGAGAAGCCCATCCTATCGCAGGCCTGCATTTAATATTCATTTTCAATGTTTCCAGGGCGGTATTAATGGTTTCTCCCGGCAGTCCGATCATATTTTCGGTCCTGAATTTAATTTTATGCATGTGGAGCAGCTTACAAGCGTTAAAGATTTGCTCCTTACTCATATTTCTGTTTAATACCTGGTTTCTTATCTGGTCATTTCCTGCTTCTAAAGCCAAAGTTACGCTTATGCAGCCTGAGTTTTTTAACATTTTTAAAAGCTCATCGGTAACCAGATTCGCCCTGAGATGGCAATGGTAAGGAAGTTTTATTTTAGAAGAATATGCCGGTAGAAAATCTTTCAGCCACTGTTGGGATAAAACAAATATGTCATCCTGGAAATATACTATTTCC
>Ga0172375_10012014_pt1 | contig 10911 bp, 5 predicted proteins | sample LakKiv1m_FD_114537 | JGI IMG/M metagenome (GOLD analysis project Ga0172375, IMG submission 114537) | Freshwater microbial communities from Kabuno Bay, South-Kivu, Congo - kab_092012_11.1m | ecosystem: Environmental > Aquatic > Freshwater > Lake | place: Democratic Republic of the Congo... | reverse complement strand
TGATACAAATGAAAGTTGCTAAGTTGTTGGGTTGCTGAGTTGTTGAGTTTGCGCCATCCAATGTCCGTTCTTAACAACTTAACAACCTGGCAACTTAACAACAGGAGACCAGAATTGCCCGCGAATCTACGCGAATTGACGCGAATAGAACTAATCACGAATGAACACGAATTTGGGAATCAAGAGGCCGATGGATGGCGAGAGGGGCGACAGGATGTGCATCGCGTTGCGGCGTAGCCGGACTTCAGCCTTGTTTTTGACATGGAGAACCACGTCCATGGAGCGGATGGTGTCGATCTCATTGAGTACCTGGCGTGCGCAATTTCCAAGGCCCTTTACCTGTAGCCACATCTCAAGTGTCCGCCACATCGCCAGCGACAGGAAGCAAACCATGATGTGGGCTTGAACCCGGTCTTCGCGGTGATGGTAAAGCGGGCGCATCCTCAAGTCGGACTTGTTGGTGCGAAAGGCATCTTCGGCTTCTGTCAGATGGATGTACCAGCGCCAAAGCTTCGTCGGATTCTGCTCCTGGCAGTTGGTTCGCAGCAGATAAGCGCCCTGCGCGGCCTGAGCCCAACTCAGCTTGTTTTCATCTTCTTCGATGCGAAGCCCGACAGCCCAGCCCGAAATGGTCGGGGCGACTGGCGTTCGTTTGAACCGTACCCCCAGGTAGTTGCGCCCATTCTTGCCGTTTTCGACGGCCCGAAGCTGCCGTGGATTACGATGATCGGCCACCTGATTCGATCAGCGGCGTAACCCCCGGCGGTTCACCACAGATGTCGGTTGGCGAAAGCGTGGCCGGAACCGTGCTTCAAGTAACGCTCAAAGGCCGCGGCCTTCTCGCGGCTTTCCAAGGCCACAAAGGCTATTAGCCGCCACGGCCGGAATTTCGCCGTGTGGGGATTTGCTCCAGAGTTGTGGCTGGCCAGCCGGGTCTGCACGTCATCGGTCAGACCGATGTACCGCTGCAGCGGCACAGATTCGCTTCGAATTAGATACACGTAGTGCATGATTCCTTCGCTGTTGGCTTGCCATGCGTAGCTCGGAGCCCTGCTTCGCTGAAGCTACGCAGGGCATGCTTCACTCTCCGCCCTTGCAGGGCTCCGAGCGAAGCATGGTCGGGGCGGAGGGATTTGAACCCTCGACTTCTTGGTCCCGAACCAAGCGCGCTACCAGGCTGCGCTACGCCCCGAGTAAAACGGTCATTTCCATGCGAGAAGTGTAAGATTTGAAACAGCGCACTAAAGTAACGGCCGTTTCATGGATTGTCACGCAAAAATCGTAACTACTCGAACTATTGGGCGCATGTCACTTCAGTAGGGGTTCTATTATTAATCTGGGCGCGATTATTACTATGCTTCTTATCGGAGTTGACAGGATTACCCGTCTTCGCCCTTCGGGCTTCGCCGAGGCAAGCAGGATAAGAATATTGGCACAATCCTGTCCACTCTTTCTTAGCCACCAATAAGTAGTTGCCTATAACCTCGGGTTCAATTCTGGGCAGTTGTATTCCATCTTGCTTATACTGTGATCAAAAGATAATATTAATCACTGATAATAAAACATCTTTGTTTTGCCCTGGTCTTGAGCAATTGATTGCCAGAAGAGTTGGTTATTGTGAAAAAAATCGTTTTGGCTTTTGCGCTGGTTCTTACCGTACTGTGGTTTTTCCTGAATTATGGCCGGATGGCCGATGATCAGGACCTTGTCATTCGCATGGTGCTTGGCACGTTGTTTGCCGTGCTTATCTTGACGCGATCCCAAACCGAATCGGAATCGAAGATTGACAATCCTGAGCAATCCATCAACCGGGCAGGTTTGTTTGTTGCAACGAGCGGCATTGCCGGCGCCATGCTTATGGTTGCCGGAATAATGTTTTCCGTACACCAGTCAGAATGGGTCGGACTGCTTCTGGTGTTGTGTGCGTGTTTTCGGTGGGCGCTGCCGGGGCGATATCGTCGTGACATAGTCCTGGGCCTTTTCTTGTTCTACTGGGTACATCCGCTATCGAGCCAGATTTTCGTTCCCCTGCAATTGAGCATGCAAAGGATGTCGGTCATCGGGTCGGAAATGCTGTTGCATGGCGCGAATGTCCGGGTTTGGGCCGATGGAATGATGTTGCGCACCGCAGGCATGACATTTGGAGTGCCTGAATCATGCAGCGGCATGAGGACGGCGGTGACAGTTCTTCTCTGTACGCTCGGAACCTCGGTGTTGTTCCGATTCAGATGGTATGAAACACTGTCGGCGGTAATCTGCGGGCTGGCTCAGGTCTTGTTATTCAATGTGCTGCGCATATCGTCCATGGTGTGGTTTGCGCCGAAAATGCCTTCGGGATGGGCCGACACTTTTCTGCACGACACGACAGGGATATTCCTGCTCGCCGTCATTTTTCTTATTCAGGTTGAACTGGCCTGGTGGCATGCGTTTCGCGTGCGGCGACGCAGGGCAGCCAATAGGGAATCGAGAGGGCGGGACGCTAATCCTTTCACGCACTGGTGGATTGGCCGGGTCGCTCCGGTCCTTGTGATTCTAGCCTTGGCAGTAGTCGTGGCGCTTGTCAGCTATAAATTGCGTCCTTTTCACAGGGCGATGATGATCCAGGATGTGGCAGCGGGACTTATGGAATCCGATTCTTCAACGGCGGAAAGAGCCTGCGCCGCAGCCCAGGCTCTTGTTCCGGAGGATATAGATATCCTGACGCTGCTTGCCCAGATCCGGATGAATCGGAAGAAATACACGGAAGGCAAGGCTACGCTGGATCTCATACCCGTCGACAAGCGCAGAGTATACCACACGGTCCTCATGGCCTGGGGAGAAATGGGATTGGGCAGGATATCCAAGGCCATAGAGCTTGTCGCCTCTGTGCCGGACTCGGTGGATACGCGTCCTGCAGTTGCGATGATCAGGGCGGAATTTGCGGCCATGCAGGACGATACAGTGGGTGTGGTTGCGAATATGCCTGTAGCATGCGTAATCCCGAGGATCGCATTAAGAATGCGCGGGCTGTTTCCGTATCTGGCGGCTCGTGGCAAATGGGCAACCATAGCCGAATGCCATATTGACAAGCCGTACGACGATCCCGTCCAGTCGTTGATTGCGGTTCATGCTTTCCTGAAAATGGGCAGGGTGGCCAGGATGGCCAGGATTCTGAGTGACGCATATAAGAAGTATCCGGAAGACCTTCGCTTTCTCGAGTATGAGGCCATGATGGCGGTAGCGCGTCCTGGCGAACAGTGGGAAGATGTTTTCTCCAGGGAGTTCACGGACAAGGTGGACAAGCTTCCCGTTGAAGCGCTGCCGGCGTTCATTGATTACGGGTTCGGCCTCAGTCGGCCCGATATTGCGTGGAGGGCGTTCGGTCGGCTTAAAGAACTAGACCCGATCCACCCTGCCCTCAGTCTTTCAGTGGCCCGGTTCGGGGACAGGTGGTTTGCTTTTCGCAAACGACGGTTCGGCATGCCGTCGTCCGGCATGAGCGACGAGATTGATCTGCGCCGGTTCTATCAACTGAGCCACAAATGGCCGGTAGCGCCGCTTGTTGCTGAGCTTGCTGACGGGTTGACGGAAGAACTGCGTGCCGGTTTCACCGAACGGGCACGCGATGAACGGTTCCAGCGGAATAAATCGGCCGCGGAAGAAAAGCCCGGCGAGACCATGCAAATCGCGGCTTCTGTCCGGGCCAGTGACGAGGCGGGCAACACTGCGCGTGCATGGGGGATTCTTAATCAGGCGCTTGATAAGTACAAGGATGACCCGATTCTGGTGGAATGCCTGTCCGAACTTGCAGCAAAATATCCGGACTCGAAATACGAGCAGCGCTTCGAGCGTGATTTCGCATCATCCTTTCAATCGCTTGATGCGGATCAATTGAGCGCATATCTTTTGGGCGGATTCAAAATGGTACGGCCGGATATTGCATGGCAGGCTTACAACAGATTGAAGGAAATAGACCAGACCCATCCCTCGCTCTTTCTCGCTCCGGCGACATTCGGGGGGCGGTGGTTTGTGTTCAGGGCGAAACGTTCGGGTGTGCTGGAAGAACAGGATAATCGGGAAATTGACCTGCGTCAGTTATACGTCAACAGCCTTGGCTGGCCGGAAGCGCCGCTGGCTCAGGATATGATTTCCGGGGGAGTGGCCGGGAGAACGGATGAATTCCTCGCGAAATGCCTGAATGAAGTCCTGCGAAGGGGGAACACGTGGAGCAATGCTTCTTTTCTTTCGTTGATGTCTCTGCCTGCGGCATTTGAAAGTGCGGGGGACATTGCTTCGGCGCATATTTCCCTTGATGCCCTGGTAACGATTTTTCCGGAAAAGAAATCGAATATCCTGCTTGAGCATGCGCGGCTTTATGGAAAGGAAGGGAAGTGGGAGCGGTTGTACGAGGCGATAAGGCAGAATCTTGAATCTGACGGACCCATGCGGCTGGCTGGTTTTCAGTTGCAGATAAACAGTCTCATGCATCTGGGTTTGGACATGTACGCACTTGCCCTGCTTGACGTGGAGACGGAACGATATCCGGAATCCCCTGTTTTGCAGGCCATGCGTGCGGCAATGTTGGCAGCACGGGGCTCATATGAAGAGGCGTTATTTGAAATTCAAAAATCCGGAAGCAATCGGAAATGTCCTTTAAGCGACAATCTTCTGCGGCTTGCGCAGCGGTATCCGAATATTCGAGGCTCTGCGGATGATGCTAACACAGATCGGCCGTTCCCGGTTTCCAAGCGGCAGGCGGCTGTATTGCCGCCTGCAGAGCTGGCGATTGAAGGCTTGTGGGGCGGTGTTCCGGAGGGCGCCGGAATGGATGACGAGGATGAACGGCTTTCCTCCGGCTTTGCAGATCGCGTCAGCCCGTTTGTCAGGGGATTGGCCGGCTTGAAAGCCGATTGGTATCGGCGGAAGGGCAATCTGGGGTCATCTGATCCGGAATGCTGGGAGGGACGCGGTCGTGATGACATGGAACGAGCCATGTTGTTGTATGAACTGGCTGTCCTGCTTGGAAGCCATGGCCGGAAAGCAGAGGGACTGGCCGTTGCCGAACGTGCGGTGCGCCTGGTCGGCAAGTCTCGAGTGCTCCGGCGTTTGCAGATATCGCTGAGCGCCGGAGAACCGGAAACAGTCGCTAAAGCGTACGAAGCCTGTCCGGCAGATCCTGAAATCTGGCTGGCATGGCTGGTGACCGGGACCAGATCCGGATCGGAGAAGCAAGCCTGGGCTCTAACGAATATCGAACAAGCTGTGCGGAATGGAACATTTTCTGTCGGCACGATGATCAGGGCAGGGGATTACCTGTTGCGACGAGGAATTCCGGACGCCGCGGAAAAAGCGGCGGTTTATGCGCTCGAGAAAGGCGGCGATTTCCTGCCGTCCTACGTGCTTGGGATGAAATGCGCTTTGATGCGGGGGGATGTCGATCGCGCGATGTTGCTTGCAAACGGCGCCGCAATGCATTCCGTTAGCCCCGAGCCATTCTGGGAAGCAATGGCGCTCGTGGAAACGACTATGTCGCCCGGCAAGGATTATGGTTCGATAAAAATGATTGAGAAGCTGCGATCCGAGAATCCGGCCGATGCGAGGTGGGCGCAGGCGCTTGGCGGATTGTATTTAAGCAAGGAAGATCCCGATGAATCACTTGAAGTACTGGGGCCGCTCGTGGAGAAGCCATGGAACAGCAGTTTAGCCGCGTTGTTGACAGCGGCAGAGGCTGCGCGACGGACAAAGAAGATTGGGCGGTCCATACAAATCCTGGATCACGCCTATGCTCTCTATCCGTCAAACCGTGTTGTGTTGAACAATCTGGTCTACAGTCTGGCGCTGGATGCGGATTCCATAGATCGCGCGAAAAGTCTCCTTCCGAAGCTTCTGGATGCATGGCCGGATTCATATGCAGTGATGGATACCGCAGCGGTTGTATATCGCAACGCCGGGGATACGGTAAATGCAGTGATATATTTACAGAAGGCAACGCAATTGGCTGCCGGGGCAGACGCGATATGGAAAAAAGCCAACCCCTATGCCGTGGATTTTTCGGTGTATAATGGGGACTATGATCGCGGCGTTTTCACGAATCTATCCCGCGAAGCACAATTATCGGCAACCGTGCTTTTGGGCAGGCTGGACAGCGATATCAAGGCGCTTTCCGCGGAGTTGAAGCAGGCAAAAGGAAAATGAACCTGAAGATGGCAGCCTGACAACATCCCCGTTCCTGATTATTCCACGGTAACGCTTTTTGCCAGGTTGCGCGGCTGGTCGATGGAACATCCGCGCAATTGTGCCATGTGATAGGCAAACAACTGAAGCACCACTGCCACGGGAATCGGGGCTGTCAGGTGCGAACAGCGGGGTACCGGTATTACGGCATCTGCGTGTCGACCTGTTTCGGCGTCGCCATCAGTGACAACACCGATAACGGGAGCATGTCGTGCGCGGCATTCCTCGACATTGCTGATAGTCTTGTCGCGTCCGGGAATATTGTTGATCATGGCAAGGACCGGAACTTTTTCATCCAGTAACGCGATCGGTCCATGTTTGAGTTCCGCCGCATGATATCCCTCTGCGTGGATATAGCTGATTTCCTTCAGCTTCAACGCTCCTTCCATTGCGACAGGATACATGTAACCTCGACCAAGGAAAAAGAAGTCTCGAGCCTTTGAATATTTCCGTGCGACTTTCATGACGGCATCGTTTGACTGTAAAGCAGACTTTACCAGATTCGGGATATTCCTGATTTCAGAACAGATCTCGCTGCCCTTCTGGCGCGAGAGACGTTTGCAGCGTCCGATCTTGAGCGCCAACATCAGCAGCACCGCAAGCTGGCAGGTGAACGCCTTGGTGGACGCCACCCCGATTTCCGGCCCGGCATGCAGGTACACCCCCCGTCCCGTTTCCCGTGCAATGGTTGAACCAACCACGTTGCAGATTCCGAGCACCAATGCCCCTTTTTGTTTAGCCTCACGCACTGCCGCAAGCGTGTCCGCCGTTTCGCCTGACTGGCTGATTGCCAGCACCATGTCGCCCGCCTGGATGATGGGATTGCGGTAACGATACTCGGCAGCCTGTTCGACTTCCACGGGGATATCTGCCAGTTCCTCGAAATAATATTTACCGATCATGCCTGCGTGCAGGGAAGTTCCGCAGGCCACGACAACGATTCGCCTGATGCCTGCCAGCTCGCGCGGGGTCAGGGCCATGCCAGACAGGACAGCGGAGCCCATTGCATCGTCCAGCCGGCCTCGCAGCGTGTTTTCCAGGGCATCCGGCTGCTCGAAAATTTCCTTGAGCATGAAGTGTTCAAATCCGCCCTTTTCCGCCGCGCCCACATCCCAGTCCACTTTTGACACCTCTCGAGATACGGGGATATTGTGGATATTGCGGACATCCGCACCCTTGGCTGTGATAATCGCCATATCGTCATCGTTTAGGAAAACAACCTGCCGTGTATGAGCGAGGATCGCCGCTACATCGCTGGCGATAATTGTTTCCCCTTCACCAAGGCCTATGACCAGCGGGCTGCCTTTCCTGGCTGCGACGATTTTATCCGGCTCGTCCGCCGAAAGAACCGCGATGCCATAGGTTCCCTCCACGTGTTTTAGCGCTGCGCAAACGGCGTCTGCAAGGCTGCCGCGGTAAAACTCGCCGATCAGGTGAACAAGCACTTCGCTGTCGGTCTGTGACCTGAAGGAATGCCCCTTTGCCTCCAACTGATTTCGAAGTGAGGCGTAATTCTCGATGATGCCGTTATGCACCATTGCCAGCCGGCCTGTCTGGTCGGTGTGTGGATGCGCATTCTCGGGAGTCGGACTGCCGTGCGTGGCCCAGCGTGTATGCGAAATTCCAGTGTGCATCCGGCACAGCAGTTTCGAATTCCAATCGCCCCGGATATTCTGCTCAAGCTCCCGAACTTTGCCCTTGTTTTTCAGGATATGAAGCTTTCCGCCCTCGACAGCCGCAATCCCCGCGGAATCGTATCCACGGTATTCCAGTCTCTTCAGGCCGCCCACCAGAACATCCACTGCCGGCTTGCTTCCGATGTATCCGACTATTCCGCACATATAGACACCTCTTTCCCCGTAATTTCCCTTGCAGATCAAACATGATGAGTATGATGCAACAGGGCTTTGATATCAAGGCAATGATCGCGGAACCAATGGGCAGGCGCACAAAGCGGCTTGCAGCCATGCCGGGGTGGCCAAGATCAACATTGCAACGGCAATACGCCAGCCCTACGAGCGATGGATGGGGCAATCCATTGAGGCGGCGTGCCAGGCGGTGTACGATGCCACTGTGCAGGTGGTGCGGGAGGACCTGGAAACCGCGGGGAATGCTGCTGCGGTGGGGTTGCCGGGGGGGGGCAGGGTTGAAGCCGCAAACCCTTGCAGATAGGAGTTTGTATTTGTGAGCTGGCTTGGCATTGATTTGGGGACGAGCGTTTGCAAGGCTGCCGCATTCACGGCGGACGGACGGCTTATTGCATCAGCTTCGCGAGAGTATTCAACATTGCGACCTGCCCCTGGCTTGTCGGAGCTGGACAGTGGGGAGGTCTGGCGCAAAACACGGGAAATAATCGCCGAGGTGGCGGCCAAGACAGGATGCGATCCGATTCGCGCCCTCTGCGTCAGTTCCATGGGTGAAGCGGTCGTGCCGGTTTCAAAAGACAGGCGGTTGCTGGCCAACAGTATCCTAAGTTCGGACATCCGGGGTGCAGAGTATGCGGATGCCTTGCGGCGGGACGTCGGTGAGGAACGTTTGTGCGGTTGAGCAATTCAGAAGGCGGCCTGGCCGGGGCTGCCATGCTGGCTGGATTGGGAACCGGGGCGCTGGCGAATGCCGATGAGGCCGTGTCGGTGTTTGTGCAACGTGAACGCGTTTTTGAACCCGATCGGCGCCGGCATGAAATATACCGGGAAAAAGTCGTGCAATTCCGCAATCTTTATCCGGCACTGTCCGGCATCTTGAAGAGCATGTAGTTCCGCGATCGGATATTTCAGCCGCGTATTGTACTGTCAGGCATTTTGTCTGCGTAGTGCGAATAATTTTCGGAAAGCCGCAACAAGAACGCAGGCGGACAGGGGCAGAAGGATGCAAATGGCGATTACGATAGCCTCCTGACCCTTGACTATTATGCTGTTGCCCCCGGCCAAATCCAGGCAGCTCTTAAGTTTTATGATCAGCGTCGCAAAGGTTGTCACGATCATAACAATGGCAGGAATAACGGCGAACAGGATTGATCGCCCCCTTGCAAGCAACCAGACTGCTACGATAGTCAAGGCCAGGGCTGCTATCAATTGATTCCCCGCTCCGAATATCGGCCACAGGGACAGGATCGTTGAATTTTGCGCGAAAAACAGCATCAGGAGAACCGCCACGAGTGTGTTAAAGAGGGGATGCTTGAAGAGGCTGGATTGGTTACCCTTGAAAGTGAAATGCCAGAATTCTTCGAGCATATACCTGCAGAGACGGACTGCGGTATCGAGCGTTGTAACGACGAATCCCTCGAGAACAAGTATTCCAAGCACGCATCCGAGGGCTATTTTCATGCCGGTGATATCATGCAGCATGTAGCCGATGGCGATCGAAAACGCCAGGATAGGGTTGCCGTCCTTGCCGGCAGGATAGACGATGTTTGCGTACTCATTCCGGGGCAGGGCAGTAACCACAAGCAGCAATGAAAGCAACGCCAGAACTCCCTCCAGAATCATGGCATTGTAGCCAACCCTGCGGACTTCCGACTCGGTTGTGATTTGCTTTACCGTTGTGCCGGTGGCCGCCAGGCTGTGAAATCCACTTATTGCCCCGCAAGCTATTGTGATAAAGAGAAACGGCCAAAGAGCGGCGGTTTTAATGTCTCCGCCGCCTATCAATTCCCGGGGTATCGAGTGTCCGGTGAACCCGTACGCCAGGACGCCTCCAATCATAATGAAAAGGCCGGCGTAGAGTATCTGGACATTGATGAAATCCCTGGGCTGCATAATCAGCCACACAGGCAGCCAGCATGCCAGAATGATGTAAAACGACATGCCGTAGCGCCAGATGTCTCCTGCATTCCAGCCCATTATGCTGTTTTGCATAAAAACAGGCCATTGGAAGCCGGCAACAATGCTGACTGCACAAAAAAACGCCGCCAGAGAATACAACAGAACTGTAGGACAGCGTTTTTTATAAATCATCCATCCGAGAAGAGGCGCCAAGATCGTGATAATAATAACCGACATTGTTGCGATTCCGCCGATTCTTGCCATTCTTACGCCATTCTCATCATATTGACGCAACAATGAGTCGTCTGGCGCCAACTTCAGGAGATCTGCCGGATAGGAGGCAAGTAGCGCCTTGACCGACAGATTAAGGAATACTGCATTCACGAGTGTCAGCATGAGAATCAGGAATGCCACAAAGAGGATGTATCCTCCTCCGCCTAGAGTTCGCCTGCATATATCTGCAATGGACCGGCCGTCTTCCCGCATGGAAACAAACATGGCCGACATATCGTGCATTGCGCCGAACAGCACGCAGCCCAGCACGATCCACAGCCATGGCGCTCCCCATCCGTAGGCAAGCGCCAGTATTGGGCCGACTATCGGACCGGCTCCGGCTATGACGCTGAAATGATGGCCGAACACAACATGCGTGCGGGTAGGAACATAATCCCGGCCATCGGCATATTTATGAGCCGGGGTGGGGATATTGTCATCCACACCCAGTTTGCGGCTTACGTAGCGTGAATATGCGCGTGCACCGAGAATCAGAATGGCTACGCCGGCCAGTAGTGGTATCAACACATTCATATGAACAAATATATTCCGCGATTAATGCACATGCAAGTATGTTTACATGCAGGCAGTGCGGATATAATGTGGACTATGTAAACATATGGAGGGAATGCCCATGGATGGAAATCGTGCAATGCGTGTC
>Ga0172375_10012013_pt1 | contig 10912 bp, 5 predicted proteins | sample LakKiv1m_FD_114537 | JGI IMG/M metagenome (GOLD analysis project Ga0172375, IMG submission 114537) | Freshwater microbial communities from Kabuno Bay, South-Kivu, Congo - kab_092012_11.1m | ecosystem: Environmental > Aquatic > Freshwater > Lake | place: Democratic Republic of the Congo... | reverse complement strand
TGGACGACGATTTTGCCCTGACCCTCTGCGAGAACTTCCTGCTCAAGCAGCGCGACAACACGTTTTGGGGCATCGAGCACAACCTGACCCAGGGCCTCGTGGTCGGCGGCTCGACGCCCGACGGGACCGACCAGACCAACGAGCTGTCGTGGCTCTTCATCCGGGCCACCGGCGCCATGTCGCTGCCGGAGCCGCTGGTGTGGGTGCGGTGGCATCCCAACATTGATCCCGATTTCTTCGACTTCTGTCTGCAAAACCTGGCCGGCTCCACCTGTTTCCCGCTGATGATGAGCGACACAGCCGTGCCGGCAATGTTCATGGCGCTCGGCGTGTCCCGCGCGGACGCCTTCGACTACGCGCCGGTCGGCTGCAACGAGCTGGGCATCCCCGGCAAAGCCTACTTCAACCCCGGCGCGCACGTGGACTACCTGCGGGCGCTGGAGCTGGCGTTGACCGGCGGCCGCGGCTATGATGGCCGGAGCGACGTTCCTGGCATCCCGCCGGCCGGCGAGCTGCGCACGTTCGATGATCTGACGGCCGCGGCCGGTCGCGTGATGCGCTGGCAGGTGGCGACCTCCTACGCGGCCAACCTGCCGCTCCTGATGGCGCAAATGCGCTGGGGCCAAACGCCGCTCACCTCCTGCTTCTTCGACGGCTGCATCGAGCGCGGCCGCGACCTGGCCGAGGGGACCAAGTACAACATCCTGTCGTGCGGCGGCAGCTTCTTCGCAAACATGGTGGACAGCCTGGCCGCCATCCGCGAGGTGGTCTACGAGCGGGCCGCCGCGACCCTCGAACAGGTCGCGGCCGCCTGCAAGAACAACTTCGCGGGCGACGAACGGCTCCGCCAGCGGCTCCTGCGCGCCCCGAAGCACGGCAACGACGACGCCCGGCTCGAGGACCTGGTGGCGCTCGTGGAGCGGCTGCGCGACGCGCCGGTGAAGGAGATTTGCCGCGACCCGCGCGACGGCACGCCGTTCGGCAACGTCCACATCACGCGGTCAAGCGCGGTGCGAGTGGGCGCACACACGCCAGCCACGCCCGACGGCCGGCTGGGAGGGACGCCGCTCGCCACGTCGGTCGCCGCCGCCTGCGGCGTCGAGCGGCAAGGCCCCACCGCCGTGCTGAAGTCCATCCTCCAACTCAACGCGGCCAAAAGCTGGCAGTGCGGCTACAACGTCAACCTGCGCTTCCAGCGCGCGGTGTTGGCCGATCCCGACGGCCGCCGGCGGCTGGAGGCGATGCTGCGCGCCTACTTCCTGGCGGGCGGCCAGGAGATGCAGATCAACAGCGCCGATACCGCCGAGCTGCGCGCGGCGCAGGCAAACCCTGAACGCTACCGCGACCTGGTCGTGCGCGTAGCGGGGTTCTCGGCGTTTTTCGTCAACCTGTCGAAGGATATGCAAGATGAGATCATCGCGCGCACGGAGCACAGCGGATAGGACGGCCGCTTGACATCAGCGGCCTGGCGTGGCGCTAAGCACTACGCTGCGCTGGCATTTCGGCGACAAACGCTATGTGGCCCATTGCGTCTTCGCGGCCGAACCGTAGATCGTGTCCCACTTGCGCGAATTTGGCCGCGATACTCCGCGCGCCCGGCGCAGGCGCGAAATGCACGGGTGCCTCGTCGCGGCCGCTGCGCCATGCCAGAAAGGCTGTAGCGCACGCTTTGAGCAAGCGAGCCAGGGCCGATCGGCAGCTTGCTGACTAACAGCCACGCCATCATTTGCCCGATCGCACTGATCCGCTGCGCCAATTCCTGGCAATAGCGCCTCTGCCCATCTCAAAGCTCTGTCGAACCCAGATTCCCCGTGCCCTCACCGGGTAACCAGCGACGATCTCCTCGCCCGCCAGCAGCGCTTCGACATGGCCTGCGAGGCTGATTCGGATCACAGTCCCCCGGTCGCTTCTCTTGCGCGCAGTGATAAGCCGGATATAATCACGGTGGACTCGAACCCATTCGTGGCTTTCCGAAAGAGGGGGTAGAATTCATGTTGCAGATGCAGTCCGTTGCTCGTGACAGGCAAATCGAGCTCTCGGAGATGACTCAGGAGGTCCTCGCGGTTGCCAGCAGGCGTTTCACAGTTGCGATATCTGGCTTCTCGCTGAGCGTTTGGGCCTGTCTGGTGGGCACTAACCTTGATCTTCTCTCCGAGGCGTCTCTTGCGCTCGGCGTTGGCCTATTGCTGCTCGGGGTAGGGGCGCTCAGGCTGCCTCCACGTCCACATTGGCCCTGGCATCTCATCTGGCACGCTGCTCTACTTGCGCTCGTCACCTATGCTGTCACGCTCTACCCGAACACAGTGATCAGCTACTTCTACCTGGTATTGCCCTTCGCGGCTGTGCTGACGGTCGGCTGGCGTGCCGGTGTGGCCGTGCAACTCCTCATCCTGGTCGCCGTCAGTGGGCTAGGCCGGCTGGGAGTGCTTCCCCCGCTGTTCTCCATCGAGGCCATGGTCATTCTTCTGGGGGGTGGGTTTCTTGCAGTTACCGGCTGGATCAGCATCGAGGCCTTCTTGTCTTCAGCATCTTGGGCCGTCTACTACTCCGACAAGGCCGAACGAGCCCTGGACGAAGCGCGAAATGGGCAGGTGGAACTGCTGCAAACGCAGACGTACTTGCTTGGGGCCAATCGCGAGTTGGCGCGCCTCAACGGTCGGCTGAAGGCGCTGCAACTGGCAGCCGAGGAAGCACGACAGGCCAAGACCGAGTTTGTCGCCAATGTCAGCCATGAGTTTCGCGCCCCTCTCAATATGATCGTTGGTTTCAGTGAGTTGATCTCGCAGTCCCCCGAAGTATACGGCCGGCTGCCACCGGCTCTGCTTGCCGATATCGGGATTATCCAACGCAATGCTTTGCACCTATCACGGCTCGTTGACGATGTATTGGATCTCAGCCAAATCGAAGTCGGCCGGATGGCGATCAGCCGCGAGAGCTGTTCCGCCAGCAGCGTCGTAGATGCCGCCATTGCCGTGATACGTCCCCTCATACAATCGAAGGGACTTGAGCTACACACCGAGATTCCAGATGGGCTGCCGCCGGTGCTCTGTGATCCGATCCGTATCCGCCAGATTCTGATCAACCTTCTGAGCAATAGCGTTCGTTTCACCCAGCAGGGTGCTGTCAGCGTCACAATTTCGCATTCCGACAACGAGCTGATCTTCAGTGTGGCCGACACCGGAAGCGGAATCCCGAAGGACCGGCAGGACAAGTTGTTCGAACCGTTCACGCAGGCGGACAGCTCGCTTCGCCGCGAATACGGCGGCAGTGGGCTCGGGTTGGCGATCAGCAAGCATCTCGTGGAATTGCACGGCGGCAGAATTCAGCTTATGAGCGAGCCGGAGGTTGGCACGACGATCTCTTTTAGCCTGCCGCTCGCACCTGCTGCTGCAGACGAAGCAAGGCTCATCCCTGCGGCACGGCGGTTGGTCAGCGAATACGCAGTGCGGCATTTTGCAGCGCGTCACCCTGGCGCAGCGCCCCTCCAAGTGCACCCCAGAGTCATCGTAGTGGAGACGGGCGCCGTCCTATCTCGCCTGGTGAGCCGCTATGCGGAAGGCCTGGACGCAGTTGTGACTAAACGCTTGGACGAAGCGCTGGCCGAGTTGACCGCCTCACCCGCCCAGGCCTTGCTGATAAACACGCCGGCGCTGCTAGAGGCGACGACACTCAGTGTACTGGTTCGAGATCTCGCCGCGTTGCCTGATGCAACGCCCGTGCTGGCCTGCTGGCTACCTGGACGCGAAGAAGAGGCACGACGACTAGGGGCGGCCGCGTTCTTTCTTAAGCCTTTTGCACCACACCAGGTCTTGCAGGCAATAAGCCAGCTTACAGTTACTCCCGCCTCGGTATTGCTGGCGGATGACGATCCTGATACACTGCAACTCTATGCCCGCACGTTAACTTCGGCCGGCTATAGGATCTGGCGAGCCGAGAGCGGCGCTGAAGCTATGGAGATCATGCGCACGCGTCGACCCGATCTGGTCGTGATGGCGCCCGGTCTGCCCGACATGCCCGGCGATGAGCTCGCGTTAGCTAAGCAGACCGATGCGGTCACTCGCAACATACCAGCCTTCATCCTGTCGTCATCCGATCCCCTGCAGGGAGATGTGTCGTTGGGCACCGTCCTGGTGCAGCGTCGGGGTGGTCTCGAGGGCAAGGAGCTCCTGACGCTCATCCAGGCGGTAATTCGCGCGCTTTCGCCGGAACGGCCGTCCGCTGATCCAGGGCAGCCAAGAACTGCTCCCGGCTGACCGGCTTCTGCAGAAATGCTTCTGCCGTGAGTGTCGCTGCCAGCGAAGCCATGGGGAGAATCGAACAGATCAAAACCGGAATCCGATGCAGCACTGGGTGGCTACGCAATGCTTGCAAGACAGCCCAACCGTCTATCTTCGGCATCATAATGTCCAGCACGATTGCCTGCGCTCCGACCTTTGCAGCCAGATCGAGTCCTTCCTGAGGGTCGGGGGTGGCAAAGATCTCGTAGCGCGTGTTGGTGACAAAGCGCTGCAACAGTCCCAGGTGGTCGGCGTTGTCATCAATCACCACCACCGCTGTGCGGCGCACGCCCGGCAGGGTGAACGAGAACCGGATGTCTTTCTCGGAACGCATCACGACCAAGGCCCCACCGTACAGTTCGATGAGCTGCTGGGCAGGTTCAATGGCCGTTTCCACCTCCTCATCGCTCACGAGTTCCCGCGCTTCGCCTATAAGCTCCACCTTCACCCACTCGGTTGCGTCCGCAACCGAAAGACGAATGCGACCACCTGAGACTTTGCCGATCATATGATGGAGCAAGACGAGCAAGACCTGCCGCAGCGCAACGGGATGCACCCTCAAGGGCGGCGCATATTCATCCAGTTGAAGGTCAAGCAGCACCTGCCGCTGTTCGAGCACTGGCCCCAAGAGCACGGCAACCTCGTCCAGCTCTCGGGTCAGGTAGCTCAGGCGCTGGGTGGAATCGGAAGTCAGCCAACGCAACGTTTCCGCCATGTCGGCGGGCGCTTCGGGGGCAGCATCCCTTGCGGCAGGGACCATGTCAGGCGGCCAGCGACTACCAGTGTCGTACTTCTCCCAGAGATATGACGCGAGTGCTTCCAGCGCTGATTTCTGAAGCCGGTAAAGCTGTGTCTCACTGACGCCCAGTTGGTCGGCGACTTCCTTCTGGGGAAACTGCTGAAGATGGCGATATGCCAGGTACTTGTAGTGCTGCCAGGCTTTCTGATTGCCGGGCTGACTGGCTTGTGGCTTGAGCGCAGTGATAGCTTGTTCCAGCAACCGCTGCAGTCGGATGGCGCGCTCATGCGAACCCGTGACGCCAAGCGCCGCGCACAGTTGGCTATCCACCAAATAGGGCGGATCATACAGATGGTTCAGGGTCCTGCGCAGTTCCTGGAGGAACGACTCTTCCATGGTCACCTTGCCGAGATAGGTTAAGCGGTGCCGGATAGATGGGAGTTTTGCGGGAGTATTTCGATAGTTCTCCCTGCCCTGAGCACCGCACCTCTGCTATTATATCAGGCACAAGGGGCAGTGCCAACACGGTCGTGTCCTGATTCCGATTTGCTACGAAATCCCGAGAACGGGAGCATTGAGACCCATAGGAGGAAAAGATCATGAGTCCGAAGAGCTTGAACAGGCGCCAGTTCCTGAAGGGCGCCACGCTGGTCGGGGCGACAGGTGTGCTTGCAGCCTGCGCACCAGCGAAAGTCGCGCAGACACCCACCCAGGCGCCAGCTCCGACGGTCGCAGCGAAGGCGGAGCCGACGAAGGCAGCCGTGGTGAAGGCAGAACCGACAAAGGCGGCCGCGGCGATCGAGATCAAGCCGCGCGGGATGGGGAAATGGGGTGGCGGCAGGTTGATCCCCTTCCCGGCGAAGTCAGCCCAAGAGCTGAAGATCAGCTATGGCTTCATCAGCTTTCCCGTCAACCCGCCAGCCGGCGCTACAGACACCCCCACAGACAATGTCGTGTTGCGCTGGTACCGCGAGCAGACGGGTGCAGCGTTCGACGTATGGCATCGGGGCGATACAAACCAGGCCTGGTCACTGGCCCTGGCCTCCGGCGAGCTGCCTGAAGTCATGCTCCTGCCCTCTGCCCTGATTCTGAAGCAGATGATGGAAGGTAACTTGGTAGAGGATATCACCGACATCTTCGAGTCCACTGCCAGCCCGGTCGTCAAAGAACGGCTGGAGTATGGCAAGAACCCCGTCATCTGGAAGCCGGTGTCAAACCAGAAACGCGTTTTTGGTATTGCTTATCCGGGCGTCGGCGCTGCCCAGGAGAACATCTGGTGGGTGCGGCAGGATCTGTTGGACAAGGCAGGGCTTGGGCTGCCGAAGACGCTGGATGAGTTCCATGAGACCGCAGTCGCGCTCAAAAAAGTGGGCGCCGAGATACCGATCGGCTTCATGAAGAACATGTTTAGCTGGGCGGCGAGCTGGGATCCCCTCTTCGGGGCCTACGGCGTCATGCCCATGATCTGGACGAAGGATGATAAGGGAGCGCTGGTCTATGGCAGCACGTTGGATAAAAACCGTGAAGTACTCGAATTGCTGAACAAGTGGTACAAAGAAGGACTGATTAGCCCTGAGTTTCCTGCCAAGGAGTATAATCCGTGGTACGCCGATCTGTCGGCGGGGAAGATCGGCATGTGGTGCATGCGGAGCAATCAGTACCAGATTGACTCGCTGATGAAGAACGTGCCCACGGCCAAGGTCGCCGTCTTCGCCGGGCCAGCCGGCAAGGATGGTCAGCGCGGCCGCCTTGGGGCCAACCAGTTCTCGTACTGCATGTACGCGTTCAAGAAGGGCACCCCGCGCGCCAAGATCGAATTGATTCTCAACATCCTCAATTGGACGACGGAGCGCCAGCTCAATTGTGTCCAGAACGCGGATTACGGCTACGACGCTGTAGGGGAGTACTTCCAGTTCGAGGGCTACGACTACAACTGGAAGGGCGACAAGGTCGAGGTGATTGCCAGTCCCAACAACACCATGAACTGGCTGCGTTTCGATGCCGCCCGGTCGAGGACAATGTTCAAGGACATCATTCAACGTAGAGATCAGATACGCGCCAAGCCCGCCGACCAGCGCAATGCCTTCGAGGAAGCGATCGCCACAGCGCCCGACCGGACGATGGGTCAGAGGGTGGCCTTCGAGACCGAGAAGGATAGCATCCACAACGAATGGGATGGCGGCGTCCCTGGGGTGGCAATGGCCGAGAAATGGGGGGACCTGTCGAAACTCGAAACCGAGGCATACATCAAGTTCATCGTAGGGGATGCTCCGGTGTCCGACTTCGGCAAGTTCGTGGATGACTGGCGGAAACGCGGCGGGGACGACGTCACGCGCGAGGTCAACGCGTGGTATAGCCAGGCATAGTGGGTGGCGCGGAGCAGTCTCTATCGTTGGTAGGCCCATCCCATGGGCCATGACAATGTCCGGCTTTCGGAGAGTTGCTGAGTAGAGCGCCGCGACCTCATGCGGCGCTCTGCGCGCAATGACGTAGCTGAATAGTTGCAGTTTATGCGTGGCTGTGGCCGGGCATCGGGTGAGAGGCGGAGGGAAACATGGCTCAAACAATGCGAGTGGGAGCGACGCAACTTGCGCGGCCCAACGAGGCGGCGGCGAAGCACTGGCGGCTGCGCCGGCAGATACCACTCTATGTCATGCTCATCCCTGGCGCGATTATCCTGGCGCTGTTTCATTACTACCCCATGTACGGCATCACGATCGCTTTCCAAGACTACACGCCGGTGAAAGGGTTTTTCGGATCCCCTTGGGTCGGCTTGAAGCAATTCGAGCGCATCCTGGCCAACCCCGACATCGCTCTGATCGTGCGCAACACGCTATCAATGGCCATCGGCAAGATCGTCATCCACCAGCTGGTGAGTGTTACCTTCGCTTTGCTCCTAAACGAAATCCGTATCGCCTGGTACAAGCGCACTGTGCAGACCCTCAGCTATGTACTACATTTTCTTTCTTGGATGATCCTCGGCGGCATCCTACTGGATCTGCTCAGCCTCGGCGGCCTGGTCAACAGCCTACTGGCTGGGCTGGGCTTGCAAAAGGTGCCCTTCTTGATGCAGCCTGGGCTGTTCCAGCCTATTGCTATCCTGAGTCAGGCATGGAAGGAGTTCGGGTGGGGGGCCATCATTTACCTAGCAGCATTAACTTCGATTGATCCGGGGCTGTATGAGGCCGCGGCGGTGGACGGCGCCGGACGCTGGCGCCGCATGGTCCACGTGACGCTGCCAGGCATTGCGCCCACCATCATCCTGCTGGCGTGCCTCAATCTGGGGCAAGTGCTCAACGCAGGTATGGAGCAGGTGCTCGTGCTCTACAACCCGCGCACCTACGTCACTGCCGATATTCTTGATACGTGGGTCTACCGTGCAGGGCTATTGCAAGCGCAATATAGCCTCGCTACTGCGGTCGGCCTCCTGAAGTCCACAGTAGGTCTAGGCTTGGTGGCCCTTTCGTATTGGCTCGCCGACCGTCTGGCTGGCTACCGTGTTTTCTAGCGCCGTCCAATCCGCCTGGGCTGCGCTCCGGAGAGATGCTCTATGATCGAAGAGCGGTCTTGGAAGTCGGTCGTCTTCGACACCTTGAATTACGTTTTGTTGGGGTCGCTGGCGCTGCTGTGTGTGCTGCCCCTGATCCACACGGCGGCTGTCTCCCTCAGCGGCCGCGCAGCCAGCGAAGCTGGGCTGGTGGCGCTCTGGCCTGAGCAGTTTACCCTGATGAACTATCATCAGGTGATGATGAACCTGCAGTTTCGCCGTGCGCTGTTGGTCTCGCTGCTGCGGTTGGGGGTTGGGGTGCCACTCAACCTGCTCCTGATCTCCCTGGTCGCCTATCCTTTGTCGCTCAACGAGCGGTTTGCTGGCAAGAACGGCTTCAAGTGGGTGCTCCTCTTCGGGATGTTCTTCAGCGGCGGCTTGATCCCGCTCTACCTGACCATGCGGAGTCTGCACCTGCTTGATACGCTATGGGCCTTGGTGTTACCGAGCGCACTACCCATCTTCTCGGTCATCGTGCTGCTCAACTTCTTTCGCGGCTTGCCGCCCGAGCTGGCCGAGTCTGCGAGCATTGATGGCGCGTCACACTGGCAGATCCTGTCCCGCATCTACCTGCCCCTCTCTCTGCCGGCTCTGGCTACCCTCACCCTGTTCTCGGCGGTCGGCCATTGGAACGCCTGGTTCGATGGGCTGGTCTTCATGCTCAAGCCGAGCAACTACCCTTTGCAGTCGTATCTCCAGATCAGCGTGATCCTCATGAATCAAATGGGTTTGGAAAGCGCAGACCCAGACCTGCTGCAGGTCATCAGTGGTCGTTCATTGCGCGCCGCCCAGATCATCTTTGCGGCCTTGCCGATCCTATGCCTCTATCCGTTGTTGCAGCGCTACTTCATCAAGGGCCTCACGTTGGGATCGGTCAAGGGATAGCTGGAGGTACTCCGCCATGCCACGCTTGTCGTATGCGTTAGCGAGGTTATCCTATGGGCGCTCACACTAGCACCACCCCTAATGTCCTGTTCATCCTCACCGATGATCAGCAATTCGATGCCATCGGCGCGCTGGGCAACGACCAGATTCATACCCCTGAGCTTGATCGCCTGGTAAGAGAAGGGATGTCATTTTCGCGAGCCTATATCATGGGAGGCAACCAGCCTGCTGTCTGCTGTCCTAGCCGGGCAATGATACACACAGGCAGAACGCTGTATCGCACCGGTTGTGATGCACAGGGTAGGATTCCTGAAGATGTCGTGACCATTGCCGAAACCTTTCGCAAGGCCGGATACAGGACCTTTGCCACCGGCAAACAGCACAATGGCTCTGGAGCGATCGCCCGAGGCTTCACGGATGCCGGCAAGCTGCTGTTCGCCGGCATGGGCCATCACATGCGCCTGACGGTTCATGATTTCGACCCGAGCGGCGAGTACCGTCTAGAGAACGGCAGAGTTGTGCCTCGATACTCCAGTGAAATGTTCACCGCGGCGGCGTTGGATTTCTTTGATCAGGATCGCGGTGGCGCCCCCTTCTTTGCCTATCTTGCCTACACAGTACCCCATGACCCGATCATGGCCCCGGAGAAGTACATGGCGCTCTATGATCCGGATTCAATCCGGCTGCCCTCCACATTTCGACCATCCCACCCGGTTGATGTCAGTCCGGACGGCGATCACGTACGACCGATGCAAAGCTGTGGTGAATGCGAAGCCGATGCCGTGGTGAAGTATCATACTTGGCCCATTGACGAAACGGACATGCGGAAGCTTGTGGCCGGTTACTATGCCATGCTGACACATCTGGATGATCAGATCGGGCGCATCCGTACCATGTTGGAGGAGAAGAGAGAATGGGACAACACGATTGTCGTTTTCGCGAGTGACAACGGCATTGCCATGGGCAGGCACGGCTGCTATCATAAGCAGACGTCCCATGATCACGACGCGCATGTGCCGCTGATTATGGCTGGCCCGGGTATTCTGAAAGGGGACGCCTGCGATAGCATGGTCTATCTGTATGATCTTTTCCCCACCCTTTGTGACCTGACGAACCTGACGACTCCGGCATCTGTGGAAGGTCGCAGCCTGTTGCCGATGCTGCAAGGCACCAACATGTCTGGAAGAAGCGTGCTTTATCACGCGTATGTACAGAACTGGCGCGCGGTCTACGATGGACGTTACCGGTTTCTGATCTATGCCAGAAAGAATGAAAAGAACGACTCAGTCATGGTAAGAAGATTCCTCTTCGACATGCAGGAAGACCCCATGGAAGCCAACGATCTCTCGGAAGACCAGGCTCATACTGACAACGTCAGGCGGCTGGAAGCATTACTGATCGAACAGCGTGACATCTATGGCGATCCTGTTGTGGCAGGAGGATTCTGGGAGAAATACGAGAGTG
>Ga0172375_10012012_pt1 | contig 10912 bp, 10 predicted proteins | sample LakKiv1m_FD_114537 | JGI IMG/M metagenome (GOLD analysis project Ga0172375, IMG submission 114537) | Freshwater microbial communities from Kabuno Bay, South-Kivu, Congo - kab_092012_11.1m | ecosystem: Environmental > Aquatic > Freshwater > Lake | place: Democratic Republic of the Congo... | reverse complement strand
TGCTGTTGAGTTGTTGGTTCCATCAATAACAGTGACGTTGTTGCTGCTAAGATTTGCCACATATATTTTGTTGTTGGTTTCGTTGACTGCGACAACATAAGGAGTAGTGCCAACATTTACTGTTGTTGGTGGGTTCACCACATAATCTACATCTACGCTACCCGAAACCTTTAAGTCAAAGGTGTCTGTTGGTTTTTGGAGCTTTGTAAGTAAAATCTTGTAAACATCATCTTTGTCTATAGATGAAAAAGTAGCAACCAGAGATCCTGTTCTGGTGGTGCCATCTTTGTTTTTGTATATTGGGTAAACTTGTATCTTAGCTGCTTTCTCTGGGTTGGTTGGTTTAGCATAAAGCGTAATATCTTTTGTGCTGTCTAAAATCTTTTCAAAAGTAACTCTGACATATTGCTTGTTTTCTATTGTTGACCAAACAGTGTCTCTAGAAGAAACCTTCTCATATATATCTTCTAAGACATTTTTGTTTGAGTCGAGCTTGAGTGCTTTGGAGATATATATGATTTCAAAAGTCTGTGTGGACAAGTGAGGAACTGTCCACTCAACATAGTCTAGGTAGCCATTGTTGTCAGAGTCAAAAGCACGGAGAGATATTTTCTTGTTGTTGTTGTCTTTCCATTTAATTTGTAGCTTTGATTGCTGGCCTACTTTGAATATCTCAGGTATTTTGGTTGAGGCTAGCACATTGGCGTTGGGAGCAGCCTTGTCTTCTTTAACTGATGAAACTGTAACCTGTATACCTGCATCTGTTAATTTGGAGGTAATTTTGGGAGCTGGGGTTGTGTACTCAATGGCTACGTAGTCTGACTCTGTTGTTTTTGATAAATCAACGTATGTGGGCATAGACACAGCGTTGGAGACGGCGCTAGTGAGGCTATCAAAAGACAGCTGCAGAGCACCACTAATGCCTGCAAACAAAGGTTGCAGGACGCCTACATGGTTTTTGGGTGCTGCAATGGCTACTTGCTGACGTTGTTTTAGAGATAGTTGTTGTTTTGGTTTTGCCGAAGATATCTTGTTTGCTTGCTTTGTGGTGACGCTGGTAATCTTAACGTCTGTAGCTCCTTTGGGTAGCTTGGCTAGATACTTTGCGTTGTTGATTTGATTCTTTTCTACTAATGCTGTCCATTTGACTGGTTGGCCAGCTATGATTTGAGTTTGTTTTACTGCTACTGTTTTTACAACTTTGTTGTTTGACGTTGCAAACAGAAAAACACTAGCACCAATGGCTGCAATTGTCAGGACTGTTAGGGTAACGAATAAAAGGGTGGTCTTTTGCTTCTGTTTCTTTCTTTGTTGGTACGCTTGAATAAGGTCTTCTGAGAAAACTATTTCTGGCCTGGTGTCTGCTGCTTCTTTGTTGTTCTGTTTCTTTCTTCTCATTTTTAATGTTATTATACCTTCTTTGATTATATCTTCTTTGTTTTTGGAAGACAATATTTAATTAACAAAAAACCAAGGAGCTAACCTTGGTCTACAATACAACGCACTTCGTTGCCGTCCCTAATTTCCAAAATTCCAGACTTTATTTCAAAAAAATGTTGCTTATTTTTGTCATCTACAACTTTAAGCGGCCCAGCAGATAAAACAGATATTAAGGTTTCGTGGTTATCTAAAACTGTTATCTCCCCCATTGGAGTTTTGCAATTCAAGCTGCTGGCCTTTCCCTGAAACAAAATATCTTTTAAACTATAAATTGATAACTTCATCTATGTTTCCTTTTAAATAAAAGTTTTCTTCTGGAACGTCGTCGTGCTTGCCTTCTAATATTTCTGCAAATCCCTTAATGGTGTCCTCTAGTTTTACGAATTTGCCCGGCCTGCCAGTAAAGTTTTCTGCAACAAACATGGGCTGTGATAAAAATTTTTGTATTCTTCTTGCTCTGTTAACTATTTTTTTGTCCTCATCTGAAAGCTCTTCTATGCCTAAAATTGCAATAATATCTTGCAAGTCCTTATATTTTTGCAAAGCTTGTTGAACGCCCCTGGCAACTTTGTAATGCTTTTCTCCAACTACTTTTGGGTCTAGAGCTGTTGAGGTTGAAGCTAAGGGGTCTACTGCAGGATAAATTCCAATTTCTGTTAAGGGCCTTGAAAGCACGACAGTTGAATCTAAGTGAGAAAATGTTGCAGCTGGAGCTGGGTCCGTAATGTCGTCAGCTGGCACATAAATTGCTTGCACCGATGTAATGGCTCCATTTTTTGTTGAAGTAATGCGTTCTTGCAATTCTGCCATTTCTTGCGCCAATGTTGGCTGGTATCCCACAGCTGAGGGCATTCTACCAAGCAAAGTTGAGACTTCAGAGCCCGCTTGTGAGAATCTAAATATATTATCAATAAACAAAAGCACGTTTTTCTTTTCTTCATCTCTAAAATATTCTGCCATTGTTAGGGCTGACAACGCAACCCTTGCCCTAGCTCCTGGCACTTCGTTCATTTGCCCAAAAACTAAAGCTGTTTTGTTTATAACTCCGGAATCTGTCATTTCTTTATATAAATCGTTTCCTTCTCTGGTTCTTTCTCCAACGCCAGCAAACACAGAGGCTCCTCCAGACTCTTCTGCAACGTTTCTAATTAATTCTTGCAAGAAAACTGTTTTTCCAACACCAGCTCCTCCAAAAAGCCCAATTTTTCCTCCCTTAATAAAAGGGGCAATTAAGTCAACTACCTTAATGCCTGTTTCAAAAACTTCTGTTTTTGTAGACTGATCAACAAATGCCGGTGGCTGCCTATGAATTGGCCAGTATTTTTTGAAAGATTTTTTTGTTTTTGTATCCAGCAAATCCCCTGTCACGTTAAACAATCCACCCAAAACCTCTGGTCCCACGGGCACAGAAATCTGTTTTCCTGTGTCTTCAACCTCTTGGCCCCTAGTTAAGCCATCGGTTGATTGCAAAGAAATTGTTTTTACTTTTGTTAAATCAATATGTTTTACAACTTCTAAAATAATTTCTTTTCCGTCATGCTTTATTTTCAAAGCATTATAAATATCTGGAAGTTTTGCTCCCTCTTGGAATTCCACATCGACCACTGGACCTATAATTTGCGTAATTTTACCTTTTTGCATAATTGTTTTTATTAAAGCGAGGCAATGAACTTTTTGCAGGCCTCAGAGACACGCAGTGCCTGATAGCCGGAAAAAAATTTGTTGCCGAGCGGTTAATTTAAGGCTTCAGCGCCCGCGGAAATTTCGGAAATTTCCGTGGTAATTCTCGCTTGGCGCGATTTATTATATTGTAAATTTAATGTGTCTCCCAATTCCGATGCGTTGTCAGAAGCTGTTTTCATGGCCATTCTTCTTGCTGAATGTTCTGAGGCATTAGTTTCTAAAATTAAGTGATAAAACTGAATAAAAAATAAATGTTCGGACAATTTTGATAAAACTTTTTTTGAAGATGGTTCAATTAAATATTCTTTGGGCTTTGATTTGTCTGGCACAAAACTAATTTCTTGTTCTTTTATTAATTCAGCAAACTTTCCTCTTTCTGGAATTATTTCTTTTACTGTGTCTTTTATGTGGTCAAAATCAATTGGCAAAACCCTTCTAACATGCGGCTCTTGCTTTAAAGCCGACCTAAAGTGAGTTGAAACAACAATTACCCTATCCCAATCTCTTTTTTTGTATCCATTAACTAAAAAATCAACAATTGGCTTTACCTGCTCCGTGGTTGTATAATCTCCCACCTGAGTAAATTTTTTAACAACACTAAATCCTTTCTTAACTAAATAATTATATGCCTTTTCTCCAATGGCAGCATACACATGGTCTTCTTTTTTCCACTGCTCTTTTTCTACTAATAAATGCTTCTCAAACTTTTTAAAAACTGAGCTGTTAAACGCACCGGCCAAACCCTTATCTGAAGAAATCACCACAAACAAAACTTTCTTAATGGGATGTCGCACTTGAAACAAAACAGACATTTCTTCTCTCTTTGAGTTTTTAATAACAGACAAACTAGCCAGCAAATCTAGGGCAGCAAAACTGTATGGCCTACTAGCCAATGCTATCTCTTGCGACCTTCGCATTTTGGTAGCCGCCACCATTTCCATGGCCTTGGTAATTTTGTTTATATTGGCAACCGATTTCTGCCTTTTTTTAATGTTTTGCGGGCTCTCCATTTAATTAGCTTCTATAAAAGATGTTATTACTCTCTTTATCTCGCTCTCTGTCTCGTCTGTAATTGCTCTTTCTTTTTTTATTTTCTCTAATAAATCTTTATGTAACTTCTCAAAGTATTCAATAAATTTTGCTTCCACCGCCTGAATTTCTTCTGGTTTAAACTTGTCAAAATAATCATTCAATGCTGCGTATAAAACTAAAACCTGTTTTTCGAAAGAAATTGGGGCTAAATCCGACTGCTTTAAAATTTCTGTGACAATTTTGCCTTTCTGAATTCTTTTTTTGGTTACCTCGTCAACGTCAGAAGCAAACTGAACGAATGTTTGCAATTCTCTAAATTGAGCAAGCTCTAACCTTAGTTTTCCAGCAACTTTTTTCATGACTTTAGTTTGTGCAGAGCTTCCTACGCGAGAAACCGACAGACCAACGTTTACTGCTGGCCTCATGCCCTGGTAAAATAAATCGGACTCTAAATAAATTTGTCCATCTGTAATAGAAATTACGTTGGTTGGAATGTAAGCTGTGACATCACCAAGCTGGGTTTCAATAATTGGTAAAGCAGTCAAGCTACCCCCGCCTTTTTCTTTAGACAATTTTGCAGCTCTTTCTAATAATCTTGAATGTAGATAGAACACATCTCCTGGATATGCTTCTCTTCCTGGTGGACGCCTCAAAAGCAAAGAAATTTGCCTATAGGCCCAAGCGTGTTTTGAAAGGTCGTCATAAATTACAACTGCATCTTGGCCCTTGTCTCTAAAATATTCTCCAATCGCGCACCCCGCAAATGGAGCTAAATACCAAAATGCTGCGGGACTAGAAGCAGAAGCCGAAACAACAATTGTATAAGCCAAAGCATTGTGCTTTTTTAATGTTTCTACTATTTTTGCAACTTTAGATTCCTTTTGGCCCACAGCAACGTAAATACAAATTGGCTGTCCGCCAGCTGGCGGATTAGAATTATCTTGTAACTGATTTATTATTATATCTAAAGCAATGGCTGTTTTGCCCGTCTGCCTATCGCCAATAATTAATTCTCTCTGTCCTCTACCAATTGGAATCATTGAATCAATTGCTTTAATTCCAGTATGCAGGGGGGTATTAACGCCCTCTCTGGCTAAAACGTTTGGAGCATCATTCTCTAAAAAATTGATTTGTGGCTTACTTGCCTTGAGGTCTTTCTCGCTAAAAATAGGACCCTTTCCATCTAATGGTGTGCCGAGGGGATCAATAACTCTTCCTAAAAGCTGATCTCCTGTTGCAATTGAAAGAATTTGTTTTGTTCTCTTTACCGTTTGCCCTGATTTTACTAATGAAGCTTCACCCAATATTAAAGCGCCCACAGAATCCTCTTCCAGGTTAAGAGCGACAGCTCTAACCTGCCTCGCCGAAGCCTTGGCGGAGGCGGGCTCTCCGCTAGTTTCTATTATTAAAACTTCTTGTGATTGCACGTTTCCCAAGCCCGATATTTTTGCAATGCCATCGCCAACTTCTAAAATTTTTCCTATTTCTTCCCACTCTGCTTTTTCCTTATAACCCTCTATAGCTTGTTTTATTTTTTCGATTATTTCTTGACTCATAATAATTGATTTAATTTACTTAACATTGAATTATCAAATTGTTTTTCGTTGTCTATGGTTATCTTGACTCCAGCAACTAATTCTGGATTTATTTTTTCTTTAATTATGTTTCCTTCTTTTACAATTTTTTTTAATAATGTGTGGTTTTCTAGAGTCAGGCGTCTTGCTGTTTCAAAAATAATTTTTCTTTTACCTTGTTTCTTCAAAAGCAAATCTTCTGCTAAATCTAAGATTTCTTTTGCTTTTTTTTCTAAACCTGCTACAAATAAAAGTTTGGTGAAATTATCTATAATTTTCTTCTCGTCAGCTCCTTTTTTAGCTATGGCCTCAGTTAAGGCTTTAGCATAAATTTTAATTTTATTAGTTTTCATCTTTTATCAAATCTGCTGCTTTTTTAATAAGCTTATCGTCTATTATATCTGGTTTTAATTCAACTGTTTTAATTATAGTTTTTTTAACCAAATCAACTGCATCTCTTAAAATAAGATTCTTTGCCTCTTCCTGCTGCTTTTTATAAATTGACTGCAATTCTTTTTGCATTTGAAGCTGTTTTTCTTCTGATTTTTTTTGGAGCTCTTGCTCTAAAATTTTAGCCCTCTTCTCGGTGTCTTTTATTATGTTTATAGATTTATTTTCCGCTTCTTTTATTTTTTCTTTACCTATGTTATCAATTTGTTTTAATCTTACATCTGCTTCTTCTGCTTTATCTAAGCCCTCTTTTATCTTCTGATTCCTTTCTTTAATAATTTTAATAAGGGGCTTATAAACAAAGAAGGTCAAAACAACCAATAGTATAAAAAAATTAACTGCTTGGCTTAATAGCAATTTCCAATTAATGCCTAATTGTAATAATAATTGATTTTCCATACGAGTTTGTAGTTTGTAGTTTTTAGTTTGTAGTCCGCTGTGGGCAACGAGTTATCTACTCACTACCCACTACCAACTACCAACTACCAACTAATTAAGCAACGAACTTAATAATCAGGGCTATAACCAAAGCATAAATAGCAATGGCTTCAGCAAAAGCTATTGCTAAAATCATAGCTGTTTGCACCTTTGAAGCTGACTCTGGATTTCTGCTGATTGATCTTACGGCAGTTGATCCAATCCAACCAATGGAAATGGCTGGAAATATGGTACCCAATACAATTGATGATACCGTAGCCCATAAACGAACTGTTTCTGCGTCCATATTTTTAATGTTTAATAATAATTTTAATATTAATTTTGTTTTTGACCTTTAGTGTTCTTCGTGTATGGAAATATGTAAAGAAATTGAAACCAATGTAATCATAGCAAAAATGAATGCCTGTATTGTACCGACGAAAACTTCTAAAAATAAAAATGGTAAAGGAATAATATACGGCGCTAAAAAAGAAACTATTGTTAACAAGACCTCTCCTGCGAAAACATTTCCAAACAATCGAAAAGATAAAGAAATAATTTTGGCTAATTCTGAAATTCCCTCCAAAATACCTATGAAAAATTCTATGGGTCCCTTAAAATTAATAAATTTTCCGATGTGTTTAAACACTCCTGTGGCCATCATGCCTATTACGTTTGTAACAATTACTGATATTACTGCAAAGGCTAAAGTAAAATTTAAGTCAGCAGCTGGCGAACGAAAAAGCGGCACGTGATGGCCGCCGCTTTCAAACATCACAGATCCTACTCCTGGAAAAATTCCTAAAAGATTTGAAGTTAAAATAAAAATAAAAATTGTAGCTATTAATGGAAAATATCTTTCAGCATTTGTAGTAGAGCCCAATGTTGAGCTCATTAAATTCAACAAACCCTCTGCACCCAGCTCAACGGCTCCCTGCAATTTTCCTGGTATGGTTTTAATTTTACTTCGTAAAACTATAGAAAATAATATTAAAACCAAAGACACAACCATGGTTAAAAACAAACCGTTGGTTACAGTAAAATTTCCTATATTAAATAATTGTTCTGCCCTTAATGATATCTCTTCCATTTTATTTACAAAAAATCAGGTCTATTATACACCTGATTTTTTAAAATTGCAATAGAATCTAAATTTTTTATCTAAATAATCTTAAGGAATTCATTATTGGGATAAAATCTGAAATGAAGTTATACATTGCGGCCCCAGATGGGCCAATAACATGTAAAAAAACTAAGGCAAATCCAAGAAGGTTTAATATTGCCCACATAAGTAAATTTTGTTTTATGGCTCCTATTGTGGCCTTACCTATTTTTATTAACTCTGGGATCTGCGATAAATCGTCTTTCATTATTGCAATATCTGCCGCCTCTACTGCCGCGTCAGAACCAATTGCGCCCATAGCAATTCCTATATCGGACATGGCTAAAATTGGGGCGTCATTTACGCCATCTCCCACCATGGCTACTTTATATTTTCTATTCAAATACTTTTTTAAATATTCCAGTTTATCGGCCGGCAATAAATTGGCGTGCACTTCATTTATTTCCAACAACGCGGCAGTTTTATTTGCCACCCTTTCGTTGTCTCCCGTAAGCATGGCTATTTTTTTAATGCCCAAACCCATTAATTCTTGTATTGTATTTTTTGATTCAGGCCTTAATTCATCGGCTAAAATTATCAAACCCTTTAAAAGTTTATCGTAGGCAACAAGAGTTGCGTTAAATCCATTTTCTAACTCTTCATTTATTTGAGAAAGTTGCTGTTCTGTAATTTTTACTCCCATGTTTTCTAAAAATGACAGCTTGCCAGTAATAATGATTTTGCCACGATACTCTGCCGTCATTCCTCTGCCGCTATATTCTTCAAAATTATTTACTTCTGGTATTTTAATGTCTTCTTTTTTAGCTTGATAAACTATTGTTTTTGCAATGGGATGGCTGGAAAAATAAGAGGCAATAGCTGCCAGTTTTAAAACTTCCTTGCTGCTAACATCAAAATTAAAAATTCTCTCAACTTTCATCTTTCCCTTGGTTAGGGTTCCTGTTTTGTCAAAAACAATTGCTTTTATTTTAGATAAACCCTCTAAAAAATCTCCTCCTTTTACAATTGCCCCGTGCCTGGCAGAGTGAGTTATGGCTGACATTAAAGCTAGGGGCGTGGCAACAGCAACGTCGTCGGCGCAACTCACCAACAATAAGCCCAACACCAGCGTTACATCTTTAGATAAAAAATAAACTACAAGAGATCCTGTGAGAGTTAAAATAATATACCATTTGGCAAACTTGTTTATTAAGGTGTAGATGGGCGCTTTATTTTTTTGCGATTCGCCAACCAAAGCAACAATTTTTTCAAACATGGTTTCAGAACCCACTTTTTCAGCCAAAATAACTAAGTTTCCAGAAACAACTGTGCTAAAGCTTAAAACTGCATCTCCTTTTTTCTTGGGTATGGGCTCAGATTCGCCCGTCAAGGAAGACTGATCTAATTCGGCCTCGCCGTCTTGAACAGTACCATCTATTGGCACTCTTTCTCCCAATTCAACAACAACTAAATCCCCCTTTTTAACATTTTCTATTTTAATTTCTTTTATTTCGCCATTTTCCTTAATTTTTATTTTATCTGGCTTCATTTTGAGCAAGCTGTTTATGGCAGAATGGGATTTTATTTTTACATATTCTGTAAAAGCCTTGGCAGAAGATATCATTAAGTTTATGAAAATGGTTGAAAGCCATTCTCTTTCTATTAAGGAAACTATTAAAGCAATGCTGGCTAACAAATCAATGGATATTTTCTTGTCCTTAAAAGAGCGCAATGCGCTTAAAACCACTATTGCGGTGGCCGCAAATGAAACAAAAATAAGCAATCCTTGGCTGTCAAAATAAGGAATTTTAATAAAACTCAAAACAAGCGTTACTAGCAACACAAAACAAAAAAGATAGTTTAAATTTAGTAAAACTTTTGTTTTTTTATCTGTACCATCCATATTATTATTCAATTTTATCATTAAACTAAAACCACCTCAATTAAAAGGTGGTTTTTATAATTTGGCTCCGGTGGTTGGACAAAATTAGAACCTGTTTTGTATAAAAGAACACTAGTTTAGCCAGTGTTTTTTATTACCCTACCCCCGACTCATCATAGTTTGCCTAAAAAAAATCCCCACGAGGTTATCGCGAAGATATCCGATTGTTTCAGGACGCAGAGATACTGTTGATTTTATGCGTGGGAAATGACCTATTGCGCTCTCTAGCCGCCTCATCTTCTCCCCAGAGACTTTCTTCGTTCTTTTGACGAATCACAGCATCAGCTGCGACTTTTGCCCCCTCCATATCTTCAGCATATACTTCAAAAGTGCCATCATACGATTCTGGAACATAATTGTCATCGCATTGGTCATACCATTGCGACCTATAGGTATAAGAAACGATGAATTTTTTCATTTCGCACCATCCTTTCTTGTTGTCAAAGAGCAAAACATTTGCTCATTACTTTTACCTTACCACTAATTACAGGCTTGTCAACCGAAAAGCCGTTGTTGAAACGGCTTCCTGAAATTGCTCTCCAGGTAGGATTCGAACCTACAACCCTCTCCTTAACAGGGAGACGCTCTACCATTGAGCTACTGGAGAATGTAGTTTTATATTACCTAATTTAGAAAAAAAATTCAAGTAGAATTTGACAAAAGCGAATAATAGAATAATGTATAAATTAGAACCTTGAGAAAGTGAGGTGTTAGTATTTATGAGACAACCAAAGATAGATGAAGCAATAAGGGCATCTAGAGATCGGGCAAAAACAAAGGCAGAAAAAAGAGGGCATTTTCTTGGACGATGGGAATGGGACCCCAGTGGGCACTGCTGGCGCGCTTGGTGCAAAAGACGATTTTGCTTTGCTTTTGCTCTGGTAGATTTTGATCCCAAACTAAGTAGCAAGAGCATTGCACTCAATAAAAAGTGCAGGGGGGTAGAAGCCCAAGCAAAAAGAAAATAAGGCAAACCGCTTGTGCAGACGAGCCTAGCTTGTCTGCTTTTTTATTAAAAATTTTGGTAAAAAAAGTGGCCGGAAACGCGCGTGCGCGTTTCCGGCCTTGAAACTACGGCTTACAAATGACTACCGCAAGCTGCCCCTTGTCCCGATCCTCAATAATCACTCCTAAAGGAATGGAACCCCAAGGACCAATGGGTTTTTGGCTCTCAAAGATCTTGCGCTGATCCCTGATAAACAACTTTTTGCCCACCTGAGCGACAACAGCCACCTTCACTGAAGGGTGGGCGCTGAACTTGTCGCAACTATG
>Ga0172375_10012010_pt1 | contig 10914 bp, 12 predicted proteins | sample LakKiv1m_FD_114537 | JGI IMG/M metagenome (GOLD analysis project Ga0172375, IMG submission 114537) | Freshwater microbial communities from Kabuno Bay, South-Kivu, Congo - kab_092012_11.1m | ecosystem: Environmental > Aquatic > Freshwater > Lake | place: Democratic Republic of the Congo... | reverse complement strand
GCAAAGGGGGTGATAGAGTCGTTGTCGTTTTTCACTCTTCCATCATATTGATTCAAACGAGCCAGATAAAGCAGTGAAAATCTGTCTTAAAAGACAATCTTGACCGCTTCTGCATTGCCTTTCGGCACTGTTGTCCAAACATCATAATTTACCCGCCTTGTTGACCCTGCCTCCGCTGTTACGCTGAAGTCAGCACATTAAAAAACAAAGGAGGTGCGATTATGAACGGGGAAGGCCACAGCGTGCTGGAGTTCCGGACCGATTCCGGAGAGCTTCTTTTGCGGCTCAAGATGATCGTCAAAAGCGATCTGCCTTCCGAGCCCCAAAAAGAAGAAAAGAAACCCAACAACGGCAACGGCGGCAATGGCGGCGGGAACGGGGAAAAGAAGGAAAACGGGTCAGGGGCTGTTTATCCGCCCATGACGGACGCGCAGAAGCGGTATCTTTTCCGGCTTCTGGCGGCGAAGGGGATTGAGAAAGAGGCAGCCTACGATGAGCTGAAGAAGGTCTTTGGCGTTGATTCGCTCAAGGACGTTACCAAGCTCGAAGCTAGCCGGGAGATCGAAAAAAGGCTGGCAGCGCAGAAGGGGGGTGCAACCAATGGCCGGACATGAGATCGACCACCTTTCGGCGAGTCAAATCAATCTTTATCTTACGTGCAGTTTGAAATACCGGTTTCAGTACGTGGACCAATTTCCAAAGCCCTTCAAGCCTTCCGGTCTGGCTTTCGGCAGCGTGATCCATTCCACCATCGATTGGTTTCACAAACAGCGCAAGCAAAAGCGCGAAGTCTCCCTCGATGATCTTTATAAAATTCTTGGAGCCGATTGGTTCTGCCAGGGGTGCGAGAATGATATCCGTTTCAAGGACGGGGAGGATGAAGACAATCTGCTGGCCACAGCCAAGGGGATGATCAGCCTCTATTACCATTCACCGCAAAACGGGATCGTGGAGGCGGAATTTCCTTTCCGCCTTCCCCTGATTAATCCCAGCAACGGAGAAAAACTGGGAATACCTTTGGAAGGCTTCATTGACCTGATCGAGACAAACGACACGATCACGGAGTTTAAAACCTCCGCGCAGTCGATCAACGTCGACAGCCTCGATGACATGCTTCAACTGACCACCTACAGCTACGCTTACCAGATGATTTTTGGCAAAGACCCGCAGATGCTCAGGGTGATCAATTTCGTGAAGACCAAGACACCCAAGATGAATGTCTTGGAGAGCGCCACCAGGGAGCAAAAAAACTATGTCCGGCTTTTTCATCTGGCCAAAGAGGTTCTAAGAAGCGTCCGGGCCGAGATCTTTTTCCCACGGCAATCTTTTATGTGTAAGGATTGCGAGTATGGGGATTTGTGCAAGGCATGGGGCGGAAACGGGATTCACTAATCAAAGAGAAAGGAGGTCCAAAATGAACGGGATATTGATGCACAGAGGCGGTGAATTAGTCACGCGCGATCAGCTTGACCTGATTGCTGTGCCGGAGCCGACGGAGAGTTATGTTCCTGTCAGTCATTACCACTTGGCCGACAAGTTTTTGACCATCAGCCAGGACATCTTAAAAAATTACGTTCTGGTCGGGGAGAACTATGGAATAGCCCGGCAGGGGAATCAGCTCTTCGCGGTCCTGAAGTTTAAAAACGACAAATCCGACATTGGTCTGTCCATCGCTTTTCGCAACTCTTACGACAGGTCCATGGCCATTGGCATGGCCATCGGCGCTACGGTGTTTATCTGCGACAATCTGGCCCTGAGCGGGGAAATCGTGGTGATGAAAAAACACACCAAAAACGTCTGGGTGGAGCTGGAGGAGACAGCCATTGCAACCATCTACAGGAGCCAGAAGAACTACGAGCAGATTGTTTGCGACGCGGAAACATTCAAGGCGCTACCCATGGAAAACATGGAGGCATTCCAATTAATGGGCGTGCTGTTTGGCAACAATGTCATCAGCCCCCGGCAGATGACTGTTTTAAAAAGCGAATGGCTGAGACCACGCTACGAGGAGTTTCAGCCGCGCAATATGTGGAGCTTTTACAACGCCGGTACGGAATGTCTGAAGTCCTGCCCACCAGTATCCATCATGGAAAAACATATCCGGCTCCACAGCACCATCCAACAGATAACCAATTAACCGCGTCTAAACCAATTTCGGAAAGGAGGCCAGCGATGCTCAAGATGGAGCAATTACCGCTGGACTTCTGCCCGGTGGTGAAAGGGAAAAAACAGATTACCTCTTATGAGCTCAAAGAGCTTCTGAAGGGGAAGCGAATCAAGCTGGGTTGCGGTCACCATTACCAATTGCACCCGCTCAGCAACACCATGGTCATTCACTGCGATGGCACAACAGAGTGCCATAACTGTTATGATTGAAAGTTTGTCATGGGCAAACCACATGTCCCTAGCGTAACTTCCGATGTTGAATCAACCACACCCTCTGATCACTTTAGGGGGTGTTTTCTTATTTTGTGCTGGATCGGCTCGTGATAAATAATTTATTGATATTATGAACAGTTTTATGATATTGTTCAAATAGAGCTTAGAGAGGGGACGCGCCAAAGCTACTCCTTAAAAATCCATAACAAACCTAAGCATATTTATGGCTACGACAATTCTGCAATCGTTCCAAAAACTCAAAGCGAATCTTGAAATCACTGGTTTGCAGGAAACTGTTGTTTCCACGCGACAGAATAATGTGCGAGATGCTGTTAAGGCGGATCTAACTGTATTGGATTCCTTTTTAACAGGGTCATATTCCAGGAATACCATGATAGCTCCTCTCAGCGAAGCGGACATCGATATATTCGTCGTTTTGGATGCATCGTATTTTTATAATTATGACAACGGTCAAAATGGTGGACAGGCAGGATTGCTAGATTTAGTGAAGCGCACGTTAAGAAAAACCTACACGAAAACACCTGATATTAGCAGAAACGGGCAAGCGGTAACCATTAGATTTACGGATTTTATGGTTGATGTTGTGCCGGCCTTTAACCGAAAAGGAGGCGGATACTTAATTCCAAATTCGATAAATAAAACATGGATTTCTACTGATCCTAAGAAACACGTCGAATTGGTCACTAATTCGAATAAAGCTCATGATGGTGATTTTGTGCCGTTGGTCAAAATGATTAAGGCATGGAATAAAAATAATAATAAGTACTTCAGTTCATTTCATCTGGAGGTGCTCGCCCTACAGAGTCTCAATAATGTGAAAATTTCTGATTATCCTTCCGGGATGAGATATTTCCTTGATAAAAGCCGAGCATTGATTACTCAAAAAAATCCTGATCCGGCCGGATATGAAGGCGACGTGGGAAGTTATATAAATACTCAAGACAAAATCAATGAGGCTGTCGGGAAATTTCAGCTTGCGTACGAAAGAGCCATTAAAGCAGAAGATTATGCGGCGCGTGGCTATGTAAGGGATGCAGTAGATACTTGGATAAAAATATTTGGTAATTATTTCCCTGCGTATGGATAATCAAAATTCAACGACCGCTGAGCGGCCAGTTTCAAAAACTAAAGACGAGATAATTAAAGAAGCCAAAAGGATGGAAGAAGGCCTTTTGTACTCATCCAAAGGACATTTTGCAGCTTCGAATTTTTGGAATAATTTTCATCTCTGGATTGGCGTTCCCATGGTAATACTGTCAGCCATTGCAGGCGCTTCTGCGCTTGCGCAATTTGATCCTAAGAAAATATTTGCCGGAATAATCTCAATCATTATCGTTGCGCTATCCGGGGTTATGACATTTTTAAATCCTAATGAAAAATCAAGTGCTCATTTAAATGCCGGGAATAATTATGATTCATTGATGAATAAGATCAGAATATTCTGGTCAATTGATTGTTGGCGTGACGAATCAGAACAGGTCCTCACCGAAAGGCTAAAATACTTCTCAGAACAAAAAGACAAACTTAATCAAAGTTGTCCGCAAATTCCTCGTTGGGCGTATAAAAAGGCAAAAGAAGGAATTGAGCACGGAGAAGCAGATTATCTTATTGATAAGAAAGATAAGCCTTCCTCTTAGAAAATTCATTATTATTTGTTCAATTAATAATTAAAGAGATCGGACATTGCCGTTCTTGTTTGCAGGCTACTGTCTGCTATCAAAAATAATATGCGATCTATAAATGGAATAGGAACCACTCTTTATGGCAAGACAGATATCCAGTAAGATGGCTCATATATAGCCAATAAATGGTTTATTAATAAGATCATTTTCTAATGTGACTAATTTTTATCAGTTTAGTTTTAAATTGAATACGGCTATTTGGGGCGAAAAGAATGGTTCGCTATTGTTTTTTCCACCAGAAATATATGAGCAACTGGAAAAGAATTCGTTAGTGGCCACAGAAAAAGCAATTAAATTATTTAGTAATCATACGGGAATTGGTTTGCCAGAGCTTCAGTTTTGGCAAGGTGATGATTTTGCTGGTGTAAGAAAAATCGGCCATTATAGTAATGGAAAAATCATATTAAAAAGGAATTCTTCAATAAATGGGAAAAGTTTTGCTAAAATTTTAGCTCACGAATTTGCTCATTTTTATTTAGATAAAAAGAAGCTGATAATCGATGATGCTGTTATAGATTCTGACGAATCCTTGGTTGATAAAACAGTATTTTTTCTTGGTATGGGGCATTTGAATATAAATGGCGACCCTCATATTGGATATTTGGATGTTAATACTTGCTTGTTTAATTATTATGGTTTTGGGTTTATGAATGGAATACCTGATGAGCTTCTATTTTCCTATTTAGATGACAAAAGATACAGAAAGAATATTTTTACTGGGAAAAAAGAAAAAAACTGGTGGCTCCGAGGCTAGATACGAAAGATTTGAAAAATATAATGAAAGACCTATTAGATCGTTAATCCTTTTCAACCCCTCCTCATATCCAACATTAAGTATTTTACTTTGTCCTGTTGATATTATTCAGAAGCAGCGCATATCCATTTTTAATATCTAATCTGAAAAGATGTTACCAAATAAAGACATTTCCGATAAAAGATTATTGTGGGCATTAAAAGTTAAACGACGAAGGCTAGCAAAAGAAAAAAATATCCCACCTTATATGATCTTTCAAAATTCTACCCTAGATGGTTTGGTCATTATGCGTCCGCATAATAAGGACGAGCTTAGTTGTGTCTTTGGATTAGGAGAGCATAAAATCGCAGAATATGGAGAAGAAATATTGAAATTTATTGCCGATCCGATTGGTGAGTTAAAAAGGGAAAAAAGAATGAAAAGGGTAAGGAGTCTATATCCACAATTAGTCAGAACAAAGATAAAATTGATACGAAGAAAAACTTTGGCAGAAAAAAAGTTTATAGAGTATTTAAAAGAATTAAATATTGAATATCGCTTTCAAAAAGGATTCGTGACAAAACATTTTACCCGTTTTAGGGTGGTTGATTTCTATATACCGAGAGCCAAGTTAGTATTTGAGATAGATGGTGATTACCACAACACTATTCAGCAAGAAATTAATGATGAAAAACGAACAGGGGAAATACATGAACGACGCCCCAATCTTTTATTTGTCAGATTCCAAAATAAAGAAATTATATCCGAACCAGCTAAAGTTAAACGGATAGTTTTAGAAGTATTTAATAGCAGATATAGGGCTAAAAAGGACAATTTATAGTATACAATTCTTATCTTCATCGGTTGAGCTTTGTTATCAATTTGTGTGCAGTAAGTCAATATTCCCCATCTTGTTTATCGCGGGTTCAGACCTAAGATGAATCTATAGGCAAAAACCATGTGGAGGGGGATTATTGTAACATGAAGTATTTTCTGTCGTGGGTTGGGTTTTCAATTTCCCAGATTTGCCTTTTTTCAAAAAAAGTTCGAAAATCGTCTACTACGGTGTGCCATTAACTGCTACGACTAAATTATCCACAGCCCCTAAAAAATCGGGGGCTTTTTCTTTGGACTGCCGATAGATAAAATAGCTCCAATCAAGGAGATCTTATTGCCATATTGCCTGAATTGAATGTCTGCATAAGGGAAGCAAGAGAATGATTTGTGATTTTTGCCTTTTGATGATATTCTAAAAAGAGTAATATCCAAAATAAGAAGTTGTCCATTAAGAGGAATACATTTGTGATTGAAACACCACAAAAAACCGCGTTATTCAATCCACTTAATGGTCATCTGGAACAATTGTTCGGCTATATTGACATGGGCGATTTAGGGTTGCCGGACATCCAGCGGCCATTTGTTTGGAAAGATTCAAAAATCCGCGATCTTTTCGATTCCATCTATCGGGGCTTTCCCATCGGTTCCTATCTACTCTGGCGCAATTCGGTGGGCGGGAAGACCCGTCAGATCGGCGAAGCACAGCACGCGCATAAAGAGCCTAACCTGTTGATCATCGACGGCCAGCAGAGGCTGACAGCTCTTTACTCGGTTTTTCGGGGCGTGCCCGTCAAGGATGACCATTATGATAATCGGACGATCAAGATTGCCTTCAATCCGATCACGGAAGAATTCCGCGTGGCCGACGCCGCGACCCAGAGAAACCCGGAATATATAAACGATATTACGGTCATGTATGCAAAAGCCAGCACCCGCACCTTCATCAATGCCTACTTGGAGAAAATAAAAAAAGAAAAGAATAATCTACACTTAAAATATTTGGCGCTGATTAAAAAAATCGAAGCTGAAGAAGAACTGAACAAGGGGGATGTGGAACTGTTAAGTAATAAGGTTAAAGGTTCCGGCATTAATGAAGAGGAAAGGATCATTTGGGAGAAACTCGGATTGACGGAAAAACCTTCAGCCGAAAACGGCGAGGAAGAAGAGAATGACGACAATGATACCGAGGACGAGGCCGATCTTGTGGAAGTGATCAATGACGGGCTTCCGATGCTGAGCGCCGACGAATTAGCCAAAGTGAAAACCACTCTGGCCAAGGAAGAAATAATTGACGAGGAACTGACTTCTAGCCGCATCGAAAAGCTTTACAACTTGAAAAATTATCCGTTCAACGCGCTGGAAATCGTGCCGGATCTCTCAGAGGAACAAGTCGCGGAAATATTTACCCGGATCAACAGCAAGGGCACCGTCCTGCGGCAAGCCGATTTTATCCTGACTCTCTTGTCAGTATTTTGGATGGAGGGCCGGTCCGCTATCGACGACTTCTGCAAATCGGCCAAACATCTGCCTGAGAAGAATATTTCCGAGTCTCCCTATAATTACATCTTCGAACCGACCCCCAAAGACCTGGTCCGGATTACGGTCGGCTTCGGCTTCGGCCGGGGGAAGATGAAGGACGCCTATGCGATCCTGACCGGCCGCGATTTTGCCACGAAAACCGTATCCGAGACTCTGCGCGCGGAACAATTCGAGAAGTTCAAGGAAACCCAGGCCAAAGTTTTAGATAATACCAATTGGCACGGATTCCTGAAGATCATCTTGGGGCTGGGCTTCAAGAGCAAAGACCTGATCTCGTCTTCCAATAACATCGCCAACGCTTACATCCTCTACTTGATCGCCAAAGATAAGTATGGCTTGCAGCACAAGGAACTGGAGAAGAATATCGGTCGGTGGTTTTTCTTTTCTTCGGTGATCAGCCGTTATTCTTATTCGCCGGAAACGCAGATGGAATCTGATTTAAATTACTTCAAGAACGCCAAAAGCAAAGGGGACTTTATCAAATTACTGAACACCGCGATTGAAAGCGAGCTGACTAACGACTTTTGGGAGATAACTATGCCCAACAAGCTATTGGTCTCGTCATCAAAAAATAATGCAATCCGCAATGCTTTTTTTGCTTCTTTGATCCGAAAGGGTGCCAATATCTTGTTCTCCGACAGGAAGGTGGGTGACCTATTTACGCCCGAGCTCCGAAAAAGGAAAAAAGATTTAGAAAGGCACCATCTCTTCCCGAAGAATTATTTGGCAAAGAAATTCAATCTGGATCGGAAGCAAATAAACCAAGTCGCTAATTTCACTTACCTGGAATATGAGGACAATATTGAAATAAGCGACGCACCTCCCAAAGATTATTTCCTAGATATAAAAAAGAGATATTATGAAGGCCAAGAAGGGGAGCTGGAAAAAACGATGGCTGACCATTGTTTGCCAAATCAATTTTACGATATGGACTACGCTACTTTTTTGAAAGAACGGCGCAAACTCATGGCAAAATTTGTCAGAACCGTTTTTGAGTCTTTGTAGCCCAGAATACCATCGCTACGATCCTCGTCAGAAAATAGGCCTCAGCAACTCATTATTCTCTATACCCTTCAAGCTATCCCATCCCTAAATAAGATTGCATTATTATTTGGTTGTCTACCACTGCCCAATCCTGGAGCATGATAGCGATAATCAAGCTCTGTCTTTCGATAAAAAACATATAATTTCATTTAAACAGATGAATTTTATAAACAACATTCTTGGCCAAAAAAGAATCAAGGACATCATTCCAGAAATCCTGGCCGTGATTTTTCTTTTAATTGGGATTTTTTATTGGGGCTTTGATGTAGATAAAAGTAAGAGCATTTTTAAGCAGAAAACACAGCCAGAGGAGCGGTTGGTTGATCAATCGGTTGAGGAGCAGACAATTGTCCAGCTGGAAACTATAAAACAAGAAGATAAATATAGTTATTTTTTTTCAAAGGCATCAGAAAGCCTAGAACAAAATGACAAGAAAGGAGCCAATTTTTGGCTAGCCAGATATATTAGCTCGGCATCTAACGATGAAATGCTCGGCTTTGTCTTCGAGTATATTTATCCTTTGATCGATAATCATAATTTTGCCCCGCCCATTTCTTATCTTTCCGGTAAGTACGATACCGACTTCTTGGGTTGGTTTATTTATAGCACCTATCCGATGTGGGATTTTAATGACGGAGAGCCGGAAATAAAGATGTCTGAAGATATAACCTTTCAATTGGCTGGCATAAAAGACGGCAATTATGCGGCTGTAGTACTTGGAAGCCATCCGATGCTTGAGACATGGAGCTTTATTGGCTTACCCGATAATGAAAATGTAGCGCTTACTTCGGTGCTGGGCAATCCGGAAGAAGAAATTTATCTTTCAGTGGCTGAGCTGGAAGATAAAATCAATGAGCAAGAAAATCACTATGATGACAAGAAATCCTATGACAAAATTGAGATTGATTTGGGCGGACATCCCCTCCAACATCTTTGGGAGCCAGATTTTTATGATTTAGAGGGAGATGGTTTGCCGGAGATATTTATAAGATACAACAAAGCCAATGCGAGCGGTTTTGAGCAGGATTTAGATATTTACAAGATTAAAAATGATAGGGAGTTGTATTTATTCAAAAAATTTACAGGGGAGTCTGAAGGAATTGCCAGGAGGGCAGGAGACAAAATCGAAGTTGGCTACGGAAAGGGTAAAGACGGGGAGGGGCATTTAAACTTTAGTGCATTTATTTTAGAAAATTGGGTTTACAAAAACGGTGATTTTATAAAGCAATCCGAACAAGAAATTCCGCATATTTTGTTAAGCAGTGTTTGGCAAGAGTATTATGATTTAGGCGAATAAGTAATTCAAAGTATTTCACATCTTGTAAGCTACATGTAAGTTTAAATGGACTCATAAAAAGTCCGAGCCAGGTCTTCGAAAGCTAAAATATATTAACAAGGCAAATCATTTAATACTATAAAAAGTGAGAGGTCTTAGAAGAAGCCAATAAAAACAAATTTATGAATCAAAAATTCAAAAGATTTGGAGGTTTTGTTCAGTTTCCCATATTGATAGCAATCATTACCTCGGTTATTGCTACTGCAGGGATTGAATATGGGGTGTTTGAATATAAAAAAATATCTAACTTGGTTGGTACTGCCGAGCAGCTGACCGTTGAAAAAAAATATAGCGAAGCAAATGAAAAACTAGAAACTGCAAGAAATGAATGGCTTGTTAGATTTTTAGGAATACAGAAAGAAAATATTTCAAGCAAGATAGAGTACAATGAAGCCAAGATAGGGACTGAAGCTATAAAACAAGAAATTGATGAGCAAGAAGCCAAGCCAATTGCTTCGCCATCAACTCAGACTAAAAAACCGGTCAAGACGGTACCATCATCTACTCCATCTCCATTATTAGCTTCCCCAGTGCCGCTACCTACGCCAACTCCAGAAAGCGCTCAACAAGTAGAATTAAGAATTGAAAAATGTAAATCTGAATACACGGCTAAAAAGAGCCAAAGGATAACGCAGTACGATAATTATCAGGCTCCGCAATTTAAAATAGTATGTGAAAACATTGCTCTAGTCGGTCAGAAAAATTGCATAGACAGCTGTATTGAAACAACGGGTCTTGATCCTACTAAGATTTCTGGAAGTGCGTACGCATTGGCATCTGATACATGTAAGCGAGTGTCATGCTATCACTGGAGTTCTTATGTCACTACAACAACTAAAGCAGCTAGGGACAGCGAGCTCGACAAAATAGAAAGCCAGCTTCAAGTAGAATATCAGCAATGCTTAATCCAGTAAAAAGGAGGTTAGCGCTGGAATGTGTATTATGATGCCACCCTTGCCTTTCCCTATATTGCCAAGCTTTCGCGTGAGCGATTGCATTGTTTGCCAAAGGGCGAGCAGGGTGATTATCTGAATAGGAATGTTAGAATGAATTATGTCTTAGATGCAGAGACCATGTAAGACATTTGAGGTGGGTTAAAATTGTCTCCATATTGTCTCCACTAATCGGGTAATTATGTCCGTTCCTGTCCTTTTATGACAGGCCACAATTGGTTAAACAAATCCTGATATAATGCGATAAATTCAAAAAAATCAGTTATCTTGGCCCTATCGTCTAGTGGTTAGGACGCATGGTTCTCATCCATGCAACCGGGGTTCGATTCCCCGTAGGGCTACTCGCGGCCTTTCTGTTATTTGGGGCCTTTTTTATTTAATGAATTTTTG
>Ga0172375_10012009_pt1 | contig 10914 bp, 2 predicted proteins | sample LakKiv1m_FD_114537 | JGI IMG/M metagenome (GOLD analysis project Ga0172375, IMG submission 114537) | Freshwater microbial communities from Kabuno Bay, South-Kivu, Congo - kab_092012_11.1m | ecosystem: Environmental > Aquatic > Freshwater > Lake | place: Democratic Republic of the Congo... | reverse complement strand
CCATCGGCCGCGACGGCGAATCGGTCACCCGCGCCACCTGGCAGGTGAAGAACACCTCGCGCCAATACCTCGAAATCCAGCTCCCCTCCGGCGCCGCCGCGTGGAGCGTGCGCCAGGCCGCCGCCGCCGACACTCCGGCGCGCGACCTGCCCGCGCAGCAGACCGGCGACCGCCTCCTCATCCCGGTCGAGCGGCCGCGCGACCCCAACCAGGCGATCCCCGTCGAGGTCGTCTACGCCCAGCCCGCCGCCCGGCCGCGCCGCTACGGCGCCGTCACCCTCGCCGCCCCCCGCCTCCCCGGCGCGCCGATCACCTTCGCCACCTGGGAGGTCACCGCCCCCGGACGCGCCGCGCTGGCGCGCGCCGCCTCCGGCGACCTCACCGCCGAGCTGCCGCACGACCTCCTCTTCCCCTTCGCCATTCCCAGACGCAACCACCAGACGCGGCGGTTCCACCGCGCCGCCACGCTCATGGCCGAGGCGCCCCTCGCCGTGACCGTCACCGTCGTGCCGCGTCTTCTCGGCGGCGTCTCCCTGCCCCTGCTCGCGACGACCGCCGCCGTCATCCTCGCCAGCCTGCTGCTGGCTCTCCGCCGCCGCCGTGTCGGCGCGGCGCTCGCCCTCGCCGGTTGCTGGTTTGCCGCGCTCCAGCTCCCGGATCTCGCCGAACCGGCGGCGCTCGCCGGAATCCTCGCCATCGGTCTCGCCTGCCTCATCGCCCTCATCCGCCTGATCGTCCGCGCCTGCCGCCGCCGCACGCCGCCACCGCCCTTGCGCGACGCATCCGACGCCCCGGACGCGCCGCCTCCCGCGCCCGTCGCCGAACCGCCCGCGCCTCCGTCCGCCGCCGGCGAACAGGCTGGCTGCGCCTCGCCCCGCCTGCTCGCCGCGCTCGCCCTTCTCGGCACCGCCCTGTGCGCCGCCGCGCCGCGCCTCGCCGCGGAGGCCGCGCCGCCGCCCCTGCCGATGCTGGAGATGCTGACGGTGGATGTCCGCGCGCCGCTCCCCGCCCCGCGCGACGAGCCGACTGCCCATGTCCGCTGGACCCTCCGCTTCCGCACCGAACAGCGCGGCGCCATCTTCTCCCTGCCCCACCGTTCGGTGCTGGTGGCTTCCGACGCGGATGGCGGCCGCTACCGCCTGACGCCCGCCGACGGTCATCTCGCGCTCACCGTCCGCGACCGCGGCGCGCACACCTTCTCCTTCACGACGCGCGAGCCCCTGATGGCGCAAGAGGGCTCCGCCGGACTCGCCCTGCCGTGGTTCCCGACCCTGGCCAATACCCTGACGCTCTCCGTCCCGGCCACCGATCTCGACATCCGCTCCAGCCAGGCCGCCTGGCTCACCAGCGCCGCGGCCAACGGCGCGACCACCGCCGAGCTGTCGTTCGTTCCCGCCGCGTCCGTCACCCTCTTCTGGCAGCCCCGCGCCCGCGACACGCGCGCCGAGACCACGGTCATCTACGCCGATATCGCCGCCACCGCCCGCATCCGGCCGGGCGTGGTCGAGACCATCGCCCACGCCGACTTCAATGTCATCCAGGGCGAGACCCGGCTTTTCACCCTCCGTCTGCCGGAGTCCGCGACACCGACCGACGTCGCCGCTGCGGAACTCGCCACCTGGCGTTTCGACCCTGCCACCCGCCGCATCGAGGCGGTCATGGCCCGCCCCCAGACCGGTCCGGTTACGCTCATCCTGACCCTGCAGACCCCGTGCGACACGCCGCCGGTGGCGCTCACCCTTGCCGCGCCCATCGCCGAGGGAGTCGCCCGCCAGCGCGGCCGTCTGGCTGTGGCCGCGCCCGAGTCGCTGCTGCTGCGCTTCGGCGAGACGGCCGGCGTCACGCCCATTGACACCGACGATTTCGCCGCGCGCCGGGCGGCGGAGCCGACCGCGGCCGGGCAGGAGGCCGCCGCGGCGGAGCCGCTGCGCCGCGCCTTTCGCTATGACGATCCCGAGGCCGTCCGCATCGCCCTCCACATCGAGGCCGTGCAGCCCGAGCTGCGCGTCGAAGAGTCGGCCGCGTTCAGCCTCGGCGACGAGCGGAGCGTCCTCAGCTCCGCGCTGCGGCTCACCGTCGCCCGCGCCGGGGTCTTCGGCGTGCGTCTGGCGATCCCCAATGGGTACGAGATCGAATCGCTCACCGGGCCGGCCGTGAGCCATTGGGACGACGGCCGGCGCGACGGCCGCGGCATTGACCTCTGGTTCAACCGCCGCATCCAGGAAACCACGCCCATCGCCCTCGTTCTGGCCGCGCCCATGCGCGGCATCCCCGAGACCCTGCCGCTCCCGCGCATCGTTGTGGAGGGCGCCCGCCGCCACACCGGCTCCCTCGCCGTCTCCGCCGAACGCGGCATCCGGCTGGCGGTCGCCCAGCAGGAGGGCGTGACCGTCCGCCGCGACGAGGCGCAGCGCCCCTCGGCGCTCCTCTTCGACCTGCTCCGGCCCGACTGGGCGCTCACCCTCCGCACCGAGGTGCTGCCGCCGGTGCTCAAGCCCGATCTCCTGCACCGCGTCGAGCTCGCCGAGGGAATGCTCAGCCACCGCGTCCACCTCCACTACCGCATCGCCAATGCGGGCGTCCGCTTCTTCCGTGTCCGCGTGCCGGTGCGCGAGGCCACGCTCACGGTCAGCGGCCGCCACATCGCCCGTGTCCGTCCGCTCGACGATGCGGACGGCGTCGGCGGCGGCCGCGTCTGGGAGATCGAGCTGCACGGCAAGGTCGAGGGAAGCTACGACCTGGTCTGCCAGTACCAGGAACCCTACGACCCGGCGGCCGGCAGCGTGGCGATCCGGCCGTTTGCGCCGCTCGACACCGCCCGCCAGTCGGCGTGGCTCGCGGTCACCTGCCCCGGACGCGTCGAGGTCGCGCCGCAGGGCGAGCCGGCCGGGCTGCGTCCCGAGGACGCCCGATCCCTCCCCGACGTGTTCAACGCCGGCGACCTCTCCGGTGCGATCCTCTGCTACCGCGCCACGCGTGACGATTACACCCTGCCCCTCTCGGTGGTGCGGCATGCGGCAGCGCGGGTGCTGCCCACGACGATCGAGCAGCTCCGCCTCGTCGCGGTGGTCTCCGGCAGCGGCCGGCTCCTCGGCCAGGCGACGGTCACCCTCGACCCCGGCCACATGCGTTTCCTGCGCGTCGCCCTCCCCTCGCCGCAGGCCACGCTCTGGTCGGCGCTGGTCAACGGCGCCGAGGCGCCCGTCGCCGGCGCCGACGGCATCCTCAACATCCCCCTGGAGAGCGCCGCCGTGGGGCAGCGCGCCGTGGTCACGCTCGTCTATGCCGACGCCCTTCCCGGCGGCGCGCTGGGCGGACGGCACGCGCTCCGCGCGCCGGTCTTCCCCGATCTGCCGCTGCGCGACATCGAGTGGCGTCTCTTCGTCCCGCCCGACTTCGCCCTGGACTTCCCGCGCGGCGCCTTCGAGCGGATGGAGACCGCCTCCGCGCTGCGCACCTTCGGCAAGGGCGACTACGAAGCGTTCAACACCCAGACCAAGGTCTCGAGCCTGGCCACGGCGCGCGGCAACCTCGCCCAGTTGGACGAGCTGCTGCAATCCGGCAGGCAGATGGAGGCGCGCAAGGCATTGCAGCAGGCGGTGACCCTCTCGCAGGCCGAGCAGTCGCTCAACGAGGACGCCCGCGTGCAGTTCCGCAACGTGGTGCAGCAGCAGGTCAAGATGGGCATCGTCAACCGCCGCGCCGCGCTGCGGGCCGAGAACAACATCTTTGACGATGCCCAGCAAGCCCAGGCCGGCGCGCAGGCCGGGTGGAACGAGGGCAATTTTGACGCCACCTACGCCCGCGAGGTGGACGAGCGCCTCGGCGCCGCCGACCGCGCCGGGCTCGATCTCGTGGCGCAGAAGCTGGTGGAGGTGCAGGCGGGCGCGGCGGCGCAGGGCGCGGCGATCCAGGTCGCCATGCCCGAGCACGGCCGCGAGTTCCGGTTCCGCCGCGAGCTGAAGAACGAGCCCGGCGGCGACCTCATCCTCGCCTTCCGCGCGCGCCGCCCAGGCGCCTGGCGCGCGGCCTTCGGCCTCTGGCCGCTCCTCCCCGGCTTCCTGCTGCTCTGGGGCCTGCTGCGCCTCACCTTCGGTCCGGCGAACAGGCAGCTGTAGAGAGAAGGAAAACGGACAAAACGGAGAGCCCCACCGCCGCCGTCATCCTCCGTTTTGTCCGTTTCCCGCCTCCGACGCCCATTCATCACGGGTCATAGAACCCATGACACTCCGGTTTCCACAAGCCGGATTCCTTGGTGAACGTATACGTGAACCAGCCGCCTTTCTGCCCTTTGTCTGGAAGGCGAAGTCCGGAATACGTCGCATGTCATGCTTCTTCTCAATCTTCCATGCGGCAAGTGTGGGACGATGGTGATCAGGGGACAAGCGGAAACTGACGATGACAGGCTGTTTGCCGCACAGCAGGAAGTAACAGTAAAACCTATCGGTTTACAGGAGGTCCAGTTCGCTTTTCTGCACATCTTGCCCGGGGTGGACGCGCCGGTGACTTTACAGTTCCCTGTCAAACAGACACTTACGCCCTGTTAATAAAAAAACACTAAATGTTGTGGACTTTACCGCCCGCGACCACTATATATTGATCCCGTACGAACCAATGGTCTTTTTCCAAACGCCAACTCGCGGCACACTTTTCCCAACATCCTCAGCGGCAGAACAACCATGAGCATAGAATCCCTGCAGAACTACGTCTTCACGTCCAAGTACAGCCGTTACATCCCCGAGAAGATGCGCCGGGAGACCTTCGACGAGGCGGTCGAACGGGTTATCGACATGCACCGCCGCCACTTCAAGGCCAAGGGGATCGAGGTCGGCGATCTGCTGGCGGTGTGCGAGGCGGGCATGAAGAAGCGTCTGGTGCTCGGTTCGCAGCGGGCCATGCAGTTCGGCGGAGACCCGATCCTGCGCAAGCACGCGCGCATCTACAACTGCACGACCTCCTATTGCGACCGGCCGCGTTTCTTCCAGGAGGCGCTGTGGCTCCTGCTGTGCGGATGCGGCGTGGGCTTTTCGGTGCAACGCCACCATATCGCGAAACTCCCCGACATCGCCCGTCCCTCCGGAACCCGTGCCACGTTCGAAGTCCCCGACACCATCGAGGGCTGGTCCGACGCCCTCGGCGTCCTCCTCTCCTCCTACTTCACCTCGATGCAACCCTTCCCGGAATACGCCAATCGGGTCGTGGATTTCGACTATTCGCTGGTCCGCCCCAAAGGCCGTCCGATCTCCTCGGGCATGGGCCGCGCGCCCGGCCCCGAGCCGCTCCGCCGCTCGCTCGAGCTGATCCGCAAGCTCGTGGACGACCGTCTGGAACAGGGCATCGCCCGCTTCCGCCCGATTGACGCATACGACATCATGATGCACGCCTCCGACGCCGTCCTCTCCGGCGGCGTGCGGCGCTCCGCCTCGATCTGCCTCTTCTCTCCCGACGATGACCTCATGGCCAACGCCAAGACGGGCAACTGGTTCTCCGAAAATCCCCAGCGCGCGCGCTCCAACAACTCCGCGATCCTGCTGCGCGCCACCACCACCCGCGAACAGTTCGCCAAGCTGATGAAATCGGTCCGCGAGTTCGGCGAGCCCGGCTTCGTCTGGACCGACAGTCTCGAGTCCACCTTCAACCCCTGCGGCGAGATCGGCCTCTACCCGCAGATTGACGGCCAGACGGGCTTCGCCTTCTGCAACCTCTGCGAGGTCAACATGGGGCGCGTGGACAACGAGGAGAAATTCCGCGAGGCCTGCACCGCCGCCACGATCCTCGGCACGCTCCAGGCCGATTACACCGACTTCGAGTACCTCGGCGACGTCTCCACCCGCATCGCGCGCCGCGAGGCGCTCCTCGGCATCTCCATGACCGGCATGATGGAGCACCCCTCGGTCTCCTTCAATCCCCAACTGCAACGCAACATGGCGAAACTCATTCTCGACGTCAACGCCCGGGTCGCCGCCCGCATCGGCATCGCCCCGGCCGCGCGCACCACCTGCGTCAAACCCGCCGGCACCTCCTCCTGCATCCTCGGCACCTCCTCGGGGATCCATCCCCATCACTCCCGCCGCTACATCCGCCGCGCCCAGGCCAACGAGGACGAGCTGCTCGTGGACTTCTTCCGCAGCCAGAACCCCCTCGCCGTCGAGAAGTCGGTCTGGAACCCCAACGGCACCGATGTCGTGCTGAACTTCTGCATCCAGGCCTCGCCCGACGCCAAGACCAAGCGCGACGTCACCGCCGTGGACTTGCTGAATTACGTCAAGCTCACCAAGGAGAACTGGATTGACGCCGGCAAGCGCGTCGAACGCTGCGCCCAGCCCTGGCTCTCGCACAACGTCTCCAACACCATCTCCGTGAAGGACGAGGAGTGGCCCGGCGTCGAGCAATTCATCTATAACCACCGCGACATCTTCGCCGGCATCTCGCTCCTCCCCGACGGCGGCGACCTCGACTACCCGCAGGCCCCCTTCTGCGAGATCCTCACCGCCGACGAGATCGTGGACCTTTACGGGCCGGGCGCGCTCATGTCCTCCGGCCTCATCGTGGACGGCCTCTACGCGTTTGATGACAACCTGTGGGCCGCATGCGACTGCGTCCTCGGGCGCGGCGAGAACCTCGAGGCGCCGATCGAGGGCAATCCGCCCAAGCGGGTGCGCGAGGCCATCGAGGCCGTGCGCGAGGAGAAGCGCGACTGGCTCCGCCGCGCCCACAAGTTCGCCGGCAACTACTTCGGCGGCGACGCCCTCAAGATGACCCGCTGCCTCAAGCGCGTCCACAACTGCAAGCTCTGGGAAGACCTCACCCGCACCTACCTGCCGGTTGACTACACCCAGCTCCAGGAGCGGCGCGACACCACCACCGTCGCCCAGACCGTCGCCTGCGCCGGCGGCCAGTGCGAACTGATCTGACCGGCCGGCGCGGCCCGGTCAGCCGGCCCCGAGCAGGCGCGCGCGCAGTTCGCGATAGCGGTCCGAGTACCACGGGCCGATCTGCGCCTCGCGGTGGTCGAAGCCGAAGGCGCGCCGACTCACGGCCAGCACCGGCGGCGCCTGCAGGCGCTTGGCCACGCCAAGCCCCTGGTAGAGCCCCCACCACCGTTCGAGGTCGGCCACGAACGACCGCGCGTCGGGAAACAGCGCCGCGATCTTGCCCGCGTAACCGATGCGCCCCTCCAGTTCGCCGGCGGCGTACCCCTCCAGAATCTCCTCGGGCGTGGCGCGCTCCCACTGCTCCACCCACGCGCGGAAGAGCCGGTCGTGGTAGGGATAGATCAACGGGTCGCCCCGGCCCTCGTCAACCGCCTGCGCGGCGCTGAGCTCGGCCGATGGCGGGATCGTGAAGATCTCTTCGGGAATGACCGGCTGCGCGAAGACCTCGGTGTTGAGCTGGCGGGCGACGGCGTAGACCTGCTCTTTCCACAGATCGCCCAGCGCCGCGAGCCAGCCGCAGATGTCGCCATAGAGGGTGCCGTAGCCCACCGTCATCTCGGCCTTGTTGGCGTTGCAGGTGAAGACCCCGCCAAAGGCCGCCGCCGCCGCCGCCAGCACCCGGCCGCCCCGGTCGCGGGCCTGGACGTTCTCCAGGTCCAGCTCGCCGAGCGTGAGCCTGCCGGCGGGCTTGCCGTCCGGCCCGACCAGCGCGAGGTTGTCGAACTGCGCGCGCGTGAGTTCCACGGCGGGCGTGATGGGCGCCTCGGCGTAGCGCCCGCCGAGCCCCTCGGCGAGCCGCCGGGCGAGCCTGCGCGTGGTCATCGAGGAGAACGGCCCGGGCAGGTTGAGCAGCAGCAGATCCTCGGGCGCGACGACGCGGCTGTAGAGCGCCGCCGTCAGCGCCGAGTCAATGCCGCCCGAGACGCCGATCACCACCCGGCGCAAGCCGAGCCGCCGCATCAGGCCGCGCAGGCCAACCTCCAGCGCCTGCGCCAGGGCCGCCGTGCTGTCGCGCTGCGGCTCCACCGGCTCGCCGAACGCGCCGCCGTCCGCGGGCAGGGCAACGGTCGCCTCCGCCTCTTCGAACGGCGCGCCCGCCCGCGCCGCGTGGCCGCGGCCGTCGTAGACGCAGCTCGCCCCGTCGAACAGGTAGACCGTCTTGCCGATGTCCTGCACGCCCACCGCGTTGACATAGAGCAGCGGCCGGCCGGTGTCGCACGCCAGCCGGTTGAACACCCGGTTGCGTTTGTGGTTCTTGTCGCAGGTGAACGGCGAACAGCTCGCGTTGACCAGGAACCGCGCGCCCTTGCGCGCCAGGATGGCGCCGGGCGAAAACGCGTAATCCGCGTCCCAGGCGTCCTCGCACAGCAGCCCGCCGATCAGCCCGAGCGAGGTCTGCATGGGCTCGATCATCCGCTCGGGCGTGGTGTGGTTCTCGAGGGCGAGACGGCGCGTGTCGAAGAAATGGCGCGCATCGTCAAAACAGCGGTAGTTGGGCAGCAGCGTCTTGGCCACGAACGGCAGGCGCGTCACGGCGGAGACGCAGAACTGGCCGTTCTCGGCGAAGAACAGGGCGTTGTAGCGCCGCACCCGGCCGTCCTCGCCGCGCTTTCCCCAGTCAACCGCCACGTTGCCGAACACGAGAAGAATGCCCTGCGACGCCTCGCGCAGCCGCTCGCCGCACGCCTCGCACGCCCGCAGGAAGGCGGGGCGATCCCACAGGTCGCCCAGCAGGTAGCCGGGAACAGCCAGCTCGGGGAAGGCCAGCAGATCCACGCCGTCGGCGCGCGCCCGCGCCACCGCCTCCAACATGCGGCGGGTGTTGGCCTCCGGCCGCCCGGGCAGCACCTCGATCTGCGCCAACCGCACGTTGACCGTCCCGCTCTGAGCCTGTGTCTGCATCGCACGCCCGCTTCCGCTTCATAGGTTGACGCCATGTTAGACGAACGGCCGGGATCCGGCAAGGCGTCTTCTTGTTCGCCGGGAGAGCGGTCAGCGAGTCGCCCGGCTGCGCAGCGAACGCATGCTGGGGCGATTTTTCCAGGCGCTCCACCGCCGGCGATGACCATGGGCCTTGATCTTATCTCCATCACAGCCTGTTTGCGCCCTCGCCGGGGCTGGATGGATCGGGCGGAGCGATTCCGACAAGAATGTTCTTTCGTGCGCGGCAATAGTTACAAGATTGGCCGATCGGGGTCTCCAGCGAAGCCCGCATCGTTTGACATTCCGGGCGGTTACGAAGTCCGTGCCCGATTTTCGCGGCTGATCGTGTGCCACACACCCGTCGTGCGCGCGGTCCTTCTTCCGTGTCGGGGTTGGCATGGAGGTTGCGGGGATGCGACGTATGGCTGTGTGGCGACCCTGCCCGCGCCGGGATTCGGGGTTCGGAAGAAAAAGGACGGGGGCGATGCCTAAACGGACGGACATCAAGAAGGTGATGCTGATCGGTTCGGGGCCGATCGTAATCGGTCAGGCGTGCGAGTTTGACTACTCGGGGGTTCAGGCCTGCAAGTCCCTGCGCGAAGAGGGCTACGAGGTGACGCTGGTCAACAGCAACCCCGCGACCATCATGACCGACCCGGAGTTCGCCGATCGCACCTATATCGAACCGCTGAGCGCCGACGTGCTGGCGGCGGTGATCCGGCGCGAGCGGCCCGACGCGCTGCTGCCGACCCTGGGCGGCCAGACCGCGCTGAACCTGGCGATGGAGCTCCACAAGTCGGGGGTTCTGGCCAAATACGGCGTCGAGCTGATCGGCGCCCATGCCGAGGCGATCGAGCGCGCCGAAGACCGCGCGCTGTTCAAGCGCACGATGCAGGGGATCGGACTGGACATGCCCCGCAGCGGCTCGGCGCGCACGATCGGGGAGGCGCGCGCGATCCGGGACGAGCTGGGCTATCCGCTGGTGATCCGGCCGGGATTCACCCTGGGCGGAACGGGCGGCGGCATCGCCCGCGACGAGGCCGCGTTCGAGCGGATCGCGCAGCAGGGCCTCTTTCTCAGTCCGACCAGCGAAGTGCTCATCGAGGAGTCCATCGAGGGCTGGAAGGAGTTCGAGCTGGAGGTCATGCGGGACAAAAAGGACAACTGCGTGATCGTCTGTTCGATCGAGAACCTCGATCCGATGGGGGTGCATACCGGCGATTCGATCACCGTGGCCCCGGCGCAGACGCTCACCGACCGCGAATACCAGAAGATGCGCGACGCGGCGCTGGCGGTGATGCGGGCGATCGGCGTCGAGACGGGCGGATCCAACGTGCAGTTCGCGCTCGCCCCCGCCAGCGGCCGGATGGTGGTGATCGAGATGAACCCGCGCGTCTCGCGTTCGAGCGCGCTGGCCTCCAAGGCGACCGGCTTCCCGATCGCCAAGATCGCGGCCAAGCTGGCCGTGGGCTACACCCTCGACGAGCTGCGCAACGACATCACGCGCCAGACGCCCGCCTGCTTCGAGCTGGCGATTGACTACGTGGTCACCAAGATCCCCCGCTTCGCCTTCGAGAAGTTCCCGCACGCCGACCCGGCGCTCGGCACGCAGATGAAATCGGTCGGCGAGACCATGAGCATCGGCCGCACCTTCAAGCAGAGCCTGCAGAAGGCGCTGCGCTCGCTGGAGACGGGCCGGGCCGGCTTCGGCGCCGACGGCAAGGACGGCCCCTTCGAGGCCCAAAGCGATGAAGCCCTCGAACAGGCCGTGCGCGCCGCGCGGCACAACCGGCTCTTCGACATCCGCGCCGCCTTCCGCCGCGGCTGGAGCGTCGAACGCATCCACCGCCTCTCCCGCATCGACCCCTGGTTCCTGCGCCACCTGCGCGAGCTGGCCGCCTACGAGGACGAAATCCGCGGCGCCGGTTCGCTCGCGGGGCTGGCGGGCGACCCGGCCCTCTTCGAGCAGGCCAAGCAGTTCGGCTTCGCCGACCGCCAGATCGCCTGGATCCTGAACACGGACGTCGACGCCGTGCGCGCGGAGCGGCAGCGGCTG
>Ga0172375_10012008_pt1 | contig 10915 bp, 12 predicted proteins | sample LakKiv1m_FD_114537 | JGI IMG/M metagenome (GOLD analysis project Ga0172375, IMG submission 114537) | Freshwater microbial communities from Kabuno Bay, South-Kivu, Congo - kab_092012_11.1m | ecosystem: Environmental > Aquatic > Freshwater > Lake | place: Democratic Republic of the Congo... | reverse complement strand
GCTTGATCTGGTTCATAGGTCGATTTCCCCTGCCGGAACGGCTACAGATATTGCGGCCAATAACGCGACGCCGGCAACGATAGCGGTTTGGCCGGCACGGTCAAAGCAAAACGGGAAGCGGTCAGTGGCTTGCGTACTGAACAGCGGCGGCGTATCCTGAAAGAACTGAACCAGGAGGGCGGATGAAACACAAACCTGTTGATTTGACCGGGCGCGTTGCCGTTGTGACGGGGGCAGGGCGCGGTATCGGTAAGACGATAGCCATGCGCCTTGCCGGGCTGGGTGCACAGGTGGCGCTGGTCGCGAGGACGGCGAAGGAGATCGAGGCTGCGGCTGCCGACATCAGGAAGGCCGGCGGAAAGGCAGCGGCGTTTCCCGGTGACCTGACGCGTGAATCGGATGTGAAGCGTGTGTTTGCAGGGATCGAGAGGGACGTGGGACAGCCGGATATCCTGGTCAACAATGCCGGCGGCGGGACGTACGGCCCTGTCAGCAGCTTCAGCGCTGATGCATTCCAGGAAGTGATGGCCGTGAATGCGACCAGCACGTTCCTGTGTTCGCGAGAAGCGCTCCGCATGATGCTGCCAAGGAAGACGGGCTATATCATAAATATCTCAAGCGTGGTTGGATTTCGCGGTTACCCGAACCAGGCAGCATACTCGGCCGGTAAGCATGCCGTCATGGGATTGACCAAGGCAATGGCGCGCGAGGTGCACAAGGACGGCATAAGGGTGAGTGCGATCCTGCCCGGGGGAGTGGACACTGAGATGATCCGACGCGCGAGGCCGGACCTGAAGCCCGAGGATCTTCTCTGTCCCGACGACGTGGCGCAGGCAGTGGAGTACCTGTTGTCCCTGTCAGACAGAGCTGCCGTGGACGAGATATACCTTCGTCGTCGGAAGAGCGAACCTTTCTGACAGGGTCTGGTGGTCACCCCGGGCTGCTCGATAAAGGTCATGCCTATATTCACTGTCGATAACATGCTCCGCAAGCTGGGCACCTACTTGCGGGCCCTTGGTTATGACACGGTGTGGGATCCGCTGTTGCCCACCCTTGACCTGATCCGACTGTCCGACCGTGAGAAGCGAGTATTCCTTACGCGAAACCATTCGATAGGTCTTCAATTGCCCGTGCCGAGACAATGGCGATTCGTGGAACAGGAGAAGCCGTCTGACCAGGTCAGATGGGTGGTTGCCGAATTCGGGCTCGATACGGTGTCATTCAGATTCACACGGTGCCTTTGCTGCAATTCCGTTGTGGAAGAGGTCACCGACCGCGCCGTGATCGAGCGAAGAGTTCCGCCGCGGGTCCGGCAGCACATGGCAACGTTCACAAGGTGTCCGACGTGCGACAGGCTTTTCTGGTGCGGAAGCCACGTTCGTAATACGCTGAGGGTGCTCGGTCTGGAAAGCACCTGTTCATCCTGAACGCGTGAGCGACGCTCAGTTGCCGTGATTCAGGGCAGGCCCTACTTCATTGCCATCTGGAGCGCCATGAGGCTGTAGGCGGTCACAAGGATCCTGTCGCTTTCCCAATACCGGTTGACATCGTTCATCCAGTAACCCAGGCCATTCTCGATCTTCTGGAGGCTTACAACTTTCTTCACCACTTCCGCCCTCCAGTCAACGAAGTCCTTGCCGGGTTTCTGGATCATGTCAACCTGTGCAGCAGACAACGCTCTTGTGAGTACGCTGTAGAAGAAGAACAGGCCTTCCTGTCCCATCCCCGGGTTCTCTTCGACGGTCCAGTGTTTGGACGCCCAGTCCAGGGCTGACACAACACGTACATCGTCCCTCGACACATTGGCGTAAACAAGGGCCAGCATGCCTGCGTAGGTGATACTGCCGTACGAACGGAAGACGATCTTGCCTGCCTGGTTTGTGAAGGGCCCGCCTTTGGGGTCGGTAGGGTTGTAAGTGAACCCGCCGGAATCCTCGTCTCCCGACTCGGGCTTGTTCTGCATCCGTTCGATGAACTTGACCGTTTCAGCCCAGTTGATGTCCGCCTTCTTCTCTCCCGCCGGCCTCTTGTCCTCTACATCCTGGGTCAGTCGCATGGCCTGGACCGTGTAGTACGTATTTAGCAGGTCCGTGTATGCACGCTTCGTATCCTTGTCGTAGCCGAATCCGCCGTTGTATTCGTCATCGCCGAAGTGCTGGGTTCCGGCGAGGAACGCCCTCGCGTTCTGGACGATGGTGGTCAATTCTGGATTGCCGGTGGCATGCAGGACAGTCATGCATATGGCGGTATTGTAGTTGCTCAGGCCGCCGCCCTTCCTGCCGGGGATGTCGCGGTAGATCCCGCCGTCCTTCTGAACAAATGACCTCAGGAATGACGTCGCCTTCCTGATCACTTCGGCCTTTGCAGGATGATCGGACTGGATGAACGGCCACACCGCAAGCGCTGTGAGTGCAGGGAAATTGGTGTCGGACCAGGAACCGTCCGGACGCTGGCTCGAAACCAGCCAATCTAGTCCCTTTCTCACCGCCACGTTCGCCTCATTGCGGAGTGACTCACCGAGTTGGCCGGGGGCCTTCACGCTTGAAGTGAGTTTGACGGCCGTTTCGTCGGCTGAAACGCCGATGACAAAGAGCGCTGCAACCGCCAGCACGTATGCGCCAAGAGAGATGCTCCTATGCATGACCTGGTCCTTTCCACGCCTTGCCCTGTTTTCACTGTATAAACGCAGGAACACCCCCTATTATTAGGGCATGGGAGGTGGGCACGCCAATGAGAATCAGAAGAAGCCTCTGCAACTGCTTTTGTTTCGTTTCTGTAGTCTTGTGCGTGGCCGGCTGTTTTGCCGGCAGTGAATCAACAAACACAACGGAGACAACTGCCATGCAGGCAAAACGCGTGATCAAGGAACACCAGAGCGGCAAATGGACCCCGGGGCTGAGCGACGGCGAGAAGGCGACTTTGTTCGCGATCGCCAATGATACCCTGGCATGGTGTGTCAGGGGTGGTGATGGGAAATTCGATTTCGGAAAATATGCCATAACCGACAAGCTGAAGGTCCAGACGGCGACGTTTGTTACGCTCAAGAAAGGCGGAAACCTGAGGGGGTGCATAGGGTCCCTGATGCCGGTGGCTCCTCTCTACGAGTCGGTGCACGACAATGCGATTAACGCTGCGTTGCAGGATACCCGTTTCCGCCCGGTGACACCTTCTGAACTGGCGAGCCTGGAGGTCCATGTCTCAATCCTGAGCCCCATCGCCGATATTGCTTCGATCGAAGACTTCAAACTCGGTGAACACGGTATCATTATTGAGAAGGGCTTTAACCGTGCCGTCTATCTCCCTGAAGTTGCTCCAGAGCAGGGGTGGACGAAAGACGAAACCCTCTCGTCGCTCAGCATGAAGGCCGGCATGGGGCCTGAGGACTGGCGCAAGGGAGCCCGTTTCAAAGTGTTTTCCAGCGTGGTGTTGTCGATCGAGTGACGAGAGCCACCGGCGGTGGCTCAACATGGTGGAACAGCATGCAGCCCGGCACCGCTATCTCCTGTGACCGCACCGTTGCCGGGTGGCGACTTTCTGCTGCCGGTGCGTGTGTCGGCATGTTCTCTGCGCTGTCGCAGGTCGTCATTGTACGGGAGACGCTCGCGACCTCGCTGGGCAGTGAGCTGACCATCGGGTTATTCTTTGCTGTATGGTTCCTATGGGTCACTGCCGGAGCATGGCTGTGCCGGATTGTTCATCGGTACATGCCGCCGGCCCTGCGGAATGGCACGTTGGCATCGGCGATGTTGCTATTGGCTGCGGCCGGTGTTTCCGGCATTGTGGAATGGCTTCCGTTGTTACGGACCAGTGCGGGAATTGCGGCGGGTGAGTACCTGCCTGTCTGCAGCCTTGCCACCGGGCTCATGATTGTGCTGATGCCCGTGCCACTGGTGGTAGGGTTTGCCTTTCCGGCGCTCTGCGCCAACTCAGCACAGACCGGTGATCCGTCCGGCAGCCGCGGCATCAGCCGCATTTACCAGTGGGAATCCGCCGGTTTCTTCGTAGGCGGCCTGGCCGCGACATTCATCCTTTCCGGCAGACGATCTTCACCGGAAATGGCCTGGCTGGCTTCGGGCACTGCCGTTGCCGGGGCTGTAGCGCTTGCGCGTGGCCGGTTGGCCCGGGTCATCGGGGTACTCGCATGCGTAACTGTTCTTGCGGGAGTATGCCTGCAGCCGGCATGGGAACAGGATATCGTGAACAAGGCGCTCTCCCGGCGTCTGAAGCGGCTCGGAATTGAGGTGCCTGCCACAGCGGACGGGGCAGCGCCGGTACGTCTGGCAGCTGCGGCTGATACTCGGTACCAGAATCTCGTTGTGACCGAATCGGCGGGCCAGTATGCACTCTATGGCGACGGAGAAGTTGTATGCACGTTTCCCGACCCGGCGCAGTACGAGATAGATGTTCATTCTGCAATGGCCCAACAGCCCGACGCCAGGCGCATACTCGTCCTGGGAGGCAATGTCTTCTCTGAAATACCGGAGTTTCTTCGCCACGGTGTCGAACGTGTCACTCTTGTTGACCTGGACCCCGGCACGGGCCGATTAATGGCCGAACTGCTGCCTGAGCGCTACGGGTCCATAACCCGCGACAGTCGCCTGGAACTGATACACGAGGATCCATGGCGGTACGTTGTACGCTGTACAAATACGTTCGATCTTGTCTACATGAATGCCCCGCCGCCTTTGAGCATGGCTATGTCCAGGTTCTGGACAATGGAATTCTTCAACGCTGTCAGATCATGTATGGCCGTGAACGGAGTGTTCTGCACATCGTTGCGTTCGTCCGAAAGGCTCGCGTCGCATGCTGCGCCGATGGCAGCTTCAGTGCGGTTGGCGATGATGGCTGCATTCCCCGTGGTCAAATGCACAGCCGGAGACCCGATACGTTTCTTTGCCGGCGGCCGTGAAGCAGGCATTACACTCGACAGGCAAACGCTGTACGAGAGAGCGGCAGGAAAAGACCCGGGCACGACGTTCTTCAGACCGGAATACTTTCTCGGCGCCGATGAGATCTCACCGGCACGGATGCAACAGTCCATTGACCGTATGGAGAGTGCTGTCGTCGGGCCAAATAGCACCCTTAACCCGGTTGCATTGTTCCATGGACTGCTGCTATGGGGACAGGTCAATCGGTCACCGTTTGAAAGGGTGCTGGCGATGTTGTCGCGCGTCCGTTCAGCTGTTCTGGCCGGCTTGTTGTTTGCAGCGGGTGCAGCCATGCTGCTGGTATACCGGCAAAAGGAGCGGTTGCCCGGTGTGCCGCCCGGTGCGGTGGGGAACATGGCGCTCATCGGCACAACCGGGTTTGCGGCAATCGCAGTCGAGGTCATCCTCCTGTTCCTGATGCAGAGCATCTACGGGTATGTGTATTCAATGATAGGACTGGTGGTGGCGTTGTTCATGGGGGCAATGGCGGCCGGCGCATGCCTGGGACGGCGGATTGCAGAGCGAAGCACAAGGATAACTTCTGTTGCCCTGATAGTGACGGAGACGCTGATTGCCGCGGTCGCATGTCTGACACCGGTATGGGCCACCTGGGCCGGTTCAAGCAGGTGTTCTACCCCGTGCATGGGAGAATCTGTTGTTTTTGTCATGATGGCGGTGCTTGGTGTGTCTTCAGGTGTTGAGTTTCCTCTGGTACTGCGGCGGTCCGGTGTTCTGCAGGCGAATCCGGTCCGAAATGCAGCGTCGGCAGAGGCCGCGGATAACGTGGGGGCAGCGCTGGGCAGTCTTGTGACAGGTGTCCTGGTGGTGCCGGTATACGGCATCGTCGCGGCGTGTATCCTGGTTGCGGGCCTCAAACTGTGGGGCACGGCAGTTGCGGCGACGGGCCTCAGGCGCCCTTGACTACCCGGCCGGATCTCATGCCCATACCCCCGGGATGGGTGTACCGCACTTCGGGCACTTGCCCTCCTTCAGCGAATCGGAGACTACCAGGTTGACGTAGCGGTCGAGGACAACTGTCTTGCATTGAGGACAGCAGGTCCTCGCACCTTCACCGCCCGGCACGTTGCCGACGTAGACATAGTGACAGCCCTGTTCCCCTGCGATGCGGCGGGCGTTTGTCAGTGTCTCGATCGGCGTAGGCGGGATGTTCTGTATCTTGTAGGCAGGATGATAGCGGGTGAAGTGCAGAGGGACATCGGGTCCCAGGTTCTTGACTATCCAGTCAGCCATCTTGCGGAGGTCCGTTTCGTTGTCATTCTGGCCCGGGATTGTGAGAACAACTATTTCCAGCCATGTTCCGCTGTCGTGGATCAGGCGCAGTGAGTCCAGGACCGGTTCAAGGTGACCATCACAAATTTCAGAGTAGAACTTCTCAGTAAATGCCTTCAGGTCGATCTTGATGGCTGTAACGGCCTTGCACAGCTGTCGCAACGGCTCAGCAGATATGAAGCCATTGCTTACGACGACATTCCCGAGCCCGCGTTCGTTCACGGCCTTTGCGCAGTCCAGCATGTACTCAAAAAAGATAGTCGGTTCCGTGTAGGTGTATGCAACGGTCCGTGCCCCGGCCCTGGACGCTCCTTCCGCGATTTCATCCGGGCCCACATAGCGTGAAGGGAAGTCCGAGGGGCTGGCCTGGGAGATCTCCCAGTTCTGGCAGAACTTGCAGTCCATGTTGCATCCCACCGTGGCTATCGAATAGGCCGTGGAGCCTGGGTACACATGGAAGAAAGGCTTCTTCTGAATGGGGTCGTCAGGCTGGATTGAGCAGGGGTGGCCGTATACCAGGGTGTAGTAGTTTCCGTTCCTGTTCTCACGCACGTCGCAGTGGCCTCGTTGCCCCACGGGGACCTCGCAACCAAGGGGACAGAGCTGGCACTTCACGGACCCGTCCGGGAGTTTGCTGTAGAACGATGCCTCCCGCGGAAGGGAAGGGGGAACTTGTCCCAGCAGCCCGGAACACGGAGCGCATGCAGCCGTGAAGGCTGCAAACTTGATGAAGCTGCGTCTGGTAATCATCGAAGATTCTCTTTTTCTGGCTTGGATTATAGCAGAGCGGTTACTAGGTTTCAATCAGGTGAAGGCGCTCGTTGCGCCATCGCCGGGAGGAGTCAAATGGAAGCATCGTCTGTTGCCTCAAGATGTTTCGTGGTTATCCCGGCATACCGGGAGGAGGGGAGAATAGGCCCGACAGTCGCCGGCGTGCGTCGCTATTGTCCCAACGTTATTGTCGTAGATGACGGCTCTGACGACAGGACGGCCGAGGAAGCGGCAGGCGCAGGCGCAGAAGTGCTTCGGCATGAGCGGAACATGGGGAAGGGCGCAACTGTTGACGATGGAATCAGTCTCGCACGGTCGAAGGGTTGCGAGGTGCTGGTGACCATGGATGGCGACGGCCAGCATGCACCTTCGGATCTGCTGTCCTTCTTTGAAGCATACGCCAGGGACATGACACCTGTACTGGTAGGCAACAGGATGGGGGACCCAAGATCCATGCCACTTGTAAGGAAACTCACGAACTGGTTCATGAGCTGGTTGCTCAGCCGGCGCATGGGCCAGTGGGTTCCGGATACCCAGTGCGGGTACCGGCTCTACAAGTCATCGGTCCTGGAGGGAGTACCACTGCGATCCGGTGGATTTGCCGCTGATTCAGAGATCCTTCTCGTACTGGCGGAAAAGGGGGCAAAGATAGGCGCAGTGCCGATCCAGGTGATATACCGTGACGAGAAGAGCAAGATACGGCCGATCAGGGATACTGTTCGATTCTTCAGCATGCTGAGACGGTACGACAGGGAACTCCGCAACGGGAAAACGGGAGGATCACGATGCCCATGACTCAGTATGCGGACCTCTTTCGTCCACAGGGCCGGTTGCGGGGAACTGGTGTTACATGGGAGGCGGGCTTACTCGAAGATTTACATCTATGCCCGTTGCGTGGTATCTTTCGACCAGCAAGTGGTGATTTGGGGCAGAATGCGTTCTGTCCTGAAAGGGTGGCGCTGATATGGCAAGCAGTACTCTAAACATCCGCAGAATCCTGGGTAACAAGCGAAGCCGGGAAGTTTTCATGGTTCCTGAGACAATCAGCCTGATGCAGCTGGTGAAACAGGCATGTGACCGTGGTGTCGGAGCCGTTCTTGTCTCGGACAAGCATGGCAAACCCGTGGGAATTGTGACTGAGCGGGACATTATGCGTCAGTGCTGCCAGCGAGTTGATTTCGAGAAGGTCAAGGCTGGTGATGTCATGGGGCGGAATCTCGTCGTTGCAAGCCCGTCAGATGACATCAATCATGCAATGGACCTGATGATCAGCAAGAATATCAGGCATCTTCCGGTTGTGTCCGAAAACGGATTGGAAGGCATCATCACGATCCGTGACCTTGTACATGCCATAAGACAGAGCGACAAAGACGAGATCGAGGAATTTGTCCGCTATCTGCAGACAAGCATGGAATCGAAACAGACGGACAAAGAGTAGTCCTGGCGGTTCCCGGTGTCCCGATGAAGGAAGTCCTGTACGGCCGTCAGCCAGTCCACGAGGTGTTCCTGGCCGGCCGACGGCAGTGTGTCAGCCTTTTTCTGCTTGAGACATCCAGAAACGACCCTCTCCTTGCTGACCTGGCGGCGCTGGCCAGGGAGCACGGTGTCCCTTGTCGCGACGTGTCACGTTCGGAGCTCGACCGCATGGCCAGTGGCGGCAATCACCAGGGCGCGGCTGCGGAGGTCGAGGCATACCCGTACGTGAGCATTGAGGATATCCTGGCTGCGGGCGGGGAGGGCAAGGTGCCTCCCATTGTTATCGTGGCTGACCATATCCAGGACCCGCAGAACCTCGGAGGGCTCCTCCGTTCAGCAGAGACTGCCGGCGTGGCCGGGGTTGTAATCCCGAAGGACCGTGCGGCCGAAGTGACGTCATCGGCGCTGGGCGCTTCGTCAGGCGCAGCCGCGCACGTGAAAGTCGCAAGGGTAACCAACCTCACGCGTGCGCTCGAGCTGCTCAAGGAAAATGAGTTCTGGGTTGCGGGGCTGGAAAGCGGTGCAGGTGCAAAAGTCTATACCGATGCTGACCTGAACGGACCACTGGTGCTTGTGGTAGGGAACGAGGGGGCCGGTCTCTCGAGGCTTGTCAGGGACACGTGCGATTTCCTTGTGCACATCCCGATGTGGGGCAAGGTTGCCTCCTTGAATGCCCAGGTGGCGGCCGCCGTTGTGCTGTATGAAGCGCGTCGCCAGGCTGGAAGCACTGCAGCCCCCGGTTCCGAAGGGCCTGATAAGGGCAAATAGCGAAATCAGTGCTGCCGGTACGGCCCCAGTCAGCCACGTCGGAGATCAACAGGCTCACCCGGGGCGTATTGCAGAACTAGCGACGGTTACGCGCGGTCGCCGGGACCACCAGGTCCGCGGGATGAGCGTTCCCGTGCTTCGTTGACGCGAAGAGCGCGGCCACCGAAGTCCTTGCCGTTAAGCTCGGCAATTGCCTTCTGGGCATCGGCATCAGCCATCTCGACGAAGCCGAAACCGCGCGATCGCCCTGTTTCCCGGTCCTGCAGTACGTCTGCGGACATCACTTCACCATGCTGCTGGAACAGCTCGCGGAGTTCCACGTCCGTCGTTGTGTAGGGCAGATTACCAACATAGATGCGCTTCGACATGCTACAACCTCCTCTATCCGGGCGTTCGGACAACTGTTGTTCCGTCCGGAATAGAGACATTCACGGGCGGGAAGAACATGACCCGCACACCACAGAACACTGTTACGCTGGCAATTACAGTGTTTCACGGCAGGCTTGTCCAGAGAAAACAGCGTTATTCGGCATTGTGGCCGAGCAACATACAACTGGCTGGGCACAAAAAGCTTGCGTCCGTACGGCACTACAGGTCATAAATGCTGGCCATTCGGCGGGGGAGAGTATCCAGATGGACAGCGACCAGAAGACAGGCGTAGAGGAGCAGCCGGCATCGAAACCAGATGCTTCCCAACCGGTTGTGGCAGGGCAGGCGGATGACCTTCGGGAATTCCTTACGTTTGTGAAGAAGTACCTGCCCAGCATGCTCTGGGCCGGAGTTCTGGCCCTGGTCGTCGTGCTTGGCGTCCGGTTCTACAAGTACAGGGTTAGGACCGGGAACGAAACGGTGCTGCAACAGCTCTATGCTGTGGCGCAGATAGCGGACCTGGAGAAGACTGCAAAGCGTTACCCTTCTGCACCGGCTGCGCCATTACTGCTTCTGCGGATTGCGAAATCGTACTATGTTGCGGGCAACAATGCCATGGCTCTGAGCAAGTATGATGAATTCCTGGCGCGTTTTCCCAACCACATTATGTCCGGCACCGCCGAAATGGGGCGTGCCCAGTGCCTGGAAGCCATGGGCCGGTATGATGAGGCGATGCAGAGATATGCCTCGTTCCTGGGTACATCAACGAACCACTACCTGGCAGTCCATGCTGTTCTTGGAAAAGGGCGTTGCCTTGAAAGGCTCGGGCGAAGGGATGAAGCACGGACAATGTACGAAGACTTTCTTGCTGCCGATCCGGAAAACCCCTGGGAGTTTCTCCTGAACGAGGCCCTTGTACGGACGAAAGAAGCCCCGGCCTGGTCGGATATGCCAGCCGCCACGAATCAGTTCTTCATTCCCCAGCCGGTACCGTCTCCGGCGGCAATTCGCTGAAGCGCTAGGCCGGCTTGGATTTTTCGTCTCCCTGATCGGGTTTGGAGGGTGGTGTGTCTTTTTCCCCCTCGGCTCTTCCCTTCCGGAATTCACCCAGGCTTCTTCCGATTGCACGGGCAAGATCCGGGAGGCGTTTGGCGCCGAAGAGAAGCAGAATTGCCAGAAGGAGAAGCAGGATTTCAAACATACTTGGCGGGCTCATGAAAGCCAGGGTCATCTCATTTCCTCCCGTGGTGGCGTTCGATCAAAGATGTGTCCAGACTAGTGCCGTGCTTCGGGCGTTGGCAAGCAATGTTTTC
>Ga0172375_10012005_pt1 | contig 10917 bp, 9 predicted proteins | sample LakKiv1m_FD_114537 | JGI IMG/M metagenome (GOLD analysis project Ga0172375, IMG submission 114537) | Freshwater microbial communities from Kabuno Bay, South-Kivu, Congo - kab_092012_11.1m | ecosystem: Environmental > Aquatic > Freshwater > Lake | place: Democratic Republic of the Congo... | reverse complement strand
TCTTTTGCTTTGCACCCCTTTGATGAATCTGAATCGGATGGCGCGATAAAACCATACAGGTTCTGGATGAGATATTCCACCGACCAGCTTGAGCTCAGAATGGGCCTTCAGAAAATCAATTTCGGATCAGCCTCTATACTCCGTCCACTGATGTGGTTTGATCAGATGGATCCGCGCGATCCGCTTCACCTGACCGATGGCGTCTGGGCTCTTCTTGGCCGATACTATTTTCTCAACAATGTAAATGTGTGGCTATGGGGCCTTTATGGCAATCATGATCCGAGGGGATGGGAAATTATACCATCAAACAGGAAAATTCCTGAGTTCGGCGGAAGGATACAGGTTCCGGTACCTAATGGCGAGATGGGGCTTTCATATCATTTCAGGAAAGCGGATAACCGCGATATGCCAATGTTCACTGACTACACCAGTGAGATTCCTGAAGACCGGTTTGGATTTGATGCAAGATGGGATTTGAAAACCGGATTCTGGATAGAAGGATCATGGACAAGAAAAAGAATTGATCTCGGTACGCTTACGAATCAGGTGATCCTTAATGCAGGTATCGACTACACATTCGGTTTGGGTAACGGACTTTATATGGCATATGAGCATCTTATCCTTTCTTATGACCAGAAGCCCCTGTTTTTTGAGAACAGGACTTCTTTTTCCCTGCTTACGGCAAGCTATCCGGCAGGGCTGTTCGACAACCTGAGCGCAATCATCTATTATAACTGGAGCAGTCGACAGGTTTACAATTTTGCCACATGGCAGAGACAATTCGACAAACTGGTATTTTATCTTATGGCTTACTGGAACCCTGAAGGATATGCGCTTCCGGCCCAAACAGGCTCACAGAATTACTTCTCCGGCAAAGGTTTCAGGATAATGTTAGTCTTCAATCACTAAATCTTAAATCATGGATAATTCCACAATTATCGAAATTGAAAAGCTTGTGAAGAAGTTTCCGATCGGACATGGTGAATTCACAGCCCTGAATGGAATAAATCTCATGTTTACCCAGGGTGAGTTTGCAGGTCTTATCGGGCCAAGCGGTTCAGGAAAAACCACACTTCTGAATATCATTGGTTCCCTTGATATTCCAACTTCAGGAACGGCTGTCGTAATGGGCAGAAAAATTGAGAACCTTAGTGCCCGGGAGTCAGCGAAGCTGAGGAAAGAAAGCCTGGGATTCATTTTTCAGAGCTATAATCTCCTCGCCGTACATACAGTATATGAAAATGTTGAATTTCCTCTTCTGCTTCTTAATTATTCTGCTTCCGAAAGGAAGAGAATGGTTACAGATGCTCTTGAATGGGTTGGTCTTACTGACAAGATCAGATCAAAGCCGCCTCAGCTTTCAGGTGGAGAATGCCAGAGAGTAGCGATCGCAAGGGCAATGGTCAAAAGACCTTCTCTTGTCCTTGCCGACGAGCCTACAGCAAACCTCGATACTGCAAATTCCCATAATATTCTAAAAACAATGGAGACTCTTAACAGGGAGCTTAAAACGACCTTCCTGTTTGCCACTCATGATGACAAGGTTATAAGTTACCTGAGAAGAAAGATATTCCTGCTCGATGGTAAGGTCGACAAGGAAGAAATACTATCAAATTAAAAAATACCGGTATGAAACTTGCCATTAAGCTTGCTTACAGGAATCTTATCGGGGCCGGTTTAAGAACATGGCTCAATGTGACTGTCCTTTCATTTTCCTTTGTGGTTATTATCTTCATGAAAGGGGTACTGATCGGTTGGGACCGTCAGGCTAGAACAGACATGACAAACTGGGAAATCGGTGGCGGACAGTACTGGCATAAGTCTTATGATCCTTACGATCCGTTCACACTTAATGAAAGCCATGCACCTGTGCCGTCAGATCTGGAAGAAGAGATTGCCTCAGGGAATATGGAACCAATGCTCATTACACAGGGAACGATTTATCCACAGGGACGCCTTCAGGCGGTAATAATAAAAGGAATAAATCCGAATCAGTCAATTCTTTTCCTGCCTTCCCAAAAACTGGATACGATAACCGACGGAATACCGGCAATTATCGGGTCACTGATGGCTAAAAGCATGAAGGCTTCTGTCGGTGATTATATAATGCTCAGATGGCGTGATGCAAACGGGACCTTTGATGCAGCCGATATTGTCATAACGGACATATTCTCTACAAATGTCCCTGCAGTCGAGGCAGGACAGGTATATATCCCGCTTGAAAAGCTGAGGGAAATAATGATAATGCCGGATGAAGCGACACTCCTTACTTTCAGGGAAGGGTTTAAAGATTTGCCGGGTGTCGGGGAATGGGTTCTTAAGACAAAGGAAATGCTGACTGCCCCTGTCGATAAAATGATAAAGACCAAATCGGCCGGTCAGACAATACTTTTTGGAGTTCTGCTTCTTCTGGCGATGCTTGCTGTTTTTGACACACAGGTGCTTTCAATTTTCCGACGGCAGAAAGAAATAGGAACCTATGTTGCACTCGGTTATACCCGCAACCAGGTGGTGGGCCTTTTCACTGTTGAAGGCACTATGCATTCTGTCCTGGCAGCACTGTTATCGGCTGCCTGGGGATTGCCTTTCCTGGGATGGATGGCTGCAAACGGATGGAAAATGCCGATCGATACGAGTGAATTCGGTATGGCGATTGCACAGACTTTGTATCCTGTTTACAGCGCAGGCCTTATAGTCACTACTGTCCTTATAGTAACCCTTACCACTGCAGTAGTAAGCTACTGGCCGTCACGCAGAATAGCTGAAATGAATCCTACAGATGCATTAAGAGGGAGGTTACAATGATAAAATTTCTGATAAAAGGTCTCTTACGCGATAAAGGCAGGAGCAGGATACCTCTGATAGTTGTATCACTGGGTGTTATGCTGACTGTACTTCTGCATGCTTACCTGAAAGGTTTCATGGGTGAAACAATCGAAATAAACGCCAGGTTCACAAACGGGCATGTTAAAGTAATGACAAAGGCGTATTCAGAAAATGCCGATCAGAAGCCCAATGATCTTGCCCTCCTTAATTCATCCGCAATAAGGACCCGGCTTGAAGAACAGTTCCCGCAGATGGACTGGGCTGAAAGGATCGAATTTGGCGGACTTGTTGATGTTCCTGACACCAACGGTGAAACAAGATCGCAGGGACCGGCATTCGGGATAGGGCTTGACCTGCTAAATCCGGGAAGCAGGGAATCTGAGAGGCTGAACCTGGCCAGATCGCTCGTCAGAGGGAATATGCCGCAAAAATCCGGTGAGATCCTGATAAGCGACGGGTTTGCGAAAAAACTTCAGGTAAATCCCGGTGAAAAAGTTACATTCATCGGTTCCACGATGAATAACAGTATGACAATTTATAACCTGACACTTGCCGGGACCATTTCTTTCGGGAATGAAATTCTTGACAGGGGGGCTATAATCATCGACCTTCAGGATTCAAGAAATGCACTTGATATGCAGGATGCTACAGGTGAGATACTGGGATTTTCCAGGGATGGATTTTATGATGACAAATCCGCAAAAGCAATTGCAGCAACATTTAATTCAACAACAAAAGGAAGTGATGATGAATTTGTCCCGGTGATGCTAACCCTCAGCCAGCAGGGAAGTATGGGACAATATGTAAAAATGTCGGATTACTGGGCCAATTATATTGCCATCATTTTCATTTTTGCCATGTCGCTGGTATTATGGAATGCCGGACTTCTCGGCGGACTGCGACGCTATGGCGAATTCGGCGTCAGGCTTGCAATGGGCGAAGGAAAAGGTCATGTTTTCCGTACACTGATTTATGAATCCATACTTATAGGTATTGCGGGTTCGGTAGCAGGAACAATTGTCGGCCTGTTTTTTGCATGGCTTATTCAGAAGTATGGCATTGATATATCAGGACTGATGAAAGGTTCTTCACTAATGATGCCTTCAGTAATAAGGGCACAAATAACATCATCGGATTATTACCTTGGATTTATTCCGGGTCTTGCCTCAACTGTTGTGGGAACAATGCTTTCAGGAGCCGGGATCTACAGGAGGCAGACAGCCAAATTATTCAGGGAACTTGAAGCATGAAAAAAAAACAGAAATGAACAAAAATCTTATATTAACAGCGATTGCCACGTCAGTCTCACTTACGGCTATCAGCCAGACCAGCGGGGATGAAATACTTAATAAGGTGGAAAGAAATATTTCATCTGAAAACAGGGTATTCGAATCATCGATGACAATTAAAGGAACAAGGGCAAGCAGAACTATTACTTCAAGAACCTATTCCGTAGGCGACAGGGAATCGTTTACTGAGTATTTATCACCACCGCGTGAACAGGGTACTAAAATGCTTAAACTCGAAAATCAGCTTTGGATTTATTCACCCTCAACTGACCGGACAATCCAGATTTCGGGCCACATGCTCAGGCAGTCGGTAATGGGATCTGATCTTTCGTATGAGGATATGATGGACGATCGCAAACTTACTGAGGTTTATTCATCAAAAGTCACAGGCAGTGAGCTCCTGAATGGGAGAAACACTCTTATTCTTGAACTTACAGCCAAGGTAAATGATGTTGCGTATTATTCCCGTAAAATGTGGATCGACAGTGAAAGGTTTGTCCCTTTGAAAGAGGAATTATATGCAAAAAGCGGGCAGCTTCTTAAAAGCACGCTTCTTTCTGATGTGCGTCAGGTCGATGGAAGGTGGTTTCCTTTTGTTGTAGTTTACAAGGATATGCTTAAGCAGGGAAGCGGAACAGAGTTCAGGATAACTGCCATCAAGTTCAATCAGAAGATTCCTGAATATATTTTTACAAAAGCAGCTCTGAAACAATGACCATAAATGATCCCTGAGTTTATTTTTTGTTAAGAAATTACCTTAACTTTATTTGCATTTTTACAGAACCAAACCTGATTGTGACCTTAATATTCAAAATCCATCACTATGGCACCAGAGACAAACCAGACAAAACCTTCCAGATGGACAGGAGTTGTAAAAAAGACAAAAAAAGTATTCAGATGGACAATGTATATCCTTGCCATACTACTGATCTCTTTTGTATATTTCAAGTATTTCTTTACCTACAGTGAAGGTTACAGAGCCGGGTTGCTGCAGAAATTCTCTAACAAAGGGCTTATCTTCAAGACCTATGAAGGAGAGCTGATATTAAGCAGTGTTTCAAGCACATCAAATGTTGCAATTGCATCGGAGAAATTTCAGTTCTCGGTATTGAAAAAGGACATATCACCGATGTTCGATACACTTCAGGGCAGAAATGTCATTGTGCATTATTATGAGAAAAAAGGCACTGTCCCCTGGAGAGGAGATTCACGTTATATTGTTGACAGTATTGCTGTGAGAAACTGAAATGCAATCAGGATATCTGATCCGGAATTTATTTCATCACCTTCTTCATAATTCCCAGCACACCTCTTATGAAAGTGGCGCTGGTGAGTACTTTGACAACAGGGCTTGTCCCTGTTCTTCTCCGGCCTGATGTTTCAGATTTCCTTCTAGTCACTTCTCCCCCTCTCTGCTTCTCCCACTCTTTTCTTTCAGCCTCGGCGGCTGCCTGTTTCTGGACAAAATCGATTTTCCTTGACAGGATTTCAAAGGCGCTTTCACGGTCGACCGATTGAACATATTTCCTTACAAGGTCTGAATTCCTGTTTATTGTGTCAATCTCGTCTTTAGAAAGTATATCCATTCTGCTCATTGGAGCCCTCATCATAGTTGCAGCAAGGGGTGTCGGGATGCCCTTCTCATTAAGGGCGGTCACAAGAGCTTCTCCAATGCCAAGTGCTGTAAGGGTATCAGCTGTCTTATAGAAATCGGATACAGGGAAGTTCTCAGCAGTAAGCTTAATAGCCTGCCTGTCGACAGCAGTAAACGCCCTGAGGGCATGCTGTATTTTCAGTCCAAGCTGGGCAAGCACATCGTTAGGCACATCCATCGGATTCTGTGTGACAAAGAAGACCCCTATACCTTTCGACCTGATCAGTTTGACAATATTCTCAATCTCATTTAAAAGAGCTTTGCTTGCCTGGTTAAAGACAAGGTGAGCCTCATCTATAAAGATCACCAGCTCGGGTTTTTCGGGATCACCGATTTCAGGCATTGTATCGTAAACCTCTGCAAGAAGACATAGCATAAATGTCGAAAACAGCTTTGGCTTGTCCTGGATATCTGTAAGCCTGATAATATTGACATATCCGTTACCATCCCTGTCGCGTCGCATCAAATCCCTTACTTCGAACGACAGTTCGCCGAAAAAGAGATCGGCATTTTGCTGCTCAAGTTCCATTACTTTCCTGAGGATTATCCCTGTTGTGGAAGTTGATATTTTTCCATACTCACGTTCAAATTCAGCTTTGCCTTCTTCAGTCGCAAACTGGATAACTTTTTTCAGGTCCTTAAGGTCAAGAAGCGGCATATCCTTGTCATCGCAGTATTTGAATATTACTGCAAGCACACCTCCCTGAGTATCGTTCAGGTCGAGTATCCTTGAAAGGAGTACCGGACCGAACTCCGATACAGTTGCCCTCAGGCGTACGCCATCCTGTTTTGAGATTGTAAGTAGTTCTACAGGACAGCCTTTTGTCGAGTATGGCAGTCCGATTTTACCATGCCTTTCGGTGATAAAAGGCTTTTCGGTTCCCGGCATGGCGATTCCGCTCAGATCGCCCTTGACATCCATCAGCAAAACGGGAACGCCTTTTTGTGAAAGCTGTTCAGCGATTACCTGAAGAGATTTTGTCTTTCCAGTCCCTGTTGCACCTGCAATAAGGCCGTGCCTGTTCATTGTCTTCAAAGGAACTTTTATAAGAGCATTGTTCAAAGGTTCACCGTCGAGCATTGCTCCGCCAAGTATAATTGAATCGCCTTTGCAGGCATAACCATCATTTATATGCGCTGAGAATTTTTCTTCCTTGTCCATAATTTCATATTTTTAATCCCTTCACAGGAGAATGCAATTTAGCAGTTTGATATCAATTTTCAAAAATGTCGGATGTTTCATATTTAATTAAACAGATATTTACTTATTCCTAAATTATGTTATATTTGAAATAATTTGATTGTTTGCACTTTTAGCATCTTTATTAACTAAATTTTATTGATATGGCAAAGTTTGAAGTTTACCAGAGTGGCAAAAACAATGAATTCCGCTTCCGTTTGAAAGCCGACAATGGCCAGACTATTCTCAGCAGCGAAGGTTATTCAAGTAAAGCATCCTACCTGAACGGGATAGAATCGGTAAAGAAAAATTCATCTGATCCAAAAAGGTTCACCAAAACCAAAACCCCGACCAATATGTTTCGTTTTACCATGACTGCCGCCAACAATCAGGTAATCGGTACCAGCCAGAACTATAAAAGTGAAAGCGGCCGCGACAATGGTATCGAGTCGGTCATAAGAAATGCCGGTAAAGCTGAGATAAAAGAAGTTGAAAAATAAGATTGCCCTTCAGGGAAGCCAGACCATTCGACAGGGATAAGATCCGGTTTCCTGCAATAATGCTTAAAATTCCGTAAGGATTGTGTGTATTGCCGCAAAAGGTCTATACGTGTATATAGTATAGCCTGATTTACTGCTTGTACGGTCAGGATTTGCAATATGATATAAGGATCAGATTATTTCCAATTAAATCTAATAAGCATGAGACAAAAATCAATTTCAATCTTTTTGACCCTGATCTTTGTCTGCTCTCTTATGACGGGACAGGTCACCGATGCTGAAAAAAGGCTCAAGACATTAAACAATGATACGATAATGGGCTGGAAGAAAGGCGGGGTGTTTGCATTAAACCTTGCCCAGACATCTCTTTCAAACTGGGCGGCAGGAGGCCAGAACTCCCTTGCAATGAACGGGATCTTCAGCGGATTTGCAAATTACAAACAAGGCAAATCAGCATGGGATAATACCCTTGACCTTGGTTATGGTATTCTTAAACAGGGAAAGGACGGAATGGTTATGAAGACAGACGACAAGATCGACTTCCTTTCAAAATACGGGCATGAAGCATTCAAAAATCTCTATTATGCTGCACTACTGAATTTCAGGACACAGATGCGGCCTGGATATAAATACCCTGATACAGACAACAAGATCTCTGATCTTTTCTCACCAGCCTATCTGCTTCTGGCAGCAGGTATCGATTACAAACCGGATCAGTATTTTACAGCTTTTATTGCTCCCTTAACTGCTAAGTTCACATTCGTAAATGATGAGATATTATCAGCAGCGGGCGCTTTTGGCGTGACCCCGGGTGAAAAGTCAAGAAGCGAGTTGGGAGGATATATAAGGGCTGCATACAGCAGGAATGATTTCAAGGGGGAATTCCTGAAGAACGTTTCATTCACAACCAAGATCGACCTGTTCTCAAATTACAGGGATAATCCTCAGAACATCGATGTAATGTGGGAAAATCTTGTTGCCCTTAAAGTGAACAAGTACATAAATGTTAATTTCAATACGGTCCTTATTTACGATGATAATATAAAAGTACCTGTCGACAGAAACGGGAATGGTGAATTTGAATCTACTGAGGCTCCTGGCCCAAGGACACAGTTCAAGGAACTTTTTGGTGTAGGATTTTCATATAATTTCTGATATTAACTAACTAAAACCTGACAAAATGAAAATTTTAGACGAATTCAAGGCATTTGCCATGAAAGGCAATATGGTTGATATGGCCGTTGGTATAATTATCGGCGCTGCTTTCGGAAAAATAGTTTCCTCGCTTGTAAATGACATCATTATGCCGCCAATAGGACTGTTACTCGGTGGTGTCAATTTCACCGACCTGAAAGTTGTTTTAAAAGCTGCAACCGAAACAGTGCCGGCAGTTACATGGAACTATGGTAATTTCATCCAGGTTGTAATCGACTTCCTTATCGTCGCATGGGCTATATTCATGATAGTGAAGGCAATGAATGCAGCCAAGAAAAAGGAAGAAGTAGCACCTGCAGCACCTCCCGCTCCTACAAAGGATCAGGCCCTCCTAACCGAAATCAGGGATCTTCTGAAGAAATAAGGTCATGCCATGGCATGACCTTCAAAGGATATGCCATATATACACGAAAAAGGATATGCCATGGGTACACGAAAAAGGGACATGCCATGGATTGTCCCTTTTTCCATGTCCATTTTAAAATACGTTAATATGAAATTCCGGATATACCTTTTTAATATTTTTTTCATTACGTGTTTTCCGACCGTTTCATTTTCCGGGAGCAATGATATTCCTTCCGGCATGAAAATATGGTTCACACGGCCGGCTGATTCGTGGAACGAGGCACTTCCTGTTGGCAATGGCAGGCTCGGGGCAATGATCTTCGGCGGTATCGAAAAAGAAAGGATACAACTTAATGAGGAGTCGGTCTGGACAGGCATACCAAGATGGGATGCAAATCCTGATGCACTTAAATATCTCCCTGAAGTAAGAAAACTCCTTTTTGCCGGCAGATATGCCGAAACTGAAAAACTTGCACAAACCAGAATAATGGGGCACTTCAGGAGAGATGAGGCATCAAGCTATCAGACACTAGGAGATCTCACTCTCAGCTTCGGACCTCAACGGTCAGTATCAGATTACCGCCGCGAACTTGATATTAGTGAAGCCGTAGCAAAAGTATCCTACACATCGAACCGGGTAAAATTCACAAGAGAAATATTCTCCACAGCTCCCGGCAAGGCTATTGTTATAAGATTAACAGCCGACAGGCCGGGATCGGTTACATTCACTTCAAGACTGTCGCGTCAGGGAAACAAAGCTGTAATAAGCTCAAAGGGTAACCAGATAATGATGAACGAGCACGTTGGTGACGGGGTCGGCGTCAAAATGGCAGCAAACCTGAAAGTCATCCCCGACGGGGGAACTCTGATCTCAGGAGGTGATAGTATAACCGTAACCAAAGCAAATTCGGTTACATTATTCCTTACGGCTGCAACTGATTATTCAGGAGTTGATCCGTCTCTGGCTGCAGCTTCAGCCATGGACAACATTTGCAGACAGGATTACAATGATATCAGGAAATCTCATATTTCGGATTATCAATCTTACTTTAACAGGGTATCCCTTGACCTTGGTTCGGGCGATGGGAATTATTTTACAACAGATGAAAGGCTTACGGCCTTGCAGAACGGGTATAAGGATCCTGACCTTATCGAGCTCTATTATCAGTTTGGACGCTACCTTCTCATCAGCAGCTCCAGACCAGGCGATCTGCCAGCCAATCTTCAGGGGATATGGGCCGACGGACTTAACCCCCCCTGGAGTGCCGATTATCATATAAACATCAACATCCAGATGAATTACTGGCCCGCAGAGATTACGAATCTCGGTGAATTCGTAATACCGTTTACAGATTTCATTGATGCAATGAGGCCAGGAGCCAGGAGAACAGCAAAAGAAGTTTACGGATTAAAAGGTATTGTTGCACATTATACAACCGATGTCTGGCATTATACAGAACCCCTGGGGGCTATCGGATACGGGATGTGGCCTATGGGTATTGCCTGGAGCTGCCAGAATATCTGGGATCATTTTTTATTCAGCGGTGACACTGCTTACCTGAAAAACAAAGCCTATCCGATTATGAGGGAAGCTGCAGAATTCTGTATAGGATGGCTTGTAACTGATCCAAAAACAGGCCTGCTGGTATCTGGTCCCTCCATCTCGCCTGAAAATAGTTTTATTATCCCCGGGGGAAACGGCCGCGCAAGCATGGTGATGGGACCAACAATGGATCATATGATAATCCGCGACCTGCTTCAGAATTCAATAAAAGCATCTGAAATACTTGGAGCTGATAAGAAATTACGGATAAAAATGCAAAAGACGCTGGATAAGCTTACACCTGTGAGGATCGGCTCAGACGGAAGGATAATGGAGTGGTCGCAGGAATTTGAAGAAGCCGAGCC